>Ga0315279_10007672_pt1 | contig 13266 bp, 13 predicted proteins | sample YL17G06_20_MG_FD_203694 | JGI IMG/M metagenome (GOLD analysis project Ga0315279, IMG submission 203694) | Sediment microbial communities from Yellowstone Lake, YNP, Wyoming, USA - YL17G06_20 | ecosystem: Environmental > Aquatic > Freshwater > Lake > Sediment | place: USA: Wyoming | collected... | reverse complement strand
AAAAATCCCACTAAAATAAGCAAAACCACTGAAATAGCATCCACCGAAGAGAGAAGATAGCCCAAATCGCACATCGTCAAAATAGGCATTTCCTTTGAATTGAGCCTCCCTAAAGTGGGCAGAACCTCTGATCTGCGATTTCCAGAATTTAGCGTCTCCATTGAACTGTGTTTTTCCGAAGTAAACATTTAGCCGAAACTGAGATCTCTCGAAACTGATATCTGAATTAAATATAGATATGCCGATATTTTTGATAAAGTTGGAGACTCCGAATTGAGTATCACTGTCGAATAAGACACCAATGAAACTTACTGGCTTCTGGAATATTGTATCTTTGAAATTCAGTTCACCTTCGATTCTTGAATTCTTGATATCTATTAGAGACGTGACAGTCTTCCAGCCGTTTTCATCTCTTGGTAGATCGAGATGTCTTAAATCCAAATCTCCTTTAACGATCACGCTTTCGTATATCAAGTCCTCGCCATTCTCGATCTTGGCAAGTATCTCGGTGGCAGGAACCTCTTGCAAGCCTTCAGATTCTTGGGCGTTGTCGTTGTCTGCCATGAAGCCTCACTCTGGCTGCCTTGAGTCAATAATAAAGCTATCAGCATATCAACTTTCGCAGGAGGCTAAAGAATTGTCTGGTGTTGCCCTTGGGTCTCGACTCCCGAATACCTATAGATGCCTTTGTAGAACCCTTTTCTATCCAAGATCCTCTTAACCTGCACGGGGTGGAATTGCTTGCCCTCTTTCGTGGTGTAGCCCTCGGCATTGAGGATATCCGCGATCTTCTGGAGAGAAGCATCAGGATTTGCATCGCGCAGCTCAAAGACCCTCCTAACGGTGCTGGCTTTCTAATCGTCCACAGCCAGGGCCTTGCCACCGCTTTCCGCCTTATAACCAATGGGTGCCTTGCCGCCTGCATAGCCGCCCTGGCGGGCTTTAGTCCTCCTACCTGACGACCTTCTTAGAGAGGCTCATTGTTGTGAGTATTGTGATAATTGGCTAATTAACAATGCAATATATGGCAAAAGCGCTTTCACGCCCTCAGCAATGCCTTTAGACTTATCGATCGTATCTTTTAGATCCGTCAGCCAACCTTTTATTTTCGTGAGTTTTGCATCTCCCTTTGGAGGCTCGGGCAAATTATATTTCTCAAATCCTTCAGGGAGTTGAGCTTTTAGAAGCGAAACAAGGCCATTAATTTGAGTTTCAAGATTCACTTCAACAGTCGTTCGAACATCTGTCTTAATGCAAATATTGTAACCTGAGATTCGTTCCAATGCCTCTCTGGCGGCCCTTTCTTCTCTTAGTTGCATGACTGTTTCTTTCAGCGTTGATGCTACACGCTTTAGATCTTCCTTTGTTTTTCGTTGATTTAACACTGAATCTATAAAATCTTTATTATTTATTATATCTTGAGTTACCCTATCGGCATCTCCGCCATGTCCCAATTCAAGGGCTCTCGTCAATTCGGCATTTAAAGGTGATTTGAGAAATATCTCTTTTATCAATTTGGCATCTTCTCTCGTCAAGTTAAATTTTTCTGCAATTAATTTAGCATAATCATCTAGCGTAATTCGGGTCTCATGTTCATGGGTGGTGAATATCAATAGAGCCTCAGCAATTGCATCTTGATCTCCTTTTTCAAAATCCAATTTTGAGAATATTAGTAAATAATTTAGCCATGTTCGTGGCTGTATAGCCAGATTTAATTTTTGTTCATCTATTTGTGTATGAAATTCGCCAAGACGAAAAACCAAATTATCGAATGTAAGGAACCATGGACCAATAGATCTCATTTTATCCAAATTTTTCCTCGAAGCTGCTATCGCTCCAAGACAAACTGCATCATGATGAATTTGTTGTTGGTCTCTAGGTGGCTTATTGTAAAAAGGATTAACGCTAATTCTCTTATCTAGTCTCTTTTGATCTAATATTGGGAGCCAATGTTCAACAATATCAACGGTATCTTGATCAATTTCGTATTTCTCAAGAAATATGCCGACATCCCAATAAAGTTTCAATAAAGTCTCCCAGTTAGAAAGCTCAGCATAATAGTCCGGCCAGGAGATATAGTCTTCCATTTTTAAGTGTTCCTTAAAATCCCTTACAAATTGATTTCTAATGACACTGGGATTCCCTTCTACAATGAGGCCCATCATTTCGATTTTCGAGCCATGAATTAAGCTGTTCATTTCTTTTTTAGTTATATCCAAATAATGTAAGGGAACTTGTCTTTTTTTACATTGCATTGTCACCGCTAATGCCAAAGCATGAGTTGGATCTGTGTTGCACATTAAAGCCACCAAAAAAGAAGTATCAATCAAAAGAAAACCAACTTCATCGACTAGAAGTATTTCTGGCATTTCCTGCTCTTTTGATATCAATCTCATATTAACGGAACCAGAATACATATTAAAAATAAATTCTAATAGTTTAGGTGGTTTCGAATTAAAGTATTCAAAAAACGTATGTGTTTAGCTCCCTTGTGGGTTCATGAAAATTTACCTAGAATCCATTTAGACCAAAAAAATTAAATAATATAATGATAATATTCGAATCAATGGGAGTATGGACAGAAGGAGAAACTAACAAGCAACTTCATGAAGAGAATGAACAATTAAAGCGTGAGAACGAGTTGCTTAAGGGAAAAATAAGTGAGCTTGAAGCCCGACTAGCCAAGTATGAGAATGCACATACTCCACCAAGTCTACGACGTGGCCGCAATCGCAAAAAAGATCAGGATAAGAACAACAAGGGAAAGCCCGGTCAAAAAATCGGGCATAAAGGCGTAACGAGACCTTATGCCACGCCGGATAAGCAAGTAGAAGTAACAGCAGATCGATGCCCCGATTGCGGAGCAGAGCTTGGCTCTCCATTCCGAATAGAGTCGAAGATTATCGAGGAAATTCCCGAACCTCAGCCTTTCATCGTCACTGAATACAAAATTGCGCATTACAGATGTCCCTGCTGCCGGAAAGAAGTTGTTGCAAGCGATTCAGGCTGTCCACATGAAGGCAAATTTGGAAACAACGCAATTGCGCAGGTGACACTACTAAAATATGAGGACAGGCTGCCTCACAGAAAAATCCAAGCCGCAATGACGAGACTGTATGGGATGAAAATAAGTCCTGCTACGATATTCGATTTAACCCGTCGCGCTGCTGATGCGGTTCGATCGGAATACGATGCGATTTTGAGCAAGATTCGTGGTGCTCCGATCCTGTACGTGGATGAAACGTCAATCCATGTCCAGGGAGAAAAACATTGGATCTGGACATTTACTACGCCTTCCGAGACATTTTTTGTGATTCGAAAGAGTCGAGGCATGCGAGTCCTGCTAGAAGTTCTAACGCGGAGATTCGATGGCATAATCGTATGTGACGGATGGAAACCGTATGCCAAGTTCACAAAACGCTTGCAGCGGTGCTGGGCACATCTACTTCGAGAATCGAAAGACCTAGCCGAGAAGTTCGAGGAAGCTATTCCTTTGCACAAAGCGCTCAAGGAGCTTTTTGAATCACTAACCAAAGCTCTGGAAAACGATCCTCCGCCAAAGGTCCGAATGTATCTTTGGAACTTGGCGCGAGAAGCGCTCCTGCATTGGATGGCAAAAGACTACTTTGAGAAGAAAGTCCTGAAATTCATCGGCAAAATCAGCAACGGGTTCGAGTACTGGTTCACGTTTGTCATTCATCCAGGGGTAGAGCCGACCAATAATAGAGCAGAAAGGGCGTTACGACCCCAGGTCGTTTTGAGAAAGATCTTGGGCACGCTGCGAAATGATAAAGGGACCTCGATTCATGAGCGCATCATGACGACACTAGCAACATGGGGACAAAAAGGACTGGACAGTCTCCAAATGCTAACGGCGATGCTAGCTAGCTAAACACATACAAACTACTGGATAACTTCAGACTATTCTGCCCGACCAGGACCGCTCCAACTTTTGTGTTGACTTGAGTTGCCAGTTCGCGTGCTTTTCCCAATAATTCATAAGAGGCCTGGTTGATTTCACCGCCCTCTCGTTCGGCGAACACCCACACCTCCCCCCGGTATGTTGGATTCATGCGTCTTCGGTTAAGACCACAATCCCTCCCTAAACCGCTCTCTATTAACATGAGGATCAAGAGCCTCACTTGAGTATACATTTAAGACTGTAGAAAAGTCTTGTTCTATTCCAAGATAATCGAGTATTGCAGACAAGAGACGTGAAGCATTCTCAACAAATATCGCGCTCCATCTCAATTGGGTAAATCGAACCATTTTTGCATTTGGATTTAATTTTCGAACTATAGAATATACTTTTCTGCTGACCAAGAGGGTTAGAATCGAAATCCAAATGAGAGCTTCTATCGCATATGGGCTCTTCGTTGTAATCATATCTAACGCATATCTGCTCTTTAACTCCTTAAAGATGAGTTCGATCTCCCATCTGGCTGCGTAAATCGCTGCTATCTCAGAAGCATCTAAAATATCGGGAGAAATATTAGTTATATAAAAATGGTGCTCATCTGCTTCAGAATTATATACTGCAACTAGTCTAAATATTGTATTATCTTTTTTGCTTTTGCCGCGATAAGATCTTCTATCAAATGATACTTCCACATTTACGTCAAAAGTAACATCTTTTTTATTTAATAATATGTCCTTCAAATATTTCCCCTTTAAGTCAATTCCATTGCTATTGCCTATGTGATTAACTCCTACAATTAATGGATTCGAATTGCTCTTAAGGCGAGAAACAAAGAAACCGCCATTCTCAGCTATTCGGCTAAATAACTGATATTTATAAAATCCAAGGTCAAATAGTAATATTATATCTTTTACCCAAGGACCAACTTTCAATGTTTTCAGTTCGCTGGTGTTCTCAGGCAGGATTGAGAGACTTTTTGGACTATTGGCAATGGCGCTCGACAAGAATGCCACTTTTACACCTGCTGCTACTTTTCGAGAACGTGTAGCAGGCCACTTGGCTGCAAGGCTTTCATGAAGACGAATAATCGTGCTATCCTGAATCATTACGTCGCGAAAGACAGCGAGACGTTTTCCCAAGACCCTACTGGGTTCTTGAGACATATGCTCTATGCCATGAATTACGCATTCTTTGAGAAATTTTACTAACTCCGGCGTGAAACGATCATGCCAACTGCTATCGGATATCAATACTTTTCCGCGCACTTCATATTCGCGTTTCAATTCCGTAAGGGTTCGATATAGCTGAGTGCCATAACCAATTGCAAGAGTCCAAAATATTATAACAGGATCAATTTTTCTTTCTCTCTCAACCAATCTTGTCTCTCTCGCTTTAGCTCTAAGCCACTTGGATTCAAACATCGTGGTTAGTTCTTGCTCAACGATATCTTTCCCAAATTGTGATGCCCCTTTTCGCATGAAAATCCCTATATTTCAATGAAACATCACATATTCTATATAAATCTTATTAAATTTGGTATTTATCTTGAAGAATTAAGCAAGATCTATAACGATTAGTCTATGAATGATCTGTTAACCGAAGACGCATGGCAATTTATGCAGACTTAAGAAAATTGCGAATGGAAACTCGAGATGTTTGAACTATTTCGATGTTATTTGAGGTGAACACGGAGATCAGTTGCATAATCCCCATGGAAGGGTTTTTATCTCAATATCCCAAAATATCGGTCTACAAATACGGAAGGAAAAAGCAATTCCTAACCATCGGGCAATAGAATGAATAATGACACGCAATTAGCCATAATAATAATAAATTGGAATAAGGCCACTGACACACTTCACTGCCTGAGTATGATCTCCTATTGGTCAGGACTGAAGGCAGAAGTAATTGTCATAGATAATGGTTCATCGCATGAAGACCTTTCATTACTCCGAAAAGCGGGATCCCGGTTCCAACTCATCATTAATGCGACCAATCGGGGTTACGCCGGCGGGAACAATGCAGGAATCACTAAAGCACTCGCTGAAGGTTTTCCTTATATCATGCTGCTCAATTCCGATGCTTCAATAAGTGAAAGTTGTGTGAAACAACTTTTGGAGTGCATGAAGCATTCACCTGATTTGGGCGTGGTCGGACCCCTGCTCGAAGAAGGAGGAAGGAATTATGCAGGCGGACGAAATATCGGAGTCTATTCGCGGACGAGAATTCCGTACGAGTCCGGAGATGGTGATTCAGAACTTATTACCGTAGATTATGTGCCCGGATCAGTCCTGCTTGCCCGAAGAGAGGCGTTTGAAAAGGTTGGCCAGCTAGAGGAGGAGTTTTTTTTCAGTGGAGAAATCGCCGACTTTTGCAGGAGGGTACAGTTGGCAGGGCTTAAGTGCGCGGCTTATGTAGGCTGTCGGGCATCGCATGCACCTGATATGGACTCAACTATGCGAGAGACCCTTTATAATTACTATACCCTACGAAACCGATTTCTTTTCATCAGACGGCATTTTCGATATACGAAATTCTTTTGGGGTCTGCGATGGGTCCTGGAGGGAATTGTGCAAATAATAATTGCCCTTCTTAAAGGAAAAAGAAAGCGGGCTCATGCGCTCTGGCTTGGATTGCGGGATGGTGTATGCGGGAGGTTTGGAGATCGAAATGCCCAGTTCATCAATTAAGGTTTCGGTGATTATTCCGAACTGGAATGGAGGCAACTGGCTGGATGGTTGTTTAAACGCTCTTAAATCTCAGGACTACAGGGATTTTGAGGTTTTAGTGGTTGACGATGCATCTACCGATGGATCTTCGGATCATCTGGAAGAAAGGTTCCCCCGTGTGCGCGTACTCCGGCTTACCGAACATCATGGCTTTGCCAGAGCGGTAAATGCCGGAGTTATGGCGACCTCCGGGGAATATGTCGTGTTATTAAACAATGATACATTGCCTTCGATCTCATTCATCAGAAATCTGGTTCAGGCCATGGATATAATGCCGCCTGATGTAGGCAGTCTTGCTTCCTGCATGCGGAGCATGGATAATCCAATGCTGCTCGACGATACCGGGGATATATTTACTTGGTATGGCCATGCTCTGAAAAGAGGCCATGGCAGGCCTATTGTTGAATTCAAGGATACTAGAGAAATTCTCTCCGCATGTGCAGGAGCTGCATTGTATCGGCGGGCATTTTTCAATGATGTAGGAGGATTTGATGAAAAGTTCGTGAGCTATCTGGAAGACTTGGACCTTGGTCTCAGAGGGAGGTTGTTAGGATACAGGTGCATGTTTGTCGCAAGCGCGGATGTCTTGCACAAAGGACATGGATCAAATCTTCCGACAAGAAATTACATCAGGTTTGTGACAAGTAACCGTTTAATGCTCATAGGTAAGAATATCCCTTTCTCCCTTCTCGTGAGGCACTTTCACCACCTTCTTATCGGACAGCTAATCCTTTTTATCCAGTACCGCCACCCAATCGACTCAATTCTCGGATATCTCTCCTTCCTTCGCCAGATTCCCCATGTATTGCATGAAAGGCGCCGAATCCTCGCTGCAAGAGTACTATCCGACCAGGAAATCGACGGACTGTTGGACCCATCTCCAGAGGGCGTGTGCTTACCCAGATGGATATTGGAGAGGACGCGGAGGGGAACCCCTTGAGCGTCCTCTATATCAGCCCTTCACCACCACCCAAAGTCCAAGGGACTGACGGTCTCTTCACCGAAATCGGATATCTACGGGAATTTTTTGGAGGGGACGTGATCAGTCTATCTCCTGCCTGGTCTCTCCCTCCCCTGATTCCGGTCAGTCTTTACGGTATGCATCAGATATCGGCTCTGAAAAGTTATGACAGAAAAATCGATATATTTCATCTCTTCTTCCCTTATATCGTGAATTTTCGCATCCTGCGGTATCTCTCAAAGCCAATAATATATACCATCATTTCGGGAACAGATGTGAAATACCTGCCGCGGTCCGAGCCATCCTGTACCCTGGTCGTGAGTTCATTGCATGAAGCAGATATCCTGCGATCCCGGGGATTTCCTCATGTGCATGTTGTCCGTCCGGGCATCGATCTTTCACAGATCCATGTCACGCCCCCTCATGAACCGGATCCTGAATTTGTACTTCTTGCCGGATCTGCACCTTGGACCAGACGCCAATTTGACACGAAAGGTTTTGATCTCCTTTTAAATGTACTTACACGACTTCCACAGATAAGACTCATATGTCTTTGGAGGGGAAAATTGTATCGTGAATGGTCCGATCGGGTACAGTCATTCGGGCTTGCCGATAGGGTGGAGATAATCCAGGAGAAAGCGGATATTTCTGGGATTCTCTCCCGTTGCCATGCTGCGGTGGTCCTTTCGGCAACGTCTGATCAGGTCAAGTCCTACCCGAACTCGTTAATGGAGGCACTTGCCGCGGGAAGACCCGTCCTCGTAAGCCGTTCCAATCCCATGTCGTACTACGTGGAGGATAATGGCTGTGGCAAGGTTATCGAGGATCTTTGTTTGGAGGAGCTTATTAATGCCATCGGTGAGATCGTGGATGAATATTCTACTTTCACAAGAGCAGCATTACTAGCTGGACGTGGTTTATCCGCGACTCAAATGATAGATGATTATCGGCATCTTTATCAGAGCGTGATGGAGTAGTCAGGCAACGGTCTTCACATATAAGGTCTCTCCAACTCCATATATGAGATCGTGAGTGTTTCATTATTGCAGGCGCGTTTCTCACCTGCTTCCGTTCATCACAGGCAAATCCCAGCACAGAGCTCTGGTATTTCACTTCAGGTCGCTTATGGTTAGGATCCTTAATCAGCTCGCGGTGCTCGACAAACCACATCTTACTGCCTCTTGATGCTGCTCCAGGTCCTTACAAACTTTCCTATTTCCCTGGCGGATACCCGGCGCTGAATTTTATGGCGCTTTTTGAGCATCCTGGGTATTCCCACCACAGCATCAAACTTCGATTTAAGGATTATCCTGCCCTGGCCACGCAGGAAGTAGTAGGGAATGACGGCCAGATTCCGCCCTAGGATAAAGGGTAGAGATGAGACCAGAAGTCCCTTAGGGAACTCCTTTATCACATACCAGATCATGTTCCTGTTCCCGTAGTAGATCGAGAGGTCGGAGCCGAAGCCTGCCGTCGCAGCGTGGTGATGATAGACTTTGGCTTGAGGGACATAAATGCACTTCCACCCCGCGAGGCGGCCCCGGAAGGCCAGGTCCACATCCTCCATGTAGAGGAAGAAGTCCTCATCGAAGAGCCCTATCTCGTCCAGCATCGCTTTTCGGTAGAGGGCTGCGCCCGCGCAGGGCCCGAAGACCTCCTCCTGGATGTCATACTGCCCTTCGTCAGGCTCGAACATCCCTCTGTCCCAAGCTGCACCGCTGCGGGAGATGCAGATCCCCGCTGAATTGATCCTGCCATCTGGGAAGAGCATCTTGCAGGCGCACATCCCTACATACCTCTGCGCGCGCATGGGCTTCACTAGGCATTCTAAAAAGCGCCTGTCGGTACGGGTATCGTTGTTCAGCGTAAGGATATAATCGCCCTTGGCCTGTCTGATTCCTGCGTTGGTTCCACTGGCAAACCCCAGGTTCTTCTCATTTCTCACCACCCGAACCCAAGGGAAATTCGCCTCCAGATGCTCCACGCTCCCATCGGAGGAGGCGTTGTCGACCACTATCACCTCGAAATCCTTGCAGGTCTGAGCAGCCAGCGAGGAGAGGCAGTCATCCAGATATCGCCTTCCGTTGAAGTTCAGAACCACTACGCTGATCGAGTTCATCTCAGACCAATCCTCTGTAGACTTTCTCAATCTGTTCTGCTACCCTTCTCCAGCTGTACTTTTCCTCGACGAGCCTTCGGCCAAGAGCCCCCATTTTACAAGTCAGATCGACGTCCTTCAATATAAGGAGCATCGCCTCCGCCAGCCCATCATCGTCTCCCTTGCTCACGACGAGGCCTGCTCCGCTCTTCTTTGTGTCCTCGGCTATGCCTGCGATATCTGTAGTGACTACTGGCTTTCCGCAGGCCATAGCCTCGAGGGGCACAATTCCGAATCCCTCCCTGGTAGGATCCGTGGACGGAAGCACGAAAAGCCGGCAGCCGTTGTAGTAATCCAGGAGCTGGTCGGCAGGGACGAAGCCTGCGAACCTCACGTTCTCCCTGAGGCCCAGGGAGTTCGCTAGCCTAGCATAATAATCGACCAGGCTTCCGCTGCCCCCCACAACCAGCCTCACATCAGGCATCTCTCGCTTCAAGATTTTCAGAGCCCTCAAGAGATGACCCAACCCCTTGTATTTGTGATGCTCGTCCAGGATGCTCAAGAAGAAAATATCCCCTTGCTGTGAGACCTCCCGCGGCCTGAAGGCTGCGACATCTATCCCCACGGGTATGATGGAGATCTTCTCCCTGCAGCTCTCAAGATAAGGAGATAAATAGCTGCCTCTGGCCACAATGACCCTGTCAGCTGACTTGAGCAGCATCTTTAAGGCCGTTCTGTTGTACAGCCGTGCTATATATTTTGCTGGGCCTTCACCCACGATATCATTGTGATACGTCAGCACAAGAGGCTTCTTTTTTAACCGAGATACTAGTGCGCTCCAGTCGGCGCTCCATGGCGTAGGAAGATGGGTATGCAGGATATCGAAATCATCCCGGAGGAGAGCGAGGGGCAGAGCCGGAGTGATGTTGGTGTTCGCCATTTTACTCAAAGTCCGCATGGCCTTTACAGATACACGCCTATCGACCTCTTCGTCTCCAGGAGAATCCGCGCAGATCACCCTGACCTCGTGGCCCATGCCTACGAGCTCTTTGGATAGGTTGCGAACATAGCTTTCTACCCCGCCTGTCGCGTAGAGCCTTACCGGGGTCTGAAGTATCTTCATATATTCCGCCTATAGGGGACTCGTATCTACATCCTTCAGGCATGGTAATAGTATTTAATAGGGTATTGCTATGTTGGTCAAGGACATAATCCAGAATTATGCAGACGGGGCAGCTGTTTGCCCTCAAGCGATTCAATACATCAAAGGTGCCGGAATGACAGAGTTGCTCGTGATCGGAGGAGGCCTTCTAGGGCGTGCCGTGGTGTGCGCATCTAGGAATAGCTTCGAGACAGCTTTGACGTACAACTCCACTCCCTTGGAGATAGAAGGTTGCGCGACATACCAGATGGATATAACCAAGAGCGTGGATCTAATCCGAAGTCTAGAGCCGGATTACCTAGTCCTGACCGCTGCCATGACCAACGTGGATCGCTGCGAGGAGGACCGTGAAGGGGCATGGAAGGCTAACGCCCTGGGGCCCAAAAATGTCGCAACCGCCGCTCAGAAGATCGGCTCCCGGCTGGTCTATGTCTCCACTGACTACGTCTTCGACGGCGAGCGAGGCATGTACAGGGAGGATGACCCAACCTCGCCTATCAACTACTACGGTGAGAGCAAGCTTGCAGGAGAGAGGTTTGTGCAGGAGGCTTGCCCGGAATGCGTGATTGCCAGAACCTCTGTCCTCTACGGCTGGAATCCCACGAGGCTGAACTTCGTCACCTGGACAGTGGAGGAGATGAGGAAGGGCAACAGGATAAGTATCGTAAACGACCAGTACACCTCGCCGACCCTATCCTCAAATCTGGCGGACATGATCCTGAGCATTAGGGACCAGGCCGGAGTGTTTCATACCTGCGGCTCAGAGAGGATCAATCGCTACGACTTTTCTATCAAGATCGCCAGGGCCTTTGGTCTCGACGAATCTTTGGTCAACCCTATCACCTCGGACCATCTGAACTGGAAGGCGAGGCGCCCTAAGGACTCCTCGCTGGACGTATCGTTGGTGTCCGGATTCGCAAAACCTTTAAATGTAGAAGAAGGTTTGCATGCCATGGTGAGGCACGGAATGGTGGTGGAATGAAAGGTCTGGTGCTGTCCGGCGGCTTTGGCACGAGGCTTCGGCCTCTGACATACTCTCAGCAAAAGCAGCTCATACCTGTTGCCAACAAGCCCATTCTCTTTTACGCCATAGAGGATATAATAGCGGCGGGAGTGCACGAGGTAGGGATAATAGTCGGCCCCAATCGGGACCAGGTGGAGAGGACAGTCAGGAGCAGAGGCTGGGATGCCGATATCGAGTTCATATACCAGGATGCTCCCAGGGGTCTGGCCCACACAGTGCTCATCTCCGAGGAGTTCATAGGCGACGAGCCTTTTGTCATGTACCTTGGAGATAACCTCCTCTGCGATGGCATAGTTGACCACGTGAGCAGCTTTCGAAATTCTGGAGCAGATGCCTCGATCCTGCTCACCGAGGTCAGCCAACCCGAGAGGTTCGGAGTGGCCGAGCTGAATGAGCAGGGGGAGGTGGTCAGGCTGGTGGAAAAGCCCAAGGTCCCTCCGTCCAACTTGGCCCTGGTGGGAGTCTATCTCTTCCAACCTGTCGTCTTCGACGCCGTAAAGGAGATCAAACCCTCCTGGAGGAACGAGCTGGAGATAACTGATGCAATTCAGTGGCTGGTCGAGAGGGGCTATCACGTCAAGGCATCTCTTGTTAAAGGCTGGTGGAAGGACACCGGCATGCCCGAGGACATACTGAGCGCCAACCACCTTGTGCTGGATGAGCTGGAGACATCATGCTTAGGCGTGGTCATGGATGGATCCGTGGTCCAGGGGCGGGTTCAGATTGGTCAGGGAACGGTTCTGGATAAAGGATCCGTGGTCCGTGGACCGGTCATCATAGGCAAGGACTGTAAAATCTCCAACTCCTACATCGGCCCTTACACAAGCATTGGAGAGGGCTGTGAGATCAACGATTCCGAGATCGAGGCTTCCATAGTGATGGACGGAACGAAGATCGATGTGAGGCGCAAGATCGTGGACAGCTTAATAGGCGCAAATGTGAAGATCTTCGAGAGCCATCAGAAGCCCAATGGATGCAGGTTTGTAGTCGGTGACAGCTCGGAGGTCAGAGTTTGATTGAAGGCGTTAAGACAAAGAAGCTGAGGGTTATACCGGACGAAAGAGGCTGGCTCATGGAGATCCTCAGGTGCGATGACGAGATCTTTGATAAATTTGGCCAGGTTTACCTCACGACCGCCTATCCAGGGGTTGTTAAGGCTTGGCACTACCACAAGAAGCAGACGGACAACTTCACCTGCATAAAAGGTATGATGAAAGTCGCCCTTCACGACGACCGGGAGGGCTCCAGGACCCGCGGGGAGACTGATGAGTTCTTCGTGGGAGACAAAAATCCCCTGCTCATCAGCGTTCCTCCCTTGGTCTATCACGGCTTCAAAGCAGTGGGAGAGGAGACTGCATACTTCCTTAGCGTGC
>Ga0315279_10007671_pt1 | contig 13266 bp, 8 predicted proteins | sample YL17G06_20_MG_FD_203694 | JGI IMG/M metagenome (GOLD analysis project Ga0315279, IMG submission 203694) | Sediment microbial communities from Yellowstone Lake, YNP, Wyoming, USA - YL17G06_20 | ecosystem: Environmental > Aquatic > Freshwater > Lake > Sediment | place: USA: Wyoming | collected... | reverse complement strand
CTCAAGAAAAACGTCCGGATATTCCTATGGAAGCCCTAATGCTGCCACCAGTAGACCTAGACGCTTTACTTAACAAAAAACTTGCTACTCTAACTACAGGGGGGTATGATGTCTATTCCGCGCCCTTCTAAAGCATCGGCAGGCTGCTTCTAGCCATTAAATATTCATCTATACAATGAGCGGCTCTCCTGCCTTCTGAGATAGCCCAGACCACCCAGGACTGCCCCCGGTGCATATCTCCGGCAGCAAATACACCTTTAAGCGAGGTCATATAATTATCGTCTGCCTTGACGTTGCCGCGCTGGTCTAACTCTATACCCAACTCCTCAATTAAGCCTTTTCTTTGGGGATGGACAAATCCCAAAGCCAGGATAACCAGGTCCGCCTCAATTTCAAATTCACTGCCGGGGACTTCTCTGGTTGCCGTAGCGCCTTGAGCGTCTCTGTAAAATTCTACCTCAACACAGGAAAGCTTCTCTACACTGCCATTCCTGCCGCTAAACCTTTTCGTCAATACCGACCACTTGCGCTCTCCTCCTTCTTCATGACTGGTAGACGTCTTTAAAATCATCGGATATTGCGGCCAGGGGCAATTGACAGTCCGGCACTGGCTAGGCTCAGGTAAAAGTTCTATCTGGATGATACAGCCGGCAGCCTGCCGGTGCGCCGTGCCCATACAATCGCTGCCGGTGTCGCCCCCGCCGATAACTACCACCCGCTTACCCTTGGCATCTATGAGCTTATCAGCAGGGAAACTCCAGCCGGCAGTCCTCTTATTTGCCTGGGTGAGATAATCCATGGCAAAATAAATCCCGCTTAAACTTCGTCCTTCAATATTCAAATCCCTGGGTATACGGCTGCCGGTAGCTAAGCATACGGCATGAAAATCCTTTTTTAATCTGGAAACACTGAAATCCGTTCCAACATCAACGCCGCTAAAAAATTCAATTCCTTCCTGCTTTAATATTTTAATCCGCCGGTCAATCAGCCATTTTTCTAATTTAAAATCGGGGATGCCGTAGCGCAAGATGCCTCCGGGCTGGTCATCCTTTTCAAAAACGAACACCTTGTGCCCTGCCCGGTTGAGCTGGTCTGCGCAGGATAGCCCGGCCGGGCCGGAACCGATGACCGCGATAGCTTTCCCGCTGCCCTGTTTGGGCGGATGCGGCAAAACATAACCGCTTTTAAAGGCGTATTCAATAATCGCCAGTTCATTTTCGCGGATAGTAACCGGTTCGTCATTGATGCCTAACACACAGGCATATTCACAGCTCGCCGGACAAAGCCTGCCGGTGATTTCGGGAAAATTGTTGGTCGCCTGCAGTAATTGAAACGCCTTCTGCCAATGGCCGCGAAACATTAAATCATTCCATTCAGGGATATAATTTCCTATAGGGCAGCCCCAGTGGCAGAAAGGCGTAGCGCAGTCCATACAACGCGAGGCCTGTTCCTGCGATCGCTCTGCTTCCGGGAGAACGCAGGCTTCGCAATAATCCTTAACCCGCTCGCAGACCGGCCGGTATTTTGTCGTTTCTCTTTTCACTTTTAAAAAACCTTTTATATCTCCCATACGTCACCCATCAGATACCTCGGCCAATTCCAGTTTTCTTTCTACTGCCCCGCCCTCCAGGATATGTTTATATTCCACAGGCATGACCTTAACAAAAAGATTTATTTTGTTTGGAAAATCATCCAGTATTTCTCTGGCAGCCGGGCTCTGCGTATAGCGATAATGATTAACCAGCATATCTTTAATCGTCCCGATATCGCCTTCATCCGGGCTCTCTAACTCCACCATCTCCAGATTGCATTTATCTTTAAAGTCAGCGCTCTTATCGTATACATAAGCAATGCCGCCGGACATACCTGCGGCAAAATTCCTTCCGGTCTCACCCAATACCACCACTCTTCCGCCGGTCATGTATTCGCAGGCATGGTCTCCCACCCCTTCCACGACCGCATACAGCCCGGAATTTCTTATGCAGAATCTCTCTCCGGCAATTCCCCGGATATAGGCCTGGCCGCTGATTGCTCCGTAAAAAGTAGTATTGCCGATGATTATATTCTCTTGCGCATGATAATCTGCTCTTCTATCCGGATAGGCGATAATCTTGCCTCCGGAAATGCCTTTCCCGGTATAATCGTTGGCCATGCCTTCCAGCTCAAAGGTTACCCCTTTGGCCAGCCAGGCAGCGAAACTCTGGCCGGCAATACCTTTGAACTTAAAGTTTACGGTATCTTCCGCCAGCCCTTCTTCCCCATACCTTCTGCAGACTTCTGCGCTAAGCATGGCACCGGTTGTCCTGTCGGTATTGTGAATAGGCACCTCGGCGTTTATTGTCTGGGCATTATCCAGCGCCGGCTGAGCCAGCTCTATTAACTTTCTATCCAGGACATTATCAATGCCGTGGTCCTGATTAACCGCCTGGTGCGTTAAAACGCCTGCCTTAACCTGGGGGCTATAGAGAATTTTCGACAAGTCCAGTCCTTTTGCCTTCCAGGGCAGGATATCTCTCTCAACCTCTAAAAGGTCCACCCTGCCGATTAAATCATCTAATTTGCGTATGCCTAAAAGGCTCATCACCTGGCGTAATTCCTCGGCCACAAAATAAAAATAATTTATTACCTGCTCGGGTGTGCCGGTAAACCTTCTTTCCAAAAGTTCGTCCTGGGTGGCAATCCCCAGGGAACAGTTATTTAAATGGCAGTGCCGCAGCATTACACAGCCCAATACAATCAATACCGCGGTGGCGAAGCCGAATTCCTCTGCTCCCAAAATCGCGGCTATTGCCACGTCCCGTCCGGTGCGCATCTGGCCGTCGACCTGCAGCCGCACCCTGCTCCTTAAATCATTCAAGACCAAAGTCTGGTGGGTTTCAGAAAGCCCTAATTCCCAGGGCAGGCCGGCGTGCCTGATAGAGCTTAACGGCGAAGCGCCCGTGCCGCCGTCTCCACCGGAAATCAAAATCATATCCGCGTGCCCTTTGGCTACTCCGGCAGCAATTGTCCCCACCCCTATCTCTGATACCAGCTTTACACTTATCCGCGCTTTGGGATTGACGTTCTTTAAATCAAATATCAACTGCGCTAAATCCTCGATAGAATAGATATCGTGGTGCGGCGGCGGAGAGATTAAGGTGACACCCGGTGTGGTATAACGCGTACGGGCAATGGTCACGCTGACTTTATGCCCCGGCAGCTGCCCGCCTTCTCCCGGCTTAGCGCCCTGGGCGATCTTTATCTGCAGCTCATCGGCGTTGATAAGATAATTTGTGGTCACCCCAAACCTGCCCGAGGCAACCTGTTTTATTGCGCTGCGCCGGGAATCTCCGTTGGACAAAGGCAGAAAACGCAGGGGGTCTTCCCCTCCCTCCCCGCTATTTGACCTGGCCTTCATTCTGTTCATCGCTATAGCGATTGTTTCGTGTGTGCTTCTGCTGATCGAGCCAAAACTCATTGCACCCGTGGCAAAACGCTTTACCAGTTCTTCAGCCGGCTCAACTTCGTCAAGCGCAACGGCTTTCGTTTTCCTGAACTTAAACAGGCTGCGCAATGTAACCGGATTTTTCGACTGGTCGTTTATCAACCGGCTGAATTCTCTATACTTCGCAGGATCATTATTCTTAACCGCATCCTGCAATGCGCTAATACTCTCGGGATTCCATAAATGAAACTCCCCGTCTTTTTTCCACTGGTATATACCGCCGGTGGACAAATAGGGAATTTCTATTTCCTGAGAAAAAGCCTGGGCATGCCTTAAGGTTGTCTCCCGGGCGACAATATCCAGGCCTATTCCAGCCACTCTCGATACCGTGCCGGTAAAACACCTCTCGATTAATTCTGCGTTTAATCCCAATGCTTCAAATATCTGGGCACCCCTATAGCCCTGTAATGTAGAAATGCCCATCTTGGAAAGAATCTTCAAAATTCCTTTATAAACTGCCTTCTTATAATTATTCACTGCGCTATCGCAGCTTAAATTCAGTTCCTTTTCCTCCGCCAGATAACTAACTGCCTGGTAGGCAAGATAGGGATTGACGCAGTCTGCCCCGTAAGCGAATAAAAGGGCGAAGTGATGGACTTCACGCGGCTCGCCGCTTTCCACGATTATGCTGATCTGCGTGCGCAGGGCCTTCCCGATGAGGTAATGATGCACGGCACCCACTGCCAACAAAGCAGGTATTGCCGCGCGTTCCTTATCCAGGCCTCTATCGCTTAAAATTAAAAAGGTATAGCCTTGCTTTATCGCTGACTCGGCAAGCCGGCAGATTTTATCTAAGGTTCGCGTAAAATCCTGCTCATCGCCGGCTTTAAACAAGAGAGAAAGTGTAATAGTCCGAAAGCTATTCTCTTCTATATAGCGGATTTTTGCCAGCTCTTTATTGCTGAGGATGGGATTTTCCACCCTTAAGCGATGGCAATGCTGCGCGCTTTCCCCGAGAATATTCTTCTCCGGGCCTAAATAACTTTCCAGGCTCATCACCAGCTCCTCCCTGATGGGGTCAATGGCCGGATTAGTAACCTGGGCAAATAACTGCTTGAAATAATTGTAGAACAGCTGTGGCCGGGCTGACAAAACCGCGTGCGGAGTATCGTTTCCCATGGAGCCGACAGGCTCAACTGCGTTTTCGGCCATCGGTTTCAAAATCAGCTTTAAGTCTTCCCGGGTATAACCAAACGCCTTTAGAGAAGTTAAAATATCTGTATTGCGTATTGCGTCTTGCGTATTGCGTTGTGCGTACTTTAAAGATTCTAATTCAACCATATTTTCTTTAAGCCACCTATCGTAGGGTTTAGCCGTAGCAATATCATTCTTAATCTCTTCATCTTGGATAATTCTGCCTAATGCGGTGTCTACAAAAAACATCTTACCCGGCTTAAGCCTTCCGGAGTAAAGGATATTAGCGGGCTCGATATCCAACACTCCCACCTCTGAGGCCATGACCACAAAATCATTTTTGGTAACAAGGTAGCGGGCAGGACGCAGGCCGTTCCTGTCCAGAACCGCTCCGATGCGCGTGCCGTCGGTAAAGGCAATGGCTGCCGGCCCGTCCCAGGGCTCGGTCAGGCAGGCATGATATTTATAAAAATCTTTAAGCCTCCTGTCCATAAGCTTGTCCTGCTGCCATGCAGAAGGAATAAGCATCATCATTGCATGCGCCGGGCTTCTTCCCGACAAGACCAAAAGCTCAAACAGGTTATCTATTGCCGCGGAATCGCTGCCGCCGGGAACGATAACGGGCAAGATACTCTCTAAATCTCTGCCGAACAGATTGCTCTCCAACAAGCCCTGCCTGGCCTGCATCCAATTGATATTGCCGCGCAGGGTATTTATCTCTCCGTTATGGGCAAGGAACCTGAAAGGCTGCGCTAAATCCCAGGCAGGAAAGGTATTGGTGCTGTAGCGGGAATGCACCAGGCAGAGGCTGCTCTTTAACAGCGGGTCTTGAAGGTCAAGGAAAAAACTCCCCAGCTGCGCGGGCATCAGCAGGCCCTTGTAAGAAAATGTCCGGCTGGAGAGGTTGGTGATGTAGAAAAAAGATTTTTGCTTTAGTTTCGCAGAGCGCACGGCATTCTCAATCTGCTTTCTTATCACATAAAGCGTTCTCTCAAGGCCCAACTCATCTTGGCTTGTGCCCGCCGCAGGCGTCATGCCGCAGGCAGATACGCCTACGGCGTAGGTCGCCTTCGGCGGAACCTTGTGCCCTTTACTGCCTATGAACACCTGCTCAATCACCGGCTGGGTTTCCTTTGCCGTCTTTCCTATCCCGGAATCATCTACCACGACTTTACGCCAGCCCAAAATAACCTGCCCCCGCTCTTTGACGATTCGCGAAACTATATCCTTACAATAGCGCCGCTCCTTATCATCGCCAGGCAGGAATACCAGGCCGGTTCCGTATTCGCCCGGGCCGGGCAAATCGATTTTACGTTCTTTGCATACCTTTAAGAAAAATTCATGCGGAATCTGGATCAGGATTCCCGCTCCGTCTCCGGTCTGAGGGTCTGCGCCGGTTGCTCCCCGGTGAGACAGGCGTTTAAGCACCTCTAACCCCTGCCGGATAATATCATGGGAGCGTTCACCTTTGATATTACAGACAAAGCCTACTCCGCAGGCATCATGCTCAAAACGCGGGTCATAGAGCCCTTGTTTATCAGGTAGATAGCTATATCTCATTTTATTTTATAAATAGTAACTCACGGTACTTAGGCAAATCCCAGGTATCGTCAGGAACTACACATTCAAGTTGATCTGCGTGTTTTCTCACGTGTTCCATTAATGGCTTAAGCTCTTTAAAATATAACTCTGCGCGTTTTTCATCACTCTGCTCCCTAGCTTCTAGAAGCAGCTTATCCATTTCATTGGTATTGCGTCTGACGTAATAAATCTTGGAAACCACATTGCTTAAATGTGTCTTCATATCATCCAATGCTGCCGGATCTATCTTAAGTCCAGCGCCTTTTTCTAACTCCGCAAGCTGATACAATGTACGCGCAAGAAGCTTTTCATATTTATAACCCGCGGGAACTACCGAGGCATTCACCATTTCCTTTAAGGTATTGGCTTCAATTTCCAGGGTCAAATTGTACATATGGATCCAGATATGGTAACGGGCAACCAACTCTTCTTTGGTAAGAACTTTGTATTTCTCAAAGAGGGCGATGTTCTTTTCTTCGGTAAAGGCCTTTAATGCTTCGTAAGTTGCCGCAACATTCGGTAAGCCCCTCTTCTTTGCTTCTTCTACCCAATCTTCGGTATAGTTGTTGCCTTCGAAACGGATATCCCTGGTTTCTTTGGCGGTTGCGCTAATCACCTTTAAAACATCCGAGTTAAAATCCTTACCCGTCCCCTTCACCGTCTTAATCGCGTTGGTCAGATAATCCAGGCTTTCTGCGATAATCGTGTTCACGATGGTAATCGGTGTTGCGATATTCTGCGATGAACCGACAGCGCGGAATTCAAACTTAGAGCCGGTAAAAGCAAATGGGGAAGTGCGGTTTCTATCCGTCATGTCCCTGTTGAACCGGGGCAGGCGCCCAATACCTAAATCAACAATGTCTCTTCTAGAAACCTTGGATTTAGCCCCGTTCTCAAGCGTGTTCAGGATCGTATTCAATTGTTCTCCCAGAAAGACGCTCATAATTGCCGGCGGCGCTTCATTTGCGCCTAACCGGTGCTCATTGCCGGCTAAAGCGACACTTGCCCGCAAAAGGTCAGCGTGCAGATATACCGCGCGCAGTACCGCAACAAGAAATACCAAAAATTGCAGGTTATCTTCGGGAGTTTCGCCGGGATTTAAAAGATTATTTCCTTGATCATCTGAAAGCGACCAATTTACGTGTTTTCCGCTTCCATTGATCCCGGCAAAAGGCTTCTCATGCAAAAGACAAACCAGATTATGCCGCAGGGCGATTTTTTTCATTAGCTCCATCAGCAACTGATTATGATCCGCGGCAATATTCGATCCTTCAAAAATCGGGGCAAATTCATACTGATGGGGTGCCACTTCATTGTGCCGGGTCATTAGCGGAATACCCAATTTATAAGCTTCTTGCGCTACCTCAAACATGAAATTTACCACGCGTTCCTTAATCGTACCAAAATACTGATCCTCTAACTGCTGCCCCTTAGGCGAGGGTGCTCCGATTAAAGTGCGGCCGGTCATCACCAGATCCTGACGCAGGTTGTAGTAATTCTTATCAATCAAAAAATACTCCTGTTCCGGGCCGCAGGTAGAAAACACCATTTTTACGTCCTTATGGCCGAAGAGTTTTAATAACCCGATTGCAGCTTTACTTAATGCCTCGTCAGAGCGCAGAAGCGGTAATTTTTTATCCAGGGCTGCACCATGATAAGAAATAAATATCGTGGGGATGCAGAGTGTTTTTCCCAGCGTACTTTCAATGATAAAAGCCGGGCTTGAGGGATCCCAGGCAGTGTATCCGCGCGCCTCAAAGGTAGCGCGGATTCCTCCGGAAGGAAAACTTGAGGCGTCCGGTTCTCCTTGAATGAGCTTACTTCCCGAAAACTTCTCAATCACCTTACCCGGGCCGGTAAAGGAAATAAAACTATCGTGTTTTTCCGCGGTCAGGCCGGTCATCGGCTGGAACCAGTGGGTATAGTAGGTTGCGCCTTTTGAGATTGCCCACTCCTTCATCGCGTCAGCAATCTCATTTGCCTGGCTCAAGCTAATAATTTTTCCTTCAGACATCCAGTTCTTAAACGCCGCAAAGGCAGGCTTAGAAATATGCCTGCGCATTGTCTCCGGGCCAAAGGTATTTTCGCCAAAGTAGCTGGAAACTTTTTTAGGAGAGCTAATCTTATCCAGCTCAGCGCTCTTAATCTTAAATAATACTTCCTGTCTTATGCTCATAATATCCTCCGTTTACTTAGCGTCCTATTTTTATCTTAACCGATCGCGGCTGAACCGCGCTCTTCGGTGCGGATACGCACGCATTCCTGCAAATCCAGGACAAAAATTTTCCCGTCACCGGTTTCCCCGGTCTTGGCACCTTTGATAATCGCTTTGACTGTCGGCTCGACAAAATTTTCATTTACGGCAATCTCCAGCCGCATTTTCCTTAAGAGGTTACCGCTCTCTTTTGCGCCGCGATAAATCTCCGTAACTCCCTTTTGACGGCCGTGCCCTAATACCTCGCTTACCGTTAAGAGGTTAACCTCTGCTTTATATAACTCTGCCTTTACCTCTTCAAGTTTATGCGGCTGGATTATTGCAATTATCAGTTTCATCGTATCCTCCGTTTTTTCATCGGGTCGATGGCCTATAGTCTATGGTCTATAGTTTTTACTATCGACTATTGACCATTGACTATTGACCCGTATCGTTTCACTCTAGTACGGTATACGCCCTCTCGTGATGCTGAGTAAGATCAAGACCCATAAGCTCCTCTTCTTGATTTACGCGGACGCCGATTAATAAATCGACCAACTTGTAAATTACGAAGGTAACTATAAAGGTATAGCCTATAGTAACTAAAACGGTTAATGCCTGGATAATGAACTGTTTTGGATTCCCGAAGAATAATCCGTCTGCTCCTGCGGGATTAACCAGTTTAGAAGCAAACAATCCAGTTGCCAAAGCACCCCAGATTCCGCCTACGCAGTGCACACCAAAGGCATCAAGCGAATCATCGTATCCTAATTTCGGCTTAATCACAGCTACGGCAATAAAAGAGAATATACTTACTAATAAACCTATAATTATGGCGGGGACCACACTAACAAAGCCGGCAGCCGGAGTTATCGCGACTAATCCCGCGACCGCCCCGGAACAAACGCCAAATATTGTTGGTTTTCCATTACGCAACCATTCAATCAAAGCCCAACTTAAACCTCCGGCTGCCGCGGCAGTGTTAGTGACCACAAAAGCATTTACTGCCAAACCATTTGCCGCCAAAGCACTTCCCGCATTAAACCCAAACCAGCCAAACCACAAGAGTCCCGTGCCTAAAACCACAAATGGCATATTATGCGGCGTAGGAACATTCTTATTCAAATTAACTCTCTTACCTAATATTAAAGCGGTAACCAATGCGGCAATCCCGGCATTGATATGCACCACTGTCCCGCCGGCGAAATCCAAAGCGCCTAAATTTCTTAACCAGCCACCCACTCCCCATACCCAGTGACAGAGCGGGTCGTATACAAAAGTAGCCCAGAGAAGCGTAAACAAAATAAAGGCAGAAAACTTCATCCTCTCGGCAAAAGCGCCGATAATTAAGGCCGGGGTGATGATCGCGAACATCGCTTGAAAAATCATAAACGCCTGATGCGGGATGTCCTTAGCATAATCCGCATACGGTTCAAAGCCAACACCCTTTAATCCAAACCAGCTTAAACCACCCCAAAAACCTTCACTGGGAGCAAAAGAAAGACTATAGCCAAAAAGAACCCACTGAATACTTAAAACACACATAATAATGAAACATTGCATTAATACACTTAATACATTCTTTTTTCTGACCATGCCTCCATAGAAGAAAGCCAGGCCAGGCGTCATTAGTAAAACAAGTGCTGATGAAATCAAAACCCATGCCGTATCGCCTGCACTAATCATCTTTTTCTCCTTTTGCTTATATAAAACAAAAAGGCGTCCTGAATCCAATCGTTGGACTTAGGACGCCTTAGTCCCGGAAAATAATTTTACTTCGTCGTAATCGACCTAACCTTAAACCAAAAAATTACTCCTCTACCGTTACTTCCTTTGAATATCTGCCCTTGTTCTGCTTTATTCCCTTCGCCGCCGTTAATTTATGGTTCGCGCTGGCAAATTCTTCGCATTGCAGAACCGGCAGCCTGCTTTGGAAAATACAGCCTTTATCATTGTCGCATGTATCGCATAATCCTTTCTTTCCCATCCGGCTCACCTCCCTACTGCTACTCTGCTCCTGCGGTTATTAAAATGGTTTTCACTCTTAATCGAATTTTTGCCGTTAAGGATTGCTTCGGCTTCTTTGCGATAGGCATCCATCACATAGGGGATGCCGGAAACTTTTGCAGCCTCTTCCGTCAAGCACATCAGGTCCTTACGCGAGATTGTGCTTAATCTGAAGTTCCTGCTTCCTGCCATCAGTTGCTGCAGGCCGACCTTAAGTTTCTGGGCAAAAGAATATACGCCTAACGCCCCTAACGGTATATCTTTCATATCCTTACCGTATTTTTCCGCCAGTTCTTCGTAACAGACAAAGATTTCTTTCTCCGTCTTGCCATACTCGGACACGGTAACCGGCAGTTTATCTTCCTTAATCCAGTTGCCAATATTTTTCCCTACCATTCCCGGAATCATCAACGCCCTGCCCATGCATACCGCCTTAACATACGGCGCACCCATGGCGATTACCTTAAAAACGTGGTCTTCGGTAGAAAAGCCTCCGGCAATGGCAATATCCGAAACACGCATCCCTTTCCTGGCTAATTTCTGGCAGAATTCATAAGTAAGCGCCTCTAAATAAAAGGTGGGTATCCCCCACTCCTCCATCATCCGCCAAGGACTCATCCCGGTTCCTCCTGGCGCACCGTCAATGGTCAAAAGGTCAATTTCCGCCAAAGAAGCATATTTAATCGCCATCGCCAGCTCGCGCATGGAGTAAGCGCCGGTTTTTAAGGTAACGCGCTTGAAACCTAAATCCCGCAAACGTTTGACCTCCGCTAAAAACGACTCTTCCGAAACAAAACCCAAGCGGGAATGGCGCTCAAACTCCTTTATCGCGCCGTCTTGAAAAGCCTTCTCAACCGCCTCCAGGGAGGGGTCCGGGGTAACTATATATCCGCGCTTTTTAAGCTCAAGCGCCCTTTCCAGGCTTTTTACCTTTATCTCGCCGCCGATACACTTGGCCCCCTGGCCCCATTTCAGCTCTATGGCCTCAAGGTTATGTTTTTTTCTCACGTATTCCGCTACTCCCAAACGCGTATCTTCCACATTCATCTGCACCAGGATTTCGCCATATCCCTCATGAAACCTCTTATACGTTCCTATTCTACGGTCCATATCCGGGGAAGTTTTGATTTTACCTTTATTATCGAGTTCCAATCCCGGGTCAATCCCGCAGACATTCTCTCCACATACCAGCGTAATGCCTGATATGGCCGCCCCCACCGCAAAGTGCTCCCAGTTCTTCCTGGCTATTTCCGTTGAGCCCAAAGCACCGGTAAAGATAGGGACTTTCATTTTTACTTTTGAATTCCAGCCGTATTGGGCCTGCGTATCTACATCCGGAAATTTGGTATTATCTGGGTTGCCCACTGCATCTTGAGGCAAGCCTTTTGCGCCTAAGGCATAACCCTGAATATTCAGATGCGAGTAATCTACCGGGTAATCCTTATCTGCGCCGGCAGTCATCTCCCCGAAAGGCCCGGGGTAAATTACCTCCCGGCTCCTAAAGGCGGCTCTAAAAATCTCACAATTGCCCTTACATCCGTCCACGCAGCGAGAACAAATCCCCGAACCCGGCACTACATTTTTTGACCGGTTAAACGTCCCGGTCGCATCATTTGCGTTTGGCCTTAGCAGATTCATTTCCTCTTCCTCCTTCTTTGGTTATGCTTAATACACTTAATCACCCAACACCGGTGATTAAGGTACTTTGGCCTTATGAGCATACGGCCTTTTTATCTCGGTTACTTTTTTCATATCCGATGCCAGAATAATCGCCTCGGAGACTTCGCGCATTGTTTTGCGGGTATCCATACTGAATTTTCTGATCCTTAAGTATGCCTCTTCCTCCGTAAGCCCATCTTCGCTCATCAATATCCCTTTAGCGCGCTCAATCCTCTTGCGTGTTTCCAATTCTTCCTGGATCACCTTGCTCTTTACCATCAATTCCGCGTTCTCAATAGCCACTGCCGCCTGATTGGCTACCGAGGTTAAAATGTTAATCTCTGTCGGAGTAAAATCATGCGGCGCAGAAGTATAACAATTAATCGCCCCGATAACCTTACCCTTCACTGCCAGGGGAACGCATAACAGCGAACGCAGGCCTTCTTTCCTGGCGATATCTTTATGCTTATACTCTTTCTCCTTCGTGACGTCCTTAATAACTATGGGCTTATTCTCTTTTACCGCCTTGCCGGCAACGCCCTCTCCGACCTTTAAGGGAGGCTTCTTGTTGTATTCTTCACTGATACTTTGCGTCGCGCGGATTACCAGTTCATTTTTCTTCTCGTCAATAAGCATCAGCGAACAGATATTCGAACCCATGATCTCCGCGGTTACCGTAACTATCAGGCGCAGGATATCTTCTAAATAAACATCGGAAGCTATGGCTCTGCTTATTTTGGTCAAGGCATTTATCTGCTCTTCATAAGGCATATTTTGCACGGTAAATCACTCCTTATGTATCTTTAATAGACAGGGCATTAAAATAAAAAAGGCGCTCTCCGTCCGAATCTGGACCTTGGAGAACGCCTTCGTTCTATACAAAAAAACGTCCTAATTAGCAAGCCCTGCTAAAAAGGACGTCATTATCCGGTTTTCTGACTTTGAAAGAAAAGCACCCTAAAATAAAAAAGCGTTCTTTTTAAGAACGCTACTTGGTCCTTTCCTTAAGCACAAACCTTGTGCTTACTTTCAGTAAAACTATAACACATGATTTTAAATTTGTCAAGCTTATTTTAGAGGCCCCGCGGGAATGGGAAGGGACATCGTACCCCCACCCCTTCAAGGCTACGAAAGATTAAAAGAATTAGTTTTAAAGCTTTTTTAGATTTAAAGGGGCTTTTTAAAGATTTTAGGCGCGAAGCGGCGA
>Ga0315279_10007670_pt1 | contig 13269 bp, 17 predicted proteins | sample YL17G06_20_MG_FD_203694 | JGI IMG/M metagenome (GOLD analysis project Ga0315279, IMG submission 203694) | Sediment microbial communities from Yellowstone Lake, YNP, Wyoming, USA - YL17G06_20 | ecosystem: Environmental > Aquatic > Freshwater > Lake > Sediment | place: USA: Wyoming | collected... | reverse complement strand
AAAGTCTTGATGTTCTGCTCTAACAACTATCTTGGCTTGAGCAACCATCCGAAACTGAAAGAAGCTGCAATCAAAGCGGTTCAGACTCACGGTGCCGGTTCTGGATCAGTTCGCCCAATTGCTGGAACCATGGACATACACATTGAGCTTGAGAAGAGACTGGCGAAGTTCAAGCATGCCGATGCTTCACTAGTGTATCAAACAGGTTTCGCTGCAAACGCTGGCCTCATTCCTCAGCTTGTCGGCAAAGAGGACCTCATCATAAGCGACGAGCTTAATCATGGCAGCATAATTGACGGCGTTAGACTATCGCACGCTGAAAGGGCAGTTTACAAGCACTCGGACGTTGCGGACTTGCAGCGCGTTCTGGAAGAAACGGAGAAGCACTCACCACCTTATAGACGAATCCTGATAATCACTGATGGCGTTTTCTCTATGGACGGCGATATAGCGCCTCTGGATGGCGTGGCAAAAGCTGCGGCAGAACATGGAGCAATGGTTTATGTGGATGACGCTCACGGTGAAGGAGTGCTTGGTGAGGGAGGAAGAGGAATAGTCTCTCACTTCAAGCTTGGCCGTGACAGAGTTCAAGTAGAAATGGGTACATTCTCAAAGGCTTTCGGTGTGGTCGGCGGCCATGTTTCAGGTTCTCGAGACTTGACCAGCTTTGCTTACAACAAATCACGCACTTGGCTTCTCAGTGGCTCGCACCCGCCAGCAGTCGCTGCTGCATGTATAGCTGCCATCGATGTTTTGGAAAATGAACCACAGCACGTAAGAACTCTGTGGGACAACACACGATATTTTAAGAAAGCTATGAAAGACTTAGGATTTAACATAGGCAAAAGCGAGACCCCAATAACACCAGTGATGGTCGGCGAGAGCAGCGTCGCCAAGAAACTAAGTACGAGACTGTTTGAAGAAGGCTTATTCGCCTTACCAATAGTGTATCCAATGGTCGCACGAGACAAAGCACGAATCAGAACCATAATGAACGCCGCCCTGACAAAACAAGACTTGGACTTCGCCATAGGCGCGTTCGAAAAAATCGGAAAAGAACTACACATAATATAGCAATTTCCATTTTTCTTTTTTCCTTAGACGGAAACCATTTGGATGTTAGAATAGCCAAGAGACTGTTCAGCGAAGAAACCTGAAATAGACTCGAGACAGAACATGTCGCCAGATTCTTACCCTCAAGCTTTGGGCACATACCCAATCTTACTGGGCCAGAAAAGCAGGAGAAAAAGTTCGTTTCTCAAAAGAATGGAAAGAGATGAACGTGGCTCTTGTCAATCCCGACTATACGCAACATAAGATCAGGAAAGGGTGCACTGTTGGATAGCAAGGCGCTTATCGCGGCTTCGCAGAATCTGCGCTAAGGTTATGTAGGTCCTACTCTCGACTTTATTATTGCTTGGAAAGCAATGTCTTTCTTACCTTTTGCTTTGATGACTTCATTCTTCAGTTTCTTTACGTCCATGGGACAGCTCTTTGAGACGTCGCTAATGAATTTCCTGAGGTCTGCCTCATTCATGTGGCAGCTCAATGTGAGTTCTTCAATGACGCTCTTTGAGGTCTTTGCGTCGCCGTAGCAGCTTTCGCTCAGTTCTTCCAACGCTGATGCCAAAAATGCTGAACTAACGCCACATTGGGAGCTTAGTTTTTCAGCCCACTTTTTCTGTTCACTCAAATTCTTTCACTTCCAAATTAGTAGATTAGGTATAGAGTAAATATCTTTGTTATTTAAGCATTAACTTGAGCTATCCAGAACGCGATTTCTCTAGGGCTTTGTCAAAGTCTTCAAGACCAAGCTTTCTGAGTACGCCTTTTTTCGGCATTCTGTTTCCGTCCTAGCTTCCTCTTCATGACAATGCCTTTAAGTCAAGCTTTTCAATCTAGTTCCGATGACACTTAGGCTTCGGTGTTAAGGAATTGGCTGCCTTGTATGAGCTCTTCGGCGTTCTTCTAACTTCTCTTGCCCTAAACATGATTCCATTCGCCGGCCCTTCTAACCTTCTCATAGCGTCAAATGCCGCGTTGCTTGTTGAGGCGGACCCTTTCACCATAGGCTTTCTCGTTGCTCTGGGCGCTGCTTGTGCCAAACTGGTTCACTATTTCGTCACTTTTTTCATCGGGGGTCTTATGGGCCAAAAACGAAGAGAGCATCTTAACACTGTTGCGTCAAAACTTAAGGGTTGGGCTTCGTTGGCGCTTTTTTTGGTTGCTGCCACCCCATTGCCTGATGAACCTGTTGTAATACCCTTAGGGCTTTTGAAGTACAACCCAGTCAAGTTTTTTCTAGCTTACTTTGCTGGCAAATTCGTGATAACCACTCTTGGAGCCTACCTTGGAATGCTGGGTCATGGGATTCTTGTTCCATTCATAAGCAATGAGGTTCTAACGGCTACTTCGGTAATCTTGACAGTAATCCTCACTGTTGTGTTGTTGAAAGTTGACGTTGTGAAGATGATTGAGAGAATTGTGAAAAGAAGGACTTTATGATCTGGTCTATGCAGCGGGACATTGCCTGAGGATTTTAATTGCATGTTAAATAGTTCGAGCAAGAAAATATGGAGATTGATTGAGGCCGGATGAGACTTTGAGAATCATTGCTGATCTACATCTCGTCAGCACTACATTTATAAGTTAAGTTCACAATAATTCTCAAGCAGTGAGTATGCGAAAGCATTTAGTCGGTTGGCGATTCGTCAAAGACACTGACAGAAAGATCTATCCGAAAATGCGTTCAGCGTTGGATGCCTTGGAAACATCGAATCAGGTGCTCTCCGTCGACGAGTTGGCGGTCAAGATGGGCTACGCTGCGAATCCGTCATCTAGGAAGGCTGTGATCGTGACGCTTTACAGGTTGAAGGATGCTGGTTTGGCGGAGTCCGTCACCGAACTGATTGAAGGCCCTGTCAAAGCGGAAATGCGGTTACTCGTTGAAGGTTCCCCGGCGGTGAATACCTGGATGCGACGGCTAAACTCGAAAGAAACGCAAGAGAAGTTCCTGTTCCTCTTCGTCAGGTATTTCCAGTGGATAAAGGAAAAGGGCCACTTCATAACGCCTGACGCGATGCTTGACCACAAGCAAACAGCAGTCAACGACAAAGAGCGTTTCTATCACATCAGCCTGGTGGAAGACTACCTGTTGGACGCCAAGTTGCCGATGATCCAGCAGAAATCTGTTTACGTAGCAGTACGCAGTTTCTACAAGCACAATAAGGCTGCGCTGCCAAGCTACCCGTTAAAATTCAAAAATAACACCTTGAAAGCCGTGGTGCAGGAGCCCATAACACTGGATGAGGTTCGTCGCCTACTGGAGAACGCGAAGCCAAGAGAAAAAGCAACGTTTCTAATCATGCTGCAAGGCGGCTTAGATAGGGCAACTTTCGCCGAATGCTTCAACATGCAGGCTTGGCCGCAGATCTGTAAGCAACTGGGCAGCGAAACATCTGACAACTGGGACTTGTCAAAGGCGCCAGTTCGCATTGATCTTGTCCGCGTGAAGACCGGAATACAGTATTACACATTCATGTCAACAGACGCTCTCGTAGCGTTGCAGGCATGGATGAACATTCGCCAAAGTCTCACAGGGCAACCCATGCGCAACGGAGAACCAATCTTCATCACTAGCCAAAGAACCCCAGTGACAAAGGAAATGCTGAGTAGTTTGTTTAACCGACTAGCAATCAACGTCGGGTTAGAGGTTAGAAAGTATGGGCGGCCGAGCGAAGTGCGTTACAGGTTCCACGCGCATGAATTGAGAGACACGTTCCGCACAGCTTGCACAGTGGCCGGCATAGCTTACCCGGTTTGCGAATTTCTCATAGGCCATGAAATAGACAAGTTGCATTATGATAAGAGCCCCAGCGTTTACCCGGAGCATTTTCGAGCGGAATACATGAAGGTTGAGTCGTACATCAACGTGTTTTCAAATCAGGCAGTCGGCATCGAGAAACTTGAACGTTTAGAGGCTGAGATTGTGGAGTTGCGTAAGACCAATGAGAAATATCAGAAGATCCAGGATTCTGCAGATGCAATCCAAAGGCTACTTCAGCGCGTTGAAGAGCTCGAAAAGCGACTGGGCAAGGCCTGATTTCACTCAGTTCTGAAAGTCATTCGTTTGAGAAGGGTTTTCGCTTGAGATTCCACCTTCGCCTCTGGATGGTTCGTTTTGAAGTACTCCTCGCAAATAGCCTTAGCGTGAGGGAAGAGACCTTTGACTTCTATGTAGCAAGTTTCTCCTTTCTCAACTCTTTTCCCACATTCATGGCATGTGCCAGAGAACCAGGCTTTCCCTTTGTTCCATCCCATTTTTAACCCTTCTACAGCCTATTGACAGAGGACGTATCTAAAACTTTAGAACCTACATCCCGTTCTAAAAACCAGACACACCATTAATCAAGCTCCTTTTCTGGCTCTTCCAGAATGAAACCTTGATTCCTCAACTGTTCAATTGAAAGCAGACAGACAGAGCCTTTCTTCAGTATAGCCATGGCGAAGCCTTCCTTGGTCCTCTCATGGGGCAAAAGGTTTACCTTGAGATAGATGTCGTAGATGGCCTTGAGGCTCTCTCGCAGAGGATCATCATTGGAGCGCTCGTTGACACGTTCTATCAATTCTTGAGCACTCTTCCCCAACTTATGAGGGTACCCTTCAGGATCATAAACAATTATAGCCTCAGAATCTTTGTCCTTCTTGGCGTCTTCCTCAAATTTCTCGCGTTCAAACTCGTCTCTCAGTACTCGATCGGTATGAACCTGTTCCATCCATTTAGGGTCATGCGCGAGGCGCACAGTCAGCTTCTGCAATATCTTCAGAGGAGCTATTGCTTCGCGCCAGAGATCATTGAACAAACGCTTGTCACAGATGTAGTCACTACCCTTCTCCGTCAGAATGCAGGGGTAAGCTTTGGCATTGCCCTTAGGTCTCTCTTGATGCACCAAGCCTCTTCTCCTGAGTTTCCTCAGACGGTCCTGCAATATCCTAGGGCTTATTCCAGTCTTCTTCCGCAGTGTTCTGACTGAAGCATTCGGGTTCTCAAATATGGTCAGCAGAATGGTTTGGTCTGTTGTTGGCATAGGTGGTTCACTGTGTACCATTATAAACAATACTATAAGAATGCTTTGTTGAAGGTGAAGACGAATTCCTTTACTGAAGAAAATTGTGAGTATCGGCGGGACCAAAGCAGTCATACTTCCAAAGGCGTGGTTAGATTGCTGCAGGAAGCGATATGGCGGCGAGATTAAGCAAGTTCTGCTCCAGGAAGCGGGTCAGTCGCTCATCATTTCGCCGGTGGTGCCAACGAAAACTCTGGAGTCGCCAAAATGACTGAGAAAAAAGAGATCGCTGACGCCAGACAAGTTCTAAAAGAGGCACGTGAAATCCTGCAGGAAGCCCTACAGATCATCAATGGAGAGAAAATTACAAGTTGACCGAAGAAGAGACGCTTGAAGTTATTCCGCAGGCGGAACAGATTACCAAGACTCAAGACTTCGAAGTTTTGCTTTGCCCCCACTGTAAAGGCGAAGTTGCTTTCCACCATGCCGATGATGTTGGAACAAAGTTCTATGAGTGCCAAAAATGCAGACAGTACACAACCAAACCAATGACCAAACCGCCTACAGTCCTTGTGCTCACACCACAATGCGAATCATGCGGAACCCCTTTTGGCGATCCGCTACGTTGCGAGTTCCTTCCCGACCAGCGAGACGGAGTGAAGTGCAATGCCCACACGTACAAGAACCATGCAGACGCGGATAAGGAAGAGTTCAATCCTGTTAGATTCGCCAAGCTACTACTCAATGAACACGCCTTCTTGACAATGAGAGATGATGATACCCTCTACGTCTACCATCCAGAAGACAGAATCTACAAGCCAGATGGAGAGCAACTGATTCGAGAGCGCATGGTAGAGCTATTAGATGAAGAAACCAGGGAGAACCAGCTTAAAGACATTCGATTCTACATTAAGAGCGTCACTTACACGGATAGGCCAGAACCACCCAAAGATCTCATAGTTGTGGAAAATGGCGTTTTGAATGTTGCCACTGGAGAACTTGATACTGAATCTAATACTGGCTTCTTAACGATCAAAATTCCCGTAACGTTTGACCCCTCACAAGACTGTCCACTAATCAAGAATTTCATACTGGAAGTTGTCGGAAAAGAATACGAGCCGTTGGTCCAAGAGTTTATTGGTTATTGCATGTACCGTGTGATGTTCATTCATAAGGCGTTCATGCTGGTCGGAAATGGAGCCAACGGAAAAACAACGTTGACCAAAATAATTACGGCGTTGTTGGGAGCACAAAACGTAAGCAACATCACACTCCAAGCCTTATGTTATAATAGATTCGCGGCTTCGCAACTGCACAACAAACTGGCTAACCTATGCGCGGACACACCGAACAGAGTATTAGAGCATACGGGCATGTTCAAAATGTTAAGTGGCAATGATTCCGTCTACATGGAAGAGAAGTTTAAGCGTGGATTTAATGCAGTGAACCTTGCAAAACTACTGTTCGCGTGCAACGAAGTTCCTGAGACAATGGATGACACTGACGCTTTCTTCAGGCGCTGGGTGATAATACCATTCAACAATATTTTCATTGGGGCCAAAGACGATAAACGCCTACTAGGAAAACTGGCAACGCCCACGGAACTAAGCGGACTCCTGAACTACGCTCTTGAGGGATTAAAACGATTATTGGAAAACCAAGGTTTCAGCGAGAATGACGATCTTGAAGATCTCAGAACCAAATATATCCGACAAAGCAACAGCGCCAAGGCATACATAGAGGAAAACCTAGCTTACGACCCGAGCGATAAAGCCATTGTTGCCGAGTCCGCGCTCTATGAAAAATACATCACTTTCTGTACGGACAACGGACTGCACACAATGAAGAAGAGAAACCTCACAGAGAACATGCACCAGTACCTACCGCACGCGAAACAGACGAACGCAAGGATCGACGGGAAAGTTACTCACGTCTGGCAGTATGTGATTATCAATTTTGTAGCGACTGTAGCGACTACTCTACTTAATCATATATCAAATGGAACTTTTGAAAATAATGATTCAAGAGAGAGAATGGGTAAAATATGCTTAAATGGGGCTGAGGCAACAGTCGCTACAAACGTTATCTCTTCTTGTTGGATTTGCCAGAAGCCTTTGCCAGAAGATACAACAGACACGGGCATCTATGACGGCAAGCCAGTCCACCGAGTTTGTCTATTGAAGCTGGAAGAGGGATTGATAGGCCATGAGTGAGCCGTCGGAAAGCGTCAACGCAAAGGACCAGAGAAAGGCTCTATTCGGCATACTAGCGCACGTGCTGACCGTTTCCAGAGGAAAATTTGATGTTGGCAACGCCACCAACGGAGATCGCCAGAAGTGGGCCAGAATCATAATCGCGGGTGTGGAAGCATACGGTAATCTGTTGAAGACTGTCGAGCTTGAGAGTATGGAAGAAAGAATCGAGAAGTTAGAAGAACGTAGAAATGGAAACCCAGGAGAAACGAATCAGAAGGAACTGCCTTCAGAAGAGGTGAAAAACGAATGACTGAGAAAGATGAAGACCTAATCATAAAGGCAAGCAAAATAATTCATCGCAAGGAAAACAAAGACGAACATAAAGACCTGATGAGAGTCATGACGACTTTAGACGCACAAGAGGCGGGTCCTTGGAGAAGCGGCGAGGACGCGTCCAACTGGGCCAGCGACTACCATGAAATGCGGGACCAGGGCCTTGATGCCAGCGCTGCAAGCGATGTGGCTAACACCAGAGAGTCAATCAGAATCAGCGCAAAAGTCAATGCAGCGTTGAGTGAGCAGGCCATGCAAAGCTGCATTCTGAAGAAGGTAGCCATCTACGGCAAAACCCATGAACAGGCAGTGCTGGAATGCGAGACAGGGTTCCAAGCGGACCTTGCCCGTTACGGCCAGAAGCCTTACGAATCAGAAACACTGAGTCAACTCAACGAAATTGAACGCAAACTGAACCATGAGATCATTGGTTTCAGATACAACTGTATGGACCCGAAAGCGCCGGAAGAAGCCGAGAAACTAGCAAGGGAAAAGCTCGGACTGCCAAAGATCATCACCATCACCAAGGACGAGGAGCCAAAGAAGGACAGCCGCAAACTCCTGGGCAACATGCCAAACATGTATCAAAAAAGCAGTGAAGAGATTCTGAAAGAGAGGCGTGACTATGACAAACAGAATTAACGCCAACCCAGAGGTTATCCGACGCAATCTTTCAAATTTGAGGCGCTTGGATGCCCCGACTCTTCAGTTTCTGCTAGAGGAAAAAGACTTTCAGGGCAAAACAGTGGCCCCAGACCCTGAATTTGCCAAATTAGTGCACTACATGTTACGAAAAAAGCAAAGAGGAAGGGGTGAGTTGAAATAGGAAACCAAAGAATCGAAAGGCGCATCTCAGAGCTTGAGCAGAAAGCGGACGTCGGGCCATCCATCACCGTTGTGATGTGGCAGCCGGAACACTGCCGCAAGTCCCTTGAGGAGCAGACGGGCAGATTGAAGATTCTACATTCAGACAATCCCGAAAGGCCACATGAAAATTAATCAAAATTGGGTCCTGTTACCTCTATGCAGTCTTGTTCGAAGTGTTACCTATCGTCAGCTACAGATAGAAGGAGAGGCACTCATAAATCTCGTCGGAATCTATTTTTCTATAACGAAACTGTCGCAAGGCATAGGCACTATTTTTTCTTTCTCGTTTTCGTGACGCAGAGCATTGCACCGAGCAGCGCGACCAGCCCTATGTATCCTCCGAACGATGAGAACGGGGTCAGTTTCTCAATCGATATTGAATAGCCTCCCACTGGCACGGGGTTGGGTCCGGGTCCGCCTGCGGTTACCGTCACATTTGCGTACACCGTGCCTGAGTTATCGCCAATGGCCTTGCTAACAGCATCGTCATTGAAGCCAAGCCAGAGCTCACCGCCCTTATTGCTGGTGAACTGCCTAGAACTGCCTATCTCCCAGTACCCAGTGGTCTGCGGGAAAAAGGCGGCATTACCCCACTGTCCTTGGTATGGGTCTGGTCCAACGAACGCAATTAGTTCCGCCCAGTATGCAGGGTTTAAGAACTCATCCCCATAGTCACGCGGACCCAGAGTGTCTCCATTGGGGTCAAACGACAGACTTCCAGATGGCGACCAAGTTCCCCAAGCTGTGATCGTCACTATATTGCCCATGTCTACATGCACTCCAGTATCTGTCCAGAGATCATATGCCTTAACGGGCACAACCGTTGGGGATGCCTTAGCCTGTGGGATGAACCCAACTGATGACAGAAAAGACACGGTAAGCAGAACAGCAATTAACACAAATACGCGCCTAACCAACTTGCCTCCTCCCCAGTAGCGGTGTTACCTCAACTTGCCTTTTAAGTTTTTCTGCACCATGTTATAGAAGATAGTTCTATTGACTTGCCGTGGGATTGGCTAACTTGTTAACTGTCGTGGGATGACCCTCATCAGGACGTAAAACCTAGTGATTTGACAAATTCAGTTTTTGAAAATTCTACGTTTTCCAAATATTCTTTTTTGGCTCTGAGGGATTTGTGGGTTCCTGTTGCATGTCTGTTTACATCACACAAAAGCGGTCAAGGGAGCAACGATAGATGTCTTTTCTTTTTTCCCCTCTTCAAACAAGGTCTTGAAACAAGGGGCATCATAGAAAAATGATAAAAAGTGACAAAAACGATGTTGCGTTTTTGCAGAAAAGAGAGGGGCTTGAACTCTTAGAGTTCTTGCCACACTCGAAGGGCCAGCTTGTCCAGTCTCTTGCCAAGAGGTTCAAGCAAGGGACCCCAATAGTCGCCGTCGTAGAAATTGTAGAGCATCGCATACACTCTCTCAGAGAGGAACTTTTCGATAGTCATGTCGTTTGCTTTGGTTAAGATCTGCAGGAAATCGTCAAACTCCTTGGCTATCTTGATGGTTACGGTCCTGCCCACGGTTTCTATGGGTTCAGCGGCTTCGTCGCCACACTTCTGCTCTTTCGTATGATTTGAACAGAGCTGATCCACGTACTCTTCAACTGCCATGCCTTTCTCCTGCGCGGCTGCCTTCCAACAATTCGTAAACCTCTTCCTTTATGAATATCTGTTTCCCGGCTTCTTTCTCCATTCGCTCTCACCCCCTCACCATTGGACCGCGAGCATTTCCCTTGGGTTCTGGTCCTTGAAGAGTTGCTCGTTTGCCTCGCTGTAGCTCAAGCCTTGCCCAAGAAAGATTATGCCCCTGGTGACTCTTCCAGCCTTGACCCATTTGCCGTTCTCTAGGCCTACGACTTCTGCCCCTTCCTTGAGGCTTGGGAAGACTAGGACCTGGCCGTTGTGCTCGCATGATAGGTTGCTGTTTCTGGTGCATTTGATTTCCGCGGTTGATTGTTTCCAGGCGTTTCCATCCTTCCACTCAATCTTGACTTTCATCGTTCTATTCACCGTTCTATAATACGTTAGCGTTATATTTAAATATAACGGTCTCGTTCTATATCGTACATGCCAACCGAATTTAAACGCGCAGTATTCAAAAGCGGCGACAGTTACAGAGTAACGATCCCCATGCCCATCATTCAATCGCTGGGAATCAAAGAGAAAGAAATCTTGAAGATCTGGCAGGACAACAGTCACATCATATTCATGAAGGTCAAGAAGACAGGAAAGAAGGAATAGGATTGAGACTATGAGTGACCGCGATCTTTTGATTGCAGAACTGATCCATGAGCTTGCTGTTGAGATTCGCAAACAGTTTGGTGACGAGCTAAAAACCGTGGAAGTGAGTGACGAGTTGAGAGAGATGAGTGCTCCGGAGCTCTTGCATGAACTCGCTGTTGAGTTTCGTAAGGCAATGAAGAAGGCTGAAGCAACAGAAAGCCCTAAGAGGAATATACAACTCCTAAATGATCATGAGAAGGGCGCAGTCTAGCGCAATTGAGAATTGAAAGGAACGTGAACTGTATAAGAGTAATTGCTGATCTACATATTCACAGTCGTTACAGTCGTGCAACGAGCGAGAGAATATCCGTAAAGGAGATTGCCCGTTTTGCAAAGATCAAGGGGTTAAACCTTGTCGGAACTGGCGATTTTACCCATCCTAAATGGCTCAACGAACTACATGAAACACTTATTCCAGAGTCAGACACAAACCTCTATAAACCGATTGAAATCCCAGAGTCTTCAGTACGTTTCATGTTGACAACTGAGGTAAGTACAATCTTCACGTTCGAGAACAAAGTAAGAAAAGTTCACCATGTTGTTTTGTCCCCAAGCCTTGACATCGCCGCTCAAGTCAACGAGAGACTATCTACGTTCGGTAACCTCAGCTCAGATGGCAGGCCGACACTGAACATGAGTGCGCCACACTTGGTTGAAGAGGTGATCAGCGTCTCGAACAGAAACGTGATTTTTCCAGCACACGCTTGGACGCCGTGGTTCAGCATATTCGGAGCCTTCAGCGGCTTCGACCGAATGGATGAATGCTATCAAGACATGACTAAACACATCCATGCTTTGGAGACTGGGCTTTCATCCGACCCACCCATGAATTGGCGGTTGAGTATGCTCGATCATTTTACATTGGTTTCAAACAGCGACAGCCACAGTTTTTGGCCTTGGCGAATTGGAAGAGAGGCAAATGTCTTTGAACTGGAAAGATTGAGCTTTGATGAGATTTCTGATGCTATCAAAAACAGAGATCAAAAGCGATTCAAGTTTACGATAGAGACTGATCCTGCATACGGAAAATACCATTGGACAGGCCACAGAGCATGCAACGTGTCATTTTCGTCCGAAGATGCCCGGAAACTCGGTAACAGATGCCCAGTTTGCGGCAGAACGCTCACGAAAGGCGTCGAACAGCGCGTTGAGGAATTGGCTGATCGTCCTGTTGGTTTCAAGCCTGAGAACGCCATTGGTTTCAGGCGGTTGCTTCCATTATCTGAGATAATTGCAACCTTTTTGGGCGTTGATTCTCCGTCTGTTCAGAAAGTGTGGAGCGTTTATGATTCGCTGATTGCAAAGTTTGGCAATGAGTATTCTGTGTTGCTTGACGTGCCGAAAGAAGCGCTAAGCTCTGTTGTTGATGAAGGACTCGCTGACGGGATCGTGAGAGTCAGAGAGGGGCGGGCTACTGTGGTGCCTGGTTATGACGGCGTTTATGGTCAACTTGTCTTGAGCGGAGAAAGACCTGCGAATAGTGTGCTTCGCGGAAGAGTTGAACAGCGGAATCTTACCGATTTTATGCAGTGACGGTTTTCTGCATTGTTTGATGTGTATATGTGTAGGTCAGATATACGACAATACTTATTAAGTCGTAATATACACGATATTACCTTGTAAGGTGCCACTGATGCAAGCTCAGACCTGCACGCCAGTCAGTAGAGAAGACGAAAAAATCTCCAAAGTGATCAATCACGTACTGACTCAGGTCTTCGGCGAAGAAGCCACAGATCTGATCTACAGACACCTAGAACGCGCACATTCTATCAAACGCGATGAAGTCGCAAGTAAAATTGACGTGTTCGCGAAGGGGCTTGAAGAGTTCTTGAGTTCAGGAGCCTATGCTATTGAGCGAAAGATCTTGGAAGACATATACTCAAGCTACGGTTTATTGCGTAGACTTGAGATTGAGAAAAACCAAATGGACTCCGACTTCGTTGATCAAATAAAATGCCTAGTGCGAAAAGCCTAGAAACCCCCACCTTACACGCACCTTTTTTCTTAAAGAAAAGGAAACCTAGCTGCTCATTTTTAGTCAATGCTTGCGACAGACAGTATTAATGAATTTGACATGGCAGATTTCTTCAACAAGAAACATTAAAGAATCGGAAAACAAATAACTAAGGTTCCCGTTAATCGGATGCAAGAGGCGAGAGTGTGGGGTCAAACGTGTTCAAGGAACACCTGCTAAAATACAACGTGCCACGCAGAATAGTCCAGATTCTGTCCTTCATATTCTTAAGCGCAATAATCTTCAACTTGGGATCTCTTCCTCTCTTGCTTCCTGTATTGTGGACATGGGGTCTTCCGCAAAACACGGCGGGCGATGCTTTCACGGCTATCCAATTCAATCTCTATAACGCTGTTTTTCCATGGCTTGCGTTTGCATCATTTCTGATAGCAGGGGTATTGGTTGGCAAATCTTTGTGTGGTTGGGTTTGCCCTTTTGGTTTTGTTCAGGATCTAGTTAGCTTCATTAAACGTAAGCAAAGAGATTTTTCACTAAGAACCC
>Ga0315279_10007669_pt1 | contig 13272 bp, 10 predicted proteins | sample YL17G06_20_MG_FD_203694 | JGI IMG/M metagenome (GOLD analysis project Ga0315279, IMG submission 203694) | Sediment microbial communities from Yellowstone Lake, YNP, Wyoming, USA - YL17G06_20 | ecosystem: Environmental > Aquatic > Freshwater > Lake > Sediment | place: USA: Wyoming | collected... | reverse complement strand
GTGACCTTGGGTTCGAATCGATCTCGAGTGGGGCAACCCAAGTCAAGCTACGCAAGGCCTTGGTACACGTATGGTCCCCTTACCGGTAAATTAGGGTCAAAACCCCTCGCACCAATTTTTTGGAGGCAGGTAGGGGGGTGTGTGTAACTTCGTGGGGACAACACGTTACTCTGCGATGAGTGCAAAAGAGAACAGGTTGGTTGAGTTTGAGGTTAAGTTGAAGTCAAAATCCCCTCATCCCTCGCACTAACCGGGGTATTACTTACAGTCCAGCAGTTTGCAGTGTAGGTTCCCGTTGAGGATCAGGGAAGATGCTTTTCCAATCTGTTGGGATTTGCGCCAATCCGAATGTTGCAGGGCTGATTCGGGTTGTTTCGTCAAATTTTCAGTTAGCAGTAAGTAACATCTAGTGATTACTTCACAACCGTAACGTGAATACTTACACTCATGACTAGCATATTTCAGGAAACGACGAATACTCATGAAGAGAAGCTTCATGGAGTCAGGACTATTTTTCCGTAAGCGCCAGGCTCCATTATCTCGCGGTGTGCACGCGGTGCTTCTGCAAGCGGCATCTCCTTGCCTATGACGGGGCGTAGTGTCCCGTTTTCCAAGCCGGCAAAAAGAGCAGAGTGAATGCTAGCTGCCAGTTGGGGTGTTATGTTGAAGAGAAGCATCCCCATAATCGAAGCATCGCGGATCATCGTGTCCCTCGGGTCGATCTCTATTCTTCCCCTGCTGCCAATCACGACGACGCGCCCACCCATCGCCAAGGCTTTCAGGTCCATGTCGAGATTCACATTTGCGAGCATCTCAAGAACAACGTCAACCCCGTGACCCTGAGTCAGTGTTTGAATCTGATCGAGATAGTTCGGGGCACGGTGGTCTAATACGTGATGGGCACCCTGCTCCATCACTAAGATTCTGCCTCTTTCACTGCTACCTGTTCCGATGACTTTCAATCCCGCAGCGCGTGCCAACTGTACTGCAGCGATACCAACGCCGCCTGTTGCGCCGTGAATGAGAACGTTTTCTCCCGGTGTGACCTTGGCAAGTTGGAAGAGCGCCCGGTAGGCAGTGGCGTAAGGAATATTGATTGCTGCGCCTTGTGCGAACGACACCTTTTCGGGCAACGTGTGCACTTGGGATTCATCGCAAAGAGCTTGTTCTGCGTACGCCCCGGTTGCTGTACCAGAGAGATAGACGCGTGCGCCAACTTTCACGCCGGTGACGCCTTCACCAATGGATTCTATGACGCCTGCCGCATCTATGCCCGGCGTGTAGGGCAACGGAGGCTTTCTTGACATGCCCGCTCGCGTGTAGACATCGGTGGGATTGACGCCTACGGCTTTCACGCGTACCAGAACCTGTCCTGAACCGGGATGAAGGTCTGGCATCTCCTCCAGCTGCATAACCTCTGGGCCGCCAAACGCTCGAACTCGAATCGCCTTCATCTGTTTCTCCTCGGCGTCTTCAGAACCTAAGGAACTCCGTCAAAGAGCCAGATATTAACGAATCTTTGTTTTGTTGCGGTTGCATAACTCAGTCGGCTTCGATCAACTTGTAACCGACCTCACTAGTAGTTCCAACGCAAAGGGAAGGTTTACTAGCTTACTGAGTATCCTGAAAAATTGCGATGCAACTATGAAGTTTGGCGTATGCATTCCCAACTACGGTGAAACCCTCTCGGTAGAAGGGATGCGTACAGTAGCTGTTGAAGCGGAGAAGATGGGTTATGAATCCATCTGGACAACAGATCACATTCTCATGCCCCCCAAGAGCGGCACACCTTACGAGAAGATCTTGGAGAGTATCACCTCCTTGGCTTACTTGGCCGCGCATACGAGCCGCGTGAAGCTTGGTGTCTCCTCGCTCATCATGGCCATGCGAAACCCCGTCGTCGCAGTCAAGCAACTCGCCACAATTGATCAGCTGAGCGGAGGCAGAATCATGCTGGCCACAAGTGCTGGTTGGGTGGAGAAAGAATTCGTCCATCTCGGATCGGATTTCCATACGAGAGGAAAGCGACTGGACGAGTCTATCACGCTCATCAGAAAACTTTGGAGTGAATCGACCAACATCGAATTCGAAGGCAGAAACATTCCACATAGGATCAGTAACGGAGTTTTCGAACCGAAGCCAATACAGAAGCACTTAACGATCTGGATCGCAGGAAGCAGTGAAGCAGCAATGCGACGAGCAATAGCCGTGGGCGATGCTTGGCATCCAAACGTAACTCCACTCGACTCATTCAGGAAACTGGTCGAACAGTTTAGGAGTCTCCCTGGCGGAAAAGACAAACCCGTTTGCGTTCGAATTGCGCTCAACACCAAAGTCAAAGACCCGATATTCGTGGGTCCACAAGGCGATCGCAGACTAATCCTGTCCGGAAACATGTCCGAAAACAGAAACACAGTCGCAGAGCTCCAGAAACTCGGTGTCTCCTACATGCTCGTGACACCGAGTCCCTATGGCACGACAAACACCGGCGACCAGGTCGAGAGCTTGAGAGCCATCTCAAAGAGCTTCATCCTGAGGTCGGAGCAAGAATGACAGCGGCGTCATCTGACCTCGAAGGCCTAGTCCAAGGACTTCATCACATCACGCTTGTAACGTCCAATCAAGAGGTCAACCGCAGGTTCTACACTGAGGTTCTCGGCCTAAGACGAGTAAAGTTGACAGTTAATCAAGACGACATATTCCATCGACATCTATTCTACGCTAACGAGAAAGGTACGACGGGCAGCGCGATAACCTTTTTCGAATGGCCGGAACTGCCGAGGGGACGAGTGGGCCTAACTTCTTCCCATCACCTCGCGTACACCGTACCAACCGTAGAGGCATTGCCGAAGTGGCGTGCTTGGCTTCTCTCGAACTCAGTCTCAGTTGACGGCCCCCTGACTCGAGATGAACGCATCTCGCTGTATCTCAAGGATCCAGACGGAGTCACTGTCGAAATCACAAAGCCGAACAAGGAAAGCGTAACGTCAGATTACGTCCAAGAACTCAACCGTGACATCCCCGCCGTCAAAGAAATAACCGACGACATGAGACTCACCGTCTTCAACCACGCTACGCCCGTCACAAGTGATCCAGAGCTTACCGTTCGGTACTTGAATAGGCTATTGGGACTCAAGAATTCCTATAGACGAACGAACCCAGATCAAAATGACACTGCCATAGTAGCCGTCGGCAACGATGACGAACCCGACTTTCTCCGTTGCCTCGCAGCTTCAAGCGCTCGAGTGGGGGATGTTGGCACCGGTAGCGTACATCACATAGCTTTAGCTGTGGAGGACGAGGAGGATCATTTGAGAATCCTACGGCAGCTCAACGAGTCCGGCATAAGTAACTCGGGCATAATTGACCGCTTCTGGTTCAAGTCCCTCTACTTCCATGATCCAGATGGGAATCTTCTCGAGATCGCAACGAAAGGCCCTGGTTACACTGCCGATGAGCCGTTGGAGAAGCTTGGCTCTCGTCTAGTGCTTGCGCCATGGCTGGAGCCCAAGAGGCACGAGATTGAGGGCGCGCTCAACGAATTGGATAGGAAGACCGCGCGGAGCTAGCCTCCGACATATCCACTGGTTTCCTCCTCGCCAGAAAGTCTCTCCAGCTGATAGGCCACGCGCGGCGATGGAATTGATGAGGGCCCAACTGTGCGGGGGCACTAAGATACTCGCATTTCTCGAACGCTTGACGACCTGTTGTTTCTCAACTGAGGAGTTCTCTTTTCTCCTTCAGCGTCTCGATCGAATAGCTCTTCTTGAGTTGTTAGGAAGCTAGCAGGCCTAGGTATAGCCTTCCGAGTTCCTTGTGTTCGAGGAGTTCGCGAGCAGTTCCCGCAAAAGCATTTTTGCCGCCGACCATCAGGTAAGCGGCATTACCTATCTCCAAGGCGCGCTTTGCGTTCTGTTCTGCAAGCAGTATGGTTAAGCCAATGTCTTTTGCAAGTGATGAGATGATGTTCAATACTTGTGTAGCAATCTTCGGTGCTAAATTCGCGGTTGGTTCATCGAACATGATTACGCCCGGCTCTCTTATGAGCGCCAAGGCCATTGCGAGCATTTGCCTCTCTCCGCCGCTTAGGTTGAACGCCTTGGTCTTCGTGTAGGCTGAGAGCTGTGGGAAGATCTGGAAGATCCTCCTCAGCCTATCGCCGTAGGATTCGGCGTCAATCGTGTATCCCGCAAGTCTAAGGTTCTCCGTGACGGTAAGGTTCGTGAAGACGTTATCAGTCTGCGGGAGGTAGGCGATACCGCTCCTAGCTATCTTGTGTGAGGCCATGCCGGTGATCTTCTGCCCGTCGAGTTCTATCGTTCCTTGGTATATGGTCGTGAGTCCTGCGAATGTTTTCAGGAGCGTGCTCTTTCCTGAGCCGTTCGGACCTACAATGACGGTAACTTCTTGAGGTTTGGCCTCAACCGTCACACCATTGAGAATCTGCAGTTTCCCGTAGCCAGCGAAGATGTCCTGGGCCTTTAGCAATTTCTACGCGCCCAGATATGCCTCTATTACTTTCGGATCGTTAATGACCTGCTCAGGCGTGCCAGCTGCAATGAGCCTACCGGACGCCATCACATTCACGTAATCGACATATTTGAGAGCAATGTCGAGTCTGTGTTCCACTATGAAGAATGTTATTCCGAATTGTTCCTTTAGTCCAATGATTCTCGCGAATATTTCGTGAGCTAATGTCGGATTCACTCCTGACACCGGCTCGTCAAGCAAGTACAGGTTAGCATCACTCATTAGGGCTCTCCCTATTTCGACGAGCTTCATCTGCCCCCCGCTCAGTAGCGAAGCCGGCGTGTTCCGTTGTTCGGACAGACCTAGCAGTTGCAGTATCCTCGATGCCTTCTCGACAGCGTCTCTCTCGTGTTTTGCCCAGAGTCTTTTGAGAAGCGACTTCCTGAACGATTCTCCCGGATGATTTTTCTCAGCGACGAGTAAGTTCTCAAGGACACTTAGCTTGCCGAACATTGAGGGTATTTGGAATGTCCTTGCGATGCCAGTTCTGTAGATCTGCTGGGGCGACCATGCTGTTATCTCGGTTGAGCCATAATGTATGTGTCCTTCGTCTGGTTTCTGGAAGCCCGTGATAACATTGATCAATGTGGTTTTTCCTGAACCATTAGGGCCGATAAGAATGGTCACCGTCTTCTCATCGACGTTGAGTGTTACCCCATCAAGGGCGCGGAGATTACCGAATGACCTCTTCACATCCTTGACTTGCAACAGGTTTCCCATTCTTGATCATCACTGACTCAGATTCATGTGGACTTGTCTGCAGCACTGAGGTTTTGTTTTGGGGCTGTCCATTTTTCTTGGACTATGCCTTCCGGCCTGTAGATGAGGATGAGGATGGTTATGATGCCGAGTAGAAGGTAGTTTAGCCAGACTATATCGAATGGAAGAATCCCCACGAATTCGAACTTGTAGTATATGATTAGTTTGTTCAACGTGACAAATATGAGGGAACCTACGAAGACTCCTCTATTGTTTCCCATTCCACCAAGCAATATCATAAGCCATGGGAGGAAAGTCCAGTCGAATCTGGCATAGGTGGGCGTTACTGCGCCGCTGTATAGAACCCATAGGCTTCCAGCGATCCCGCACAGCAACGAACCAAACAGAATCGCGCTAGTCCTATACTGAGTGATGTTTTTCCCAAGCGATCTCGCCACGATCTCATTGTCCCGAATTGCTTTCAGAGTTCTACCGAATGGTGTTTTGATGATGTAACCGGCGAAGGCAAAGATTGCTATTGCGACCAGAAGAAGCACGAGGGTTCCCAGATAGAACCTGTACTCCCCCGCCCAACCAAAAATGTCTGGCACGTTCACACCGATGGGACCGCCAATGAGAGGTTTGTACCCGATTCCTATGACGTTGAGTACCTCCCCGAAGGCCAAGAGCGTGATTGCCAAGTAATCTTCTCTGAGCCTAATGGCTGGGGCTGAGGAAATCAGACCCATCAACGCGCCTGCCATTCCTCCAATCATGAGGAACAAAATCAGCAACACGATTGCGGTGAGCGGTTGCGACCGAAGAATAGGGTTTACCGACGCCAGCACCGCAACATTGTTGAAAATGGGGTCCAAGTTCGTTCGTACGCCGAGTAGACTCACAGCTAGTCTTGTTGAGAGGCCACCTGTAATGTAGGCGCCGCCGGCCACTGCGAAGACAATACCAAAATTAGGTATCCCGGCAATGCCCTGTTGCATGTTGAGGCCTATGTTGATGATTAAGTAGACCGCCAGCAAAGCCAAGAGGTCTACTACGAATAGGATCACTTGGTCTAGCGGTGTCACTACCTCCCCCTCCGAACGCGCACGCCTGCGAGTCCTCTGGGTGCTATGATCAATGTCGCAGAGAGCACTAGGAGCGGGATAACAGGTTCGTAGAATGCTACCCAAGGACCCACAAGTGAGGCGAGCACCGAGGTGCCCACTATGTCGACCAATCCTAGCAGGAGACCTCCTAATACGGCTCCGTATATTTGCTCCAAGCCTCCAACTATGCTGGCGCAGAACATGCTTGCCAATAGAAGCGTTCCAATGTTTGGATTGATCTCAGTCCATAGCGGGATTAGGGCTCCCGCGATGCCCGCGAGTCCTCCGGCAATGAACCAAGATACTGCCAGCATCATGCTAACGTTTATGCCGATCGCTTCTGAAAGAGAGGGATTCTCCATTGACGCCCTTAACGCTATGCCCAAGGTAGTGAAGTTCAACAGCAGATACAAGGCAGCCGAGCAAAGGGCAAGTGTTCCGAGGGCAACAAAGAGTATCCCCGGTTGTCCCATGAACTTGAAATCTGATCCGCTTAGCAGAACATTGCGGGAAGGAACCACGTAAACATTGGTCAAGAAGTCGGCATGTATGTTCATGACACCGAGCATTATGATGTCAAATGTTAGAGTCGCGATCATCAGCATGACGGTCGATGAGTTCCTTCTTCTCATCGGTTCTAGAACTGTGTAGAAAAGCAACAAAGCGACAACGCCTACCAAAACGAAAGCAACTGGCACGCCAACATACGGGTTCGGACTTAGTGTGATGGTCAACGTGTATGCGACGTAAGCACCAACCGTCACGAAGGATGCGTGGGCGAAGTTTGCAACCTTTGTTGTCCTGTATAGCAGAGTGACTCCCAGTGCCATCAGCGACAGAAGCGCCGAATAGGTAAGCCAGCCCACGATAGTCGATAGTGTGACCAACTCCATATACTCATTCACCCATTCCGAGGCAGAGCTTCATGCTTTTCTTCTCTTCGGCTAGCTCTGAAGGGTCACCCATTAACACATTTTTGGCATTTAAAATAACGTAGAGCATACGTACAATCTGCGGTAACTTGCGCGAGTTCGTGTTGTCACAACCTGTGATGGTTGCGATAAGACTCGCTCTAGCTCAACCATTCCGTCCAATCAAGAGATCAATCCATTCGAGTTTGGATCTGTGAAAATGGTCTCGGTTGAGATCGCTCAAGGGATGGAAGCTCAAATCCGGAAAAAAAGATTAAAAAAAAGGGGGTGGGGTGAAGTTAAATTTGCGTCAGCCACGAAACCTGCTTGTCTACCGATGAGTAGGTGGCAACCCTTTGCCATTGGCTTTGAACCACGGCCCAGAACTCCATGTCCATGGTCACTCTGTCTCCAGCTGCGTTGAGCTCGGTGTTGCCTGTGGCACCCCAGTATGATGCTGCTACAGTCGGTAAAGCCGCTTTGATCAAGTCTGTGTCGTATTTGCCAGCGTTGAGAATTGAGAGCGCCGCTACCCAAGCCGCGTCGTAAGTGGCCAGCGCGTATATGTCCGGCTCTTGTCCCATCGAAGATTGGAGCGCCGCGTTCAGCGCCTGATGCTTTGTCGTCAGAGGCGCCATGAGTTGCACTGATATTAGTTTCACCTTCGTAGCTACAGGCCCAGCGTTTTTGATGATGACTGTGTCCTGCGACAAAGTGTCGGGGCCAAACCATGTTAGCGATAGCACTGGACTATTCCTGCTGTTGGCTTGGTTTAGCATTACCGCCACGTCTTCCCACATGTTGGCGAATATCGCCACAGTCTGGTGGGCGCTCAAAAGGGGAGCCACTTGTTGTTCGAGTGTGTTCAGTACGACGCTGAAATCTGTTGTACCTGGATAAGCGTAAGTTATGTCAGCGACCAACTTTCCTCCGGCTGCTGCGTATGCGGTCTTGAACGAGTCATGAATAGAGAGGCTGTATGTGTCCTCGGCCGAAACCATGGCCACGTTCATGTACCCTTTATTCTTGAGAGCAGACGCGAGAGCGACGCCTTCGGCTTCCGCCGCCGGCACGACCCTGAATTCGTAGTCTCCCGGTGGAGCTACGCTCGCTCTGGCAGCAGTCGAGGTACCATCGATCACGAGTATCTTGTTAGTGTCCGCGTATGAGTCGATCGACTTCATGGCCCCGCTGGTCATTCCTCCGATGACAACTTTGACCCCTCTTGCATACAAGGACTGTATTCGTTGTAGGGCTACATCGGGCTTGGTTTCGTAGTCTTCGTAGAAGAACCTGAAGGTTGTCGGAATGCCAATGGATTTCACATAGGCGTTGATGTCACTTTCGGCAATTTTGGCGGTTGCTTGAGCTCTCGCGCCGTAGCTTGAAAAGTCGCCTGTTAGAGTCAGTATGACGCCGATCGGGATCTCGGACGGTAACGTGCTTGTAAGCGGAGGTGGGGCTGGATGTAGCATGTAGCCAATGCCGGCGCCGATCACAAGGAACACTAGCAACAGCGCGATGACGGTTGGTTTCAGAATAGAACTAGCCGTAATAATTTCCTCCTCAGAAATAAAATCCTTGCAGGTATGTTGCCTTTAAAATCAACGTAAGTAAACTATATGCCTATGCCTAAGCATATGCCTATGGATTTTGTTGAGTGACTTTTCCTTGCAGACATTCTCTCCAACGTACTACAGCTCTGAGGCGACCTTCCAGTTTTTTCTGACGAGCTTGCAGGAATAGCAAATCCAGCGTGAGAAGCGTCCCGAACGTTTCACGCCTTTTACGCCATGACGACTCTTGGGCGCACCGGGCGGGCTTCAACTTCCGTAATGCGCATACCCTAACAGATCTTCGAGACGGAGATACCCACTCTCATGCGACGGTAAGCACTGGCTTGCCTAGGACTTCCATCTTCGGCGTAATTCCAAGGCCGGGTCTAGTGCTCGCGGCCATGCGGCCATTGACGCGCCGCGGCGCGCCGTCGGCGGTGCTCACGGTGACATAGCTGTTGAAGTCGGTCGTCGTGAACAGGGACTCGGGCGGCGTACTGTGTGCCAAGTGCGCGATTGCCGCGGTCGTTATGTCGCCGCCCCAACTGTCTTCAATCGTCATCGCGATGCCTAGCGACACACAAAGGTCGCGTGCCTGACGCGTTTTCGTGAGGCCGCCAAATTTGCTGATCTTAAGGTTCACCACATCCATCGCGAGATCGGCCTTGCCGCGCATCAACACGTCGATGCCGTCAATCACTTCGTCAAGCACAAAGGGATGGTTCGTGTGGCGGCGAACGGACAGGCATTCCTCGTACGTCAAACACGGCTGCTCGATATAGACATCAACATCCTGCACTGCGCGGACGACTCGCATCGCATCGTGCATCAACCAGCCTGTGTTCGCGTCGGCCACGAGGCGGTCACCGGGCTGGAGTTGCGCGGAGACGGCGCGAATACGTTCGATATCCACATCCGGGTCGCCGCCGACCTTGAGCTGGAAGCGCCGATATCCCTCCGCGCGATAACCAGCCACGCGGCTGGCCATCGCTTCAGGTGACTCTTGCGAGATGGCGCGATAGAGGCCGAAGTCTTCGCCGTAACGCCCTCCGAGCAACACGCAGACCGGCTGGCCGGTGACTTGGCCGAGGATGTCCCAGCACGCCATGTCGATACCCGACTTGACGTAAGGATGACCCTTGAGCGTGGCGTCCATGCGTCGGTTGAGGCGGGCGAGTTCAAGTGGGTTTTCACTCAGTAAGTGTGGTCCCAGTTCGGCTATGCCGGCGCGTACGCCTTTCGAGTAGGCCGGCAGGTAGAACGGCCCAAGCGGGCACACCTCCCCGTAGCCAATGACGCCGCTATCCGTCTCAACGCCAACAATCGTGCTGTCGAACACGGTGACGGATCTGCCGCCAGACCATTTGTAGCTACCCTCATGAAGAGGAAGATCCACCTGCCACGCTGAGATTTTCCTGATTTTCATTGTGAATTGCAACCGCGGGAAGATATTGTTCATTTCATTTCAGGGCTCGGGCTCTTACTATTGAGACTATGTAAAGTACAGTAGATAGTGCATATATCGGTCGTCAAGACGGAAGTAACGAGTGTCGCTGCGGTGTATGCGCAACACAACGAGTCCAGATCATACGAAGGCAGAGACACTCCGGATGCTGGAATAGTTTTCAACATAGCAAGGTATTCCACTCACGATGGACCAGGTATTCGCACCACCGTCTTTTTCAAAGGATGCTCTCTTGATTGTTGGTGGTGTCATAATCCCGAGGGTCAATCTCCCGGGCCGCAAGTCATCTATCGAGCAGACAGGTGCATTCACTGCCTTAGCTGTCTGAAGGCGTGTCCACATCATGCCATCGTAGTCATCGACGGTAATCCATTGGCACTCAAGGGTTCATGTCAACTCTCAGGAGACTGTGTTCGAGTGTGCCAGACCGGGGCGAGAGAAATGGTAGGAAGAAGAATGACTGTGACCGATGTCATGAAAGAGATAGAGAAGGATACGGTTTTCTATGATGAGTCGGATGGCGGGGTCACTTTTTCCGGTGGCGAACCGTTTATGCAACCCATGTTTCTCCGGACGCTTCTAAGACTATGCAAAGAGAAAAGGATCCATACCGCTGTAGAAACTTGTGGTTTCGTCGATCGTGATTCACTAATGAGCGCCAGCCCATACATTGACCGATATTTCTATGACCTGAAAATCATGGAAAATGAAAAACATCGAAAATTCACTCGCGTGCCAAACAAACTGATTCTACAGAACCTGAGAGAGCTCGCCCGTTCACATGACCATATCACTATTCGTTTTCCCGTTATTCCGGAAGTGAATGATGATGACGAAAATGTGTCACTACTTGGCGAGTTCGTATCGTCTTTGCGAAACGTTGGAGAAGTTGATGTTCTACCATACCATAAACTCGGTATCGAGAAATACAGAAGCTTGGGAATTGAGTACAGAATGCCCAAAGCTACGCCACCTTCGAGTGAAGAAGTGGCCCGGATAGCGGAAAGGTTCAGAAGTTACGGACTAAGAGTTAAGGTCGGAGGGTGAGGTCATGAATGAGAGAGTAAGAAAGCTCAGACAGGCTAGCCTGGACTCGAAACCGCATATTTCCACTGAAAGAGCGGAAATGATGACTGAGCTCTATCAACATTCTTTGGAGGCTTCCGCTCCTGTCCGCAGAGCGTTGGCTTTCAAATTCCTAATGGAAAACAAGGCCATTTGGATTGGTGACGATGAACTAATCGTTGGAGAAAGGGGCCCCGCGCCCAAGGCGGTTCCGACTTATCCTGAGTTATGTTGCCATAGCCTTGAGGATTTGAAGATCCTCAACGAGCGAAAGAAGATTCCTTATGTGGTTAGTAATCAAGCTCACAGCGCTTACAAGGATAGGATCATCGCGTTCTGGCGCGGTCGATCGATGCGTGATCTCATATTCTCCGAGATGTCCGAGGAGTGGAAGGCAGCCTACGAGGCAGGTGTTTACACAGAATTCATGGAGCAACGCGCTCCTGGTCACACCGTCATAGACGATAAGATCTATCGCAAAGGGTTCCTCGACTTCAAAGCTGACATTGAGGAAAGTTTGGGAAACCTTGACTATGGTCTCGACCCACAGGCCTACTCGAAGCAAAAGGAACTAGAGGCCATGTCAATTTGCTGCGACGCTATCATTAGATTTGCTGAGCGCCACACGGAGAAGGCGCGGGAGATGGCAAAGAGTGAAGCTAATCCACATCGAAAGGAGGAATTGGAGAGAATAGCTGAAGTCTGCTCTCGTGTCCCAGCGCATGCGCCACGAGATTTCTGGGAAGCATTGCAGGCCTATTGGTTCGTCCATCTAGGTGTTATCACGGAACTGAATACTTGGGATTCCTTCTGCCCAGGCCACCTAGACCAGCATCTGTACCCATTCTACAAGAAGGGGATCGAAGATGGCACACTGACAACCGAGCAAGCAAAAGAGCTTCTGCAATGCTTCTGGGTGAAATTCAACAACCACCCCGCTCCACCAAAGGTTGGGGTGACCGCAGAAGAAAGCGCTACTTACACTGATTTTGCAAACATCAACATTGGCGGTCTTCGGCCGGACGGTTCTGATGGAGTCAATGATGTCAGTTACTTGGTTCTGGACGTGGTTGATGAGATGCGGCTTACACAACCATCCTCCAACATCCAACTGAGCAAGAAGAGCCCTGGCCGCTTCTTGAAAAGGGCATGCGAGATTATCAGAGAGGGCTGGGGGCAACCGTCAATCTTCAACGTTGACCTGGTTGTGGAAGAACTTGTCCACCAAGGCAAATCAGTTGATGACGCTCGTTCCGGCGGGACGAGTGGTTGCGTGGAAACAGGTTGCTTTGGAAAAGAAGCTTACATACTCACAGGGTACCTCAATCTGCCAAAGATACTGGAAATTGCCCTCAACAACGGAATCGACCCTCGTACGGGTAAGAAGATTGGCTTGGAAACGGGAGACCCTACAAAATTCAAATCGTTTAACGAGGTCTTTGATGCTTTTACCAGACAGCTCGAGCACTTGGTTGAAGTCAAGATCAAGGGGAACAACATCATCGAGAGGCTATTCGCCGCCCACATGCCAGCGCCATTCCTCTCCATATTGATCGATGATTGCATAGAGACCGGCAAAGATTACAACGACGGCGGGCCGCGCTACAACACCACTTACATCATAGGTGTGGGAATCGGCACTCTAACGGACAGCTTGGCTGCAATCAGGTATCATGTCTTCGACAAGAAGAACCTGACAATGGAGCAACTGCTTACGTCGCTCAAAGACAATTTCCTAAATCACGAGACAATTCGTCAGATGCTGTGGAACAGGACACCAAAGTATGGAAATGACGACGAATATGCTGATACGCTCCTCAAAGCGTCCTTCGACGCTTTCTATCACGCTGTGAATGGAAGAAAGAATACGAAGAACGGATTCTACGCAGTAAACTACCTCTCCACAACATGCCACGTCTATTTCGGCTCAGTCCTAGGAG
>Ga0315279_10007668_pt1 | contig 13277 bp, 9 predicted proteins | sample YL17G06_20_MG_FD_203694 | JGI IMG/M metagenome (GOLD analysis project Ga0315279, IMG submission 203694) | Sediment microbial communities from Yellowstone Lake, YNP, Wyoming, USA - YL17G06_20 | ecosystem: Environmental > Aquatic > Freshwater > Lake > Sediment | place: USA: Wyoming | collected... | reverse complement strand
GCAATAGTCAAGCTCGATATTATTATATTCGACTATTAGAGCATCGTTTTTACATGCCGGGCATATCATGATATTATACCTTCAATTATAATTGTACGTTTATCGTATATTCCTGTCAAAAAACTCAATATTATTTCAGGTTTTTTACCTGGGAGGTCCGCCGAACATCGGCATTTTATCCGGCGGCCAGAGCTCATCGGCGATATCTTTCAGGCCGATCTCCAGCAGTTTCATCCGGCTCGGCCTGGTGGTAACACGGTCCCAATCTAAGCCACCAAGGTTCCAGTAAGCCTGCGCCTCCATATCCGTTGAGACACCGGCAAGCGGACCCTCCTTCTGAGGTGGTCGACCGATAATCCTGGGATGGACAAAGCGCTGAAGAGGATTATCGCCTTCACGCAGGTTAAAAACATGCCTCATGTTGGCAATCCTCTCACCGCACTTGAGAAGTTCTGGCATGGAGCGGTCCCAACCGGTGACTGCCTTTAAAAATCCAGCTATATATTTAGGCGGATTGCCAGCCATGCCGCCATGCATGCAGAGTCCGGCGGAGCTGTTAACGTACTGCATGAACTGGCTGGGGCCGAAACCGGTAGTGTGACGGCCCGGGGTAGCATCCATGTGGTACATAGCGGTAGTCATCCTTTCGCCGAAGAAACCGCCCTTGGGGTCGTGCATTCCCAGTTCCTGTCCCGCGATGTGTACCGCAAATTTCTCAGCCCCCCTGCCGATTCTTTCCGCAGCCTTCTTTACGCCATCAGCCAGAACGTCACCGAAGCCTTCCCGCTGCACCATCTTTTCCATCATGGCGACAAGGGCCTTGTGATTGCCCCAGGTAAGCTCGATGCCATCGGTATCCTTCCTGGTGATAATACCATTCTCGTAGCATTCCATAGCGAAGGCGATAATGCTGCCCGCCGATATGGTATCCATGCCGCTGCTGTTGCAGATATGGTTCGCCATAGCTATCGACTCGGCATTGGTATTAGCACAGTTCGCCCCGAAAGCGCCGATGGTCTCATACTCCAGCCGGTGACTCCCGGCCGGGTAATCATACTCGATTCCTTTTTTAAGACTGGCTTTACAGGCCGCCGGGCAGTGCCAGCAGCCCTTTCTCTTATCGAGATTAGCGATTATCTTATCCTTGTTAAGACCCGAAACATCGGGCAGGTCAATGATGCCAATGCCACCCCAGTTTTTCACAGGAGTGTCGCCGCTCTGGGCGGACGTATCACCGTGTCCCCCCGTACCGTAAACACCAAAGCGTTCGATGAACATCTTGCCCTCGGCCAGGTGCTCTTTTCGCAGATTATTGGCGGCTTCGATATCGGCGATGGGTACTTTTATTTCGCCCTTAGCGACCACAGCCTTGAGCTTCTTAGAACCCATCACGGCTCCCAATCCGGAGCGACCGGCCGCATCGCCTTTATTGGTCATAATGCAGGCGACGTAACACATCTTTTCCCCGGCCGGGCCGATGCTGGCTACTTTAGCCGTCGGGCCGTATTCCGCTTCAAGGGTATCCTCAGTTTCATACGTGCTTTTTCCCCAGAGTTTGCCGGCGTCTTTCAGCACGGCTTTCCCATTATCAATAAGGAGATAGACCGGTTTCTCCGATATACCGGTAAAAAAGACGCCATCACATCCGGCAAACTTGAGGTGCGGGCCGAAATACCCGCCGGAATTGGCATCTCCCCACCCGCCGGTGAGCGGTGATTTTGCCACGGCGCAGTACCGGGCACCAAACGTAGCGGGAGTCCCGGTAAGAGGGCCGGTGAGAAGTCCGAGTGTATTCTCCGGCCCCAGCGGGTCGACCCCACCCTTCTGCCGACTGTAAAGAATCCTGGCACCGATACCATAACCCCCAATGAAATCTTTACAGAGGCTCTCATCAAGTGCCTCGGCTTCTATCTTCCCCGTGGAAAGATTCACGAATAACCATTTTCCCATGTAGCCTCTGGCCATCTATTTCTCCTTTTAATGTATTGCTGCCATTATACAAATGGCGGAGCAAGAGGTCAAATTACAATTACGGCAACTTTGTAATATCCGTATCACGATAGTATAATGGTGATAATTTATTATATTGATATGGAAAGGGATACATTATCATGCCCAAAAAAAATTGGACAGAGATGACCCCACAGGAGAAAAGAGACCAGAGGTTAAAAGGGTGGCTTAATAACTGGGGAAATAAGTTCACCGATGCCGATGCTGAAAAAGCTTACAAGACGAGAGTGCAGAGGCTGATTGACGTTTATAACGTTAGAGAGCCGGACAGGGTTCCGGTCAACCTGCCCGTGGGCAATCTGCCCTTTACAATGTTCGGCGTCAATGCCCATACCGCCATGTACGATTATGAAAAAGCTCTCCAGGCGGCGGCGAAGTTTAATGAAAAATACTCGGCGGAGCTGGAATATACCGCCGGGCCCTTTCTTACCCCGGGCCGGATTCTGGATATACTCGACTATAAAATTTATGCCTGGCCGGGGCATGGCATCTCGGAAAATGGGACAGGATGGCAGTATATCGAGGGCGAATACATGAAGGAAAACGAGTATGACGACCTTATTCGTGACCCTTCCGATTTCTGGATGAGGATCTATTTGCCCCGCGTCTTCGGCATCCTTGAGCCAATGAGGATGTTCCAGCCGTTTACGAATATTACGGAGAATGTCCACATCATGCAGTTCATGCCCTTAGCCATGCCGCCGGTGCAGGAGATGCTCCAGAAATTGCTGGATGCCGGTAAAGAATACCAGAGAATCATGCAACTCATGATGAAAGCCAGCGGCAGGACGATGGCGATGGGCTTCGGGGGATTCGGTGGCGGCTTTGCCAAAGCTCCCTTCGACACCATCGGCGATACGCTCCGGGGCACCCAGGGCATTATGAAGGATATGTTCCGGCGACCCGACAAGCTCCTGGAAGCCCTTGACGTGATAGCGGATTTGACCATCAGTACGATTTTAAAGTCGCCCAATATCGACATGATGACGCTGGTATCTTATCCTCTCCATAAAGGCGCGGACGGCTGGATGTCCCAGAAACAGTTCGATACCTTCTACTGGCCGTCCCTGAAAAAGGTCATGAACGCTTTTATTAACGAGGGTCTTATCCAGAGTATTTTCGCCGAGGGCAGCTTTAATACCCGCCTGGAGTATATCGATGAATTCCCCAAGGGCACGGTTACCTGGTACTTCGACCGCACGGATATGTCCCGGGCGAAAAAAATTCTCGGCAAGAAATACTGTCTCCAGGGCAACGTACCATCCTCCATGATTGTTACCGGTTCCCCTCAAGAGGTCAAAGAGTACTGCCGCAAGCTGATAGAGGATTGCGGCAAGGGCGGTGGATTTATCCTGGCATCCGGCTCCGTGGCGGATAATCCCAGGCTGGAAAACCTGCAAGCGATGATGGCAGCCGTGCGGGAATACGGGGTGTATCGAAAATAGATGATAGCCAGAAGAGCCATTTTAAGGAGGGACTGCCACCAGTTGCTGAGAAAAAATACGCCAGAAATATGATAGAAAAACAAAGTTAGAAGGTAGTTATGGAAGAGTACAGCACTATTAAAGCTCTCATCGAGGTCATGAACGCCAACGGCGTCGAGTTTGTGTTCTTCAATCCCGGTATTGATAACGTCCCCGTGCTGGAAACGATAGCCGCATACAGGGCATCGGGCAAACCAAGCCCGCGGGGTATCCTCTGCCTCGATGAGTTCGTGGCCATGACGGCTGCCCACGGCAACTACATGGCATCAGGTCGACCGCAGGTGGTCTCCGTGCACTCGGAACTGGGCACCTTACAGATCGGCGGCGCCCTGCACAATGCCCAGTGGGGAAGAGTGTCGGTCGTGTTTTTCACGGAAACTCTGGGGCCGCCCCAGCGCGTTAACTGGCGCGGCGAGCCTTTCGACCAGGGGACGATGGTGCGTAACTTCGTCAAGTGGGACCACCAGTTCAACGTTAATGAAGACATCTACGACGTACTCCAGGAGGCTTTCCGCATTGCCAAGCGGGAACCATGCGGTCCGGTGTATTTGACCCTACCGCGGGAAGTCCTCTGGAGCAAGAACGAAATTCCGGCGAAAAAGCCGTCTAAACAGACCATAAAGGAGACAGTGCCGCCGGCTGACATCAGTGTCCTGAAAAAAGCGGCGGAAATACTGGTTAATGCTGAAAATCCGCTGATAGTAACCGGATATTCCGGCAGGAACCTCCAGTCCGTAGCGCTGCTGATAGAACTGGCGGAGACACTGAGCGCACGGGTGCTGACTTCCGATATCAGGGTGAACTTCCCCAACACCCACCCCCTAGCGGCATACCTCTCTCCGGGCGGCGGTTTCGGCAATCCGCTACTGACTAAAGCCGATGTCATTTTAGCCATCGACTACGATATGCATTACGCCTCACCACCGACCACACCGATGCCGGATGTTAAAATCATTCACATTGATATCGACACGGTGAAAAAAGGCGTGCCGTTGTGGGGCAAGAAACCCGATATCCTCCTGAAAGCCGACTCCAGCCAGGCGATACCATCCCTCAATGAGCTAATAAAGCAGAAACTTACTAAAGAAAAACGCGAGCAGTTCCTGAAACGCTTTAAGCTGCTGGAAACGGAGCATAAAAAGCTCGACGGCGAATGGCGCGCCCTGGCCATGAGCCATGCCGACCGCAAGCCGATTTCCGCCCACTGGTTGAGTCGCTGCATCGATGAAGCCGTCGATGATGACACTATTATCGTGAATCAGACGATTTCACCGTCCACGATTGTAGCCCACCAGGTTCACCGCACTAAACCAGGCACTTTACTCTCCTGCGCCGGCGGCTGTATCGGCTGGGCACCGGGTGCGGCCCTGGGAGTCAAGCTAGCAGCGACGGATAAGACCGTGGTCAGCCTGATGGGTGACGGCGCTTTCATCTACGGTTGCCCGGAGGCATCATTATGGTCGGCCAGTTTTTATAAAGCCCCGTTCCTGGCCGTTATCTATGATAACCAGGGTTACGGCGCCATCAAGGGACTTTTCCGGGAGAAGTACGACGTGGACAACATGGGCGCAGATATCGCCACCCCACCGGACTATTCCCTGATTGCCCGCGCCAATAACGCTTATGGGCGCACGGTGGCAGACCCCGCCGACGTTCCCAGGGCATTAAAAGACTGTCTGGCCGTGGTCCGCGGCGGTCAAACTGCCGTGTTGGACGTTAAATTAGAGCCAGTATAATTAAAGAGTTATATCGGTTTCGTAAATAATAGATTTATTTTATCCCAGGCGGCGCGTTCAGCCTCGTAGGGCGCCGCTTCAACGCGAGTATTCTTATCCAGAACCATCGTCATACGCTGTTTACCATAGACAGGCCATTTACCAATGCTTTCGCAACCGGGGTCGCCGGTGCGGGCAAACGCCAAACAGGAATCCTGTATTTTCACGGCAAGGCTTTCTACTTCCGGTCCAGAGCCGGAGAAATTAGCATCAAGATTTCCAAAAAGGAAAGGATTATCCAGTCCGTGCATAGCGCCCAGAACACCACCCATCGCGGGTGACTTATAGGTAAACAGGTAGTTATAGGCGGGCACTCCGTTATCACGCTGGGTTTCAACCAGCCGAATGGTGGGTATCCGCCACATCATGTCGGTGTTAATAGTCCCCATAATATCAGACGGGTCAGCTTTGGAACCGCGTTTTTTCAGGGCATCACGATAGGCCTTTATCAGTCCCGGCACAAAATCGGGCGTTAACATACTATTTAAACGCTTGACCATGCCCACCTCATCCAGATTACGCATGCTCGGGTCCGCTGCATTCATACCCTTCATTTCATCAAGAGTGTTGCCCGCCATTAAAATAACGTTTTTAGCGGAACCCTTTCTAATCGCTTCAATGGGCCATTCCGGAAGTACCTGTCCGTCAACAACCGGCTGAAACGGCGTTGCCCGGTACTCAGCTTCACGCAACTTAATCCCCAGTTGCTGCTGACCATCGAGCAGTTGCGGTGCTGTAAGCTTACGCAAAGCATCAACATCCTTACCATTCAGGTTAAAAATTTTTACGTATTGTTCAGATATTTTCACCGCTCCGTCCAGTGGACCGACAACATTGGCGGCGCCGCTCCGGTTAATGGCTTTGTGAAATTTACCACGCGCCAGGGGCATACCCAGCAGGTTACCGATACTCATACCACCGGCGGAAAACCCGAAGACGGTGATATTATCCGGGTTGCCACCGAAAGCGGCGATGTTATCATGTACCCATTCCAGCGCTGCTATCTGGTCGAGCAGGCCTTCATTGCCGGTAGCCGGTATTTTACCTCCCGTAATTTCTTTAAGATTCATAAATCCGAGGGCACCCAGGCGATAGTTAATACTGACAAGGACGATATCGCCGCGCCTGGCTAGTTTGCCACCACGTACGACCGGCTCGGTACCGGAACCAATGATAAAAGCGCCGCCGTGTATCCAGACCATTACCGGTCGGGGGGCATCGTCCAGACCGGGTGTCCAGATGTTCAGGAACAGGCAGTCTTCATCCTGTGTTTGCTCTTCAAAAATGATCCCGGGAGGAGGGAAAGGCATTGCATTCTGCGGGGCAATTGAACCGAATTTCTTAGCCGGGCGCACGTTGTCCCAGGGCTTTACCGGCTGCGGCGGCATCCAGCGCAGCTTGCCAACCGGCGGTGCCGCATAAGGTATCCCTTTGAACACGTAAAGCCCATCCTCAAAGCTCCCCTCGATTTTCCCGGATTTTATCTTAACGATGGTCTGCTTTTTATTGCTCACAAATTCCTCCCAGATTTTTAATTCGTTAATACATCAGCGACATTATCGGAAATTTTTATCGCGCGGTTGATAGACTGTACGGCAGGTTGGGCGGGGTCTTCATCCGACCTGTAGTTGCGCATCCCGTCACCGGCGTCCCTTCGCAGCATGACCTCATTATACCATTCCTCTACACACCGTTAAAAATCTTTTTCCGGGATAAACACCATATTTAACCAGTGTGAGAAACCAGTTACGTTTTGCATATCATTATGATATAATATTAGGTGTATTGCACATGATATTAATGATATTTCTACGTTTTGATTAGATATTATTGACATTTGATGTGCATTATGATAATCTGGAATTTAGGTATATAACGATGAGATGGGGAATGGTCGTAGATTTATCAAGGTGTGTGCGGTGTTACGCCTGTGTGGCCGCCTGCAGAATCGAGCATTTTCTTCCGATGGGCATGTCCTGGCCGAGACTGGTAGCGCTGGATACCGGCGGTGACAACCCGGCAGTATCAACTTACTCGGTCCGATGCAACCAGTGTAAAGAGGCACCCTGCGTCGAGGTATGCCCTACCGGCGCCACCCAGCAGCGCAACGATGGAATCGTATGGGTTGACCAGGATAAGTGCGTCGGCTGCCGCTACTGCGTCATTGCCTGTCCCTACCAGAACCGCACCTTCCTTTCGAAAGACAAGGACAAAGGCTTTTTCCCGGGGAAAGCGCTGACAAATTTTGAGAAAGCGGGCAAGAAACTATATACCCATCAGGTCGGGACGACGGAGAAATGCAACTTCTGTGCGGAGAGGATTGACGCCGGACTGGCTCAAGGCCTGCGACCGGGAATCGACCGCGAAGCCACTCCTGCCTGCGTAAACACCTGCCCCGCCCAGGCCCTCACTTTCGGTGACCTGGACAACCCCAATAGCGAAGTATCCCGTTTGATAAAAGAAAGAAAAGGCTCTCAGCTGCATCCGGAATATGGCACCGACCCGTCCATCTACTTTATCGACGGTAAAATAGGACAAGCGGACATCGCCCAAGTCGAAGATGAATTGCAACAGGAACCCGTGCCCACAGGAACGGAGAGATAAATTGGAAATACACGAATGGATGATTAACTATACCCGCCAGACGGAATGGATTGACCGCAGGGGCATATTCCTCTGGATTGCCTTTTATGCCGGCGGACTCGGCGGCGGACTGTACCTGGTATCGCTATACTTCAACAGTCTATGGGGCATGTTCATAAGCTGGCTGATTATCGCCATCATCAAGGGCGGGGCGCATCTCATTTATCTGGGTAAGCCGCTGCGTTTCTGGAGAATTATTCTAAGGCCGAATACCTCGTGGCTGGCCAGGGGTATCATCTTCGTATTCATGTTTATTATTTTCACGGCGATACAGCTTATATTTTCCTACTGGCTGCCCGGGAGCGCCGCCGAAATAGTTTTTAAGTCCCTGGCGGGTATAGCGGCGCTGGCCGTAACGGTATATACCGGCTTCGTCCTGAACACCGTCAAGGCCGTGCCTTTCTGGAACTCGACACTCCTGCCGCTATTGTTCGTCTTGTGCGGCATCATGGGCGGATTCGGCCTCTCCGTAATCATCGCCTTAAATGGAGGGAACGTTGATATCTCCACCGCCGAAACGGGAAGTCGGTGGCTGCTAATCATCAATGCCCTGATAATAGTTATTTACCTCTGGACGGCCGCCAACAGAGAGACAACCGGGAAAAAATCGGTAATGGAGCAAATGCGTGGCAACCTTGCCCCGATCTTCTGGATTGGCATTGTCGCGCTCGGTATCGTCATACCGCTGGCTATCGCCTTTTCCAGCTACATCACCGGAGAAGTCTCCCCAGCCTTACTTATCACGGGCGTGGCCTGTGAGGTCATCGGCGGGCTGGCGCTGAGATATTGCGTACTTAAAGCCGGCGCCTATAAGCCGCTGGTCGCCAGGGCCAGCTAGATGAGATTATCTACCATCTCTCTGGTTTCAGACCAGATTTAATTGCCTTCCCCCCCATGTCATCCTTTAATGAGAAGTAACAAGTATCAAGTAACAAGGAAGTGAAAAGAAAAAATCCGAATATCGAAATCCTAAACAAATTCAAAGCATGAATATCTAAACGTTTTGGTAATTAGGATTTAGTAATTCGATATTGTTTAATATTTCGGATTTCGTACTTCGAGTTTTAATACTAATGTACTGAAGGCATAAGATTATGAGCGAAATACGAATTATCAAGACAACCTGCAAGAGCTGTCACGGCGGCTGCGGCGTGCTGGTTACCGTCGAGAACGGGGCTATCACCCATATCGAAGGCAACCCGGAAGCGCCGACCCTGGGCACGATGTGTTCCAAAGGGCTATCGAGCATCCAGCATGTCAACCACCCCGACCGCCTCCTTTATCCCCTGAAAAGGGCGGGGAAAAGGGGTGAAGGGAAATGGCAGAGAATAACCTGGGACGAGGCGCTGAATACCATCGAAGGAAAGATGAAAGAGTCCATCGCCAAGTATAGCCCTTCTTCCATAGCGGTATCCCAAGGCACCGGACGCGGCTATAACGAATATACGCACAGGTTCGCCCGTTCTATCGGTACGGCGAATATTATCACCCCCGGCTATATCTGCCATAGCCCGAGGCTGGGACTATACGGACTGGTCACCGGCTACGGCAGGCTTTATTGCGACTACCACGGCTGGGGCGGCGAGTTTCCCAAAACGCAGATATCCTGGGCGAAGCAGCTGGAAATCAGTAGCGCCGACGGCGAAATGGCCGTATGGTTTCTTAACAGCCTGAAACACGTGAAAAACCTGATTGTGATTGACCCCAGAGAAACCGCTCTCTCGTCAAGGGCGACACTCTGGCTGCAAATCAGGCCGGGGACGGATGCCGCCCTGGCGCTGGCCATGATAAACGTTATTATCAACGAAGGCCTTTATGATAAAGAATTCGTGGAGAACTGGACCTACGGCTTCGATAAACTCAAAGAGCGAGTCCAGGAATACACTCCGGAGCACGCCGCCGAAATTACCTGGCTCAAGGCGGACGACATTATAAAAGCGGCAAGGCTCTTTGCCATGGACACGCCGGGCTGTATCCAGGTCGGGAGCTCCCTGGAGCGGCAGGCCAACTGCGGCCAGACAGTGAGGTCTATCATCTGCCTGCTCGGCATAACCGGCAACATCGAAAGGCCAGGCAGCATGATGGCATGGATGCCCCCGGATACCGGCCTGCGGGAGGAATTCTTCACGGAAATCCCGATAACCGACGATATGCGTAAAGGTATCGTGGGCAGCGACGAATATAAAATGGGAGCTGCCCGTACCGCTCATTCCGATACGGTCATCAAACAGCTTCTCAACGGAAACTCGGTGGTGAAGGTATGGTTCAGCGTGGGCGGACAGCAGATACTCCACCTGGCCAATACCAAGGAAGTGATGCAGGCTCTATTGAACCTGGAATTCCTGGCGCATGCCGACCAGTTCATGGGCCCCATGGCGGAACACGCCGATATCGTCCTGCCGGCGGCACACTGGCTGGAGATTGATGATATCTATGACATGCATCCCCGCTTTATGATAGAAGCCCATAATAAAACGGTCGACCCGCCCGGAGAAGCCTGGCAGGATAGTAAGATATTTAACGAACTCGGCAGGAGGATGGCCCCACAGTACTGGTTTGAAAACGTCGAGAAGATGCTGGACTACCAGCTTAAAAAAGGCAACATGACCTGGAAGGACTTCAGCCAGAAAGTCATCCATGCCAGGATGGGCAAAGACCAGATTTACTATAAATACAGGACCGAATACTGGAGAAAGGGCGGCGGTTTCCCCACGCCGACCGGCAAGCTCGAACTCTATTCAACCGTGCTGGAAGACCTGGGATATGACCCGCTGCCGTACTTCCAGGAGCCGGGTGAAAGCCCTTATTCCACCCCGGAACTGGCTAAGGAATACCCGCTCGTGCTTTCCACCGGTTACCGCCAGCCTTTTTACTTCCTTTCGCAGTACCGGAATATACCCTGGCTGAGGAGCTTCCAGAAGGACCCGGTTGTTCAAATTCATCCAGTGACGGCGAAGGAACTGGGTATAGAGGATGGAGATTGGGCCTGGATTGAGTCGCCGAGGGGTAGAATCAAGCAGAAAGCCCGGCTATTTCCCGGAATCCACCCGAGGGTGGTCATGGCTACGGCCAACTGTTTTTATCCGGAGGAGCCGGGTCCACTGCACGGGCTCCTGAAGTTTAATCCCAACGTGCTTACTTCGAATAACCACTGCGACCCTATGTACGGTTCGCCGGACCTTACTGCATTGTTATGTAAAGTATACAAGGCGGAAGACGACACATAAATAGAATTGTCATTGCGATGGCACCGGTTGTGGCTCTACTGGGCCATCTTTCTTATACCATAGAGGGGTCAGACCCCATTGAGCTGAATCCTCTGAAATACTAACATAAACCACGCCCCGACTTGGTACTTCAAGACTACCAATAAAAAAGCCATTCTCTCGGGGATCGATATCGGTAATAATGTCGATAATCCAATTTCCAGTCTTGACAGCCTTTACCACTGCCGTAATAATATCTACTTTTTCTCCTTTAACTATATCCCCTTGCCATGTAAGGTTGCCGCTCGCTAATACTAAACCTTCAGGCAAGTTAACGCTCACTCTCATGTTTTTGATCGGAATGTTTTTCGCATAAACCGTACGTACAAACCTAGCTTCATGATTGAGCTGTGGAGCGCCATCAGGAAATGAGACTTCATCAATAATAGGAAATCCGGTGGATGGAGTGGCGCCAGTCGCATTTGGTGAAGATAGGTTTTGATTCTCTGGTGGTTTGGCAGGAATATTTTCCGGCGGAGTAACCGGAGGTGCCGATGGCCCATAGTGTCCAGGTGTTTTCGCGCAACTCGTAAATAGAAGGATTATAATTAAATTTATCAGAACAAAAACTGCAAACCATTTCTTTTCTAACGTCTTCATCGTTTGACCTTCGATGATTTACTCAAGCAAATAACTTAATTAAACTTTTTTCACCCCCTCACCTTAGTCCTCTCCCGCGGTGGGGAGAGGAGATGAAGAACTGTTTTATTCAAACATAATGATGTTACGCAGGGCTTCTCCCCTCTCCACGGCTCCTATCGCATCATTAATATTTTCGAGCGGATAATGGGCGGTAATTAGCTCATCCAGTTTGAGAATTCCAGCTTTATAAAGCCCTACCAGTTTGGGGATTTCCAGCTTTATATTCGTCGTGCCCATGAAACCGCCGGTAAGTACCCTCTCATCCTTGATGAAAGCAAAAGGTGAAAGAGTGATAGTGTCGGTTATTTTCGGCAGTCCTACTATAACGGTCATGCCACGCGGCCCTGACATGCCAACACCCTGGATTATGGCGTTAGTATTACCTACAGTTACGAAGACATAATCGGCACCAACCCCCTCTGTCAGCGCCTTGACCTCCTTGATAACATCCTTCTTAGCCGAGTTAATGGTATGCGTGGCGCCAAACTCCTTCGCCGCTTTGAGCTTGCTGTCCAATATATCGACGGCGATAACGGGATAAGCGCCTGAGATAGCCGCCCCCTGTACTGCATTGAGCCCGACGCCACCCGTACCGATGATAACGCAACTGCTCATTACCTTAACCTTAGCGCGATTGACTACCGCCCCGAACCCGGTAATGACACCACAGGCAAGAAGCGAAGCTCTATCCATCGGCAAATCGTCGGGGATAGGTACCACCTGAGATTCGGTGACGACGGCATATTCCGCGAAACCGCCGATTTTAACCATCTGCCGGATATATTTCCCCTTTTTATTGCGGATGCGACTTTCTCTATCCAGAGCGAAAACATTATTACACAGGCTGGGGAGCCCGGCCCGGCAGTAGCGACACGTTCCGCAAGAAGCCAGCAGCGACACCACGACATGGTCACCGGTTTTTACCTGAGTAACGCCTTTGCCTACTTCTTCAACATAACCAGCGCATTCGTGGCCGCCCACGAAAGGCACTGTCCCTCCCAGTTCTCCTTTCATATCATGGATATCGCTGTGGCAGATGGCTGTTGCCGCCATCTTTACCCTTACCTCGCCCTGCTTTGGCGGGTCGATATCCACCTCCTCAATCACCAGAGGCTTGCCGAATTCATAACAGATTGCCGCTTTCAAATTTTCCTCCTCGTATAATTACACTAAATTCATACCAAATTTCTACCATTAGTCTATTTCGCCTGTATTATAATGTCAAATTGGTGCGGCTCATAGTTTTATTGACAAAGCCAGATACAAATACTTATGATAGGCTTACCTGGAATCGGAGAAAATAAATGATAATACTTCCAGAAAGGAGAAGCTAAAATGGTCAAAGCCAGGATATTGAATATAGTGGCTACGGAATGTCCGCCAGAAAATGATGCGAAATTCAATAAATGGTATAACGAAGTACATATTCCCATGCTTTTCAAGTATAAAGGCATGAA
>Ga0315279_10007667_pt1 | contig 13277 bp, 14 predicted proteins | sample YL17G06_20_MG_FD_203694 | JGI IMG/M metagenome (GOLD analysis project Ga0315279, IMG submission 203694) | Sediment microbial communities from Yellowstone Lake, YNP, Wyoming, USA - YL17G06_20 | ecosystem: Environmental > Aquatic > Freshwater > Lake > Sediment | place: USA: Wyoming | collected... | reverse complement strand
ACCGCCATAGCAGTTCTTTTTGTCAGGACCCGCGCTCACAATATGCCACTGGGCGCCGGAACATAAAGCCCCGTTTCTCGCGGGATTGTTATGAAGCGCCCCTTGTAGTGTCCCTGAATACGCATCCACATAATCGTATGTGTCATATTCGGGAAGAATTACGCCGGTCGGTCCATAGGCAAATTTCACCGCATCACTGATGAAGGGGTCCCGGAAGGCAGATGTGATATAAGGCTGGGGGGTGGTTAACCATATAAAACGTGAACTGATGCCCAGAGTTCCCGGCTGGAAACAGGAAGGACCACTAATACTCCCGCCTACAGCATTCGGTGCCACAATCGGCGGATAATGCTTATTGTCCACGCAATAAGACTCTATTGCGACGGAACAGGAACGCATATCCGCCTTCGCGCGGCTCACCTTGCTCCGCACCTGAGCCTCAAGAAAGTTGGGTATCGCAATCGCCGCCAGGATGGCAATAATCGCAACCACAATCAAAAGCTCAATCAGGGTAAAACCTCTCTTCATAACACACTCACTTCCTTTCCTTTAAAAATATATAATATATGCGGAAAAATATGCAGGGGGGAAAATATGGAAAATCGGGTCATTGCTTTTCCGTCGGGGTGGTTACTGTATCCTCCTTGAAGACAATAGCTGTCCCACGCATGAAATAACTGTAATTAGACCCCGGCTTCCAGGCGGGAAAGGGCACCTTTTCATCAGCAACCATTCCCTGAAAACGTTTGGGGAGGATGCAGATGCCCATTACAGCATCAGCGCCGACACGACGGGCAAGATTCCTCAGGTCGGCAAGCATCTTCGTCTTGTTTTCTTTGGACTGGTCTTCATAATACTTTGATTGCAGGATGGCGATTTCCTCACAGGGACGTGTGACCTGCCCCACGAAGAGCTCAATGCCGGCGGAACCTTCCCTGGGCGGACGAGACTCCCACGTGAGTTTTTTGACGGTTCCCGTGTTGCAACTGCTCAATAGAAATAAAAAGAGACATGCAAAAAATGGAAATGTGAGCGCTTTTCCCCTCTTTTTCATAATATACCTCTTTATTATTTGATTAACCAAATCCATCAACCGGCTGTCAATATGAAACTTCCTCTGAAATGCCTGTTGGTGTATCTCACGAAATCAGGAGATACACCCTGTCAAAAACATAAAAACAATTTCTCTTGATTTGTATCAAATGGGCATGTAGAAATCTCACTGTAAATTCGAAGATAAAAGAGACAGGAATGGGAATTGACCGTTCAAATAGTTCGGATTTGGAGGGGAGATATCCTGCACTGAAGGTTATCCTCGGACCGGATGCCGATAAGTCTTTCCTCATTATAACACCCATTGTCACCCTCGGACGCGGTAAAGACCGTGATATTCAGTTCAGCGACCGCGCCATGTCACTGAAACACTGTGAAATCGTCACGGTTGAGGACAAGCTGATTATCCGCGACACGAAAAGCCATAACGGCATAAAAGTCAACGGCCGTCTCACCCTGGAGCAGGAACTCAAGAATGGTGACCAGGTGGATATCGGTTCCTCCCGCCTGATTGTCTCCATTCCCTCATAAACCACAAAAAATGAGGTGCCTTGATGAAAATCCGAGCCCGTGCCCCGATTCGCATCGATTTCGGCGGAGGGTGGACGGATGTCCCGCCTTTCTCCCAGCGCGAAGGGGGCGCCGTCGTCAATGCCACCATCAACCGCTACACATACGCCACGCTCGTCCTGCGACCGGACAACACTATCCGCATCATCTCCGCAGACTTTGACACCTTCATTGAGGTGAAGGACTTCAAGCAGCTGGAGTATGACGGCAATCTTGACCTCATCAAGGCGGCAATCCGTGTGCTGGAGGTGAAGCAGGGGATGGATATTTATGTGCGATGCGACGCCCCGCCCGGCTCCGGCACAGGCTCCTCATCTTCCATCAGCGTTGCCCTCATCGGCTTACTGAATACCCTCCAGAATGAAAAACTCAGTCCGCACGAAATCGCCAAACTGGGGCGGGTGCTGGAACTCCAGGAACTCCATATCGCCGGCGGCAAGCAGGATTATTATGCCTCCGCCTTAGGCGGCATTAACTATCTTGAGTTTGAAGACCCGGCGGTGAGCAACAGCAACCTGAACGTCCGCCCGGAGGTTATCTCCGAGATGGAGAAACACATGGTTCTGTGTTACACGGGCAAATCCCGCCTGTCAGGCAACATCATCTCAACGGTCATGGGGGCTTATGAACGCGGCGAGGAAAAAACCACAAACGCCCTTTTTAATCTCAAGCGGATTGCCCATGAAATGAAATCGGCGCTCCTGACCGGCGACACAAAGCGCTTTGCATCACTGCTTGATGAAAACTGGCAGAACCAGAAGATGCTCGATGAGTCCACAACCAATCCGCAGATTGACCATCTCTTCGATGCGGCTTACAAACGGGGCGCCATTGGAGGGAAGGCGCTGGGAGCGGGCGGCGGCGGCTGCCTCCTGTTTTATTGCGATGATAACTGCGAGCATGAAGTCCGAAAGGCACTCCAGGAAAATGGCGTCCAGATTATCGATTTCAACTTAGAATTCCAGGGGCTGTCCACATGGACGGTGCCAGATTGAATATGACATGGTCACTTTTAAACCAAACCGGTTTTCCAAATTTTTCTGAGGAGGTGAACTTATGAAGATATGCTACGACAGGGAAGTTGATACTCTCAGCATTATATTCCGAGATACCACTGTGACCACCAGACGCCTTGCAGAGGGAATTTCCGCAGACTATGATGGGGACGGGAATCTGGCAAGTATTGAGATTTTTGACGCCATCAGAAAATTTGGAGCTTCGGAGACGTTAAGACAAATTGTCATCGAGGGTGCATGGCTCACACATTAAAGACATTTATATGTAACCCGAATAAGAAGAGTGCGGCTGACAACATTTTTTTACATATAAATATCCTGAAAATCCTGTCCATCCTTATTATAGCAATATTCAAAAGTCCGTTCCTTTAAAACTAATCTCACACAGAGGCACAGAGACACGGAGACTGAAACTCTGTGTCCTCTGTGACTCTGTGGTGAATATGCGAAATCCGTGGATATGATTCTTATAATCTCACTTATTGCAATGCCATTTTGCAATCCATCACAGGGTCAGTGCGGCAATCGTCGCTCCCACCAGAAGGAACATAATCCCAACCCAGACCACGATATTTAAAACGATAATGGTAATAACAATGGCTGTCGCCTTTTCCTCCAGGACCTCAACCATCCCCATGACGATAGCACGGGCGGTGAAGAACCAGGCTACTATCGCAATAATGAGATTCACAAGGCAAATTGGAATCAACATGCATAATTTCCAGACAAGACCGCCAACAATGGAGATGAGGAAGCCGATGAGGAGTGCCTTGGGAAATGAGATGGGTTCCCCGGCGGCGCGGACACTCAGAAAAACAATAAAGCCGTTGATTATCGCCAGAATCGAGCGGATAATGACATCTAATAATATACGCCCCGACTTCGTGCTCATCATTTTCCCCAGACCGAAAAATCGATTTTCATCAACCGCTTGTCTCCCCGTTGTGTCTCGCGACTCAACGTTAGGCGAGCTACGCCTTGTTTCCGCGGGTTCTGTCTGAGAAGAAGCATTGTTGCCGGTTAAAAGAAAGGCTGGAGGGGCGCCAGGGCGACTCTCCCCCATCGCCGGCGTTGGTGTTGCAGTATGGGCAGGCATCCCGGGCTGGATGGGAACCGCCGGCGTTGGCTTAAAACCGGGAAGAAGGGCGTCCTCAGGGGGCGGAGGTGCAACCGATTGGGTTGGAACGGATGGCGGGGAGACGCCGGACGTCCCTACAGGAGTCACCGCAGGGGTTGCCGCCGCTGAGACCTCAGTAAACTGCAGTTTTGAGACTTTGGAGCTCATCACCGGATATCCCGTGGAATCCGGTGGCGCGCCGGCAGTCCGTATGGTGAACACACCTGCGCCATCCTTTTTCTCATATTTCACAACAGCAACGCCATCATATTTCCCCCCATGCCCCATGAGAAGGCTGCCGGTGCGCCCCGAAGAAGGCGCCGCCGCAAGGGCAAGCGCCTTAAATTCAATGCTGATAATTTTGTCCTCACTTACGGGAAAAGACTGTTCGGCAATCTTTCCCCCTGTGACAAGACGGATGGAAAATTCACCCGTAGGGGAACCTCCTGAAAAAGAATCCACGCAGACCTCCGGAAAACTCTTTCCGCCCGCCATCTCCATAGAATCCGAAAATATAAAGGGAGAAGTGAGACAGAAAATAATTATCAGGATACTATTGATATACGCCTTCATAAACAAACCCCATCTGATATGAAATATTCTAAATTTGAAAGTGGCTTATATTTTGGCGCACGTCAAGGTGAAAAGGGAAATAGCCGTAGCGGCATCAGGAACTCCAAGATAAGCAGAAACATTTTAACCACAAAGACGCTGGCAGCGGGGTCATCACAATTTGCTTGCCCGTGTAAGAGCGGAGGGGCTTTATAATTCCCTGAATCGCCTGTTGAGGTTTGAAAATCTGTGGAACTTCTGGAAAATCTAAACCCGATGCAGAGGGAGGCGGTGGAGGTGACCGATGGTCCGCAACTCATCATTGCGGGCGCCGGCAGCGGCAAGACACGCGTCATCACCCACAAGATAGCCTATCTCATCAAGGTGAAAAAAGTTCCCCCCTGGCGTATCTTTGCCGCCACATTCACCAACAAGGCAGCCAATGAAATGAAGGAACGGGTGTTGAAACTCCTCGACCTGCCGGGCGATGTCAGACTGAACGTCTCCACATTTCACTCCCTATGCGCGGGATTTCTGCGCCGCGAGGCGTCAAAGGTGGGGCTCACACCGCATTACACCATCGTGGACGAGCGCGACCAGCTTGTTATCATCAAGAACTGCCTGAATTTCCTCCGCATCCCGCTGGAGATATGCCAGCCAAAACAGGCGCAGGAAAAAATCAATCTGGCGAAAATCAATATGCTGGAACCCGAAGACCTTGAAGGGCTCTTTCCTTGCGTTGCGGCGGAGATGCTCCCTGAGGTGATGCGCCTTTACCAGAAACGCCTGTCTGAAAGCGATGCCGCCGATTTTGAAGACCTCATCCTGCACATCGTCAAACTGCTCAAAAAGGATGAGGAGACACGCCGGTTCTATCAGGAGCGGTTTCTATACATCCTCGTGGATGAATACCAGGACACCAACCTCCTGCAGTTTGAACTTATCCGTCTCCTTGCGGGGGCGCACGGAAATCTCAGCGTCGTGGGCGACGAGGACCAGAGCATTTACAGCTGGCGCGGGGCAAAACTCTCCAACCTCCTTGACTTCTCCAAACATTTCCCCGCGACAACCATCACCAAACTCGAACAAAATTATCGCTCCACAGGGAACATCCTGAAGTCCGCCGATGCGGTCATATCGCACAATGTGGAGAGATTCGGGAAGACGCTCTGGTCAAAACGGCAAGCGGGCGACCCCGTCTTTCTGATTGAGTCCATGGATGAGATAGAGGAGGCGCGCAGGGTTGTGGAAACCATTCTCACAATCCACCACCGGGAGAATATCCCGATGCGTGAGATTGCCATCTTTTACCGGCAGAACAGCTTAAGCCGCATATTTGAGGATGAGATACGCAGACGCAAAATCCCTTACATCATCGTTGGCGGCATCCGTTTCTATGACCGTGCGGAGGTGAAAGACCTCCTCGCCTATCTGAAGGTGGCGGTCAATCCCAATAACACCATTGCCCTCCAGCGCATTATCAACGTCCCCCCGCGCGGCATCGGCGAGAGGACGGTTGAAAAGCTTCTGCAACTCGGCCGTGAAAAAAACCTGACTCTTTACCAGTCCCTCGAACTTGCAGTGGCAGAAAGGCTGTTGCCGGCAAATGCTATTGAAAAGGTCTCAAAATTCCTCAATTCCACTAAAGAATGGATACGCGCCGCCACCCGCATCACCCCCTTTGACCTCCTCCGGCGCATCATTAACGAAACAGACTACATTGAATCGCTCGGAGACCAGCACAGCATCCAGGTCATCTCAAAAAAAGATAATATCCAGGAACTCCAGAACGCCATCCAGGAATTCTTTGAGAAAAATCCCGAGCAGACACTGGAAAATTATTTTGAAAACCTCGCCCTCGCCGCACCGGTGGATGAACTGCAGGGGCAGAGCGACTACCTTGCCCTCATGACGCTCCATTCCGCAAAAGGACTTGAATTCGACACCGTCTTCATTGTGGGGATGGAGGAGCCGATTTTCCCGAACCGTTGGACGATTGAGGAATCGCAGTCTGTCGAGGAGGAGCGCCGCCTCTTCTATGTGGGCATCACACGAGCAAAAAACCGCATCTTCCTCTCACGGGCGGAGAGCCGCCTCCTCCGGGGCCAGCGCGAGTGGAATCTCCCCTCAATCTTTCTGGATGAAATCCCGCCGGAGTTGAAGGTGATATGGAACCCCACGATATACGGGTGGCGCACCACCTCGCCGGCGCTGAAGTGACATTCATTCTGAAAGGAGAAAAATACATTTTTTTATTGTTTAGAATGCCTCATTTAGTCTATATATTTTTTACATCTTTCCTTGAACAAAGACAGGAGGGTCTGAATGCCCTGTGCAAAGATTCTCGTTGTGGATAATAGCGCCGAGGTGCATGAGTTCTGTCAGAAGGTCCTCGGTGAGAAATATGGGCTCACCTTTGCCTCAAATGGCGCTGAGGCGGAAGAAAAACTCGCCGCCGAAAAACCCGACCTCATCATCATGGATATTTATATACCGGGAGTGGATGGGTTGACACTCGCGGAAAAATTCAAGTCCGACCCCGAACTTGCACACATACCCATAATCATTTTATCCGGTATAATGTCAGATATGGACCTCCCGCCCGGATTCTGGAAGATGGGGACGCCCGCTCAGGGATTTCTGCACAAGCCTGTGGAACCCGCCACCCTCCTTAATGAGGTGCAACGGGTCCTGGCAGCATCACGCGGGATTAAAATCACCAAGCCCCCATGGGGAGGTTATCTGTGACATGAAGAACATCGGTCGGTGCCAGAATTGCAGTCGCGCAATCCCGAAGGGCGAAACCCTCTTCGAAATCCGCATCGATATATACGCCAAGGGAGGACCGATTGAAATCGACCCGGAAGACCTCCAGAAAGACCATATCAAGGAGATGAAAGAACTGCTCAAGCGGATGGAAACCATGGACGTGGATGAGCTGACGGATGAGGTCTGGGAGAGTTACCGCTTTGACCTGTGCAAGACCTGCAGGAAGGAATTTCACAAGAAACTGAAACTCAGAAAGAAGGGGGGGCTTGTACGCCGCTCAAAAGGCAATTACAGGAATAATTAGAGATTGGTGAACTATTCCGGTGTGGATATCCAAGTTTTGGGAGGTAACTATGATGATTCGACGATTTTTCCATATCATGTATGGGATTTTTCTACTCTGGATGTTTATTTTTTTGTTGGCACCCGTTATTGTTTCCGCTTCCCCGTCATGGCCCAGTCGGGATTTATTATCAGGACCAAATGATATCCAGATGAGCACCGGATTGATGGACCAATGGGGTGCTTGGATGCAGTTCGAGCAAAACAGGACACAATTTACCGTTCTATTATTTTTTGTATTAATCCTGGTTATTTCCACATTATTTGTGTTGCGATTAAACCGGAAACTCACCTCCACCCAAACTTCCCTGAAACTCTCGGAAGAGAAATACCGGTCTCTCATGGATAATCTTCCAGTAGGTGTATATCGGAATATTCCCGGGGAAAAAGGGAAGTTTATCGAGGCCAATGCTGCGATTTTAAAGATATTCGGTTATGACAATAAAGAGGAATTCTTAAAGATCAATGTATCCGATATTTATCAAGACCCGGAGGAACTGAAGAGATTCAGAGATAAACTGTCTAAAAATGGATATGTAAAAAATGAAGTACTCAATTTAAGAAGAAAAGACGGAACACCCATTTATTGTTCCATTACCTCCAAAGCCATTTATAGCAAAGACGGCAATGTCGAGTATTTTGACGGGATAATCCAGGATATTACTGAACGTAAAAAAGCGGAAGCAGAGATTCGTAAATTATCCTATGCCGTGGAACAAAGTCCCAGCATGGTGATTATTTCCGATCCCAAAGGAAATATCGAATACGTGAATCCAAAATTTTTAGAAATCACCGGATATGTCCTTACCGAAGTCATAGGGAAAAATCCGCGTTTTTTGAAAACCGGTGAAACCAGTGTGGTGGAATATAAAAAACTTTGGGATACCATTTCATCTGGACAGGAATGGCGCGGGGAATTCCTGAATAAGAAAAAAAACGGGGAGAAATATTGGGTATTTACCTCCACCTCCTCTATTAAAGATGCTGCCGGAATAATCCGTAATTACATCGCTGTTCAAGAAGATATTACCTTTCGAAAACAGAAAGAAGAGGAACTTCGTGACGCGAAAAAAGCGGCTGAAGATGCGAATCTGGCCAAGAGCCAATTCCTGGCGAAAATGAGCCATGAATTGAGAACGCCCCTCAATGCCATTATCGGATATAGCGAGATGTTACAGGAGGAGGCAGAAGATTTGGACCAGAAGGGCTTTATCCCCGATCTCCAGAAAATTCGTTCTGCCGGCAAACATCTCCTATCCCTGATTAATGATATTCTCGATTTGGCGAAAATCGAGGCGGGAAAGATGGTGCTTTATTTTGAGAATTTCGAGATTCAACCCATGATTCAGGATATTGTTTCCACTGCCAAACCATTGGTAGATAAAAATTACAATCGGATGGAAGTGCACTGTGGCATGGATATGGGAATTATGCGGGCGGATATGACCAAGGTTCGTCAGATATTATTTAATCTCATCAGTAATGCCTGCAAATTTACCGAAAAAGGGACCATCACCATAAAAGCCAGCCATGAATTTGTCGGGGGAAATAGATGGATTTTATTCCGTGTAGCCGATACAGGTATTGGAATGATTCCCGAACATATGGAAAATTTGTTTAAAGAATTTACTCAAGCCGATTCTTCGACCACTCGTAAATACGGAGGGACAGGGCTGGGATTGGCTATTTCCAAACGGTTTTCTGAAATGATGGGAGGGACGATTTTGGTCACCAGTAAATTTGGCCAAGGGACTGAGTTTACCCTCCGATTACCGGCGGAAGTCGTCGGTGCGGATGCGGAGATTCGAATAGAACCTGTCAGTAAACCTTTGCCGGTATCTGCAATTGCAGATTCGACCGCCGTTTCATCAGACGCCATTCTTGTCATTGATGATGATCCGGAACAGCTTGAGTTAATGAGCCGTTTTTTAAACAAGGAAGGGTTTCATGTGGTCACGGCATCTACTGGGAAAGAAGGATTACAGATAGCACAGAAATTACATCCAATGGCCATAACACTGGATGTCATGATGCCCAAGATGGATGGCTGGTCGGTGTTGACTACCTTAAAATCAAATCCGAAATTGGCCGATATCCCTGTGATTATGATAACCATCATTGATGATAAGAACATGGGATATGCCTTGGGAGTAACGGATTATTTGACCAAACCCGTTGACAAGGACCATCTTCTTGACATATTACAAAAATACCAGTCCCAACATATTAAAAAACCCGTTCTGGTGGTAGAAGATGATGCCGGTACCCGGGAATTGATGGCCCGGACCCTTGGTAAAGAGGGATATGAAGTGGTTATGGCAGAAAACGGACGGGTGGCATTAGATCGAGTGAAAGAGAAAATACCCGGTTTGATATTGCTGGATCTGATGATGCCGGAAATGGATGGATTTGAATTTATTACGGAACTTAGGAAAGTGGAGGAGTGGCGGTTTATCCCGGTGGTGGTGGTGACATCCAAAGACTTGACCCAGGAAGAATATCAGTATTTGAGCGGGAATGTGAAAAAGATATTTCAGAAGGGCGGACACAGAAGCGACGAACTTCTGCAGGAAATCCGGGAACAGGTGAATATGATTATTAAACAGAAACGGTCAGGAATTTAACGAGTTACAAATATGCCGATCAAAATATTATTGGTGGAAGATAATGAAATGAACCGGGATATGTTATCCCGGCGGTTGCAGCGAAAAGGATTTGAGATTGTCATTGCCGAAGATGGTCAACAAGGGGTCGAGAAAGCCAAAAGTGAATCTCCCCAACTCATTATTATGGATATGAGTTTGCCGGTTATAGACGGCTGGGAGGCTACTCGTCAAATAAAGTCCTGTCCTGAGACAAAATCAATACCGGTCATTGGCCTGTCTGCCCATGCTATGGAGAGTGATAGGGAATCGGCGCTAAAGGCAGGTTGTGATGACTATGATACCAAGCCGGTAGAAATGGACCGATTGTTGGAAAAAATCAATAAATTTCTCAAGGTGAATACAGAATCATGAAAATAGAAATTGGGCGAATACTGGTCGTAGATGACAATGAGATGAACCGAGATATGTTATCCCGGAGGTTGACCAAGATGGGACATACCGTGGATATTGCTATCGATGGCCGGCAGGCTTTAGATATCCTGGAAATAAAGAAATTTGACCTGGTGTTGCTGGATGTTATGATGCCGGAAATCAGCGGGTTGGAGGTTCTTGAGAAAGTACGGAAAAAACATACCATGGCGGATTTACCGATTATCATGGTGACCGCCAAAGACCAGAGCGAAGATATTGTGGAAGCGTTGAAATTGGGAGCCAATGATTATATTACCAAACCTGTGGATTATCCGGTAGCAAACGCCCGGATTCAGACCCAGTTAAAACTGAAAAGATTGGCAGAACTAAAAGATGAATTTCTGGCGATTGCCAGCCATGATTTAAAAAATCCATTGACCGGGATTCTCGGATATTCCACTCTTTTGATAATGGTCCTGGAAAAGGATATGCCCTTGAGTGATTCATATAAAGGCTCTATTTACCGGATTGAGCATCTGGCAAAAGTGATGCAGCGGATTATTGTAGATTTTTTGGATTTTCAAGCCATGGATGACGGCCAGTTAAATCTGGTTCGGGAACCCGTTCAACTGAATGATATTGCCAATATGGTTCAGATAAGTAATATTGATTACGCTAAAAGAAAAGGGATTGAATTAAAACTGGAACTGGGAGCGGAATTACCTAAAATCAATGCTGACGGCGCACGAATCCAGCAAGTTATGGAAAATTTTGTCAGTAATGCCATTAAATTCAGTAATGAAGGCGGTATTGTTGTAATTCGCACTCGACTGGAAAATAAAGAGATGGTTGTAGAGGTAAGAGATGCCGGTCCGGGACTTACGGAAGAAGATATGCAGAAACTTTTCGTGAAATATGCCCGATTGAGCAATAAACCTACGGGGGGTGAGAAAAGTTCCGGATTAGGGTTGGCGATTTGTAAAAAAATCATTGAATTACATGGCGGAAAGATAGGTGCTCACAATAATCCTGACAAAGGTTCCACCTTTTGGATCTCTATCCCTTTCTTTGATTAACGAATTGAAGTCTCTGAAAAATGCAATTTTGAGAAAATGTTCCTTACTGAGATCCGATTTTTTCGCTCTTTGACATTTCTATCTTCTTTTGACGGCAGGAGAGGTATCGCGAAAAGCGTCTGATTGCAGTCCGATAGCCCACAATCATGCCTTGGTGAGGTCTCTTCACCCTCTGAAATACTTCATTTTTTCTCCTCAGGCAAACCTCGACACTAAAAACTTCATCCGCCTCAGGCGGATTGCCGGTATTCAGCGAAAAGCCGTGGCGCTGGATGCAGGCATTAACGTAGTCGAGCACTTCTGAAAGCAGATCGTCTTGTTCGAGAAGGCGGGCGCGGAATCTGACGAGTGTCGTATCATCGGGCAAGAGGTCGGCGACGCCCATGCCCAGGAAGCGCCGGAACGAGAGACGATCGGACGCCTCTTCCAGAACGCGTCCATCGGAGAGATCATACCAGGCTTCCAAGAGAAGAAGTTTCAGAAGCATGACGGTGTCAAAACCGGGGTGCCAGCCATTTTTATAGGATGCGTAGACCTTGGCGAACCGGTTGCGGATAGGTTCCCAGTTGATGAGACGGTCAAGCGATTCCAGCGTTTGATTGATCATGCCCGTGGCGAACCACTGGTCGGCGAATTCGATCTGCCCCTGATTACGCTTAAACATTTTTTCTTCTCTCTGCTCAAAAGTATGACAGAAATGTAAATGTCAAAGAACATAATTTCAAGTGAGGTTTTTCAGAGATCTCAATTAATATCAGGTTTCACAATATAAATCATATTTTAGAACGGACAAAGGAGACCCTTATGGAAAGATTTCTCAAGGACATGCCGACACTTTATCAATTCATCATCGAGGGGGTGATTATTATCATCGGGGCGGGTATGGCACTTCCGGGGCAGAGAAAATTGGGCTGGCTGGTCTTCGCCCTCGGAATCGCAGGCGTCATCTGGACCATCAAGACCCGCGTCCTGACTCTCCTGTGATGTCCATTAGCTTCATCTCATTTGGGGAGTACCTGTTTCATGAAATCTAAGGTGGCAGTCTTAAAGACATCCCCCGCAACAGTCGTTGAGGACATCGGACGGCTGATGCGTCTGACTGATTATTCGAAATCCCTCCCAAAAGACCATGATACCATCCTCAAGGTCAATATTTCCTGGCACCATTACTATCCCGCATGCTCCACCTCCCCCTGGCAATATGACGGCGTGGTGAATACACTTGTCGAGGACGGCTATGCGCCGGCACACATCATCCCCGCCCACAACAGGACTGTTGTCATCAATACCAAAAAGGGCATCGTGAACAATCATCTCAACACAATTGACTGGAAGTATGGTCTGAACCCTGTTCATCTCTATGAAGATGACCCGCCCATCAACTGGCAGGTCTATAGACCAAAGGGAAAATACCGCGTCCTTGACAGGATTTATCCGGAAGGTGTGAAGATTCCCGGAATTTTTATCGGTAAGAACATCATCCACCTGCCCACGGTAAAGACGCATGTCTTCACCACCATTACCGGCGCAATGAAGAACGCCTTCGGCGGGCTCCTCTCGGAAAGACGCCACTGGACTCACAGCGTTATTCACGAGACCCTGGTCGACCTCCTTATGATTCAGAAGGAGATTCATTCGGGCATCTTTGCCGTGATGGACGGGACGATCGCAGGCGACGGCGCCGGTCCGCGCGCCATGGTGCCACACGTCAAGAATTTCATCCTCGCCTCCGCCGACCAGGTTGCCATTGACTCCGTCAGCGCCA
>Ga0315279_10007666_pt1 | contig 13277 bp, 8 predicted proteins | sample YL17G06_20_MG_FD_203694 | JGI IMG/M metagenome (GOLD analysis project Ga0315279, IMG submission 203694) | Sediment microbial communities from Yellowstone Lake, YNP, Wyoming, USA - YL17G06_20 | ecosystem: Environmental > Aquatic > Freshwater > Lake > Sediment | place: USA: Wyoming | collected... | reverse complement strand
TGTATTTTGTCATCGCAGAGTTCACGCCCCAGTCTCGAAACAGGTTTATCATCAATGATGGGATCAGTGCTACGCCATACAGCCCATATTCTGCAGGGGACATGAGCCTTGTCAGAACAACCGTTCCCACTGCCATTATTATGGTGGATGTTGCCACGCCTATAAGCAATTGAACGCTTCCGGCGGCAGAAGTTCTGCCCATTCCCAATGCTTTTTCCATAGTTTTCGCCAAATCTTTCAGGTTCGTCTACAAAAACATGACTCGTATCTTGCGCGCATTTTGCGGCCGAGGGCCTTGTTTGCAGACCGGATGCATGTATTAGCGCACTCGACACTAACGATTCTGAACAAAATGGAGAGATGTGCGTAGGAACAAAAAGAAGCATGATCTTGATAGGGCGCGATGCTTTGTTCGTCGAGTCTGACTGTCGAAAGCGCGGCATTCTCTGTTGATACTAGCGTTGCTTTTTTCTTTCGGTTATCAACAATGTGGTGAGCAGTATCGCCATTATAGCTGTGCAAATTACGATGACCTTGTCAGCAAATGATTCTACTTGCGATGAGCCCAAGGTTATTAGGACTTTGTGTGTGCTGTGGTGGTAAGTGAAGTGTATGAGCCAAAAATAGTCTGTGTTAATAGTGGTATAGTTTATTTCGTTTCCGTCAAGGTAAACCTTTAGGTCTGTCATGTTTCCGATCAATGATTTGGCTATGGTTACGTTTGTGTAACCAGTGGTTCCTGAAGGACCGCTGACTGTGAAGGTTAATACTTTGCTTGTGGAGTTGAAGGCTAATTCAGAAATTGTTGAGTTTGAGATTATCGAGAAAGGTGAAGACACGATTGTAACGATTTGGGTTCCTACTGTATCGCTTATGGCTGTTAGGTTGTATGAATTGTCAGAGACTTTTGAAATGCTAAATGTTGTGGTTCCGGGGGCATTTGCCGTGTAGACATATTCCCACCGATTATTAATTGCAGACCATGCCATCGGTGATTCATTCACGTAAAGAGTCCCACGTGCACCATTAAAAGTACCATTCTCGTACTCATACACCGCCTTGAACCATATGGTTGTGTTTTCTCCCAGTATGACTGAGTCTTTTGTTATACCACCATCGGTAATCTTTATCTGATCCCAAATAATATTCGGCATCGGAGCTGTTTGTGTATATACAGTTACCCCGCCACAATTGACTCCAGTTACGACCCACCTTTTGCTTCCTACTAAAGGTGAGGTAACGCTCAAGTTTGCCCATCCGGTTGCATTCGTACCGTAGTTAGTGTTGTTAACGTAAATGGTGCCCCCAACAACATCAGAATCATTATTGCTCCATTTGGCATGGAATCCTACTGTTTGGGCACTACTAACATTAGCTCTTCCATCACTCACATAGCTTTGATCTATTTTGACCAATTCGCTAAATTCTTCACTTCCCCAGACGCTGTGCATAGGTTCAGGATCAACAAATTTCGCCAAGAATAAATCGTCAAAGTAGCCGACTTCAGTACCGCCGAATGTATCTTCTTGGCAACCGAAATGCAACGCTTGAATGTTGTTGCTGTTAAAGTTGTCATAGCTGCCTTTAACCGAATCATTTACGAAAAGATTATAAGTGGATGCTTTATGTTCAATAAGCAAGCGATTCCAAGTGTTCTGAATTGTTTGCCCGTCGGTTAGCTTCCAACCGCTTGAGTAATATTGAACAGTTGTGCCAGTGTTAAAATGTGCGACATGAGCACCAGCCCATGTTGGGTTCTGTGCATTCTTACTCGTCTCAAACGCTAAAATGTGATAGCCATCAGTTGTGGATACTGAGCCTTCCTGGTAAAATTTTAAACCTATTCTAAATTGGGCTATACCAGATGCGCTTATTTGCTGGCTCGCTGCTGCAGCGTTTGCTATCCCTGAAGGCTTGCTCACTTTTAAAGCGTATGTGCCGTAAGCGTGAGTTGAACTTATCGATACCGTTCCAGCTCCTTTTGTATATATAGACCAGTCGGCTATATTTTCGTCTTCAAAATTATCAAAATACGAAAAAGTATTATACCCGTTGCTGGTGGTTGCCGCGTCATTTTTCCCATAATACACATAAATATTTTGGTCAGAACCCAAGTCTTCAGATACTTTAACGTAAAATAAGGCATAATCTCCGTCTACTTTTTCTTCAATCCAATAATCCAGAAGAGTGATGCCATCGCTACCAGTGAAACGAACATCGCCAAAATCTGCCCGTGAGTGCCCATTAAGACTAGTTGCTACTAGATCAAACGAAGCACGTATGTTCCCACCTATAACAGCAAACCTGCTCTCCTGCTCGCCTCGGAAATGTCTAACGCCTGCTTCCATATAATTGAAATCAAGTACTTCATTAAGGGAAGTCGTACGGCAGAACGTTCCTCTATAAGTCCAAGTGGTGCCATCTTCACTAGTCCAGAGTTGCCCATCTGCAGGCGAAGGATAAGGATAAAATGTAACCCACATCCTTCCAGTATCATCTTTTTGGAAGTAGAAGGCTGCCCGATTTACTCCATCAGTTATGTTCAATACTAAATCTGAGTCTGAGACTGTTCGCAAATCGCTTGTTCCGTCATCTTGAAACCGGTAAATTCTACCGTTATCTAGTTCATTATCATCGCCAAGATAAATGTAAGAATTCGCAAAAACAATACCAACGAAAGCCGACTTGAGCGTGGTAGGAGTGTCACCATAGATTCTGACCCAATCCGTTCCATCCTTCAGTTTACTTCGCCACAAACCAGTGAGAGCACCAGTGCCATTCGTATCTCCTATTGTCGCATAAAGCCATCCAGTGGTGGGGTCTATTCTAACTCTGTGAACATGACTTGTATTTTCTGATGTCCAAGAGGAGGAAGAGATGCCAGTCCAGTTTGCTCCGCCGTTAGTTGATTTATACACTTTGGCTCCGTCCGAGGTTGCTTGCCAATAGCGACCGGCATACAAATTTCCACTCGCATCTTCATCCATATCCCAGACTGGAGCTGCAAGAACCTGTGAAAACGTTTGTCCTCCGTCTGTACTGCGCAAAAGTCTAGTAGAGTTCTCTGAGGTGAAGCCTTCTGCGCTAATGAATATTCTGTTTTGTGAATCTATGAATAGTGCTTTCCTTTGGAATCTACCCCCAGCATCTAACGTGTAAACAACAGAAAATGTTTTGCCGCCATCAGTACTTTTGTAAAGTTTGTCCGGTGCAGAGGGCTCACGCCCCTGAATGTACAAGTTGCCAAATAAATCATAATCGCTTGCTCTAAACTGCCCATTTCTTTCTTCATAGCCGAAGGGTGCAGCGTTGTAGTAAAGCTTTATTTGAGTCTGGTAGTTTGTACCTGCTCCCGGCGCCCCAGTAATTACGTGACTTTTTTTATACTGCCAACCAGCTAACCAGCTTGGCGCGGCATAAACCTGACTATTCTGCAAACTGAGGAGCGGTAAAACGACCACTAAGAATAAACACATCAATAAACATGCAACACGTTTCTTTTCCATCGATAACTCCACCCTAAGTTGTACCAATTAGATTGAATCTCTAGAACGTCATTTATACATTTTCATTTATGTAATCTTACCATAAAATACTCTGATTTTTCAACATGAGCCTTGAAGTTATACCTTTGCCATTACTGCAAATTTCTGGATTTGCAATACTGCGTCAATTTCGGTGTTTATCAGATATTTTAGTTTATTTCCAATGAAGAATGGGCGACGTTGAAAAGGATGCTTTTAGGGTCTTTAATTCTTCGGATTCTAGCACAATAGATTAGGCGTAACCGCGTAACAATTAGACGCTTAATAATCTACGTCTTTCAATTTCATTTTACTCATAACTTTGCTGTCGGGTACTCTCCTCACAATTTTCTGTACGTAGAGCCTTTTTTTCCATGTGTTACGCAGATTTTCTAAATTCCAGAGAATCGCCTTTGCTGAAGCCAGAGAGTATAGCATGTTTGAGCGTCGATATCCTCTTAATCCCGCAAACACGATTTTCCGAATTTCGAATAACAACCATGGCATCAAATAGGAAAGCAGATTGCGAATTTCATAGTTTTTTAGCAGAGTCATGATGCGATTCCTATTTAGCAAGTAAACCTGGAAGAAAACTTGTTGAGAAATTTCTTTCGGGATGCTTCCTCCTCCTTTATGATAAACTACTGAAGATGGAACATATACGACTGTGTATCCAGCTAGCCAGATCCTCCAACAGAGATCAGTTTCCTCATAGTAGAAAAAGTAAGAAGAATCAAGCAGCCCTACCTTGCGCAACGCGTCCCTTCGAATTATCATCGCAGCACCCTTGCAGGTAAATATCTCTTCAGTCTTTTCATACTGACCTGTATCTCGGGCAAATTGGCCACGAGCATACGTTCCCCCACTGTAACTTAGAAAGCCTCCAGCGCAATCAAACAGTGTTGGGTGATCCATTAACAAAAGCTTGCTCTGGGCGGCAGCTATAGAAACATCGCTTTCCATGACTTTAACCAGTTCATTCAGCCATTCCGCGTGCACCATTGTATCGTTGTTGAGAAGAAGAACATATCGGCCCCGAGCATAGCCTAATCCAATATTAGTGGCTTCAGCGAAGCCAACGTTCACATCATTCTTGAGAACTCTCAATCTGCCCTCATGTGCATGCACTTCGTAAACTGCCTCTATACTCCCATCTGAGGATTTGTTGTCAACAAGGATGACTTCAAAATCCAAGTAGTTACTTTTGAAAACCGAACTTAGACATCGGTTGAGGAATTTCTTCCCATTGTAATTGACTATAATAATTGAAACAATGGGTTCTTTCATTAGTTTCGCAACTTCCAATTCATCTAAAACACACTGTTGTGTGGTATAATTCTACCATTACTTTGCTTCATTTGCTCACGTTAAGGATAACTTAGGCTGCAGACTTGAACAGGCACTATACAGTCCGTTAGCATGTGCTGTTCAGACTCTATAAGATGGAGGTTTAATTGTTTGTTGTCTTCAACGAGAGGTAGGTTCGCAACTTTCCTTTCTATGCCTTTTATTCCCTATTAAGCACCAAATTATACGCTTGCAAGGTTTTTTCTGCTGCTTTATCCCAAGTGTAATTTTCAAGTATATGTTCCTTAAGCTTGTTGTTTTTTGGCTTGTAGTAAGCCTCTAAAATTTTTTCTTTTATGTCCTCTGTTGACAGCGGGTTTACATACAAGGCATGATTTTTGAAGTATTCTGTTGTGGACCCTCCTTCTGTTACAACCAGATTACAGCCCATTATTCCCGCTTCTAAAGCAACTAAACCAGGTGTTTCAAAAAGACTGGGTAAAACGAAAACTTTAGCAGCCGCATATGCAGAAAATAGTTCCTTTGAGTGCGGAGGCATAAAACCTAGAAAATGAACATTACGATTATGCTTGGCTACTTCTTTACATTTTGCATAATATTCATGCTCCCAAGGGTTAGACTGCCCAATTATTACAAGAGGAGCACCCATATCTTTACATGCCTCGAGTAGTCTTAGAACATTTTTTCTCGGTTCGATTCTGCCTACAAATAAGATGAAATCTCTAAGGCCGTATTTATCCATGAAAACATCAGGTTTTGCGGATGGAACCTCTTTCTCAACAGCGTTTGGGACTACAAGAAATTTGTTCGCTGCTATCTTAAACTCGCTTGAAAGAACCGACGCTTCTATGTGAGAATTAGGCAATATGATATCTGCAACCTCCAAAAAATCTTTGAATGGGTACAATGTTTTAACCGTAGGATAATTATATGTTAGCAAATTTGAGAAGAAAATTCTAGCTTCACTTATTGTTTCAATTATCGATTTTCTTGTTCCAAGCACGCGGGCGCGCGCGCTTCCAAGCTCTGACCAGTAAATTGGGGACAAAACAACTTTTAATTTTTTTGTCTTAGCCAATTTGAATATGGGTAAACAATCAACACGCATATTAAAAACATGAAGAATGTCATACTCATCTAACTTATCGCTAAAAACATCAAACAACTTCACAAGTACGTTATCATTCATCTCCATTAAATACTCTTTCGTCTTTAACATCTGAATCTCTGCACCTCCAAAAAGTTGGAAAGCAGCAGGATCAGTATAGTAAAGGACTTTAACGCTTTCAGTCAATATCTCACACCAGCCGTTGAGCTAAAAATCTGACGCGTATTCTAAGTTATCTCAATTTTTTTTTCAGCACAATCAATTTAGCTTTAAAAAAATAGTGACTATATCATTTGTAGATTTAGGATAAAATTGACGTTATCTTTCATCAAAGTGCAACTCGTTTTTGTATGCGAGAGAGATTGCTTCTATGTCCTTGAGTCCATCTTGTCCAGAGGGTGAGGGTGATAAATCGTTTGTCAAGCAATTGACGAAGTACTTAAGTTCATCAAAGTGAGCTTGGTAAAAATTCGACCTGCCCGTCGTTAGCATTTGAGCTGCAGCAATCAACCGATTTCCGGGGCGGTGTTGTGCAAATGCGTGGTCCACGGTTCCGAAGAACTCTACTTCTAGTTTGAATCCTTGAGAGAAGTAGCCGGCGGTTATGACTGCTGATGTCCCCGATTCGAATTTGCTGAAGCATATTGCGCTGTCTTCGAAATCAAGATTGAATCTGTGACCGAAACAAGCTTTTATGTCTATCACTTCTCCGAAGTACCATCTGAGTAGATTTATAACATGGCTGCCTACATCAATGAGCGCTCCGCCGCCCGTTAGTTCTTTGTTAAACCACCACTCGGGCACACGAACGGGAGTGTGACCCCCCCTGTGAAAGAATGGCCCCGAACTTACGAAAGTGGCGTAGGCAACCTCGACCTCGCCTAGTTCTCCTCTTTCCATTCGTGTCTTTAGTTCACGAAAAGAGTGATTAAATCTCAAATGGTATCCCATCATCAGTTTCACTGAATTCCTCTGGGCTATTGCCACTATCTCTCTTGCTTCTTCCGGATTTCTGGCTATTGGTTTTTCCAGAAATATATGTTTGCCCGCCTCAGCCGCCTGAACTGCGCATTGAAGGTGGAGATGAGTAGGCAGTGCGACTATTACGGCGTCTATTTCAGATTCTCTCAATAGGTCTTCGTAGTTGGTAAAAGTGTTTGTAATACCAGAATTTTTGGCTTCGTTTAAGGCTTTTTCTGACAAGTCAGAAGCCGCTACAAAATCTACGCTGGGCATTTTCAAGACATGTCTTAGATGAAGTTTGCCTATGTACCCCAAACCTATTATCCCCAATCCCACTTTTTTCATTCTTTCAGTCCTCTGTTGAGTTTATCACTTAACTTAGCCCCAGTCTACTACTAAGCCCCATTTTTAGAATTAATCCATAGGCTTTTCCCATCATTATTTTTTGAAAGTCTTTTCGAGGATATATCGCTTTGAAGTAATCGAGTGGTATGCCTCTATGGATAAACTTGGTATTTCCTACGCCTTCTCGAGCTGCAAGTGAAAGATATCTTATTGAGTTCGGGTTTATCCCAGCGATTTTTGCAGCAGCTACATCAGTCGCCACTGGATCTCTACTTGACATGACCAAGCCTATTCTGCGTGGCTTCGCACCTGAAACAATATTGCCATCCACTAGACATAGATTAAATTTCATCACCTTGTTAAGAGCAACAATCACTTCCTCAATTCTTGAATGATATTTGAACTTCTTTGGATACGGATTGCAGCCGAAAATATTCTTTAATGCGCAGGTGAGCTTGATCTGTTCAAATGTGTACTTGATTTTCGGTATACTAATTCTCAAGTCTGCATCTCGAATCGTCCAAGGCACCATTAAACGAAACAATTGCTCTCCAACCGTAACTTCTACATCGTCGCATTTGTCTTCGGAAAGATTGACCAAATTCACATTATAATTTTGAGCCAGTTTTTCGTATCCTAAGAATTTGAATGCGTATTTGCATTTCATGGCTGATGCGTCAGATTCCACTATTGAAATGCTCACATCAGGTGAAAAATTGTCGCGGAGTACTTCAATTAGGGCGCCTGTAAATTTCGGATCTGTGGTTTGCCCTGTTGAGTAATCCCAATAGTAGCACATGTTTGGTTTTATAACAATTTTCTTAACATCTTTTCTAAATTCATAATCTATCAAACTCAGTGCCTCGAGTATGGCTGTTTTTAAGCTATTGTTTTTGATTTTAACGAAGCTTACTAAGCTCATGTGGATTCCCCTGAAATACTCAAGTCCTCTCTCATTAAAATTATGGAGAATGCTGACGCGTCTCAATCAATGACTGAGCAGTTTTTGGTATATGTTATAGAGTTTCTTTGTACTTGTTTCTAAAGAAAAACTTTCTGTAACCCAATTTCTGCCTTCGCGACCCATTCTAGTTCTGATATCTTTGTTATCTAGTAAATACTGTATTGCTTCTGCTAATTTTAGAGGATCATTTGGCGGAACTAAAAGACCGTTTTTATGATTTTGGACAATTTCGGGAATGCCGCCTACAGTTGTTGCTACTACTGGGGTTTCGCATGACAGCGCTTCCAAAAGCACAACTCCGAAAGCTTCGTATATTGATGGTGTAACAAGCATTGTTGCTTTTTGATACCATCGTGTAATTTCTGCTCCTGGGTTTAAGGGGCCCAGGTATTTTATTTCGTGTTTAGTTTCTTGATTTAGCTTCTCTATGAGCTTTAGTATTTCTTGACAGTACTTGGTTGATTCCATTGGACCAATAACTACTAAACGAACTGGTTTTTTTAAGTATCTTAGAGATTTTAGTAGGACATGTACGCCTTTCTTAGAGAATAATCTCCCCACATACAACAGTAGATTCTCTTCCTTTTCTCCTTTTGGGGAGAACGATTTGATATTTACTGCATTAGGTAGGTTTATGATCTTATTCTCAGGAACACCTAGTTCCGTCAACTCCTTTGTCATTTGTCGCGTTAGGGAAATATATATGTCTGCCACATTTCTCAATATCATTCTGCTTAAATGATATCTTTTGAAATATTCATAGTTAATGTAATGCAAATGAAGTATCTTTGGTTTTCTAACCAAAAAGGAAAAGAACGGAAAACTGAATTCTGCTTCATGAAAATGTATGATGTCATATTGTTTCAATAAATATGTAAACCTTCCTGGGATAAGGTGGACTCCTAATGTGATCCTAGACGTATGTCCATTTGTTAACAGATTTAATCCTGGAATTTTGAAAACAGTGATTCCATCAATTTCTTCTATTTTTGTTTCCCATTTCGGCTTAAATTTTTGCTCCTGGTTGAATGTCATAACATCTGTGTGGACTCCAATTTCATTTAGCGCAATAGCGAGGTTGCGAACCATTGTTTCGGTGCCGCCTTTAATAGGATGAAAACCAGGCGTGACCATCAACACGCGCATTTAATCACACTTCACTTATTTATTTTTCATTAATGATTATGCTTCAATAAGGCATGTTGAATTGGAATATACGCTCCACCAGCTTCCTTGGAAACCAACCATGTTAGCCCTATAATATTACCGACGAACATTCCTTTCATAACAGCCATTTCACGTTTCCAGTTTTCACTAATTTTGTTGAGATGAACTAGATAATTGTACACAAGGGAGACAATCCGATACTTAATGGAAAGTTTTTCCTCATTCGGAAGAAGATAATAAAACACTAATTCTTTCTCTATCGTGGCTTTACATATCGTACTCGTATCAAGAGACCTACTCATAGTCTGCCCATGTAAAATATGATGGACTTTTGCTCTTGGGTTGAAAACCATACGATGACCATTTTTCCACAAGTGCCACGCTACGACTTGCTCAAATGCAATTCCGCGTCTAAGAAATGAGGTAGGTATCTGAAAATCTTTGAGGGCAGAGCTAAGAATTGACATATTTGCAGCCATGCAGAGTAAGGAATTAGTTATACCTTGATGCTCAATATAGATGTTTTTTTGGGAGTAACCAGCTTTTGATATATATGCCAGAAACTGTTCTTGACCTTCCAATGGACGATTCCAGAGTTTATCACCTATAATTCGTAATATTTCGGGTTCGCGATAGTAATTGACAATTTCAGTGGAACCTTCAGGTGCTTTTGGAACTCCGTTTGTTAGGTAGGCTGGGATAACCTCTCCTGAGATTCCTGAAACCTGAATTCTGTCATAGGTTGAAAGATGTTCTTCAACACAGTCTGGATTCGGTATCGCATCATCATCTAGGAAAAGTATCACGTCGCCACTAGCATTACGAATTCCTTCATTGTAAGCTTCCATAAGTCCATTGCGTTTTTGAAGGAGCATTCTTACGACAAAGTGTTTGCTATAATCCTCTGCAATATTGGTGATCTCGGCATCCTTAGTTTTTAAAACTAAAAGAACTTCAAAATTCTTAAAACTTTGAGTTTTGAGTGCGTTAAGAGTATACTTAAGTACATCATTTCTTCTTGGCGCCGTAGGAATCAGGACTGTAGCAAACTTTGTCATATTCCTTACAACTCTCGACAAAAAATATCAGTAGCAATGTGCATCACTACTGTAACTTTTGGTCTATCAGACAATTACTCCCATCCTATTATTAGTTCAGCCCAGAAAAGCGAGTGCTTATGCCCTGGAAATGCCAAAAAGCATAGGTCGTTCAGGCTTCCATTTAGGCTCCTGCACACTCCTTCAATCCCCATTGTGAATGAGCCTTTTTAGGGATAGTGTTCCTCAGTTTTTGGGTGTCCTACGCTTGGAGACACAGTGCTCGCTCTAAGTTGGATGTTTATAGATTTCACTGCCGCCATTAGCACATATTATGTTCAAATCATCAAAAATAGAGGAAAGTTCAGTGGAATTCCATGAAAGCCGTCCAAATGGAATAACGCCCTCAACAACGTTTAAGGTACTTAGATAGACAACGCCGTTATCCGCTACTATCGTAGTATTAGATAATAATGAACTGCCTCCATAACTGATGCCATAGATGGTTAACACATTGGCAAGCGCGCTCTCATCTGCAAATAACGCCGAATTTTTGACGTCAACATATTTTGATAACCATTGCGCTCCATATGCGCTCTGTTCGTCTATGTATCCACAGCTGCGATACAAGCGAAGAGCACTCATCCTATACCCGCTAAGAGGTACCGACCAACTATCACTTCCAGTAACTTCATACACAAAGTTTGTTTGAAAAAGAAAGTAAGGAACTAACACAATTAACAATAAAACGGAAATAACAAATCTCCCTTCTCGCTTGGAAAATAGCTTAACTAGGAAGTCGGCGCCAATAACAAAAAAGGGTGCTAAGAAAAACAGAAGGATGTGGAAAAACCTCGACATCTCAAGCGTATCCGCTAGCCCAGGCACTAGTAAAAGCATTGCTAAAACCACCATAGCTGTTAAACTGAGAATGAAGTACTCTTTTTCAATATGAATCTTGCTACGTTTAGTTATCAAACCGACGAAGCCAAAAACAATAAAGGCTTGCGTAAGATACGCAAACATTCTGCTGATAGTATTCAAAATAGATGGAGATTCGGTCATTCCCAAACCTGTCAATACGGTTTGTCCTCGTGATGTGGGATTGAAAAAGTCACCTAGCTGCCTATAGACAAAGTCTCCAAATCTTAAAAAGCTATCAAATGTGGCTGACCCGGAAGTGTAAATATACCATGTAAACATTGCTACAAAAAAGAAAACAACCATGGGGACAGTTATGTTTTTGCTCGGACGTTTCAAGACAATCAACGAAACAGCAGTGAACGAAATGAAGAACAGGAAAATCTCAGCGACTGAATAATGGGATGTGACCAAAGCAAAGCTGAAAATCATAAAACACATTATCTTGTTAACAGGCTTCATCTTCTTGTTCAGTATGACAAGTAACAACAGGACTAAGAATAATTCTGCAATCATCTGCCTGTTTAATGATACGATTTCGGAGTAGAATGTTGACCCTGCCATGAACAGAAAAGCCGAAATGAAAGCGTACTTCTTTCCTATATGTTCCTTCCATAATTGGTACAAACCTAAAGGTACGAAGGAAAAAATCAGTGGAAATATTATCTTAAACATCATTTGATCCATATTTAACAAATTTGAATAGATTGTAGGAAGAATAGTGATACTCAACATTGAATAATATCTGCCAAGTCCTATATCCCCGGAAAAGGGATTAGTTGAACTCCAATATGCATTGTTTTGTGTAGATTTGAAGACAAAGTACTCCCAAGGAACATCTGAGCCGAACGAAACGATGTAGCTGGAAATAAGCGTAGCGTGAAAGAGAATAGCAATGGCAATCATAAGCAGAGCGAAAGGATACAGGTTTGAAGGTAAGAGTTTCTTGGATAGAACGCCGCCGATCACTAGCGCTGAAATTGACAATATCGTAAAGAGAAGAATCAAATTGTTTCCATACACATTCACATACATTGCTCCGACGATGCTCAGAATGGGAAGACACAGGAAGAGTAACGGGAATCGTGATTTTTCGGTAGGTTGGCTTTTCCAGATTTTTACATCCTCTCTTCGTAAATAGGCTAAAACTCCACCTATCAAGATTAGACTGTTCAATACTACCATTAAGGGTACCAGAGAAAGCGGTTGCGAAAAACCAAATAACAAAAATAGCTCGTTTAGTAAGAGTCCAGCAAGCATCAGAAACGCAATACTAAACCCCAATGAGAAAAGAACGGTTTCTACCCAGCCAAATTCGTCCAATTTAAGTAATTTAAGAATAACAAAACCCGGAACAAAGGTGAAATAGAAAAATCCTAGAACTTGTCTAGCAATTGGGATGTCAAAAAACACTGTTAAATATACCACTATCTGCAAAAACACTATAACCATCAGATAGTCACGTTTGATCCATTTAGTAGTCATAGAATTCATTATACAACTCCTCTGGGTTCTTCTTTCTCATCCGCGTGTTCACCAGTCGTAAGACATAAGATTTATTACAAACTTCTACGCAAGTGTATATGTGATGAACATACTAACAACAAGACTTAAAATCCCGAAACGTTTTAAATCACTAATAACTGATGGAGAGGAAAGAGTGCGGACTAGAAAATCCGAACTTGCGATTGTAATATTAGCAATTCTCGCAGTGACCCTTGTTGTATCCTCTGCATTTTCTGCACTGACGACCAGTGTTGTTTTGACGAACACTGGCCAAATATCACTTGGTTCGTATGCAAGAAGCGGTTCTGCCAGAGACATACAAGCGGCAGTAGACTGGGTTGCAGGACATGGAGGCAGAGGTACTGTGTATATTCCGGAAGGAACATGGAATTTTGTTGAGGCTGGAGAACCGTGGCAAACGGTCACAGTTCCAG
>Ga0315279_10007664_pt1 | contig 13285 bp, 7 predicted proteins | sample YL17G06_20_MG_FD_203694 | JGI IMG/M metagenome (GOLD analysis project Ga0315279, IMG submission 203694) | Sediment microbial communities from Yellowstone Lake, YNP, Wyoming, USA - YL17G06_20 | ecosystem: Environmental > Aquatic > Freshwater > Lake > Sediment | place: USA: Wyoming | collected... | reverse complement strand
GCCTCCCTGAAACGAATCCGGGCGCTCCTCTGCTCTGTGACCTGGGAGAAGTGTTGTCGCAAGGCGGCGCCCAGCCCGAGGACATCGAGTTCGGGCGGCCGAAGCTGGACGGCCAGCCCCTTCAGGCGGGCCAGCGACCCTTCAAACAGCTTCCGGGTCCGCTTCATCCACTTGGGCACTTCCGCGGGTTTCCCCGAGCGGAGATCCTCTTCGATCGCGTCAAGATGGGCTGAAATCCCCACCGCCAGTGAACCCACGTCGCCGTGCAAAACGAACGACACCTGCTTCCTCTCTTCCTCTCGCGCGGCGATGATTTCTTGAGAGAACATCTGCGTCCTCTTCTCCGCCTGCTTGCGCTCCGTGATGTCACGCACGACCACCTGCAAGGCGGGCCGGCCCTGCCACGTTAACACGGACGCGGCGACTTCCACCGGCACCAAGGAGCCATCGAGCCGAACGAAGCGATCCTCGAAGGGTGGCGGATTTTCACCGCCCAGTGTGCGCTGCATTTGCTGCCGGGCCCACTCGTGCTGCGAGGGCTCGATAATGGCGAACACGTCCAGGCCGACCAATTCCTCCGGCCCGGCGGCGCGCAACAGGCGGGCGGCGGCGGGGTTGGCGTAAACATTCCTCCCGTCTTGTCCCACCAGCACTGTGTCAGGCATCGTGTCGGTCAATTGCCGGAACCGCTCCTCGCTCTCCCGCAGCGTCTCCTCCGCCCGCCTGCGCTTGGTGATGTCGCGGGCGACCGACAACACCGAGCACACGCTGCCATCGGCAGTCCGTTCCGGTATGAGCCGCGTATGAAAGTATCGAATGCCCTCCGGTGTGGGAGAGGCGTCCTCCACCTCCAGCGTCTCACCGGTCCTCAACACCTGCCCCAATCGCTGATCCCACGTCGTGGCTACCGGCTCAGGGACTCCTGATTCAGCAATCGTCAAACCGACATATTCGCTCGCTGATAACTCCCCCGCCCGCGCCGCCGCAGGGTTGACATACAAATACCGCACGCGAGTATCAAAGCGGGCGATCAGGTCTGGTGAGTTCTCCGCCAGCATCCTGTAATCCTGTTCCGCCTTTTTCAACTCCTCCTCCGCCCCCTTGTGGCTAAACCACGTGCCGAGGATTTGAGCGACACCTTTGACCAGGCGCTGCTCCTCGGGACTCAAGAAGGGCCGCTCCGCCGCACAATAGACCCTCAAGTGCCCAGAGGCCTCGCCTTCCATTCCGATCTCCGCATCGAAGAGGGGCGCCAGCCCCGCGGTGTAGTTCTCGGAGGTGAATCGTTTACCGTTCAGCTCGATCACCGGCACCGTGATCTCTGGGAACTGCATGGCTGCAATCAAGTGTTCGACGGCACGCCGGCAAAGCTCATCAATGGGCAAGTCTTCCTGTATGTCACGGCTCACCACGTAGAGGCAGATCAGCTCCTTCGTCCTTTCCCGCAGCGCCTCCTGCGTCCACTCGCGGTGCAATCGCGCGTTCAGGAGGGGGCTGACATGCCGGGCGACGGCCTCCAACGTGCGGATGTCCGCTTCCGTGTAATCCGTTTCCTTGTTCGCCACCTCGAAAATGCCGATGACCTCCCCTTGCAGCAGAATGGGCGCGGCGATGTGCCTTTGAACGGCGACGTGGCCGGCGAGAATGCGGGTTGAAGGTTCGTTGGAGTGGATGGTTCTCTTTTCCCGGAGCGAGCGGCACCAACTGTCCTCCCCCCATTTTCCCCGCGGAAATCGTATCGTCTTGTCGGAAGCCTGACACTTCTCCCATGTCTGTCGGATCATGGTCGGCACCACCACCGCGCCGCCTTCGTCAAGGTATCCGAAAACGCCGAACCGGCTGTGCGTGACCTCCAGGATGACTTTCAACACCTCGTTGAACATCTCGTCGTCGGGAACCGTGACGAAGATGCCGGCGATGCGGGCTTGGAGGGCCAGCGCCTCTTCCGCCTTCCTGCGATCCGTGATATCCTCAGAAACTACGGCTGCATCCAGCAACTCGCCCGTCTGCGGGTCGTTGAAGGCGTAAACTATGTTCCTGAATTGCGTGTTCCGGCGCCGATCCTCGAAATGCGCGGGTTGCCTCGTCTCCATCACCTCGGCGATGACCCTTTTCCGCTTGCTGGAAGCCGGCTCGGGTACAGGCGCGTTAGCGTTCTTGCCCACTATTCCCTCAGGCGTCATTTCGAACCTTTTCACCCCTTCAGATTCATACTGAGGATTCTTCCCTCTGTATCCAGCAAGGCAACGGTTTCCCGCGGCGAACGGATCACGGCGGACGGGATGGCGCTCTGGCGTCTCAATTCGCTCTCGGCTTGCTTGCGCTCGCCTTCCAGCCCCAAACCGCGCAGAGCAAAGGCGATGTAGATGGAAACCGCAACTGGGAGCCGGGAAACGCGCGCTAAAACGCGAATGCTCAAACCCCGCTTGGACCATACCACCAGCCTTCACCCGGAGGCGAGGCTGGCGGGGCGATTACGAGACACTTCGCGCACCGTTCCCGCCGCTCAGACATCCTGGCCGCCTGGCCTTGCGTTTCAGAGCCCGGCGTCGCGCGGTCGGCCGCGCGGCCCTCCCCCCCTTGCGCCGGGCATTCCGCAGCGAACGGTTCTCCTTCGAGAGCTTCGCAACGCGACCCTGGGAATAGAAGTAAGTGCGTGATTTGAGTTTGCGGGTCCCGCGCGTCGCCCGTCCGCTACTAACTCATTATACCGCTTCGGCGACGCGCGCTATCACCTAAAAAGGTTATATCGGCGGAATATTTAGGTGAGGAATCAAAAAGTGAACAGCAAAGGTGATAGTTATATATTAACTGATGAGTTTTCTAGCGAATTGCGATGGTTCGCCCACCATCGCCGAGCAAGAACGGGCGCATCTCAGTTTCCCGCAGGGTGAGAAATTCCGGCCCCCACCGACTTTATGTCGGTGGCGCCGTGATTCTGCTCCAGCAACGCCCTTTCTTATTCTTGCGCCCCCGCCGACTTCAGGTCGGTGGAGCGATGATTGTGCTTCCCTGGAAGTCAAATCCATCCCCTCAGGGAAAGAGGGGCCAGATCGGGAATCGCCGCGAGACATCAACGTGTTCAACCATCGCTCCACCGGTATAAAACCGGCGGGGGCGTGGGTTGTTTTCACCGATTCTGGAGCAAAACCACCGCTCCACCGACATAAAGTCGGAGGGGGCGGCTTCTGCAGGCAAGTGAGATGCGCCCGCAAGAACGCCGAGCAGACCTCTCGAACCCAGGCGCCCGCAACGGGCGGGTTCCCGGAAGGCCTACAACTTCGCAATGCCCTCCTTGACGGCGAAGCGCACGAGGTCGGTTTCCTTGTGGATGTTGAGCTTAGCCATCAGGTTCTTCCTGTGGACCTGGACCGTGTTGACGGACCGCCCCAGATCGGACGCGATCTCCTTGGTGGTCCGGCCCTCCGCGATGAGCTGCAGGACCCTGCGCTCCTGGGTGGTAAGCGCGACGGCCCCCCGCGCCACGCGAGTCGTCCCGGCGCCTTGCAGAGCTTTCTCCACCACGAAATGCGCAACGTCGGGGCTCAGGTAGAAGCGTCCGCCGTGCACCTCGCACACCGCCTCGACCACGTTGAGGCTGGCCGCTTCCTTGGTCAGGTATCCCCGGGCGCCCGCCTCCATCGCCTCCTCGACAAAGGCCCGCGTGTCGTGGAAGCTCAGGATGATGATCCTAGCGCCGGGGCGACTTCTGAGCAGCTCGCGCGCCGCGTCCAGACCGTTCAGACGGGGCATGGTGACATCCAGGATGAAAACGTCCGCTCCGCACGTCTTCGCCTTCTCCAGGGCTTCCACGCCGTCGGACGCTTCCCCCACGACCTCCACGTCCTTTCCACTCCTCTCGATGCTGAACCGCAGCCCATCCCGCACCAGCGGGTGATCGTCGGCAATCAGAACGCGAATGGTCATGACATCTCCTCCCGGTTTTAGGATAAGTGGTCAGTGATCAGTTGTCAGTGATCAGTGGTCACTGGTTACTGATCACTGTTTACTGTCCACTGTTCACTGATCACTGTTCACTGTTCACTGATCACTGTTCACTGTCCACCGTCCCCCCTCACCGTCCCCCCTCCCCGGGATCGTCACCGTCACCTTCGTTCCCTTGCCGGGCTTGGACGCGATGTCCAGCATGCCGCCCAGCGTCGCCACCATCTCCTGCACGGCGCGCAGGCCCAGGTGCGCGCCCGACCTCTGCGCGACCTCACCCGGATCGAAACCCTTCCCGTCATCCGCAAGAGACAGACGGATCCCCTGCTCCGAGGCCGACAGACGCACCCGCGCATGCGCCGCCCGCGCATGCTGGACCACGTTGTTGAGACACTCCTGCGCCGCGCGAAACAGGACCGTCTGGACCTCCGGGGTGATCGCCGCTCCGTGCGTGGCGTCGCTGAAATGGATCCTCAGGGATGTTTCGCGGCTCAGCTGGAGGAAATGCTGGCGCAGCGCGGCGCCCAGGCCGAGGATGTCCAGGTCGGGCGGCCGCAGCTCCACCGCCTGCGACTTCAGCCGCTTCACCGATTCCGAGAACACCCGGCGGCACTCCTTCAGCGACGCCAAGACCTCCTCGCTCTTGCCCGCACGCAGACCGTCCTCCGCGGCGTCCAGCTGGGCCATCACCCCCACCGTGAAGGATCCCACCTCGTGATGGAGCACGGACGAGAGGCGCCGCTTGTCTTCCTCGCGCACCGACAGCAGCCTGCGGGAGAAGTCACGGACGCGCTCCTCCGCCCGCTTGCGGTCGGTGATGTCCCGTGCGGTGATAATGGCTCCGTCGGCAAAGGGCGCGATATCAATGGCGAGGATTCTCGGGCCATAAGGTCGTTCCGGATAGTGTCGTAACTCGCCCGACTGGATGCAATGCATCAATTCACGATGCATATCTATGGTGTGCTTGCCGGCGTAATCGCGATACATCATGCCGCCGATCTGCGGCAACCGATCGCCCGATTCCCTTTTGGCCCGATTGAACGCCTGGATTCTTCCATTGAGATCTACGACGATCGTTTCCATTGGGTTATGCTCGAATAAAGCAGCATAGCGTGCTTCGCTCTCCCGCAGCGCCCGCTCCGCCCGCTTGCGCTTGGTGATGTCGCGGTGAAAGCATTGAATGAAGGATTCTCCGCCGGAAGAGATCAGGCTGGCCGAAACCTCGAGCGGGAAAACATGACCGTCCTTGTGATAGTGTTCCACCTCAAAGGTCAGGGGTTCGCCGGCCCCAACGCGGGCCATTCGTTCGGGAACCCGTTGGAAGGTTTCAGGCGTACCCAAATCCTTCAAGCTCATGTGCTGCATTTCTTCCACGCTGTAACCGTGCATGTGGGCGAACGATTCGTTGACCGAAACCAATTTGCCGTCGAGCGACAAAATCAGTATCCCGTCATTCGCCCGGTCAAACAGGATTCGGAAGCGAGCCCCGCTCTCCCGCAGCGCCTCCTCCGCCCGCTTGCGGTCAGTGATATCGCGCAGGATCCCCTCGTGAAAGAGAATATTCCCCTGCTCGTCATACACATAGTCTCCGTGGTCCTCCACCCAGATTTCGGAGCCGTCCTTGCGGCGCAGGCGGAACACGGAGATTCCTGCCTGTAACGCCTCCAGGAACTCCGCCTCGCGCTCCTCGTGGGAGAAGTAAAGGTCCTTGCCAATGTCGAGCGCGAGCATTTCCTCGCGGCTGTCGTAGCCGAACATTTTCACCAGGGCCGGGTTGACATCCACGAAGCGTCCCGCGTGCGTGCTTCGATACACGCCGTCCGGGATTTGGTTGAACAGGGTGCGGAACTTCTCTTCGCTCTCCCGCAGCGCCTCCTCCGCCCGCTTGCGCTCGGTGATGTCCTTGATCACGCCGTCGTACGACAGGAGGTTCCCGAAGGCATCCTTGTGGAGGATGGTCGCGTCGCACATCCAGCGCGTCTCTCCGTCTTTGCGGACGATGCGATGCTCGATGGGCGGGATCTCCTTCCCCGCTAGAACTTGTTGCACGCGCGACCTGACCAGTTCGCGGTCCTCCGGCGCGACCATGCGAACCCAGAGATGGGGATCGGCGGCAAACTCCTCCGCAGTGTAACCCGTCACCGCCGCGCAGGCCGGGCCTTGAGTCGTCTCCACAGCGCGGCCGTTTTCGACGCGCACCGTGTACTGATAATCCGTGAGGCCCTCGGTGATGCGCCGGTAGCGGGATTCGCTCTCCCGCAGAGCCTCCTCCGCCCGCTTGCGCTCCGTGATGTCGCCATAGGTGACCGCAACGCCGTGCCCCTCCAGCGGCAGCGGGGCGGCGGTGACGTTGATCCAGGTGATCGTGTTATCGGGTTTGACGATGCCCATTTCCACGTTTTCCACCGCGCGTTTTTCCCTCAGCGCTCGCACACTGGCGTATTCATCGGACGGCATGGGTGTTCCATCCGGGCGGACGATGCGCCAGTCCGGGCCGTCAATCGCGCGCCCGACGTGCTCTTCCTGCCGCACACCGAGCAACTTTTCGGCGTTTGAATTGGTTTCCAAAACGTTGCCCGCCTCGTCCGACACGGTAATACCCAGCGGGAAAAAGTCGAACAGCGTTTTGTACTTGACCAGGGCAACGCGCAGCGCCTCCTCCGCCCGCCTGCGCTCCGCGATGTCGGTCCCAACGTTGAGGATCACGCGGCGATCCCCCCACGTTGTCATTCGCGCGCAGACTTCCAGGGGCACGGTGGTTCCGTCTTTCCTGAAATGAGCGACCTCAAACCTCGCCTCGCCCTTCTCGCTGACTTCCCGCACGCGGGATGCGATCAATGCCTCGCTGTCCGGCACATCCACCTGGTGCAGGTTGAGGGCCAGGAACTCGTCCCGGCTATAGCCGTGCATTTCGAGGGTTCGCTGGTTGGCGTAAAGGAAGTGACCGTCAAAGTCATGAACGGTGATGGAACTCGGCGCGAAGTCCAACAGCTCCGCAAGGCGCCGGGTCTCCTCCTCCGCCCGCTTGCGCTCGCTGATGTCCTCGATTATCGCCAGAGAATAGAGCGGCTTCCCGTCCTCACCGGGGATCACCGACGCCGTCAGCGAGCCCCAGATCGTCTCGCCGTTCTTCTTCAGGTAGCGCTTCTCGGTCGCGTACCGAGGGATCTGCCCTGCCCACAGCTTCTTGACCGCTTCCACATCTTCGTCGCGGTGCTCCGGATGGGTAACATCTGCAAAAGTAAGGCGCTGCAACTCCTCTTCTGTGTATCCCACCATCTGGCAGAACGCGGCGTTGGCCTTGAGGAACCGTCCGTCCTTCGTGCTCGCCATCACCATGCCCAGCGGCCCTTCCTCGAAGACCTTGCGAAAGCGCTCCTCGCTCTCCCGCAGCGCCTCGTGCATCCGGTACTCTTCGGTCACGTCGCGGAACACCAGCACCACGCCGATGACGCTGCCTCCGCCATCGCGTATGGGCGCGCCGGAGTCGGCTATCCGGCGTTCCGTGCCATCGCGGGCGATAAGCACGGTGTCGTTAGCCAGGCCGACGACTCTGCCGCGGGCCAGCACCTTCTCCACCGGGTTCTCGCAACGCTCCCGCGTCTGGGCATTGACGATGTGAAACACCTGGGACAGCGGTTTGCCCAGCGCTTCGACTTGCGGCCAGCCGGTGAGCGTTTCCGCCACGGGATTCATGAAGGCGACGAAACCGCGTTCATCGGCGGCAATGACCGCATCGCCGATGCCGACAAGGGTGGCGCGCAGTAGTTCCTCTGCCTTGCGCTTCTCCCGTTCCAATGCGTGCAGAGCCCGGTAGAGGCGAACCTGCCGCTGCCGGTAGAGAAAGGCGGCCACAAAGGCGGAGAGCAGGATCGAGAGAACCACAAAACCGACAATGACCCCGGCGCGGTAGTTCACCTCGGCCAGGAACTCGGAGGCGTCCACCTTGGCCACCATGAACCATGGGGAACCGGGCACCGGCCGCAAGTCCGCAAGGACCTCCACGCCGCGATAGTCCTTGCCCTCGAACATTCCCTGCTTTCCGGCCACGGCTTGCACGCATAGAAGACCGCTCTGCGTCAGCGGAACCCGAAGCGACAGGGCGGCGCCGCTCCGGTGGCGCAGTTCGTTGAGAAAGAGGATGTCGTCACCCTCCTTCCGCACGAGAAGGGTCTCGGCGCTCCCCCTCGGGATGGGCCAGGACTGGAGGAGCGGGTAGAGGAACTGCGTGGCGTCGCTGCGCAGGACCACGACGGCGACAGGCTGGTTGTTCGCGTCGAGCATTGGCGCGACGGCGTCAAGGTGCACCTCGCCGCGAGGGCATCGGAAGAGATCCGTGAGCACCGCCCGCTTGCCCTCAAGCGCCCGCGCGACGGCCCACATCGTGGCGGCGTCCACCGGGTCGGGGTCGTCTTTGGCGGCCAGCAGAATGCGCCCGTCCACGCCGAGGAGGAGAGCATCGGCGACGGCTTCCGTCTTCTGTGCGAGTTTCAAACGCTGAAGAAAACCATCCCGCAGGGCGAGATTGCCGGAATCCTTCAGCCAAGCCTCCACGGCCTTTACGACAAATAGACTCTCCGCATCCTCGAGGACATCGTCCAGCCGTTCCTGCCGCCACCGCGCGATCTCGCCGGCCTTCAGTTCCCCGATGGCCGCGAGCTCGTTGTACTTGTCGCGGCGGATGTGCTGCGCCTCCACGCGGTAGAACCCATACCCGCCGGCCGCAAGCACGAGGACAATCACGGCCAAGACGGCCGCCCATTTTCTCCTGGCCGGAAGGCCAGACCGATTTCCAGTTGTCACGGCGGTATCTCCTCTCAACCTGGCTCTTATGGACCGCTGACCCGCGAGAAAGCGGAAAGCGCCCGGCGCACTTCTTCGTTCTGCATCTTCAGCCCGATCTGACGCACCCGCAGTTCGTGGAGCATCCGGCGGGTTTCTTCGGCAGACAGGCCCCCAGTTCCTCCGGCGACTGGGCCTCGGCGCTATCCGGCGACTGGGCCTCGGCGCTATCCGGCGACTGGGCCTCGGCGCTATCCGGCGACTGGGCCTCGGCGCTATCCGGCCACTGGGCCTCGGCGCTATCCGGCCACTGGGCCTCGGCGCTATCCGGCGACTGGGCCTCGGCGCTATCCGGCGACTGGGCCTCGGCGCTATCCGGCGACTGGGCCGCCTTTTCCCGGGCGATCTCTTCGGCCTGCCGGCGCAGGTCGGCCGCCTGCTCTCAACGGGTCATTCTCTCACCCCCACGGGGTTCTATCAAGCCATCACTTCGTTCTGTCTTGATAGAACCCCGTGAACGGAACGTACAAGGGGGCGAACATCCCAAGCCCAATCCTCAGGCCAATTCCAAGGCCATTCAACATCTCAATCGCAATCACAATCCGGCTCATGCGAGGTAACGCTCCTCGAAGGCTATCCCCTCTTCGCGCAAAACAGGACAGGATAGACTCGCCGTTCCCGGTTAGAGGTCTTTGTTGGCCCCCTCCGGGGACCCGCATTTTTTTGCATCCTACCCCAGGTTCCGCTTCGCTCCACCTGGGGCTGGCGAAGCCGTCGAAGACTTTCATCTTGGTCCCCTCCGGGGACATCTTCTACACGTGAACTCGGCTTTGAAGGGACATGGCTGAATGGTAAGGAATAGTGAGGGATAGAGGTACGGAAAGCCTACCTGCCGCCGGTTCCGGCGTTCAGTTGTTCCAGGAGTTGCCGCGCCGGTTGGTTATTGGGATCGAGCCGAATGGCTTCTTTCAGATGCGGAATCGCCTCTTCGGTCCGGCCGTTTTGATACAGCAGGATGCCGAGGTTGGCGTGGGCGGCGGCGTTGGCGGGTTGCGCGGCTAGTATCCTGGCGAGCAAAGCGCCGGCCTGATCCGTCTTTCCAGTGGCAAGCAGGCAGATCGCGAGATTGTTCATCACGTCCAAGTTGCCCGGCTCGAGCGCGAGGGCGCGTTCGAGGATGGGCCGGGCCTCTTCGTAACGTTTCAGTTCTCCCAGGATTCTCCCCTTCTCCGCGAGCGCCCGGGGAAGGTCCGGCGCGATCCCGAGCGCCCGGTCCAGAAAAGGCAGCGCCTCTTCTCGCCGCTCCTGCCGCCGAAGGACCGTCGCCAGGTTGCACATCGCGTGGACGCTGGAGGGGTTGAGCGCGAGCGTCTTGCGGAACAGCGGCTCGGCCTGCGCGAAATCGCCCGCCTCCATCCGGGCCACGCCCAGGTTGATGGTGGCGGGCCAGGCATTGGGGTTCAGCTCCAGGTTGTGCCGGAAAAAGGTGTCCATGTTCTTATAGTAGGCCGTCTCTTTCCAGGCGCGGACGCCGAGCGGGACCAGGATGGCGGCGGCGAGCACGGCTGAAAGCGCCGCCCCGGAAGCTCGCGCCCGGCCCGGGCGCGCCCCGGAAGCTCGCGCCCCGGAAGCTCGCGCCCGGCCCGCGCGCGTCCCCCCTCCCGATCTCTCAAGAACCCAATGGAGACCGGCCGCGAAGAGAACGAAGGGTCCGATGCAGGCGAGATACTGGTGATGGTCGTGGACGTAGGAGTAGTTCATCACGCTGTATTCAATGAACCCGAGGATGGGCGCCAGCGTGAGTGCGTAGAACGCCAGCGCGGCGAAGGGGCCGCGTCCCACCCGTCCGCGCAGCGCCCACAGCGCGGCGAAAACGGCGGCCGCGCCCAGGGGGAAGAGATATTGCCACGCCTGCCGGGGATCGAGAGCCCATTTGGGATACACGCCCATCAGGTTCACGGGCCAGACGAGCTTACCCGCGTAGAAACACAAGGCGCGCCCCGCCAAAATCCCCTTGCTCAGAGGCGTGAGTCCGTAGTCGGTGATCGTTTTCTGGTGGGCCAGGGTGCTGAAGGCGGCCAGCGCGGCGCCGACGATGAGAAACGGCAGCATGCGCGCAACCAGACCCTTCCCGACCCGGCCATCCCGCCACCATACGAAAAGAACCAGAGCGACCGGGAAGGTGACGGCAATGGTTTTGCTGAGCATGGCCAGGACGAACAGGGCCAGGACCAGGACGTAGCGCGGCCGGCGGGGCGCCCCCTCGAAGCTCAGCCACGCGTGAAAAGCGGAGAGGTAGAAAAGCCCGCACAGCAGATTCTTCCGCTCCACCACCCATGCCACCGAGGCGGATTGGACGGGATGGATGGCGAACAGGGCGGCCGCGAGCCATGCTCCTCTTAGCCCGATCCGCCTCAGCAGGAGATACAGGAGAATGGCATTCGCCGCGTGAAAAAGCAGGTTGACCAAATGGTATCCGAAGGGCTGGGTTCCCCAGAGATGGTAGTCTAGCCAGAAGGAGGAATAGCTGAGGGGGAAGTAGTGCGTGAAGGCGCCCGGGTTGGTCCACAAGGTCCACAATCCGTGCGCGGAGCGCAGGAGGGTGTTCTCGAAAACCACGTCGTCGTCGTCCCAGATGTAGCCGGCGGAAAGCGCGGGAAAGAAGACCACCAGGGTCAGCGCGGCGAGGGCCGCCGCGCACAGGATCGTCCGCGCACTGAGGCCCTCCGGGATCGGCGGGAATGACGCGGAAGAGGCGCGCTTGCCCTGCGCCGCCACAGGGGTATCGGGCGGGCGCTCACGGGGGCGTCTGCGGTTCCTGGACATTGGGGCGGCCTCTCTTGCCTCCATGCGCATCGTGCCGGATACCGGCAGCGTAGTATAGGGCAGCGGCGCGATGGGCGCAAGGGGGACGGGAACCGGGCGCAGTCGGTTCCAGGCAAAGGGAAATGGCAAGCATGGGGCGCATCTCAGTTTCCTGCAGGGAGAGGAATTCCGGCCCCCACCGACTTTACGTCGGTGGCGCCGTGATTCTGCTCCAGTAACGCCCTTTCCTGTTCTTGCGCCCCCGCCGACTTTAGGTCGGTGGAGCGATGATTGCTCTTCCCGTAGAAATCAGATCCATCCCGTCAGCGGAAGGAGGGAACACATCAAAGATCACCGCGAAACATCAAGGTCTTCAATCATCTCTCCACCGGTATAAAGGGCCTGTCGGTTTAATCCGAAAACGCGCCGTTTTGCGAAACGCAGGGAGTCATTTTTGTCGAGACGCATGGAGATCGTCGATCCTGGGGCATTCTAACGCGTATCGTTTTGACACATGCCTTCTTGGGGCGATTAAATCGACAGGCCGTAAAACCGGCGGGGGCGTGGGATATTTTCGCCGATTCTGGAGCAAAATCACCGCTCCACCGACCTAAAGTCGGCGGGGGCGGCTTCTACAGGAAAGTGAGATGCGACCGCAAGCATGACGGACCGATAATAGGTCTTGTCAGATTGGGACTAAACCCGCAGAATGGTTTCATGGGCTGCGCCGCAATACGAATGGGGGCGGCTCAGAGAAAGCCACGGTCTGATGAAAGGAGAAAGAACCATGAGGAAGCGTCTCAGAGGTTTTACGTTGATCGAGTTGCTGATTGTCGTCGCAATCATCGCCATCCTGGCCGCCATCGCGGTCCCGAATTTCCTGGAGGCGCAAACCAGATCAAAGATCGCCCGCATCAAGGCGGACGAAAGAAGTTTGGGAACGGCGCTGGAGAGCTACGCGGTGGACTACAACGCCTTCCCGCCCACGCTGCCGGATGGGTACTACGGCCATCTGTTCATCGAGTACGCGCCGGCGCTCACCACTCCCGTCGCTTACATCACCTCGGGGATTGTGAAGGACCCTTTCACTCCTCGCACCTTCAAGGCCGGCACGCCGGACAATACATGGAAGGGTTCTCTGTCGTACTTCAACTATGCCGGTTTCTGGCAGTTGGGAGTTCATGCGAACGTGGGGCCGAGGCGGGCTTTCATGGTGGCCAGCCACGGCCCGGCCCGCGAATGGTCCTACGTCGAGCACTACCCGCATAAACTCCTTTGGGATCCCGGATACATGGAAGGAGATCCTCTTTACCCCAAGACCGCGCCGGACTGCCTATATGATGCAACCAACGGGGTGAAAAGCTACGGAGGCATCCCCCGGTTCGGCGGAGACATGGGGGGTATTCCGCAGACCCCCAACTGAGATCCGTCCCAGCGCGAGATCTCCTTTGCGGCCTTTCTCAATCTCGTTTTCCGGCCACGGAGGACAACGGAGAACATGGAGCCGGCCCTTTCTCAGGTTTGCCTCGTGTTCTCCTTTTTGTGAGGGTCTTGCGAAATGACGCATTTATTCCGGCACAATGAGTGGCGCAGGCTTTCCAGCCTGCGTTTCCGGCCTGTTTTCATGGCCTTTCGCAGGCTTTCCAGCCTGCGTCTCGCCTTTGGCTACTGATAGGCGTAAATCACGGCGGAAGGCAAGGAGTTTGTGAATATTTCCGACTTCGTATCCACTGCCGTCCGTTTCATGAAGCCG
>Ga0315279_10007663_pt1 | contig 13286 bp, 8 predicted proteins | sample YL17G06_20_MG_FD_203694 | JGI IMG/M metagenome (GOLD analysis project Ga0315279, IMG submission 203694) | Sediment microbial communities from Yellowstone Lake, YNP, Wyoming, USA - YL17G06_20 | ecosystem: Environmental > Aquatic > Freshwater > Lake > Sediment | place: USA: Wyoming | collected... | reverse complement strand
GCCTTCGCGCACCACGGCATGCGAGTGAGCCAAAAAGCGGTCGCCAATCTTCGCACCGCGATAAATCATGACATAACTCTTCAACACGCAGTCGTCACCCAACACCGCGCCTTCTTCGATCACAACGTACGGACCGATGGAGGGACTGCGACCCAGCCTTACACTCGGCGCAATGACTGCGGTGGGGTGAACGCCCGCAGGCGGACGGTAGGATGGGAAGAAGATTTCCAGGATTTTCGCAAAGGTCAGGTACGGATTCTCTGAGCGCAGCAGCGCCCGGCCCGCCACCTGCACCTCCGGGTTCACGATGATCGCCGCCGCCCGCGTGGTCTTCAGCTTGCGATGGTATTTGGGATTGGACAGGAACGTCAGTTCGGTATCCGAAGCCTCATCCATGCCGGCAACCCCGGAAACTTCCAGGTCGGCAGGTCCTTCCAATACGCACCCAAGTCGTTCCGCAATCTCACCCAGTTTCATAGTCTCAATTCCTTTTCTCAGGTTTTCAGCAGCGGCTCCCACCCGAGGACTGCCAGGAGCCAAAACGGGCGACCACGCGCAAGACGTTTCTGCCGGTCGCTTCCCGGGGAAGCGTAGCAGCCAGACCGCCCTTATGGCAACGCCCGGTACGAAAGTACCGGTACCTTTGTTACCTTGCCGACATTATGGGGTTTACCTGATACTCGGAATCACCCTAAGGCCTTCCCGCTGCTTCAGGGAAGGGAACTGGGAGCCGCAAGGGGGGAACTGGGATCTTGATTGACCTTCCCGCCCGGCACGGACTGCGACTCCAGGCCCGACCTGCTGCGCGGGGGTGGTGGCACCAATTGAGTCTGTCACGTTTTGGGCGCGGGGCTGATATGGGGATGTTCCCTCACCAGCCTTCCTCAAGGCCCCGCTCCCACTTTGGTCTGGTGACGTCCACGGTCATCCTCAAGGTCTCGATGGGACTTGCGGGAGTATAAGAATCGAGCTAAGCTAAGGAACGCGAAGCCCCCGGTGAGGAAAGAAATGGTGTCAACATGATCTATCCCCGTGCAGGCGTCAGGATCCCCCTAGAACTCCCGGTGGAAATCCGGTGGAAGAGTCGCGTGGGACGGCAGCGACAGGTGAAAGGGAAAACGGCATCGATCAGCGGAAATGGAATGATCATGTCCGTACCCAAACGGTTGCGCAACCAGACCCCCATTACCATCACGGTCAGGCTACCAATCGAAATGACGAAGGTTCCACTGGAACTGCTCTGCCGAGGGCGAGTGGTTGCCAAGCCTGCCGATTTCGGCGGGTTCGGGGCCATCATCGACGATTATCAAGTCCGGCCGGCCCGACGTCCCGCATGAGACCTGGTTCGGTTGCTTTGGTGAGCATTTTTGCAGACTGCATCGTGAACCTCGCGGTAGAGCTTGGGCGTCAAGGGACAGGCAAGGCATCAGCCCTGCGAGCGCGGGGCTTCTCTTGATCACACGGTGTCGGGGGATGGTCCCAGGGACAGTCCGGCAAACCCAGATTTGAGCCAGCGCGATGCGAGCCGCGAAGAAACCCAAAAGAAAGATCCGCATCCTTATCGCCGACGAGGGAGGTGTGTTCCGCCTCGGTCTCAAGAGGCTCTTCGGCGTCGAGGATGACTTGCGGGTCGTAGCCGAAGCCGACCAGTCCGCCCAAGTGCTCGAGTTGGCAAAAAAGTTTAAGCCCGACTTGCTTTTCCTCCAGACCGAAATGCTGGGTGATGACCCGGCTGATTTCCTCGGTCAGCTGCACCACGTATGGGCAGGCGGCCGGGCCATTGTCACGAACTCGGGGCCAAGCTGCGACGACGCGGAACGGTACGTCAAGGCAGGTGCGGGCGGCGTCATCATGAAATCCACGGACCCGCCACTGTTCGTCAAGTGCGTGCACAAAGTCATGAACAACGAACTCTGGCTGCCCCGGCAGCAGTCTCCCCTGTCTGCCGAGCCTGCCCCGGTTGCTTCCGAGCCATCGCGCCGGCCCGCCGACACGCTGACCCGCCGCGAAAAATCCATCGTCAGTTGCCTCGTACAGGGATGGCGTAATCGCGAGATTGCCCTGCACCTCAAGATCACCGAGCAGACCGTAAAGAATCACCTGCGTACGATCTACGACAAGGTCGGCGTCTCCGACCGCCTGGAATTGGCCCTGTACGCCATCCACAAGCGGTTGGAGTTGCCGCCTGTCACCCCCGTGCCGACCGAGACAGCGGCGTAGCACCGCCCGAGTTGCCGGCGGCCGTCCTCTCCCGTTATTGCGGTTTAGAATCGCCCGACGGTTGGAACAATCCGATCTGTGCGGGGGTGTCTGCGGTTTTAGGGCTGGCGGCGCCCGTGCGCCGGCTGACGCGCCGGGTCGTCCCGTTGGCGATGACCCCAAGCACCTCGACGCTCGCCAGTGCGCTCCTGGGCACGAAGATTCTGAGGTTGTTGGAATAGAGATCTGCGGGGGTCACCATGAAACCCGGTGGCTCAACATCCAGCAGGTTGTTGGCCAGGAGCCCTTCCATCACCTCACTGTCCGTGAACGTCATGCGAACCCACAGGCCGTCCAGCTTGGGTCGATTGCGAATGATCCGTCGTTCGGGCTGCCCCGGGTTTCCTTCGAAGTCCCGTACAAAGTAGACGCCCTTGATGCTGTCAAGAGCGACTTTGAGTAGATGACCATCACGATCAAGCACTTCAACACCCTCCGCGCCCAGGAAGTTGTCAGAGTTCACATAGCCCTTGATGATGCCTGAGTCCAGCTTGCGCAGGACCACCTTCTTGCGGGTCGAGGAAGGTACACTCGTGTTCGCCACGGAAGAGCCGTCCGATAAGCCAGGATGTCAACAAAATGCAACTTGGCCGCAGAAACCGGCTTGTGCTAGTATAGGTTCGCTATCGGGCCTGTCAAGTAGGTCGGTGAGAAGGCCGGAGCCTCATTCTTGAGAATTGTTCCTAATGCAATGAAAAACAAAGGGTTGTCTGGATGTCGAGGGAGGGTTGTGCCCGGGGCGTGCGGGTCCGACCCAGACCACCCGAAACTAGCCTCTCTCGTCAGATTTTGCCTAGCCACGCAGATTTTTCGGGTGTGCAATGCCTGACCGAGCCCAGCCCCGTCAAGCCGATGCGAAGCCAGAAGCGAGGGCCAGACGACTCGCCCAAAGGGAAGATACAGTGGTGAAAACGGAAGCCCTACGGGGCAGCCTCCCGACCCGGGTTCTCCTGGCGGCAGAGTTTGAGGCCTTTCTGGACTACATCCGAGTGGAGAAAGGGTTGGCAGCGAACAGCATCGACAGTTACCGGCGCGATCTGGTTGGCTTCGCCAAATTCCTGCAGCGCGAGAGGAAAGAGCTGAAGAAGGTCACCCGGGAAGACCTCCGGGGCTTCCTGGCCTCTCTTTTTCAACGCGGACTCAGCGCGCGTTCTGTCGCAAGACATTTGGTTTCGATACGGAACGTCTTCCGATTCCTGGTCCGCGAAGGGAAACTCGATACAGATCCGGCCGCCGAATTCGAAGTCCCCAGGATCGGCAGGGATTTGCCGAAGTATATGACCACGAATGAGGTCGACGCGCTACTTCTCCAACCTGATCCTTCCACTCCGCTAGGGCTTAGAGACAAAGCCATGTTGGAGTTGCTCTACGCCACTGGACTGCGTGTTTCGGAATTGGTCGGTTTGTCCTGGAGTGACTTTGAAATCAATCTTGGTATTCTGCGCTGCCGCGGAAAGGGCGACAAGGAGCGATTGATTCCCGTCGGGAAGTCGGCCCTACAGGCCGTGGAGAACTATGTCCGACAAGGCCGCCTAGCGCTGACCAAAGGACGAGATTCAGCGTTCTTGTTTCTAAACGCTCGAGGCGGAAGGCTCTCGCGCGTGGGTTTTTGGAAGCTGCTCGTGCGTTATGGTCGTGCCGCTGGGATTTTGACGGACATAACACCTCACGAATTGCGCCACTCGTTTGCTACACACTTACTAGAACGAGGGGCAGACCTGCGTTCTGTTCAGTTAATGCTGGGGCACAGCGATATCTCCACCACCCAGATTTATACCCATGTTCTCAAGGAGCGATTGAAACAGGTTTACCAAGAGCACCATCCGCGAGCCTGAGCCAAAGGGAACAGGGGACAGGTTGCAGGCGACGGGGAATCGAAGGAACCCTCGGGAAAATCAGCAATTAAGAATAGCCAGGAGGGGAGCAGAAGGGGAAAATGGGCACCAGGCTTCAATGGATTGAGGAGGCAAGGGGTTACTGTCCCCTCTAACCTGTCCCCTAAAACCTAATCATGAGCGACTACAACTTCCTGATGGAAAGCCGGCTTTCTCCTGAGCAATTCCAGGTTTTGACTCAGCTGAGCCGCATCGCCCACGCCCAGGGAGTGAACCTGTACCTGGTCGGTGGGGCGGTGCGCGATCTGACTTACGGCCAGCAAGTGGTGCGCGATCTGGACTTCACCGTGGAGGGCAACCCACAGAGAATCATTCGCCAGTTGGAAGCGAAGCGGCCCACCAGCGGCGACTCGCCTCCGGCAGGCATCGAGCACCAGCGGGTCGACGCACGGCTGAATTCCGTAGAAATCACCTTCACGAACGGGGTTCGGGCGGAAATATCGATGAGCCGCGACGAAGTTTACGCCAAGCCCGGACGCCGGCCTGAAATCTCACCGGCGGCGATTTTCGAGGATCTGAGGCGGCGAGATTTCTCCGTCAATGCGATGGCGGTGTCGCTCCACCCGAATTCCCGGGGACTTCTGCTCGACCCCACCAACGGCGCGGCCGACATTGAGAAACACGAGTTGCGGGTATTGCATAACCGGAGTTTTTCCGAAGACCCGTCGCGCCTTTATCGGATGATCCGCTTGGGAATGCGCCTGGATTTCAAGCCCGAGGAGCGGACCAAAATCTGGCAGGAGTCGGCGCTGGAAAACCATGTTTGGGAGCGCATGGAACCGGAACAGCAGGGACGCGAGTTGCGCGCCATCCTGCAGGAGGAGAACCCCGGACGCGTGGTCAAGGCCTTGGCCGAACGCGGCTTGTTGGCCGGGCTCGACCGGAAGCTCGCCGCGGCGCGGCTGCCCTACGACCATTTTGCTAAAATCCGCAACGTGACGCGCACTGTTCCGGGTACGGACGCCTTCTTCCTGAACTTCCATTGCCTGGTCGCAAGGCTGGGCGGCGAACAGAAAAACCGTTTGGCGAAGAAAATCCTCACCGAACATAAAGCCATCAAGGTGGCGATGGGCCTGGAGGGAGCCGCCAAGAAGCTTGCTCACGCACTTGCCGGCTCCAAAGCCTCACAACCCAGCCAGGTTTACACGTTGCTCTCCGATCAGCCCCAGCCTCTCCTGCTATTCCTGCTCGTCAATTACCCACAGGCCAAAATTCAGTCGCGTGTGAAGAACTTCCTCTTCAAGTTCCCGGGGGTGCGGGCAAAGCTGCCGCGCGCGGAACTCCTGACGCTGGGCCTGGAGGCCAGCCCCAAGTTTGACAAGATCGTTCACCGTCTCTTCCTTGACCAGTTGGACGGTAAGATCAAGACCCACCAGCAACTTGTCAAGGAGTTCCGCGAGCTGGCGGGCATCAAGGAGCAGCCCGCGAAGCCTGCGGCCCCGCCTCCGGTGGTTCACAAGCGCAAAAAGAACTAGCGCGGCGCAGTCCTCCCACGGCACCGGATGGGCTTTTCTGCTAGAATGCTTCGGGATGTCTTCCAGCAAATTTGTTCATCTTCATCTGCACACCGACTACAGCCTTCTGGACGGCGCGTGCGAAATCAGCAAGCTGATGGACCGCGCGGCGGAGCTGAAGATGCCCGCCGTGGCGATCACCGACCACGGAAACCTGTTCGCAGCGGTAAAGTTCTACAACGCGGCGTTGAAACGCGGCGTCAGGCCGATTATCGGCTGCGAAGCTTACGTGGCACCAACAAACCGCTTCGACCGCTCGCCCGACTCCGACCGGCCGAATCATCTGGTGCTGCTCTGCGAGAACGAGCGCGGGTACCGCAACCTAATCAAGCTGGCTTCGTCGGCGTACACCGAGGGCTACTACTACAAGCCGCGAATCGATAAAGACCTGCTGGCTCGCCATTCCGACGGATTGATCGGGCTCTCCGCCTGCCTGCGCGGCGAGGTCGCCATGGCCCTCATGGCCGACCGATTCGATGCAGCGCGCGAATCCGCCTACAACCTGCGCGACATCTTCGGCAAGGGGAACTTCTTTCTCGAGGTCCAGGACCAGGGCATCACGGAGGAACACAAGATCAATCCGCAGTTGGCCAAGCTATCGCGCGATACGGGCATTCCTCTGGTGGTGACCAACGACACTCACTACCTGACGCAGGCCGACGCTCGCGCTCAGGAAGTCCTGGTCTGCATTCAGACCGGGAAGACGATGAGCGACCCCAACCGCATGAAGTTTCCAACCGACCAGTTCTATTTCAAGTCGGATGAAGAGATGTTGGCGCTTTTCGGCGAAATCCCCGAAGCGTTGGAGCACACGCTGGCGATTGCCGAGCGCTGCAACCTGCATCTGGAGAAAAAGGAACACGTCTTCCCGCACTTCGAGGTTCCGGCCGGTGAGACTCTGGACAGTTACTTCGAGAGGGTGACACGGCAGGGGTTTGCGGAACGGCGCGCGCGTCTGGAGCGTTTGGCGGCGGAGAAACGCCTGCGCCACGATCTGAAGGAGTACGACGATCGGCTGGAACGCGAACTCGATCTCATCAAGCAGATGCGCTTCGCGGGCTATTTCCTGATTGTCTGGGACTTCATCCGCTTCGCGCGCGACAAGTGCATTCCCGTCGGCCCGGGGCGAGGGTCGGCCGCGGGCAGCCTGGTCTCTTACTCGCTGCACATCACCGACATAGACCCGCTGCAAAACGACTTGCTGTTTGAACGTTTCCTCAATCCGGAACGCATATCATTTCCGGATATCGACATCGACTTCTGCATGCGGCGGCGCGGGGAAGTCATCAGTTATGTTACAGAAAAATACGGCCGCGACAACGTGAGCCAGATCATCACTTTCGGCACCATGGGCGCCAAGGCCGTCATCCGGGACGCCGGACGCGCACTGGATTTGCCCTTCGCCGAAGTCGACCGCATTGCCAAGTTGGTGCCCAACACTCTCAACATCACTCTCGCCGATGCCCTGGCGACAGCGCCGGAACTTCGCCAAGCCAAAGAGCGCGACCCGCGCGTGGCCGAGCTATTGACCATCGCCGAGCGCCTGGAAGGGCTGGCGCGCCACGCTTCGACGCACGCCGCGGGGGTTGTCATTTCTCCCCAGCCGCTGCAAGAAATCGTCCCGCTCTACAAGAGCAGCAAGGATGAAATCACCACCCAGTACGCGATGGACGATCTGGAAAAGATCGGCCTGCTCAAGATGGATTTCTTGGGGCTGACCACCTTGACCGTGCTGGACGACTGCCAGAGGCTGATCGAGGCAACGCATGGCGAAACGCTCGACCTGGACAACCTGCCTCTCGACGACGCGGAAGCGTACGCGCTGCTCGGCAAGGGCCTTACGGCGGGCATCTTCCAATTTGAAAGCCGCGGCATGACGGACATCCTGCGGCGCGTCAAACCCAACCGCCTCGCCGACCTCACGGCGTTGAACGCGCTTTACCGACCTGGTCCTATCCAGGGCGGCATGATCGACGACTTCATCGCCCGCAAGACAGGGCGGAAACGCGCGACCTACGATTTGCCGCAGCTCAAGGACATCCTCGAAGAAACCTACGGCGTGATCGTTTACCAGGAACAGGTAATGCAGATTGCAGCGAGCATCGCGGGCTTTACCCTGGGCGAGGCCGACGTCCTGCGCCGCGCCATGGGGAAGAAGAAGCACGAAGAGATGGTGGCGATGAAAGAGAAGTTCCTGGCCGGGGCGCGCAAGAACGGAGTCCCTCCGCAAAAGGCTGAGAAACTCTTCGATCTGGTGGAACAATTCGCGGGCTACGGTTTTAACAAGTCGCACTCGGCGGCCTACGCGCTCATCGCCTACCAGACCGCCTACTTGAAGGCCCATTATCCGGTGGAGTTCATGTCGGCGCTGCTCACGTCGGAGATCGGCAACCAGGACAAGCTCACTCAATACTTGAACGAATGCCGGGACATGGGAATCAAGATCCTCCCGCCGGACGTCAACTCGAGCGAGCTGGCCTTCACACCCGCAGAGAAAAGCATTCGCTTCGGCCTGACGGCCATCAAGAACGTGGGCGAAGCCGCCATCGATTCCGTGCTGTCGGCACGCTGGAAGCTGGGACGCTTTGATAGTCTGCACCAATTCTGCGAGAATGTTGACCTTCGCCTGCTGAACAAACGCGTGATCGAGAGCCTGATCAAGGCGGGGGCGATGGACTCGCTGGGAGCGCGACGCGCCCAGATGATGGCAGTGCTCGACCGCGCCATGGAGCTCGGCGCGCGGCGACAGCGCGAGGCTGCCAGTGGCCAGCACGGTCTGTTCCTGGACGGGACCGAACCTCAGCACCCCGCGCCCGTGCAGTTGCCCGACACTCCGGAATTGGGCGAGGCGGAGCGCTTGGCAGCGGAGAAGGAAGTTTTGGGTTTCTACGTCACTGGCCACCCACTCGAGAAATATGCCGCGCAGCTGTCGAGCTTGACGCGGAACGATAGTTCTTCGGTCGAATCTCTCGAACACGAATCTCCCGTGACCCTGGCGGGGATTCTGACCAACCTGCGAGTGAGGCCGAGCAAGAGGGGCGATTTGTGGGCGAGTGCGAATCTGGAGGATATGCGCGGCGCCGTCGAGTTACTGGTCTTTCCACAGGCTTTGCAACAACTCCAGGGCGTGCTCAAGCCTGACACGGTGCTGCTCATCAAAGGCCGCGTGCGACATGAGGAGAATGCCCGGCCCAAAGTAGTGGTGAGCGAAGCACGGCCACTGGAGATGGCTGCGAACGGCTCGAAGGCCGAGCTGCTGATTCGCGTCAACCTCGCCGCAGCGGGAGAAACCGTCGTTGAGGAATTGGAAAAGCTGCTGGCCAAGTATCCGGGCGAGAACCCCGTGGTCTTCGAGCTCTTCCGGCCAGGGGATTTTCAGGCGCGCCTTCGCCCGCGCAAGGCCCGTGCAGTGAAGGCAGAAGGCGAATTGCTTAGTCGCCTTAGGGAGATCTGCGGCGAGGAGGCAGTCCTTCTCGAAAAGAACGGGAGTACGGAGTAGCGAGTAGGAAGTAGGGGACCTCGGGGCATGCAAATTCGTTGGCTGTAACCTGTTTTCATGGCAGATTCACGCGGACAAACCGCAATTGCGCAGGAACTCGAGCGGCAGATCGCCGAGCTGGAAACGACCTCCGACTCCGAGGCCGCACTGGAGGAGATCGACCGCCTCCGCCAGCAGCTCGACGCGATTCGGCAGGGGCCCACCGGAGAGAACAAGAACGCCTGGGCGCGCGTCCTGCTGGCCCGGCACCCGCAACGTCCCTACACACTCGACTATATCCAATTACTCTTTACGGATTTCATGGAATTGCATGGCGACCGCCGCTTTGCCGAAGACCCAGCGATGGTGTGCGGCCTCGCATCCTTTGAGGGGCAATCCATAATGGTCGTGGGCCACCAAAAGGGTCGCGACACCAAACTGAAACTGCTGCGCAACTTCGGTATGACCAAGCCCGAGGGCTATCGCAAGGCTCTGCGCTTGATGCAGCTCGCCGCGAAATTCGGTGTGCCCATCATCACGTTGGTGGACACGCCGGGCGCCTATCCGGGTATTGGCGCCGAAGAACGCGGCCAGGCCGAAGCCATCGCCTACAACTTGAAGGAAATTCCCAAGTTGCGCGTGCCCATCATCGTGTTGATCCACGGCGAAGGGGGCAGTGGAGGCGCGCTTGCCATCGCCATCGGCGACAAGGTGCTGATGCATGAAAACGCTATCTATTCTGTGATCTCTCCTGAAAGCTGCTCATCCATTCTGTGGCGCGACTGGGACCACAAACAGGAGGCCGCGCGCATCCTGAAATTGACCGCCGAAGACCTGCACAAATTCGGCATCGTGGACCAGATTGTCCCCGAGCCCTCCGGCGGGGCCCACGAGGACCACGCGCAAGCCGCCGCGCTCCTGCGGCCGGTGCTGGCCGATGCCCTGCGCGAGCTCTCAGCGTTCTCTCCCACCGAACTCCTCCGCCGACGCCACGAACGCCTGCGCCAACTGGCGACGTTCGTCGGGGAAAGCTGAACCGCTTCTTAACGGATACTTACCCATCGCCGTCGAAGACCAGGAATGTTGGCACGATCGCCCCCCCGACAGCTTGGAAGGTTAAATTCCGAGAACCCGGTATTTCCGCCGCCCGACCAAAGAAAACCAATGAACATGGTTTATTTGAAGAAATTCAAGGGCGTCGCCGAGGATCGCCACGCCGGCGACCATGGGCTCGATTTGATACTTGTTGGCGGTGGCGCTGTTGCGGAGAATGAATCGCAGGCCGGCGCGCGCGGCTAAATCCTCGAACTGTACGGGGGAAGTTCGTCGGGTCTGACTCCTCCCAGCTTGAGGCTGACCAAGGGGTGGAGAAGGGAGCGAGGAGATCACCAGCCAGCGTTTTCCCGTGTGCCACACCGTCGCAAGGTCAGCGAATCCGGAACAGGCACGTTCACATTGAGCTTTATTGCCTTCCCGTACGCGGGCCTCTATAATCGGAAAGTTCAAAGGCTGGGCCAATACCAATGACACATGATCCCCTTTACCGTGATTACGAAAGACTGGTAGAAATCACGATCAATGGGAAAAAGTTCAAGGTCCCTGAAAAGAATACTTGCCTGCGCGCCTTTCAATATGTAAGCCCCGAAACCGTCCCGTACGGCCGCTTTTGCTGGAACCAGGAGTGCCAGCTGTGCCGTGTCACCTACAAGATGAGCAATCAGGCGGACGCCCCTCCACGGCTTGGATTGGCCTGTAAGTTTCTGGTGGCCGATGGCATGGAAATCACTGAACTTTCCGACGAGTTGAGGTGGACCCTCGTGGGAATTCTAAAGCCCGCCGAACCACGCCCACCTTTGGACTAGATGGCGAGTATCGACAAGCGCTCTCCCCCCTTCTGGCCACTCCTTTCCCGCCCTCGTCGGCTTTTGTGACGCCTGACAAACTGTCACAATGCCCCTTGGCTCGGCCGACCGAGGAGGGGTAGCTTCTCCTGGTTGTGGGGGTCCCAGGCTGGGAATAACGGGCAAATTGCTCTATCATGCCACACTCGGCATGGGCAGGCAGTTGCTAACAAGTTTATTTTTCATAAGTTTACCAGTCACTGGGAACTGGATTCCGTTGGGAGTCTCAAAATCGCCATTCGCTGTATTCCCGTTTACTGTAACTCGCTCAGAAGTCAGAATTACGCGGTTCTGAGGCAAGTCTCGGCTTTTGACTAACCGAACTGCGGTCAGGGCTTCGCAGGGCTACACAAAAGTGACTTTGGTTAGATGACCTACTGGCAAACGTCAGGAGACTGGGGTGTACGAAACGACTGCCAAGACGGCGGATTCCTTTCACATATCTGCATGCTGTGCCTGAATCTGAAAACGAGGTGAGAGATGAGCATTACGCCAATCAATGAGATCCCGAAGATCGCTAATAGGCTCGTCCAGATTGCTTCCAAAGAAGAATCGATCCAGCGGCGCTTGCAGGAAGAACGGAGCCGATTGGAAAGGGAAGCAGGAATCGAGAAGCGGCAGACCAGTCACTTCCACAAACCCATCGAGAATCTCTTCCTCAAGTCGCAACGCGAAAAGACCACGATTCTCTTTGGCGGTCTCACCTGGAAGCACGAGAAGCTCATCGACGCGGCCCTTTCGAGCCTTGGGTACAAGACCGAAGGCCTGCCCGTGCCCAACAAACGGGCCTTCCAGCTCGGCAAAGAATACGGCAACAACGGTCAATGCAACCCCACGTACTTTACGGTCGGCAACCTGGTTCAGTACGTCCAGCACCTCGAAGAGAAAGGCCTGAGCAAGCAGGAGATCATCGACCGTTACGTATTCATCACGGCGGGGGCTTGTGGGCCGTGCCGGTTTGGCATGTATGAGGCTGAGTACCGGCTGGCGTTGCGCAATTCCGGTTTTGACGGGTTCCGAGTATTGCTCTTCCAGCAGGAGGGCGGGCTCAACCAAGCCGAGATGGAAGCCGGGCTGGAGATGAACCTCGATTTCTTCCTGGGCATCCTCAACGCCATGAACATCGGGGACATTGTGAACGACGTGGCGTACCAAATCCGGCCGTTTGAGATCAACCCGGGCGAGACCGATCGTGTCCTCGAAGAGTGCATGGATCTCCTGCATGACGCAATGCTGAGGCGGCGGCCCTGGACCGTCAATGGCAAGCTGGGAGCAACGCTCAAGAAGGGCGGCTTGCAGGGGACCGTTGAGTACGTCGGGAAGTTCTTGAACCAGCTTTACAGCGACGAGCTGATGAAGGCACTGAACGAAGTCCGCGACCGCCTGGATACGATCCCGGTGGATCGCACCCGTGTTAAGCCCATGGTGAAAATCACTGGCGAGTTTTGGGCGCAGACGACGGAAGGGGATGGGAATTTCAACATGTTCCGGTTCCTCGAGAAGGAAGGCGCGCAGGCTATCGTGGAGCCCATCGGCACCTGGATTACCTATCTGATGCACCAGGCTAAGCAGGAAGCCCGCGACAAACGGGGATTGGACCTCCTGGCCAGCGGGGTCTCCAAGTGGAACGTCTCGAAGGTGCTCGGCAGCCACATGAAGACCAAGAAAAAGTTGGCCGTGCTGACCATGGCGGAAACGATTTTCAAGCGCGAGTACAACCGCATCATCGACGCTTTGGGAAGCCTGGCTCATCACCTTTGCGATCAGTACGAGCTACAACGGCTTGGCCACCCGTTCTACAATTCGCGGGCGTCAGGTGGCGAAGGTCACCTGGAAGTCGCCAAGAACATCTATTACTCGAACAAAGACCTCTGCCACATGGTGCTGAGTCTGAAGCCGTTCGGATGCATGCCTTCGACGCAATCCGATGGCGCGCAATCGGCCGTGGTTTCTCATTACAAGGACATGATCTTCCTGCCCATCGAGACTTCGGGTGAAGGCGACGTCAACGCCCACAGCCGCGTTCAGATGGCGCTAGGCGAGGCGAAAGTGAGGGCCAAGAATGAAATGAAAGCCATACTCGAAGAGACCGGTGTAACGCTCGAGCAAGTGCAGGAGTTCGTTGCCGAGCATCCCGAGATGCAGCGGCCCATGTACAAGTCCGGCCACCGCAAGGGAGTAATCGGCGTGGCAGCGAACTTTGTCCTGCACGCTGCCCAGCGCATGAAGGCGGAGCGTC
>Ga0315279_10007662_pt1 | contig 13290 bp, 15 predicted proteins | sample YL17G06_20_MG_FD_203694 | JGI IMG/M metagenome (GOLD analysis project Ga0315279, IMG submission 203694) | Sediment microbial communities from Yellowstone Lake, YNP, Wyoming, USA - YL17G06_20 | ecosystem: Environmental > Aquatic > Freshwater > Lake > Sediment | place: USA: Wyoming | collected... | reverse complement strand
ATCAGTCATTCACATCTTTTGGAGCAGTTTTTTAATCTCGTTCGGACTTGGAATATGCCCAACAATCTTGGCTTGTCCGTCGATAAACACAGCCGGGGTCATCATCACTCCACGGTTAACGATCTCCTGAAGATCTTCTATCTTGACAATCTCTGCTTGTATTCCAAGTTCTTCAACAGCTTTTCTGACATTTTTCTCAGTCGCCTTGCATTTCGGACAACCTACGCCCAAGATTTCTATTTTCATTTTTTTTACCTCTCTATCCTATAATGAAATTAAACAAATACCCTGTGAAGATAATTCCTATTCCCATTATCACTGCAAATATGATGATGAGTTTTACTTTCATCACTTTCTTTAAAATCATGAATTCCGGCAATGATAGCCCTGTCACTGCCATCATAAAAGCAAGGGTTGTTCCCATGCTTACGCCTTTTTCAGTCAGTGCACTCACTAACGGTATTATTCCTGCTGCGTTGGAATACAAGGGAATGCCGATGAGTGTTGCGAGAGGTACTCCATACCATTTATCCGCACCAGCATATTGAGCAAGAAAATCCATGGGAACGTAGCCATGGATCCATGCGCCTATCCCAATGCCTATAATAACGTAAATCCATACCCTCTTGCAGATATCAAACGTGTACGACTTAGAATAATTAATCCTCTCCTTGAATTCCATTTCTTTTAACTCAACCTCGGTCTTCACCTTATTCTTCATGACAAATTCTTCGACCAGATTCTCTACTTTTAATTTCCCTATGATGATTCCTGCGAATATCGCGATAATTACCCCGCTTATCATGTAGATAAGGGCGATCTGCCAACCGAACATTCCGAACAATAAGATCAAGGCAACCTCATTTATCATCGGAGATGCTACCAGGAACGAAAACGTGACACCCAACGGTACTCCTACTTCGACAAATCCCAGGAAAAGAGGGACTGCGCTGCATGAACAAAAAGGGGTAATGACCCCAAGAAATGAAGCTAAAACGTTCCCAACATATTCATTCTGACGAGACAGAAACTTTCGTACCTTCTCTGGTGGAAGATAGGTTCTAATGAACGAGACTATAAATATGATGATTGCAAGAAGAATGAATATCTTGATGACGTCGTAGATGAAAAAATTCACTGCGTTTGCTAGCAATGAGCCCTTCGGTATAGAAAATACTGAATATGTAAGCCAGTCTGCGAATACTTGGATCGGATAAAATATGTCCATCTTACTCTCCTTTGGTTCTTTGCAGATTTTTTCTTGTTCTAAGGGCAATCCATACTATCGTAAGCATGACAGGAATTTCGATTAGAGGCCCGACCACGGTAGAGACAGCCAAGGTTGCCGCCCTTACCGCTCACGCAGATTTTCCCTCCGTTTGTAAGAGAACTTTTTTCATACAGTTATCATCTTCAATTTTTTTACTGAATCAATGACATCGAAGATTTTCTTATTGGATGCTTTAAGTAGAATTCTTGTTCCTTCTTTTCGTTCATCGACGAGACCAGCGATTTTCAGCACTTTCAAATGTTGAGAAACATTTGGTTGAGATTTCCCTGTATAAGGGATTACCTCGCAAATGCACTTTTCACCATCTTTAATACATTCAAGAATTTTCAATCGTGTCGGGTCGGCTAATGCTTTGAAAATATCTACCTCGTTCATCATTAGTATATAAGTAAATTTGAATATTTAAATATTACTATATTGCTATACTGTTCCAACAGATATTTATTGTTCAATTCTTCTTTTTAATACGAAAACAGAAAGATAGAATAAAACAGTCGAATAAATAACGAGAACAACAACACTCACAGCTGGATGAACAAGATCATATGACCCCGTGATGAAGAACCGAATCAAATCCACCGCATACGTCAAGGGAAGCACATATGCCAGCGGGTGAAGAAACGACGGCAGGGCACTTACAGGGATGAAGACACCACAAAGGAAAATCATCGGAAAACGGAAAAAATTCGCCAAAGTCATCGCATCAAATATCTCTTTTACAGCCACAGAAACCAGAGTTCCAAACGTTGCAAAGACGAAAGCAGAGAGTACCAACGATACGAGCAAAAATACCGTGTTTGAGAAAGGGACCCCCAAGAAGATAACTGATCCGACCAGAAATATACTTGACATGAGAAAACCAAAGATGACGCCACCAATCACTTTTCCAAATAAAATCGCTTGAAGAGACAGCGGCGCAAGCAGTAATCGCTCAAACGTTTTTGTCCTACGCTCAAAAACAATAACGATCGCTTCTGCTGATGTGGCGGCAAACAGAATTGACATCGCAATCAACCCAGATGCTAAATCTTTCACACCAGAGGGGTTTCGTAGGATGAATGCGAGTGCCATCACAATAGGAAACATGATCCCCCAGCTTAGGTTCGGGGGTTTGAAATAATACATTTTCAAATCTTTTAACGCGATGTACAACGATCCTTTGATTTCTTCTTTAAACATTGATTACCTTTTCCCTTCTTTTTCAACAAGCATGATTTCTTCTTTCAGCCCCGTGATTTCAATAAAGGCTTCTTCCAAATTTTTCGAGTTCGTCGTTGCAATAAGATTTCCTGTTGTATCGACTGTTTTTATAGTGCCGTTCACCAGTATTGCTACGCGATCACAGAGTTGTTCTGCCTCTTCGATGTAATGCGTGGTGAGAAAAATAGTGACGCCCAAAGCCTTCAATTCTTTAATCAATGCCCGTAGGATACGTGCAGAGAGCACGTCGAGACCTGTTGTTGGCTCGTCGAGAAAAACTATCTGTGGAGAATGTATGAGCGCTGCGGCGATGGTTACCTTTCGTTTCATGCCTTTCGACAGTTTGGCAAATTTCGCCTCTCTTTTCGATTCAAGATCAAATCTTTTCAGTAACACTCCTATTCGTTTCTCCCGGTCCGACTGAGCTACACCATATAGCTGTCCTACGAACCGTAGATTATCTAACACACTGAGCTCGTCGTACAGATTAGAATCCTCGGTGACCACGCCGATTGTTTTTTTGATTTCAACGATCTGTGTTCGTATGTCTTTTCCTTGTATCGTAGCTGTTCCTTCAGTTGGTTGTATTAATCCGGTCAGCATTTTTATCGTGGTTGTTTTACCGGCTCCATTTGGTCCAAGAAACCCGAAAATTTCCCCTTGTTTTATCTCGAAACTAATATGATTGACAGCAGAAATATTTTTATAGATTTTTGTGAGGTTAGATATGGTGATTATTGCATTTTTCATCATTGGTTAAACCTCATCTATCCAGTATCCCCCAATTCCCTTATAGTCTTCCCGATAAAAAAAGAGATTAAGGTTATCCTGTTTTTTCTAGTATTCTTTCTTCTACTTATATTTGCATTATTTAATTTTCTTGAGGAGAGCATCTATTGTATCCTTCAGATCACCTATTGATTTTACGCCTGTGATACTACTAATTTTTTTACCATTCTTATGCTTTGTGTAATAATTATCACCTCGGGTAAATAAGAACATTCCATAGGATAGTTCGCAACCATACTTCTATACGCCGAAATCGAGTTTTGAGACTGTACAAATGTTCACCAAATCGTCGTTTTGTCCCTGAGAAGATCGCTTCAACGACGCATCGCATAGTTGCTTGAACCTTCTTTTTCCAATCCGCGTTATCTTCCTGTTGGGCGATCACTGCTTTTCGTCTGCTGGGACAGCCTCGAGCTTTTCTAGCAGCATTCTTCCGTACCTTGATCCCGGGAATGGAACCATAGTTTGTGGTTTCGTTGAAACATTCTCTGGTATCGTAACCTTTGTCACCAAGGATAATGTCGACTCGTATCCAGTCACATTCTTTGAGTATTTTCTTGAGTTGTTTATGGTCAGATGCAGTTCCTTTGGTGACTATACAATAGATAATCTTCTTTGAGATCAGATCGACAAAGATATGGATTTTCTTGAAATCCTTCTTCTTTTGATATTTCTGGAAGCGGATTTGGATCCATGCTCCCTTCTGATGGGTTTTCATCCCGCTGGAGTCGATACCTCCCAGCATGATATGCTTGGGAAGGTACAGGCGGTTGATCTGAGCGAGGAACAAGGTATCCAGATACTCCATAGTGTTTTGAATGGTCTTGTAACACGGCGCTCGCTTCATTCCGAGCGCCTGGTAGATGTTCAAATCCTTCGTTGCGTTTGCTATACTGCGATACGAGAGACCAAAGAGGATTTTAAACAGGAGGAGAACAGTGAGATGGGAGAGTTTGAATTCTCTCCGTTGAACTGGTTTGTCCAGTTCATGAAACGCTGTGGTTAAATCTAAAATTCGTTTACATTCGCTGAGTCTGCTCTTATCATAGTGTTTCCAGTCAATGCTAACTTCTTTATGCCTCTCCCATGTTTCCTTCTTTTGACTAGTCCTTTGCATCCTACATCCCTGTTGGATGCATTGGACTATGTCTTTAAAAGATAATTACACAAAGCACCATTCTTAAAAAATACTAAATGAGGGATCCCTGTGATCTTATATTGTTTGGCAATATTTTGATTATTCTGAATGTCAAGTTTTCCAAATGCTATCTCTCCTTTATAGATCTTTGATAGCCGTCTCAATCGCGGTGCCATTACTCTGCATGGAGCACACCATGAAGCCCAAAAATCGACAATTGATAACGGATATTTTGTTATAAATTCTGTAATATTTTTTTCGTCCAAAGTTACAACATAATCAGGCCACTGACCATTAAAAAGAGTTTGTTTATCAGATATCTTTCTTTTTTTATTGAAATCAAAAATTCCAAGATAGATCATATTTTATCTTCTCTTTATTTGTATGATAAACGTAAAGGAAAAATTAAAATTTTATATAAACGTAGCGATCAAACATTAGCACGGTTTTAACTCATGTTTTTGTGCGAATCAATATTTTGGTAATGAGGTTTTATAATTTAGGAGGAAAGGGAAAAAATTAGGGGATAATATGAAGAACGTAAAACTTCCCTTTCTCCTTTCTCACCAATAAAACTAAACTCCCATATATATTAATAATTTTCTGCAAAAATGGTTAAAGTGCAGGGGAAGAGACTTCAACTCGAAGTTCAACTCACATAATAATAAGAAGATTTGTCTAAATTATAGAGGTAAGCGTGAAAATCAGTAAAACACCTACTATTGTAGTGAAAATTGTTTTCCAATTAGGATTTTTATATGTTTCGGGTAGCAGGTTGACAGCTCCGATGTAGATAAACTCCCCTGCAAACGCTGCAAGAATCAACGAAAGAATCAATAAACTGATTCCAACAAAGGAAAAAAGAGCGATACCAAGAATCGGTGCGGTGGCATCCATCAGTAAAAATATTTTTGCATTTTTCATATGTTGTTTGTTCTTTAACATCAAGGTAACTGTATTGATTCCATCGGTGAAATCATGGAATATGACAGCTAAAGCAACCACGAGACCAATTGCAGGATTAACTCGATATGCTGCACCTATTGCTGCCCCATCTAAAAAACTATGAATAACTAAACTTCCTGCTCCTATTGGACCCATGATATGTCCATGTCCTTCATCTTCTTTATGATGATGAATTAAGAAGTACTTTTCTAAGATACTGTAAAACAGGAAAGATGCCACAATAGTTATCATAATATATCTTGTCGGTAGGTTCACCGATTCAGAAATTTCCAGACTCTCTGGTAAAATATCAAAGAACGTAACTGCAATTAAAGTACCTGAAGCAAATGCAAAAAAATAAGGGAGAGCCTTCTTGAATTTTATCGCTAACGTTCCACCTATCAATGTTGAAAAGAATGTTGTAAATGCCAATCCAATAATAATCCAATCCATGATTAATAATCAATTTCTATGTACTTATTATTTTATTATTTTTCAATTTGCTAATTAAAAATTATAAAATTTACGCGAAGAGGGCGATTCGAACCCGTATTTGTTTTTGTTACGGTTAGATGCTCTGGCAGAAATATTCGTTTATTCAAAAACGTTCAGTATATCCAATTAATCCTTGTTTCTACGGGCTAATTTCTTTGTACTCATCGTAGGCCCTATTAAGGAAGAAAATGTATCCCTCGGTATTATTTCCTTTCAATGTAATGATAGCGTCCTTCTGGTACATTGTTGCATTTTGAAAATGGTGCAGATTCTCACCGGTGAGATGTACTCCAAGATAGCTTTGATATTCACGAAACATCCTTTCAGTTAAGACAAACGCGAAGTCCGCGGTCAGTTGATCTGGAGAGACGACAGCTTCGCTAAACATTTGGGCTTTGCTTCCTTTTTTACAATCCACATAATAGGGAGAAACACTGTTCGTATCTATCCATAACCATCGTTCCTCCCCTTTCATGAAACGGAAGATATAATCATCTTTGGTGTTCTCCTCGTCTTGTGGATAGCAGACCCGGTTGACAACCTGGTGTTTCGTCGCGTATGGTGATTTCCCAAATGTGGTTTCCACCAGCACCCATCCGTATCCAAGGCAGTAGTACTCAGCCATGTAATGCATCTGGGTCCAGAACCCTTGATCGTTATTCACCAGGAGGACCCGTGCAGGGATATGATAGATTCTGAAGAAAGCACACGCCATATGGGCGCGACCAACATTCTCCCCACTGAGCAACAACGTGGTTCTCGCATCCTGAGACAACAACAACCCTGCGTGTAATTCGAAGGCAAACAGGAAGTAATGATGGTACCTCAGGAATGGCGCGATTCGCCTCGCATACCGGATGAGATTGTCGCTAAGACAGTGCAGTTCTCGTGCCTTATCGCGGAGGAGTAAACTGTGGATCTGCACCATGCTGTTCGAGACAAGCCAGATTTTTGTCTCATCGGGTAACTGATAGGTCTTTGGGATTTTCACATACACAGGCAGATCACTGAAATCATGGTTTTTCACCAAAACCCAGCAGGAGAAATGAAGTAGCACACTGTCATCTTTTTTCATCGAGCCTATAGTGAAATTAATAATTTTATTCGGCTCATACGTATCATTTTCAATCTGATAATGTAATATCTTTGAAGTAGTACTATCATTGTACATCTCTAATAGAAGTGGAACTTGATACTCATAATCTGGTGGAAAAGAGAATCGAATATGAAACGTCCCGACATCTGCTGATGCATTAATATAGAGATAGTGCTCAACACGGAGTAAATCAAGTTCTTGAGTATCTGTTGACATTGGAATGTTCGTGTATGTCTTAGGAGAGGATTCCTCGAAAAAAGAAGTCTGACTGCTTACTAGAGGAGAGATGGTCAATAATAAGAAGAGAAAAAAAATACTTGCTGCTATCAGTTTATTCGAAAAAGGTCTATTCCTAGTTGTAGTTATTTTCATAAATCAATATTAATATTATTTTATTGACTATTTATGTTTTATTCATTTTATTTTAATTTTTGATGCTTTTATCAGGAATATTTAATGATCTCTATAAAATTGTGATGGACCTTCGAGAACCTTCTATACCGCTTCGTTAAGGCTAGAAATGCAGTTCTTCGCACTCATTCCTCGTTTCTTTTCTTCCATTCTTCTAAAGGAATGCTGAATTTTTTCTCAACCTCTGTGCGGTACGTTGGTCCTCCGTTGTAGGCGCAGAACGAGATAATGCGGTTATCAGGGGTCGCATAGTGGATGACGCAGCGTTTCACCCGTTCGATATCATAATTATAGGAATCCTGAAAATGCATTGCTCCGATCAGCATCGTTTTCCATGTGAACTTCCCGACAGATTTCTTGTCTTTTTCAGAAGCAACATCGGAGAGTACTTCAACGATGTCAATTCCTTTCGGCATCTTTGTCTTATCGATAAATTCACCGAAATACTTGTCGAATGTTTTTTGTAAATCGGTTCTTTTCTTCAATTTCTTGAACAACCGGATTAACATTTGATATCGTTTTACTTTCTCCGCAAGTTCTTCCATTCGCTGGAATAATCCTTCCACATTCACAAACCGAGGAATCGGTGTTACTGTTCCGCCATGGATGAAGACAAAGGTCGCATATCCACAATGCGGATGAGACGTAAAGGCAATTTCTTCACGACCAGATAATACCGAGATCAGTTTAGAGATAGGTGCAACAACAGGAACAGGATAAAAATCAGTTTTTTTCAAAAAATCAGTTTGTTTTTCCAGATCAGAGACCAGATCAGGTATCGTATATCGTTGTTTCTTGAGTTGTTTTTCATCAATTCTGCCGGTAAATGATACCGGTTGGAAGTTGACCCCGCGGATCACTTCAACGTTTTTTATCGCATATTTCACAATCTCGCCGACTTGATCATCGTTTACTGTTTTTACAACTGTTGGAACCAGCACCGTTGAGAGTGGTTTTGGTTGTACTTTTTTACAGTTTTCAATTGCTTTTAATTTTATATCAAGGAGTTTTCGTCCGCGTGCTATCAGGTAGTCTTGTTCTCTAAGGCTATCAAACTGAAGATATATCGTGTTCATCCCTGCATCACGCATCTTCTGACAGAACTCAAAATCAACCATTTTCAGACCATTGGTAGCCACCTGGATTTGTGAAAACCCAAGATCCTTTGCTTTTTGAATAACCTCCATAAACTGTGGGTAGATTGTCGGTTCTCCACCGGCAAACTGGATTGCTTTACAAGGAACCGGTTGTTCAGCACGCAGGTTTTCCATCATACGAACAACTTCGTCATATGAAGGTTCAAACACGTATCCTGCTGCGTTTGCGTTTGCAAAACAAATCGGGCATTTCAAATTACATCGATTCGTGAGATCAATGAGTGCAAGACAGGTATGAGAAAGATGCAGATTACACAATCCACATTGCTCAGGGCAGATGGTTGCATTGGTGATTGCAGGGTTGGTGACCCCAATTCCATCATATGCCCATTTCTCTGCTTGTAGATACATTTCTGCGTCTGACCAGTAGATATCCTCAAAATCTCCATGTTTCGGGCAGGTTTTTTTCATTAGTACCTTCCCGTTTTTTTCGTAAATTGTTGCGGGAATAATTTTTTTACATTCTGGGCAGAGTGACTTTGTTTCTTTTGGTAAACCGTTCTGGAGGAGTGATTTTTTAGGGAAGGTCATTGTATTGCCTCTTTGGTTTAGAAACAGAAAATAACGTTCCATTATTTAACTATGCATTACTATTTATGCTCTGCGGGGGGACTTTTCAACCTCTATTTCTGATGTTTACCAAAACGATTATCGTTCTAATAGATTTTAATAGCTGCCGTTGGACACACGTTTTCACAACCCTTTAATTTATCACATTTTCTTTCGTCAGTTACCTTACAAATATTATCTTGAATATACAGTATTTTTTTCGGACAGATTTCCGCGCATGCTCCACAACCAATGCATTTATCGGGATCAATTATTACAATTTTATTCATGCTACAATCATCTCGTCTGCATTCACTAATCTATTATAAACCCTATAGTTACATTTAGTTTTACGGGGAAAAAAATGATCGGATGCTCCTGTCGGAATTGAGAACTCGCGGGTATAAATCCCTTATGTCTCTTTCATGCGTTCATGGCACATCAAACAATGATTTTTTATACTATTTTATCGCTCTCTATCATAATCAAAATAGCGTCGTGGTTCAGTGACTTAGATGATTGATATTGAAAATCTGACGAAGAAATTTGACAACCTCACTGCAGTAGAGAATCTCACTTCGCATGTTGATGAAGGTGAGGTTTTCGGTTTTCTAGGACCGAACGGTGCAGGAATTAGGAGAAAAAAATGAGGATAGCATTTTTTAAGCAAGAGGACATGGATAAAAAACGGATACAGAGCCAGTTGTCTGGGCATCATGTTGAGTTTTTTCATGAGCCGTTAAGCACAGAAAATGTTTCAGCGGTACACGATTATGAGATTATTTCTGTTTTCTTAGTTTCGAAGATTGACAAAGAGATTCTTGAAAAAATGCCGAAGTTGAAATTAATTGCCACGGCATCGACCGGGTTCGATCACATTGACGTCGCAGAGTGTAAAAAGAGAAATATCGTGGTATGTAACGTACCGTTCTATGGTAATAATACCGTTGCTGAGCATACCTTTGCCCTTATTTTGAGTTTATCAAGAAATATTGTGAAAGCGTATCAAAAGACGTTGCAGCATGATCATACCATCAAGGGGCTAGAAGGGGTTGATATTCGAGGAAAGACCCTCGGGGTGATTGGAACCGGGAACATTGGGTTGCATGTGATCCATATCGCAAAAGCTTTTGGTATGAAGGTACTGGCGTTTGATGTTCACCCCAATATCTCTCTTGCTGACATTCTTGGGTTTAGGTATGTTTCTTTTGAGGAACTGTTAGCGAACTCTGATGTTGTTACAATTCATGTTCCGTACAACCAGCATACACATCATCTAATCAACAGGGAAACGATTCGTCAGATGAAAAAAGGAGCATTGCTTATTAATACGTCGCGGGGGAATATTGTTGATAGTGAGGCGCTTATTGAAGGATTAGATAATCATGTATTGTCCGGTGTTGGTTTGGATGTGATCGAAGGAGAGGAACTTATTAAGGAAGAACAGCAGATTCTTTATGATCCCGCGAAACTCGAAGTGTTAGGAGAACTCGCCAAAGATCATCTGCTCCTAAGTAAGGATCATGTGGTGTTCACGCCCCATATCGGATTTTACAGTAAGGAGGCAGTTGAACGGCTCTTCGAAACTAATCTTCAAAACATTCTTTCGTTTCTTGAGGGAACACCACAGAACGTTGTATAAGAGTTTATTTTCAGCCCCTTATTTATCCGAAATGTATTCAGCAAGTTCTAATAATTTCTTAGAATATCCTGCATCATTATCATACCAAACACCTACTTTTACCATGCGTTAATCAACAACTCGGGTAAGCGTTGCATCAATGACGCTTGAGTGGGTAACTCCTATAATATCAGCAGAAACAAGCTCATCTTCACTATAAGCAAGAATACTATTCATTTCCACTTGTGATACTCGTTTATAAGCTTCATTCACCGTTTCAACTGTTACATCGGTCTTTATTTCTGCGACGATATCAACAATTGCTCCATCAGGAATAGGCGCGCGAATGGCAAGGGCATCCGTTTTAACTTTCAACGGTGGAAGCACCAATGCTGTTGCCTTTGCAGCTCCTGTTGTTGAAGGAATTAATGAGACAGCAGCGGCCCGCCCATGTTGCCATCTTTTAGAAGCACGATCAACGAGAGATTGACTAGCAGTATAAGCGTGAACAGTAGTTACTAACAGGTGATGAATGCCAAATGCATCTTCTAATACTTTGACTGCCGGGGCTAATGCATTTGTCGTACATGACGCATTTGAGATAATACGGTGTTTTTTAGGGTCGTACATCTGATGGTTAATTCCTCGAACGATCGTTATATCAGCGGTTTCCCGGAGCATAGGTTAAAAGACCGCATGAAAAAAGCAGTCAAAATCGTCCTTACAAATACCATAATATTTTTCACACAAATAAACCTACTGATGAATAGTACATGGATGAGAAGATTTCAACGTAAATTTGTATTTTTACCAAAAAGATCCTTTATAACGATTGGTAGCAGGGCAGCCAAAACAACGATTCTCAGAATAAGCCGGACATGTTTTATATTCCACGCCGCAGGGAGGTTTATTCATAGATCTTTCGACAATTCTAATGGGCATCACGTAATCCTTAATACTTGATATTATAATATTAAAATCTGCACTTTGCACATCTTTATCTGGACGTATTCGACAATCGATGATTGATTCAAGAGACGCCAAATCTTCACCAGCAAATAACAACATCAAGTTTTCATTTCCAGATACTACAAAACCGTTTAAGAAGAAAGGGCAGCCACGAAACATATTCAAAATTTTCGTGGTATTGGTTGTCCTGACCATGACCTTTGCAAGATACATCCCTACTTTGTTGAGATTTACTCCAAAGACCTGGTCAAGTATTCCTCGCTCCTTCAACTTTTTTATTCGCATTGCAACTGAAGGTTGAGACAAGTTTACTTTTTTGGCGATTTCTTCCTGAGATATATCATGATTATCATGAAGTAGAGAAATTATTTTTCTATCCTTTTCATCAAGGGTAAATTTCAAATGCGGCATATATTAACCTCGTTAATACGAATATATTATTAATCATAATAGTAATCTATATAAATATTTCCTATAAATAATAGGTAAAAAAGATAATTTTATGATAATTATTATAATAACGTTTATAAGTAATTCCTTATGTTAGATAGTATCATAAGTTAATCTTGAAGGAAAACAATGAATAAAAATAATAAAAAGGAGGTGAAATAGAAAATGCCTGGCGGAGACAAAACAGGACCTTGGGGACTTGGACCGAGAACTGGACGAGCAGCAGGATACTGCGCAGGAAATAATGTACCTGGTTACGCAAACCCTGGTTTTACCTGCGGCTTTGGTTTCGGCAGAGGCCGGGGTCGAGGTTTCGGACGAGGATTCCGGGGACGTGGTATAGGTTTCTGGGGACGAGGAGTATATCCCTATTCAGCACCGTACTACCCCGAAGCATACCCAGAACCCACTAAAGAAGAAGAAAAAGTCTACCTCGAAGACATGGTCAAAGGTCTGGAAGAAGAAATAAAAACAATACAGGGAAGGCTCCAAGAGTTGTCTAAAGAAAAAAAGGAAGCTTCACCATAAGACCATCTTGCTTCCTTCTCTTTCTTTTTATGACAAAAGATAGTATGATAAATTAGGTTAAAAACATTGAGGTGAGCAGTTCCATGGAAAAAAAAGAAATTGATGATTTGAAGGTTACACACAATCTCGGTAGAATAAAACATAAGATTATTGTATTAAGTGGTAAAGGCGGTGTTGGAAAAAGCACGGTTTCTGTGAATCTCGCGTTTGCACTTTCAGAAAAAAAATATACTGTTGGATTAATGGATTGTGATATTCATGGGCCCAGTATCCCAAAGATCCTTGGTGTTGAAGAGAAAAGACCCACCGCATCTGCTACCGGTTTTAATCCAATCATGGTTACACCAAATTTGAAAGTAATGTCCATGGGTTTTCTTCTCTCAGATACTGATTCTCCAGTGATTTGGCGCGGACCAATGAAGATGGGTGTGATAAAACAGTTTATCGGTGATGTCGATTGGGGTGATCTTGATTATTTAATCGTTGATCTCCCACCGGGTACCGGAGATGAGCCGCTGACTATTGCACAGCTTATTCCACAGAGTGATGGAGCGGTTATTGTTACGACACCACAGGATTTAGCGTTAGTAAGTGTGCGCAAATCAATCAATTTTGTCAAAAAGATGAATATGCCGGTTATTGGCATTATTG
>Ga0315279_10007661_pt1 | contig 13291 bp, 13 predicted proteins | sample YL17G06_20_MG_FD_203694 | JGI IMG/M metagenome (GOLD analysis project Ga0315279, IMG submission 203694) | Sediment microbial communities from Yellowstone Lake, YNP, Wyoming, USA - YL17G06_20 | ecosystem: Environmental > Aquatic > Freshwater > Lake > Sediment | place: USA: Wyoming | collected... | reverse complement strand
ACGCCTACGGTCTTGAGCGGGCCAGGAAAAGAGGAGTTCCGGCGCTCACTGTGGAGAAGCGGAGCTTCCCGAGCACGGCGGAATTTTCCTCAGCCTTATTTATGGCCCTTGTTCCGTATCACCCTGACCTCATATGTTTAGCCGGGTTCATGGCGCGGCTCAGAATTCCCAAGGAATTCGAAGGACGGATCCTGAATGTTCACCCGGCGCTCCTGCCGGCCTTTGGCGGGAAGGGGTTTTACGGCCACCACGTCCACGAAGCAGTCCTTCGAGCCGGCTGCAAAATAACAGGCTGCACGGTGCACTTCGTTGACAACGAGTATGATCACGGACCGGTCGTTGTACAGACAAGTGTGCCGGTTTTGCAGGACGATACGGCCCAGACGCTGGCTGCACGTGTGCAGGCCGCCGAGCGCGACATATACCCTCAAGCCATCCAGCTCTATGCCGAAGGCAGATTGCGCGTGGAAGGAGGTATTGTGAAAACTGTAACGAGGCACACTCATGTTGGTGAACCAGGCACGATTTCATAGCATCTCCTTTACATGCACGTATTTATCAGATAAGATAACAATGGTGGAGGTAGTAAATGGCGGTATTGCCGATGCACGAGTACGTGGGCCGTGTGGTGCACTTGATAAGACAAGAGAAGGGGCTGAGGCAGTCTGAGTTGGCGTTGCTTACGGGACTGAAGCAGCCCAATTTGTCCAGGATCGAAAATGCCTTGGTTGTGCCGCGCGCGGCGACCTTGGCGAAGTTAGCCAAGGCCCTGGGGATTGATACCCAGGAATTCTACAGCGAAGCCCGAATGCAGGAAGTTGAGCGCAAGTGGGCCGCCTCTCTGGGGCCGAAGCACGCCTCTCTGATGATGGCCGGCAAGCTCACGTCTGTCCCCCTGCTGGATACCAGCGCGGGCTACCCAGGGAGTGTTGCTGCGCACGGCGAACCGAAAGCCCGGCTGGAGTTGGTAATGCAACTGCCATTCTTGGGTCCTGAGGCTTCACACTTCGCATTGCGTGTACACGGCGACTCGATGGAGAACAATTTCCACCACGGGGAAGTGTTGGTTTTCTCCAGCAGCGCGGAAGTAAAGGCGGGCGACTTTGCCTTTGTCATTTGTACGGACGGGGGGAGTCTCAACCGCGTCGAGATGCCCAATCCCGACAGCCTTTTGCTTGTGTCGCGAAACGCCAGGTATCCGTCCAGAATGGTACCGCGGTCAGCAGTTGTGCGCATGTGGAAACTCGTGCAGCATATACGCAACTTTTGAAGCAGGCGGCTCAGGCCGCGAAGATTTCGGGCGCACCACCTCCCTCTTCGAAACTCCAAACTCGAAATCCGAAATCCGAAGGAAAAAGAAAAGGCCGAAAAAAAGCAAAACAACGCTGGCCGCGCAAGGGGCGTCTGTTGAAGCTTTCCCTTTTGGAGGTCCCTTCGAGTTCCGGATTTCCGGTTTTCGGTCGGCGAAGTTGCGCGGCTCCAGGCTTTTCCGTTTTGCGTTTTGGAGTTTCCTTTGGATTTCGGATTTCGAGTTTCGGGTTTGGTCGCGGCTGGAAGCCGCGCTGCGTGCTCTGTGCTGAATGACCCTGGTTATACGTCGAAGAAGAACTCAGGTACGAAGATTATGTACTTCAGGTTAAAGACCAGCCGAAGACAAATCTTGATCGGCACGGCCAGCATCACCAACAGGTGGAAGGCCACAATGCAGTAGCGCAGCCAACCCAATTGGCCGTACAGATTCCTGAAGAGCCTGGCGCCCAGCACAGGCAGCCCCAGGAAGTATGCCGCTACGACCAAGAAGCCGGGCAGTTCCCTTTTGAACCAGTGGAGTGAGTCCAAAGCCCTGGGCCGGCCTGTCAGCCAGTTCATCACGTCTTGCCAGAAGAACTGTGAGAGGTTGATAGTGTTCGCAGGGGCAGCCTTAGGGGCGGACCAAGGCTCAAACAGCCCGAAGGAATTCCAGTCTGGCCCACGCAGAAACGCCCCGGTGCAAATCATTGCCACCCACAGCAGCAAGAAACCGAACAAGTACATGGTGATCGAGTACTTGCGGCGTTCGAAAGAGAAATAGCCGGCCCCCGCGGGGTCAGGATCGCAGTATGGAAGGCATGCCAGTCCCGTGATGGTCATTACCGGCAGCAGCACGCCCCCGATCCAGGGATCGAAGTAGACCAGCAACTCCTGGAGTCCCACAAAGTACCAAGGCGCCTTTGCAGGGTTGGGACTGTCTGCCGGATTGGCCGGCTGTTCCAGAGGCGCATCTAGTCCCAGCGCCCAGACCAGCAGTATGGCCATGGCGAACGCAGCCACGATGGCCTCCAAGTACAGCAGGTAGGGCCAGACGTGCACGTTCTCCTGGGCAGCCGCAGCCTCCTCCGGCGGCAGCCCTTGTTTGAGCCGCTCATCGTTGCGCACGGCCTGACAAAACGCGCTCCACAAGCACAGCCCTGTAAGAAAGAGCATGGCCCAGAGCAGCAGGTAGTCCGGCTTGGCCGCTTCCTTCACAAACTGCGGGCTGAATGCGCTAAGCGCGGCGAAGACCAGCGCCCCCGCAAGGACGCTGCTTGCCACCGCCCGCTTGACCAGAAACTTCCGGAAGGCCAGCGCGCTGAAAAAGGCTGCGAGCAGCACCGTCCAGAACAGCGCGGGCTGGCAAAGCCAGTTCACCGAATGATACAAGAACCGCAGCACCCGCGGACCATCAGCAGTGGCATCAGCCATTCGTCACCCGTCGCCCGTGACTCGTCACTCGGCACCCGTCACTCGCCACTCGCCACTCGTCAGAGAGGCCCGCTGAAACCGTCCTTGCGAATGCGCCAGAAGTGTACTGCCATCATCACACCCGCCAGCAGCGGCAGGAAGATGCAGTGCAGAACGTAGAACCGCAACAGCGCCGCGGGCCCGACCGTGGGTCCCCCCAGAAGCAAGAACCGGATGTCGTTCCTGGCATGGATGAGCTGGGAGCCGTGGAAGCTGAGCAGCGGGGAGCCGGGTCCTTCGCTGCCGACGACCGGCGCGGCGGCAGCCATGTTCGTGCCGACCGTTACGCCCCAGAGAGAAATCTGGTCCCACGGCAGCAGGTAGCCCGTAAAGGACAGCAACAGTGTCAGCGTGAGCAGACTGACTCCCACAACCCAATTGAATTCGCGCGGCTTCTTGTACGAGCCTGTCAGGAACACGCGCAGCATGTGCAGCCACACCACTATCACCATGGCATGGGCTGCCCAGCGATGCACGTTCCGCATGAACATTCCCAGCGGCACGTCTTCCCGCAGCGCCAGGATGTCCGCATAGGCGTAGGCCGGCGTGGGACGGTAGTAGAACATGAGAAAGACTCCGGATACGGTCAAATGCAGGAAGAGGAAGAACGCCAGTCCTCCCATGCACCAGGTATAACGCATTCTCAGCGCATGGCCTTTGACCTGTGCGGGATGCAAGTGCAGGAAGACGTTGGACAGAACGGCCAGCACGCGGCTAGAGGCAGTATCAGGAAAGCCGTGCCGGAATATGGATTTCCACACAGCCGAATTGTAGACGCATTCCAGCGCCTTGCGGATTCTGTCGCCGACGCCCATGACTCCCCTGGCTCTTAGCTCTTGGAGAAGCGCGACGGACGAGGCCCAAGAACTAAGTACAGCGCCGCAGCAGTAAGTGGCCCTTCGCGCGCCGTACCACTAACCCCCGGCTTCAGCCGGGGGGGAAGGCGGAGGCACGAGCCAATACCGTCGTTCACGACGGTTACCGGCAGTGGCCAAGGGCTTAAGCCCAAGCGCCTCGCGTAAGCCCCGTGAACGGGGCTACAGTGGTCCATCGAGCCCGCCACCCCCCGGCTGAAGCCGGGGGTTAGTGGGTCAGGGACTTCTGCGGAGCTGTGTTAAGAGCCAAGAGCCAAGTCCCCGCACCCGGGCGGGACTGCCCGCTCTCGACTCAACATGGTCTATTCCTTCTTGGCTTCCGCCTTGGTCTCGACCTTCTTCTCAGCCTTGGTTTCAGCCTTGGCTTCAGTCTTGGTTTCAGTCTTGGTTTCTTTCTTCGGCTCCGTCTTGGCCGCGCCAGTCTTCGTTTCCGCCTTGGTTTCGGCTTTTGTCTCGGCCTTCGGCTCAGGCGCGGGCGTTGGGGCGGCATTGATGGTAAGCGTCAATGCACCGGTTCCCATGCCGCCAGCGTTCGAAGCGTTCATAATGACGTTAAAGGGACCAGCCGTCGTCGGCGTGCCGGTGATGGCTCCGGTTGTATTGTTCACGGCCAGGCCGGCCGGCAGACCTGCCGCGCTATAGCTCGTCGGATTATTTGTAGCTACGATCTGCTGGCTGAAGGGTTGCCCGACAGTGCCGGTCGCGGCTGCGTTTGAGACCATGGGCGGCGGCGGCGCAGGAGGCATCTTTGGCGCATAGGGCTCGACGGACTTCAGGTTGATGAAGTAAGCCGGGTCGCCCTCCTTTGTTTCTACCGTGCCGCTGAGCACCACCTTATCGGTCTTGCCCACGTACTTCTCTATGGCTTTCTCTGCTTCATCGGTCTTCACGACGTAGTAGATGTCGGAAAGCGCGTCCGTAATCTGCGCACACGCCCCCGGCTTCACGGTCTTCTCCAGTACTCCTCGAATCTTTTCCTCCCCTGTCCAGGCGGAAACGCTAACCAGGAGAAACGCAATCAGGACTGCACGCTGCATGGCTCTTTGCCTCCACTCCTTTCCTCTTCCCACACGTCTGACTCAGTGACGTGCAATCTGCCTCTTCCTTCACTCTCCGTCAACCGGCAAATCGGAATTGGTTGCGGCTCCGCCGCTCTGCGTTTCTGCGTTTCTGCGGTGCGATCAGACCAGTTTCGCCCAAAGCTCCGCCCCCAGGGCCGCGACCGTCAGTATCGCGAAGAGAATCCTTGTCCGCCGCTGCCGTGCGTGAAAGCGCAGGCTGGCCTCCGGGTCGCGGCTCAGTTGCTGCACCGCCGCCACCCGCTCGGCAATCGAGCCGTGGTGCCAGCACCAGATGTGGCGCACGTTCCCGGTCAGCAGCGCCAGTTTCTCCAGCGCGGCGATGAGGGGCGCGGGCGTGCCCATAAGCTCCGCGCTCGCCAGATCCGCCTCGCGTTCGCATTGCCGCATCACCGTCCCGTAGAAGAAATACATGTACGCGCCCACCAGGCTGATGAGCACGCCGGCCTCGGCGAACGGCGAGTTGCGCCAACTCTCCGGCAGCCATGCCATGACCGGATCGAGCAGCGCCGCGAGACAGAGTATCATCATAAACAGGAAGGCCAGATGCCCGTGGCGCGCGTGCCCCAGTTCGTGCGCCAGCACCGCCTCGGTCTCTTCGCTCCCCAACTCATCCGCGAGCGCGGGGCTGATGAGCACGTAGCGGAACCGCGCCCAGCCGCCCAGCACGCAGGCGTTGAGCAGTCCCGTGCTGCGCGGCCCCCAGACCATGATCTCCCGCGCCTTCACTCCCGAACGCCGCATCAGCGCGGCCAGCCGTTCTTTCAGTTCGCCCTCCGGCATCGGCTTGCACTTCCAGAGCCAGATGATCAGCTTCGGCAGAAGAATAAGCGAGGTGAACGCGATGAAGACGATTACCGTCAGCAGGTCCATCCAAGGGCGCTTGAGCCACTCCGTGTACTGGGGCGGCAGCATCTCCGCCGTGTCGCTCACCACCGACAGCAGCAGCCCGATCACCAGCGGCAGCCAGGTCAGGCGCGCCTCGTAAGACAGGTACGACAGCAGCGGGATGGCCCGCCCGCGCATCCGCGATGCCAGCCGCCGCCGCGGTATCCAGGCCGCAACCATGCACAGCAGGAACGGCAAGAGGTCCAGCGGCATCGTGACCACGCTGCTGTTGGCCAGGTGCAAACCGCCGATCTGGCCTTCCGGGTCCAGCCCCAAGGCCGCCGGCCACTGGCTGACCCACACAGGCCACTGGCAGGCCCACAGCCAGCCGGCATAGAACAGGACGCTCAACCCCTGGGCCACGCGCACCGTCCAGGTGTGAACAATCAGCGGGTGCGGCCCCCTCCCGAAGCCCGAAGGAAACGTCCCGAAGCGCGTGCGCCACTCGGCGTCGCGAGTCGCCAATTCGTGCATGAGCCACGCGAGCAGCACGAGTCCGCCGCAAGCCGCCAGCGTTGAACCCAGCGGCATCATGATCACCACGCCCGCCTTGGCCTCCTGCGACAGGCACTTGGTGATGCCCCCCAGGCACAAGACAGCCGCTATCAAATCGAACGGAATGCGCATGAGTAGGACTTCATTCCCGCATCAAGACTCCAGCCTCCATGCCCACGCCAAGCCGGCTTCTCTACAAGCAGTGTAAATCATAGGAACGCAAACAGCAACTTGTACACGCCGGTCTTGTGGATATAGTCTCGGCTTTTGACAAGCGTAAGAGAAGTGACGGCTCCGTGCCTTTGCGCAGCTTCGACATCGGCGCGGCACATTGTTCGGGCGCTGCGGGTGCTTTAGGGCGTTGAGAGGTCAAGGCCGCCAAAGGCTGGCGCGTGCCGGGAAAGGATGCAGTCGTGCCGGAATCACTTGTGGTTCGCATTTCCGTGGTCCTGCTGCAATGGGGTGAGCGGTATCTGGCCACTTTCAACGCCCAGTGGGGCGCGTTCACCTTGCCGATGACCAGGCTTAAGCGCCTGGATGATCCGGAAGTGCCTGGCATGGCCACCAATGAGTCCTGGGTTGACGCCGCCCTGCGCGTCATGGCGGAGTACCTGGGCAGAACAACTACGCTCAAACCGGAACTGGCGCTCGAGGTTCCCCAGTCGCAACAGAGCCAGCGCAGCGGGGAACTGAAGCGCTACCATTTTAAGGTATTCCGTTTCGTGTTCGCTGAGGAGCCGAAGCTGGCCCCTGGAGTGGTTGCAGAGTGGCTGACGGCGGACGAGTTCATGGATGAACGCCGCCAGCCCATCTCGACGACCGCGCGCGATGTGTTCGTGGAGCTTCGCAACCGGCGCAAGGATAGGTGAGCTTGTGGACCGCCGCTGATATTTTGGATTTTAGATTTTGGATTTTGGATTGAACAGCCCCCCCGGCAATGGGCTGGATGCACCTGCGGTTGCCAGACGGCGCCGTTGGGGTTAAAGTTAACAGAAGACCGGGACTGCCGCCGGTGGTCTCGGGGCGAACAGCACACTCGGGCACGAAGCCGGGGGCGGGGAAGGAGCCGTATATGCAGCTAGAGGATTACAGGCTCTCCGGACCGTACACGCATGAGAACCTGACACTGTTCCTGATCCACGGCGCCGACAAGCTGGTGGGCAAACCCTACCACACGCTGCAGGAGGCCATGGAGCGGCAGGAAGTGATCGTCCATGAAACGGAGAACATCCATGAGTTGGCCATCGAAAACATTTCGGACGCGGAGATTTACATCCAGTCCGGCGACATCGTGAAGGGCGGCAAGCAGGACCGGGTCATCGCGGTGGATTTCATCGCGCCCGCCAAGTCCGGCAGGCTGCCGATTGCGTCCTTCTGCGTGGAGCGCGGGCGCTGGCGCGAACGCGGCCAGGAAAGCAGCATGGCGTTCAGTTCGTCGCAACTCCAGGTCCCCTCGAAAGGCGCGAAGCTGGCCGCCAGGGTGAGCCGCAGCCAGCATGAGCTGTGGGAGAGTGTCTCCGCATCGCAGCACAAGTTGAGCAGCGTCCTGGGCGAGCAGGTCCAGGACGAAGCTTCGGCCACCAGCCTGCAACTGACGCTGGAGCACACGAAGGTCCAGGCCCGCACCGAAGAACACCTCAAGACGCTCTCCTCAATTATTGGCAACCAGCCCGATGCGATCGGCTATGCGTTCGCCATCAACGGCCAATTCAACAGCGCCGACGTTTATGCTTCCCATGAGCTCTTCGGGAAGCTCTGGCCCAAGCTCCTGACAGCCAGCGTGGTCGAAGCCGTCGCCGAGCTTCGGCCAGACCAGCAGTTCACCCAGCCCAAGGCTGAGGACGTGCTCGCGGCCATGCGGGATGCGCAGCAGGGCGGGACCTCTCAAAAGGAGGTCAGCCCGCGCGTGAGGATGGTGACGCAACAGACTGAGCAGAACATCTACTTCCGGACGCACGACCGCGCCAGGGCCGAGGCCGTGGTGCATGAAAGCTGGGTAAGCGCAACTTAGGGCATTGGGCTTTGGGCATTAGGCTTTGGGCACACCGGTACGCCGCCCAAAGCCTAAAGTCCAAAGCCCAAAGCCCGCTATACGTCACAAATCCTGAAGGCCTGTTGCAGCGACTCAATCGGGTCGCGCTTGGGGACGAACTCCTGGCCCACGAACCCCTTGAAGCCGGTCTCCACGATGGCCCTCATCACCGCGGGGTAGTCAATGCGCTGCGTGCTGTCAATCTCGTTGCGGCCCGGGGCACCCGTGGCGTACACGCCGGCGGTGTGGTAATGGCCGATATAGTCCTTGTTGGCCTTGATCGTGGCGACGAGATTGCTCTCCATGATCTCCATGTGGTAAATGTCGTACAGCAGCTTCAGGCGCTCTGAGCCGACCTTCTTGCATAGAGCGGCGCCCCAGGCCGTGTGGTCGCACATGTAGTCCTTGTGGTCCACTTTGCTGTTGAGCAACTCCATGCAGAGCGTGACTTTCTTCTGCTCCGCATAGCCGACTAGGCGCTTGAGGCCGATGGCGCAGTTTTCAGCGCCTTCATCGTCAGACATTCCTTTGCGGTTGCCGGACATGACGATCACGTTGGGGAGTTCGTTCTCGGCCGCGCAGTCAATGGCCTTCCTGATTCCCGCTTCCAGTTTGTCGTGGTTCTCCTTGCGGTTCCAGCCGTCGGCGATGCCTCCGGCGCCGTTGAGCATGGCGCAGGTGAGGCCGTGCTTCTTGACCATCGGGATGTCGCCGGGGCCGAGCAGCTCAATGGACTTGTAGCCGATCCTCTTGGCCACCACGCAGAGGTCCTCGAAGGTGAGTTTCTTCTTGTCGGGACCCGCCGGCTTGCCATCGAAACACCATCGGCTGATGGACTGGTTGATGTTGCCTTTGATCTTGTAGTCGCCTGCCGGAGCTTCCTCGGCGAACAAACGCGAGGCGCCTAGGGCGCCCATTACGCCGGCGGATGCCAGCTTGATAGCGTCGCGGCGCGTGACTGCACTTTTCTTGCTCATTGACTTTTCCTTTCCTATCCGCAGTTTCTGGTTTCAAGTATCAGGTTTCAGGTTGGGTACTGCAAGGGAAAAACTTGAGACCAGAAACCTGAAACTTGAAACCGTTCTCTTATCTGTGTTCATCTGCGTTTATCTGCGGTTTCGAGGATTCCTTCTTTGCCGACTCCTGCCTTTCCAGCGCCTTGCGGAGGAAGGCCGGTGTGTGGCTGCGCCCTTCGGGATCCTGGTCGCCGACGTAGGTCAGGATCAGAACGAGGAGCGTGCAAAGGCCTGCGATGGGGAAGAGCATCCATACGCCGGACAGTTTCACAATGCCCGTCCCGCAAGCCCCGATGAACAGCACCACGCCCAGCAGGTGCGCAAGTGAGTAACGGGTAAAGAAAAAGGCGATAATGGCGAGGCGTGCGAGCGTGGAGAACAGCACTCCAAGAAGCGAACCGAAGAACAACAGGACTACCACCCTGCCAACGGCGCGTAGTATGCTGTCCGCTAGGCCCGGCGAGGATGTAAGCCCTGTTGCAACCCCAAGGCCGTACATTATGGGACTCGCCAGCAGTGCGACCAAAGCGATAACCGCGCCCCAAACGCAGCGCCTCCTGAGTCTGCGGCAAGAGACGCACGCCCGGAACGCCCGCGGATGCACGGCGGCCAGGGGATGTTTGCTCTGTGGCACCTTGTCCATGGCTCTTAAGCTTCAACGTCAGTCAACGCCTTCACCAACGCCTCAACGAAGAAGTACTCGCCCCACATCACCGACTCATCCACGCCGATCTTCTTGTGAATGTGATACACGCCATGCTTCAAGATGCCTTCCCAGCCCGCATCGCGGCCCAAGTATCTGTCGGTGGTCAGCGTGGCCATGATGCGGTGGAAGTACTCGCGATAAAGCCTGCGCTTCTCGAATGATGCCGACGCCAGCGACAGATTGTAGAGCCCTGACGCCGCGATTGCCGCCGCGGAACTGTCTTCGAGCACGCCGGCCCCCTCACCCCCAACCCCTCTCCCCACTGGGGGGAGGGGCAGAGCGTCGTAATCCCACGGCGGGACGCCGTGTTCTGGAGTGTGCAGGATGTAGAAGCGCGCGCAAGCTTCGGCGGCGTCGAGATACGCTGTGTCGCGGGTGAAGCTGTAGACCGTGCCGAAACCGTACAATGCCCAGGCCAGGCCGCGCGACCAGCAGGAATCGCCGCGAAAGCCCTGGTGGGTTGTTTGGCGCAGGCATTCGCCGGTCTCGAGATTGAAGAGCGCCTCGTGAGCGGTCGAGCCGTCGCCGCGAATGAGAACGCGCTGCGAGGTGCGGCAGTGCGCGTTGGCGATGCGCCGCAGTTCGGCGGCTTCTTTCAGCTTGCCGCGTTCTTCCTGTTTCTGTGCGGCGTAGAAAATGATGCCGACGTTCATCATGATGTCCACGAAGAGCGAGTCCTCGGAGACAAAGCTGCGCAGGTATTGGCCTTTCTCTTTGAAGCGCAGACTCATCGTTGTCCCCGCCTGGATCAGGACATCCTCAAGGTGCTGGGCCGTAGCATGAGCGTCCCGCTCATGCGCCACGGGCGGGACGCCCGTGGTACGGACGGCGTCCAGCCAGCGCAGGTAAGTGCTGAAGAAGATGAAGCCGAGGTCGTGGACGGCGCGGTCGTGCTGGCGGGGTTCGAGCGGCTTGGAGTAGCGGATGGCGTTATCGAGCCAGAACTTGTCACCGGAACGCTGGTGAAAGAGCCACATCATGCCGGGCAGAAAGCCGTCGCACCAGTGCGTCCATTTCTCGCCCTCGTGCTTCCACTTGCCCTGCTTTGTGTACATGGGGTAGAAATCCGGGTGCTTCTCAATCAGCGCCCGGACTTGAGCTTGAGCGAAATCGAAAGCGGATTCGAGCTGTTCACGGTATCCTGTTGACATTCTCATGCGGTCTCCTTGGGTCTTCAGTTTGAAGCATTACAAAAGAAACTCCAAATCCCAAATCACAAATTCCAAAGAAGCAGCTAAACCCAAAAACAGAAAATGCCGCAGCCGAGCACGATACCCGCTTTGGCGCATTGGGAGTTTGAGTTTGTTCCTTTCTTTGGAAGTAATTGTCCAGCGGGCCCGGGGCTTACCGCGCAAGGAGTTACAAGAACGAAATACCGAAATTGGACGCTTCTTCAATCATAGCGGGTTCCCATGATTCCCATTATTCCTATATCTCCCATGAAGAGCATGACTTGCATGTCTGTCGTCGCGGTCAATACCCGCCAAACAATTACCTTTGGAATTTGTGATTTGTGATTTGGAATTTGAATTCTACGGCAATTTCCCAAGGAACTCCGCAATGGCGGTGTTGATGGCTTCATAGTGCGTGAAGAAGAGCGCGTGGCCGGCTCCCGGCAGCGTCACCAGACGCGCGCCGGGGATGCACTCAGCCAACTCGACGCCCGCGCGGTACGGCAAGACGTGGTCTGTTGTGCCGTGCAGGACGAGCGTGGACAGTTTCAGTTGGCGCGCGCCGCGTATCTGGTTCTGAGTCGTCAGGGCTTGGGCAGAGCGGATGAAATACGCCCTGGTCCGTTCGAGTTTGCAGGAAACCAGCCAGTCGGCGTCGCGGAGGCGGATCTTGCCGAAATAGCCCGAATAGGCAATTGCGTGGCGGACTGCCGCGCGCGAGAGCTTGAGCGGCAGGCACCGCGCCAGCGCAGGACCAAAGAGCCGCAGCGGCCAGTCCACGTGGGCACAATTCCCGAATGATCCTATGAGGACCAGCCCGCGAAGTTTCACGCGGGCACGGATAGCCACGGCCAAGCTCACCGCACCGCCCATGGAGCAGCCGCCCAGCACGACTCCGCCGGCACGCTGCTCCAGGCGGCAGGCCGCGATGTAATCCTCCACGTGCCGTGCGAAGTGGCCCAGGCCGCTCTCTCCCGCCACGGCCTCGTTGGGCATTTGGAACAGGCGCAACTCCGAGACCGCGCCCAGGGGAAGCTGGCGGATGAACCCCAGTCCATCCATGCCCAGCCCCGGCAGCAGAAGCAGCGCGGGCGCGTCAGCGTTCGTGCACAGGTACGGAGCCGCCGCAGGGACCAGCGCCTCGAGTTCCTTGCCGCCCGGCAGGGACACGCGGCTCGAGCGCAAGTGGCGCAGTTCGAGTGCCGGCGCGGACGGAAGGGCAGGCGCCTGCGGTCCCAAATCCTCAATCGGCTCTTTCAACGCCACGCTGCATTCCATAAGAGGAGCTACCTATCAAAGATGTCCTTGGGCAGATTGGCGGGCCGCGGAGGCGGTTCCTCCTCGCGCGCCTGCCTTTCTTTCGCCAACATCTCTTCGCCGTGCTTCTTCCAGTAATCCATCCAGAAGCTGCTGATGCCGCGCGCATCATGCGCCTCGCTCTTATCGCCGGTCAACTTCTGCAGGGCCCTATCGTAGACCTCTACCAGCCTGGGGTCGGCCGCCGCGCCGCGGGCCGGCGCGGTGCCGGCAAGCTCAACGAGCGCATAAGCCAGTGCCTTGATGGCCTGGCCGTGCACAGTGGCATTGCCCAGCGCCTCGGCCGCGGCAATGCGCACGGTGGGCGATTGGTCGGTGAGCGTGCCCATGAGCGGCTTGACGAAATAGCCCTCCGGGTCGGGCGTCGCGGCCATCACCGCACACGCCGTGCGCCGGACAATCGCGTGCGAACTGCCCAGCATGCCCGCGATCAGGCGCTGCGACTCCTTCTCCTTCAGGCCGCGCAGCATTTCCACGGCTTCAGCCTTCTTTTCCGCTGTCTGCGCCGTCTGATAGGCGACCAGGAAACGCTGCCGCACGACTTCCTCGGGAGAGGCTTCTTTCTTTTCCTCAACCGCGGGCGGCTTCTCGGCGGGAGGGGCTTCCTCAGAGCGCAACGAATTCACCGAGAAAACGAAGAGGACGCAGAGAAGGGATTTTAGAATTGCGATTTGCGATTTGCGATTTGAACAGCCTGCGTTGTGCAATCGCAAACCGCAAATCGCAAATCGCAAATCGAAAATCCCTTCCTGATCGGCGTTCATCAGCGGTTTCATTTTCCTGAGCCCTCCGCAGCTAGGATTACTCACCTACCACCTGCCGCTCAGCCGAAGAGAAGCAGATCAGCAGCACGGCGTCCAGGTCGCCCACGTTCCGCGCGTTGTGGGGCGTGTTGGGTGGAATGGTGATGCTGTCGCCTTCGAGCATTTCGACTTCCTTGCCGCCCTCGAT
>Ga0315279_10007658_pt1 | contig 13292 bp, 14 predicted proteins | sample YL17G06_20_MG_FD_203694 | JGI IMG/M metagenome (GOLD analysis project Ga0315279, IMG submission 203694) | Sediment microbial communities from Yellowstone Lake, YNP, Wyoming, USA - YL17G06_20 | ecosystem: Environmental > Aquatic > Freshwater > Lake > Sediment | place: USA: Wyoming | collected... | reverse complement strand
ATACATGGAATGAAATTAATCCCGGACATGCGCATTTATTACAGCTGGCTGAAGCTGTAAAATACGGGATTATAGAAGCAGGGGGAATTCCGTTCCAGTTTTGCACGATAGCTCCGTGCGATGGGTGGGCCAATGGTCACGATGGCATGCGTTTTATTCTACCTCAGCGTGAAATCATTGCTGATTCCATCGAGGCAATGATTGAGGCTCATAAGCTCGATGCAATGGTCACACTCTCGAGTTGCGATAAGATTAACCCTGCAATCCTGATGGCTGCCGCCCGATTAGACATTCCCACTATTTGCGTTCCTGGAGGACCAAGTTTATATGAAGTCCACTTTATGCCGAATTACCAAGGGATTGAAACACGCTTTTATGAGGACTTTGATTTAAAAATGAAATGCATTGCGTGCGCATCATACGGGGCATGTTCGATGATGGGCACTGCAAATACTACGCAATGCCTTATGGAAGCCTTTGGAATGACGCTTCCGAACGCGGCTACTTCGCCTGCAGTTTCAACTATGAAATCACGTACGGCGCGGGAATCCGGGCGGCAAATTATGGAACTCCTTAAAAACGGAATAACTGCTTCTCAAATAATGACGCGTGATTCACTCGAAAACGCCATAATGGTGGATGTAGCTATTGGTGGCTCGACAAATTCCACCATTCACCTTCCGGCGATCGCTGCAGAAATGGGAATCGACTTAGATTTAGAAATTTTTAATGAATTTAGCAAAAAAATTCCCACTATCGTCAATGTATCTCCTTCAGGACGGTATTCTATCGTAGATCTTTATAAGGCAGGTGGAGTTCCAGCAGTGCTAAGCCGATTAACAGATTATCTGCACCTAGATTGTATGACAGTCTCAGGCAAACCTCTTGGGAAACTTCTTCGGAAAGTCCAGGTTCTGGATCAGGAGGTGATTCGTCCATTAGATAATCCAATTTATCCAGAAGGCGGGACAGTCCTCTTAAAAGGCAATTTAGCGCCAGAGGGTGCCGTGGTAAAACAATCCGCGGTCAGTGAGCGAGACATGCTTCGGTTTGAAGGTCCCGCAAAGGTTTTCAACTCTGAGAAAGATGCCATTAACGCGTTGGCAGCAAAAGAAATCCCGAATGGCTCTGTCATTCTTATTCGCTATGAAGGTCCTAAAGGTGGACCTGGTATGCCCGAACTCTTAGCGCTCACTGCCTCACTCATGCTACTGCAGAATATGAATCGAGTTGCCCTCATTACTGATGGTCGCTTTTCAGGCGCCACGCAAGGTCCCTGTATTGGGCACGTTTCTCCTGAGGCGTATGTTGGAGGCCCAATTGCAGTTATTGAGGATAATGACCAAATAAAAATCGATATTCCGCAACGAAAACTGGAGGTTGCCCTCTCCGATGATGAGATTCAGGCTCGTCTCCAGAAATGGACGCCCCTTGATAAAGGTATCAAAAGTAAAACTCTCCTCAAATACAGGGCGCTTGTGACATCTGCTATGAAAGGTGCAATCCTTAATTATTCATTTTCAAAAAATTTTTAACAAATGTTTTATTTAATTTAATAGAAAAAAAATAGAGGTTTTGATCAGAGATGAATTTAATAGATCGAATAACTGTCAATCCTAAGGTATGTATGGGAAAACCTTGCATTCGTGGAAGAAGATTAAGCGTGGATTTTATTTTAGAGCTTCTGGCAGCGGGCTGGACTTATGAAGAAATTCAAGAACAATATGACCTTCAACGAGAAGATATTTTAGCAGTTTTAGAATATGCTAAAAGAATAATTGAAGAAGAGAAGGTCTATAGAATCCCGATTGAAATAAAGTAATTTCTTATGCCAAAAATGAAATATAAATTTATTTTAGATGAAAATATTCCAATTTTAATTGCAGAGAATCTTAGAATGCGTGGCTATGATATTTTATCCATTCAAGAAAAATTCAGAGGACTCGACGATGAAAGTATTATTCATCTAAGTCAAAAAGAAGAAAGAATAGTTCTTACTTATGATAAAGATTTTGGTTATTTGGTATTTAATCAGAATTTACATCCTCATTCTGTAATTCTCTTCAAATTATCTGGTCAATCACTAAAAGAAATAAATTTAACTGTGAAATCAATAATAAATCATCTAGAAAAAAATAAAATTGATACTGCGAATCAATTTTTCGTCTATGATGGGAAAAACCTAAGGAATCGTCCAATATAGCCCGTAAAAAGTTCAAATCTGCTTGTCTTAAGTTCCACTTTATTTTGCGCAAAATACTTTCAGGTATCTCTCTGACTAGTATCAGTTTTATCTGATCCATCCTTAAAAAAAGCCTTTTAAAAAGATCTTTCTTTGAATTTAATTATCACATCTGGTATCCTATAAAATAAATTTGGTGGAGATCTAAAAATGGGTAAAAAAGAAGATATCACAACCAAGATAAAAATTCAATTTCTCGAAGAAATTATTGGGATTAATGATATCGATTTCAATAAAGTCCCATCAGCATTGGTTGAATATTATATAGCACTAAAATTAAGGGATTTGGTTTAAAAATTAAAAAACTTTAATGATTCTGTTAATGGGAATTCAACCACTCTTTTACCTTATCCCAAATTCCACTCGCCGTAGGTTCTGTGAACACGGCATGGAATGCTTCTGGAATTAAGATCAATTCCTTATCTTTTGATTCAATTGTCTGAAAGAATTTTTTAACTCCTTCAGGACTTACAGCTTTATCATCTTCTCCCTGAAAAATAATAATTGGAGCTGTAATCTTATCCCCTGCCCTATAGGATCTCTTCGAAAATTTGTTTAATTGTAAAAGGTAGCGTGGACTCACCGCATCTAAATGATATGGATTTGTATTATCATACTGTTGGTGTATTTTGTTTTTCACGCCTGTATCTTCGCGACCCTTAACACTAACGACACATTTCCCCGGGTTTACTAAATAGACCAAAACATAATAGACCGCCTTGAAAGCATCCAATATAGAGAAGGAACCCATGGCAACTCGGACGGCGGGGGCAAATTCAATTATGCCACGCATTAAATCCGGATTTTGCACCATATAATTGATTGAAACGATTCCACCCATGCTTTCACCCATAATAAAAAAGGGTTTATCGGGATGCTTTTTTTGAATAAATTCAATAAATTCTTTTAAGTCATCTATATATAATTGAAAGTCGGCAATATCGCCCTTTTTACCACCAGATCTACCATGTCCCCTATAATCCATAATATAGAAAGCAGTCCCAGTCTGTTCGACGATCTGATCGGCAAAAAGAACATAATACTCGCCATCACCCGCCATCCCATGGCAGCCAATAATTATCCTCTGAATATCTTGCGATTCTGGCTCAAAACTTCGATAAAATAACCTTAAACCACTAGAATTCACAAAATAATCATATTTAGGCGTTGAAATTGGGTTAGTTCTTAGTTGTTGTAAAAGAGGATTTATTTCAATGGGTTCTTCTTCGGGCATTGCTATCTTATAACTTAAATTCACTAACCTTTATTTCCGTTTTCCTTTCCATATTCTCCAAGGCTTGGGCAAGCTTTATCTCCAAAACCAGAAACTTTACATCTTGGAGTGTGAAGGAGAAGATTGGAATCATATATTAATTTAAGGGTTGAAAGCACGCTTTATTCGTTTTATTGCTTTCTTAGCCAAATCAATCCATATTCAGCCTACAACTTCGCAACTGCCATTCTTTTCATCTTTTAGTTTTTCGGCATTAACTTTCTTTTCAGTGATTCTACTCACCCGTTAAATTCTCATTCTTGTTTTTTGATTAAATTATTTTTCATTATTTTCAAAAATCTTTTACAAATCTGGGGCACCGCACTCGTTTGGGCAAACGAATCCCTCTAAACCTGTGACTTTTTGTTTAGAGGGTTATTGGGAAACCCCAATTCGCTTACTTTAACAATGATTTTTCCCGTAGGTTGTATAACCGGAACCTTTGGGAACGCGAATGACTCGTCAGCCAACTCTTACATATTCAAATTCAGGTTCTGACTTTTCTTCTTCGTCCTGAGATTTTTTATCGGGCATTTTTAACACCATATCTGTACCAAATATTGTTAGGTAATTTTAACTACGCTAACATTTTAATTTTTAGGCAATGTATGATAACCATCTTGATTAAAAAATTCTCTTAATTTTTTGCTGGATTCATTGGATTAATGTTTTTGGTCTGATCGCATAATATATAAATATTAAATTGCTGAATTTTGGTTGGTTATGAATCTTTATTGGCTTGGAATTGCCATTGGATTGTTTTCTGGCGTGTTCAATAACTTTGGAATAGTGCTTGAAAAGAAAGCCTTGAACAAATTACCCGAAGGAAAAAAGGTCGGACGTCACCTCCTCAAAAATCCCTTATGGCTGTTTGGGTTTATTTGCAATATCGTCATTACCACGGTTTTATCTTTTGGGGCGCAATTTTTAATCGGACCCACCTTAGTTCCAGGGCTGGAAGCAACCGGGATGATTATTTTAATAGTAGGTTCGTTGAGGCTTCTACAAGAAAGCATTAAAGCTCCCGAAATAATAGGAATTGGTCTAATGATTGTAGCAATATTTTGTTTATCATTCAGCCAATTATCAATAGATATCACTGATCCTTCAATTTTCTCATTTAATTTTCTCGTTCGGGTTATTATTTTTACAGTAATAATGGTTTTAGGCTCTCTTACCACCAGACTTCTAAGAGCGAAATCAAATCAATCTAAGAGCATTCTATATGCAATGGATTCTGGGTTCATGTTTTGCCTTAATAATTTCTGGATTGCAGCCTTACTGGGTACCATTGATAATATTTTCACAGGCAGTTTTACACCCATTGAATTGATAATATTTGTTATGGCTGTCATTATTTTACCGATTGGTAACTATCTTGGAATTTTTCTTCTTCAAAAGGCCTTGGAATTTGGGCAAGCCAGTAATATGCGTCCAATTCAGCAAGCTCCTATCCAAATAGTCCCTATTTTCTATTTCTTTGCCATTTTTCTCCTGCCCCCTCCCACTATTTTCTCATTACCTTTAGGTATCGGTGGGATTGCGATAATTCTCGTCAGTATGTACTTGCTTTCTAAACGTGCGGCGAAACTTGAAACAAAAAAATAGCAAAGAGCAGCCTTCGGGTAAATAACTTAAAATAGCCAAGCCCTTTCTATTGGAAGAGTTATGTAACAGACTAGCGAAAGGCAAATCCCAAAAACAACCCAAATAACAAACAAAAAAACTGATAGAAATTGTCCAAATAATGGCATACTGGCTGGATCAAAGTAAAAGGAGCTGAAGAGGCCTGCTAACACTAGAAAAGAAAAGCAAACACACATAATAATGAGCGTTAGGTAGTTCATTCGAATAATTTTCCGTCCTATATCGTCATTCCGATTTGCCCTTGAAAAAATTAGTAATATTAAAATAACTAATAAAGGCACTGCAGTTACTATTAAAATCCCGGCTACTGTTTGAATCTGTAATTCCCCCATCAGACCAAGGGCATTGAAAAATAAGGTTAGAATGAGCGTGACCACTGTAAGCAATAGATAGTATTTGAAAAATTGTTTATTCTTTAAGATCTTTAATTTTTCCATATCTCATCCTCCTAATTCCAAAGCCATGAATCGTTCTATGTAGTAAGTGGATATTTGTCCTCCGTAGGTCTGGAAATTGATATCGAAGGCATGTCCTCCCCAAGGGATCGTGACAAAGATACAAGTCTTGTTGAGGCTTTTGGCATATTCCTGAAATTCTAGATTTGCTGGATAATCCACAACTCCATCTTTATCGCCCTGTACGATCATGATTGGAGGCACTACCGTACTGTTCTTTACTAGAAAGGAAGCTGAAAATTTATTATACTGTAGATCAAGGGGCAGTGAGCCCACCAATAATTTATCAAAAAATGGTGATTTCGATTTAGTTAGATTTGTGGGAGGATAAAACCAGATTCCAGCGGTTATATTCATGATTGATGAAAAATTACCGGCAAATAAGGGGTTCTTATAGCCTAAAGTAACGATACTTGCCATATGCCCACCCGCTGATCGCCCCACAATAAAGGTCTTATTCAAATCAGCATGATATTTCGTCCTATTAACTTCAAGTACTTTCGTGAAATATCCGATATTTTCTAATTGCTGTTGAATGGTATAACTTGAATTGTATTTTGGCGTGATTAATGAAGATATCATCGCAAAGGCTTTGCCGAAGTCCCCCATTTCTGGGACCTTTGTTACATCATAAACTCCATATTGAAGATCAAAGACTACGTATCCTTTCGAAGCGAAATATTTATTGAATGGGATCACATTCCCGCCAGCCTTATTTCCCATGACCCAGCCTCCACCATGAATGGCAATAATAACAGGAAAGGGCCCATCGCCATTCGGCTTATACCAATCAAAATAAAAACTGTCATTTCCGTTATTCAAGTACAAAATATCGGTTTGAACGGAGAATTTTGCTTCATCAATTGGAAACCCAAAAATATTATCATAAATGGAATACGGCACCGGTCTCATATTTGAGGTAGTTAAATTCGTATAGGTTGTTCCGTAAGTTTGGAATAACTGATTTTCCGCATCTCGGACCCGGTAGGAAATCTGCATATATGGGATAAATGCCACAATAAGCATGAATGCACAAATTACAATAATAGTCAAAGCGCCTATCCGGTCAAGGCGTGTATCTTTCATGAATGAGAATCGGACGATAATTAATCCGCTGACGAGATAAACTAAGCATAATAGCGGGGCAATCCCCGGATAGATTATTCCCACTACAAAGCCGATTAAGGTATTATCAAAAAATACATAAACAATGGTTAAAAATAGGAAGAGCACAAGGTTCGAATAACAAAAAAAGAGCAAAATATATCTTAGGATTTTGTGAATGTTCAATTTAATTCCTCGAGGTATATACTAATTAAATTAAATGCTGAATTTAGGTACAATTCTCTCTTCTGTCTATTGCTTTTTTATACTTAAAATTTGCCATGCCTTCCTGACCCTTTCACGAACCGAGTTGCTCCTTCAAAAATTTCATTGCTTTCAACAGTTTTTAGTCCATGCCGGAATTCATTTTCGAGGGCTTCTTTTAAAGGCATTCCAAATTGTTCATATGCCGATAATCTATCTTCTCTGAGGCACGTTTGGGGGAATTTCGTAAGTTCTCGTGCGAGTTTTTCGGCTTCAGGACGACTTTGACCCACATCCACAAGACGATTTGCTAAGCCGATTTTAAAAGCCTCTTCGGCAGGCACTGGTCGCCCTGTAAGAATCATATCCAGCGCCCTGCTTAATCCAATTAACCTTGGTAATCTTATAGTACACCCATCGATAAGCGGAACTCCAAATCGTCGATTAAAAATGCCGAATGTTGCATTTCGCTCCAATACGCGTAAATCACACCAAAGTGCCAGTTCCAATCCTCCCGCCACCGCATATCCCGCTACAGCTGCGATAGTAGGTTTTGAGAGGCACATCCGCGTCGGACCCATCGGGCCATCTCCATCCAGCTCGAATCGATTTCCTTGTCCTTCAATTAAGGCTTTCAAATTGGCTCCTGCACAAAAACAGCCATGATCGCCCCAAAGCACCGCGACTCTCGCCTCTTCATCCTGTTCGAATTCTCGAAAAGCATCCGCTAATGCAGCAGCCGTTTGACCGTCCACCGCATTCTTAACTTCTGGATTATCGAGAATGATGGTCGTAACAGCAGCATTCTTTTCTATTCTAACTCCCATTTTCTAACACCCTTATCTTCAATTATTTTAAAACTATTTTTTTATGATTTACCTAAAACTTTTGTTCTCTGCTCTTTTGGCAACTTCTCACTCGCATATCTCAATACCAATCGTGCCAGATCTTTTTTATTTTGTTGTAAATAATTGAAAATTACATCCGGCTTATATTGAGAACAAACTTTGAGCAGCCAGCCGACCCCCTTTTGAATATACTCTTCTGAAGAGATCAGCATCTTTTCAACCAAATTGAAAACATACGCTTCATCAAAATCCTTTTTGACCAGAATGATTTTCAATAAAATAACCATCGCCGCCCGCCGTATCCACAGATTTTCTGATGCTATCCACGTTTCAATCATTTTTTGGGTTAATTGATCATCTTTCGCCAAAAAGGGACCAATCACCCTGATACACGTTGAATCGCATAATGCCCACGTATCACAATACTGCATAAACTGTTCTTGGAACAAATTGATAGTGGTTTCATCGAAATTCTTCTTGAACTGATTAAGGTAAAAAACTCCGGTGAACTTTTCATCATGAATATCCGAACTAATTAGCTTTTTAAAAACCTCAACCGCTATTTCGTATGTTGCTTCATATTTTTTGAAAATTGACTTCGCAACTTCTTCGATTTGAGCTATTGTTAGCCCATAACATTCAAAGTTCGGATTTTCGGAATTTAAAATGTTACACATTCGTGATTTTTTTTCTGGAGCAAGACTAGGCGCGATCTTTTTCAATTCCATTTGTATATCATTTATGATTTGCTCAATCAAAACAACAACTTCCATTGATCCGATCGTGAATAAAATAACTATATTCTTTATGACGTTTAATAATAAAAATTGTAAAGTTGCTTTTAGAAAAATAAATAGAAAAATTGAGCGTTAAGAAAAGTGAAACGTCTTGTAAAAAATTTCGAGAAATTTTTGAATAATTTCTGGGATTAGAATATATTTAAAGGATAGCATGAAGAATTTCGCTAAATAGAAGGAATATACCTTCAAGAGGGCTGTAATAGAAGATATTGGTAAAAACTAAGTATTTCAGCATGTCTTATTTTTAATTTAGGGTGTAAAAAAAAAGAAAAGTTTTATACAAAAGAAAAAAATTAGGTTTCTTGCTTATCGCCACAGAATTCACAGTAGAGAGCTTTTGCTTGAATCTCTTTCCCGCATTTTTCACACTTTTTCATCCGTTTCGATCGTGCTGTCGGCTGTTTTTCCCCACAAAATTCACAAAATTCTGCCTTCTCTGGAATTTGTTTCCCACACTTAACACAGTGTTTCACCACGACCGTTTTCTCTCTGACCTGAGTTCTAGGTGCCGCTCTGGTATAATAGCCCCTTCTAACACGCCTGGTATACGTTTTCCGGCGACCAGCCGTGAGCGCAACCACGATCACACCGACAATGATCATGACAATCATTAATATGAGCCACATTTGTTTCTGGTCTGGATCAAAGGAAAAAAGATAAAGCATTAAAAAAACAAGAACTATACCGAACATTAAAGCTGCTAGACTACTCCCTACTTTTATTGATGGAATCGTCGGGATGGCATTTAAGCTCGTATTTTTGCGATCCATTATTCTTATCATGGTTATCCCTTTTATATCCATTTCATTATTATATCCATTTTCATAATAATATGATATAAAATTAGTCCAATTGAATTTTAAAACTATGGTATTTAATACCTCCATCTAAACAACGGAATATTAATTATGGGAATGTTTGAAAAAAATGCAAGGATTTGAAGCAGACTATATTACTGAACCTATTTTATGGTTGATTGCGGCCCTGCTATTCTTTCAGTTAGGACTCTATTTCTTTACTAAATATCTAAAAAGTGAGAAAGAAGCCCGGGCCTTCTTCTCTGGCGCTGCCGTTTTTATGTTTTCCTATGCTATTATAAGGACCATTGAAGTGATTAGAAGATATTTCGTTGTAGGCTATTATTACGACATTGAGGATTTTTGGTATCATGGCGGGTCAATTACCGATACTAGTTTGTATCTTCGCTTAGCCTTTCTGATTATTTCCTGGATTGGCATAGCTTATTTCTATTATAGGATTGAGAGCACCATTTTAGAAAAGAAAACCTATTATATCTTAACGATTGCTGCATTACTCAAACTGGTAATAAATCCAATGCTGTATTTTCCTAGTATATTCAATTTTAATACATTTATGATAATAAACTCTATCTTATTCGTAATTTGCGGGTTTTTCCCCGTTGTTCTGTTTGCTTACTATGCGCTTAGAAACTATGTTAATAAGAGAGGTCCTTGGGCATTGTTAGCGGTAGGCTTACTCTGTTATATTGTGGGAGAAATAGGATCTAATCCAGAAGCCTATCTGATCACCTCGAATATGAACCAAATTGTCGTACATTACGGGTCCCCTCTACTTGTTATCCTTGGTGGCATTCTATTGACCCTAGCTTTGCGACGTTTATACGAAATCGGCGTTGAAGCTCCTAAAGGTGCTCTCCCCGATGATCAAATCAAGAAATTACAAGAAAAAGTTGTACAATTAAAGTACATTATTGTCATTATGCTCGTATTTTTGGCTATTGCCTTCTCTGTTATCTTATATTATTTCCTATAGACTATTTTTTAAACGCCTCACTGAGCGCGGCTTTGCATCATTTTTGTGACGGCTTCAATGAAATTAGTAGCAGGCTTTGTATCCCGCACTTTTTTGAGGTTAATGGCATCATTCGGACAGTTAGAAGCGCATATGCCACAGCCGATGCACACATCTTCACGCACTATAATTTTATCTTCTGATTTATCTTCGCCACTCTTGAGGATAAGCGCATAGAATTGGCAGGTATTGACACATTTTTTGCATTTTTTACATAGTTCTTCATTGATTACGGGTAAATAATCAGACTTTTGGAAAATATCCCAGTAATTGTATTTAACGGCCATGCCAAGAATCCCACAGCAACATGTACAGCAGTTGCAAATAAACCCTTGCCGATCTACCGTATTTTGAGTGATATGGACCAGCCCCTCCTTCTCTGCTTGCTTTAAGATTTCCAAGGTCTCCTCTACCGTGATATATCGCCCTATACCCTCGTCGACAACGAATTTCGCAGGGATTCCGAATACTAAGCAATTTTCAACCGTTCTCTCACATTCTGGGGCTGTTTTTAACATCATCGACATTGTGCGGCACGTGCAGGGCACCACCGCAATGTTATTATCACCAGCTTCCCGAATAATCATTTCCACATCCTGATAGGTCAAAATTTGGGATTTATCCACTTGTATGGTTTCGTCCATTTCGATTAAGCGTGAATCTGCCGCTGGCTTTGTTCCTGGAACAACCCGAAAAACCGTAAAATCAGAGACGCCGCCTAGCAGCCCAACCGCATCCTGCGGATGTTCATGGAATTTTTTCACGAACTTCCGGCGTTCATCAATACTCACATTCTTATTGATAATGAAGTATTCCACTAATCCTGGAAATAAGGGGGGGATCATGAATTTCTTCTTCCCATCCTTTTTACTAACATAGTAGAACAATACACCCCGATGGGCTAACCGTTCAAAAGTCTCCCTTACCGTATCTAGGGGAAGGCGTGCCTTCTTCGCGTAGTCCTCTATCGTATAACGATCCATCCCAATGGTTTTAAATGGACCCGCAGTTAATACCTTCGCATCTTCTTCTGAATACCAAATTTTCAGGACATCCAAAGAGATTTTGTTCTTTGGCATCATGATAATATCTCTCAATTTCTTGTACGCCTTTTCTGCATCGGCACTACTCATTAGACTCACCTTAAAATCAAAAACAATAATAATTGATTCTTTTTTAGAATCTGATTATTCTGTATATTCAATAACTTTTTTTATTTTATAATTTACGCTGCAATCAGTAAAACCTTCAAAGGTTCGAAACTAAAGCAGTTTCTTAGAAATAAATGTTGAAATAAAATAATGGTCAAAATGAAGAGTGGCTTTTTAACTATAATTAATTCCGTGGATTCGCATCAATTAATTCCTGCCTATGACGTCGATATATCAAGATTGGAATGTCTCCTTGGATCAAATTTTCACCCATTTTATACGAGGTCTTCTTGGGTTGTTGAGTAATAACCACCCTTTTGTCCTGCCTAAGAATTTTTTTTTGATTATAAATCATTTTCAACAGTCCTACTTCGAGTTTTTGCAAATATCAAATTTCAAACTAATTCTTGACTTTAAATTAAAGAGGTAAAATTTTCATCCAAGGTTAAATTTAGAAGTAATTTATTAGAAAAGAATTAACAATTTGTATATCGTTGAATTTTAATTGAAAATCTATCTATTTAGAGGGTTATAAAATTCTAAGGAATAACAATCGAGGGTGAAATCCTAAATGGATTATATTAAGGTAGTTTTTCTCGGGTTATCAAATGTAGGTAAATCGACAATTCTTTCTATATTAGGGAAGAGATACAGTCTTATATCCAATTTACAACCCACAAAAGCTATTGAACGGCAAACCACTGAAATATTTGGGTATAATGTAATATCATGGGATCTCCCAGGCCAATCTCGATTAAGAGAAGAGTTAGTGCTAAAAGAAAATAGTTCTGCACTGAAAGATGCAAATATTTTAATATTTGTGTTTGATGTTCAAGAAACAGAACAAATAGGGTCTGCAATCGATTTTATGAATCAAGTTCTGAGAAAAGTTGAATCTGAAACACGAGAACTTCCCTATATTGGAGTTTTTATTCATAAAATGGACCCCGATATCCAAAAGAAAATTCCTATCTCCATAAATGTAAAAAAGATACAGGATGCGGTTAATGATATTGCAGGAGGATACCAAGTGGATTTTTTCCTCACTAGCATGTTTATGGAGCCTACAATCTACATAGGTTTCTCAAGTGTATTCCGAAAGGTGCTTTCACGAAAAAAGCAAGAATCTTTAAAGAATGTATTGACCTCTTTTATGGACCAATTGCTGCTCAATGCAATCGTAATTTTAGATAAGAATAATTTTATTGTTAATCACTCTGAACGGGAGGAAAATGATTTAAAAATCCTCCAAGACTTCGTTTTCAATTTAATATCTGCTTTCCAAAACGCAAGAAAACATGAGATTCCTGTTGATGAAATTAAATTGCAGATCAAGGACTATCTTTTTCTTCTTTTGCCAATATCGCTAAACCAGAACGAGATTTTTGTAGTTGGAAGCACTTACGACCCCCAAATTTCTTTTCTGCCCTCTTTGACTAATATAAGTTCCGCCCTACAGAAAGCAATTAAATGAGTTTCTTAGATCTAGACTTAACTCATCCTAAATCTAGATAAAAAATTAGATAAAATTGGAAAATATTAGATGAAATTAGGACATTAAAAGAGTGGTTAAATGGAATCTATTAAAGTCGTTTTTGTTGGAGTTCAGAATGCAGGGAAAACAACCCTTATTAATATACTTTCAAAGAAATACAGCCTTATATCCAATTTAACACCGACAAAGTCCATCCAACAAGAAACCACTGAAATTTTCGGAGTGAATATAATAAGCTGG
>Ga0315279_10007656_pt1 | contig 13293 bp, 9 predicted proteins | sample YL17G06_20_MG_FD_203694 | JGI IMG/M metagenome (GOLD analysis project Ga0315279, IMG submission 203694) | Sediment microbial communities from Yellowstone Lake, YNP, Wyoming, USA - YL17G06_20 | ecosystem: Environmental > Aquatic > Freshwater > Lake > Sediment | place: USA: Wyoming | collected... | reverse complement strand
CAACGCCGCCCCGCAGGCGAGCGGTGGAGGAGGCACCGACAACACGATGCTGTACATAGGCATCGTCGTGGTGGCGATAATCATCATCGCGGCCTTGGCCTTCCTGATGATGAGACGCAAGAAGTAGTCCGGAGATCTAAATCATATAAAGAGGGCCTTGTGCCCTCATCTAGTTTCTTATTTATCTGGACCAGTTAGACCTGGCATTACTATCGTTATGGATCAGACCTAAGCCTGCGACTCGGTGGCTTCAGACCGACCCCCTCCGAAACGTAATGTTCGGGGTCGCCATCATGGTGGTGTTCGATCAGCGGAAGAAGTCTCATTCTTTAAGACAGATGAACATCCGCTCATCGGCGGCGAACTCGTCCTGGAGCTTCACGATCAGGTCGGAACGAGTGCGCTTGGACTTCATGGCGTCCTTGACGTAGCTGTGGACCTCATAAGTTATCCCGTCAATGGAGAAGTTGCGGGCATAGACCTCTGGTTTGGGTTCCTTCATGAGCCCCTCCACCTTCGCGATGGCGTTCGCGACCATCATTTCCACCTCTGCGTGAGGGACCGATGCGGGAGCTGAGAATTCGATCGTAATGCCGTGCACCGCAGAGCGGTCATAATTTAGGATGTTGCCGCTGTTGATCTCGTTGTTCGGGACCTCGACCGTCTCTCCCTCTTCCGTTTTCACCTTTGTGAAGGCGAGGTTCTTCTCCACTACTTCACAGACCAGGTCATCGCCGATCCGGATGTGATCACCGACATCAAAGGTATCGGTGTTCATCAAGGCCAGACCGGACACGATGTTCTTGATGACGCCGTATGAGAGCGCAATTCCCAATATGATGAAGACCAGGATGATGAGGATGAGCACCAGCCCGACGGACTCCAGCCCCACGATAGAGAACAGCATGAACACGGCGGTCAGGAAGGCAATTATGTAGAGCACATAGCGGGCAATGTCGCTGAATAGGTCGATGACCTTGGGGTTGAATTTCTTGGTGCGGAATTTATAGTCCTCGAAGATCGCTCCCACGAGCTTGACGACCACAAAGATGGCCAGGATGAAGACCACTATGATGCCGATCTTCGTGCCACTCCTGTTCAGGAAATCTTGGATCGATTCCCACGGCTCGATGTTGAGGAAGAACTTCATCAACAGCAGCAGGACGATCACCGCCGCTGCCACATAGACCAAATAGCTCAGCAACAGGCTGGTGAACTCCACCGCGCTGCCACGGAACGCATTGCCATCCATCATGGTCATTCGCGCTTTCCTGGCCACGCGCCTCAGGAGGCGCACGATCAACATGGCCACCAGGAGGATGAGGGCGATGAGGATCAAATCAAGGATGTATGTGTAGTAAGAGTCCCAAAAGTTCACCTTGATGAATTCTGAGATCAGAGAAAGGACATATAGGCCGTAATAGACCAGAGCGATGAGGGTCATCGCCATGACCATTCTCGCTAGATACTTGGCCACATCATCGTCAATATAACCGCTCTCCTTGGCCCTCATCTTGGTCAGGCTTTTCGATAGGTAGGACCAGATGAATAGCGAGGTCACCACCAAGATGAAGAAGATGAGCACCGCCCAACCATAGTCCGTGAGCCAATCCCCGGACCCGGTAGCCAGTGGCTGCACCTCAACGCCAGGAAGCATGACCAGTGTATTTCCTGCTCATATTAAATTATTACCGGGGCTGAAACCTCTCCTCAATCACCAATCGAAGGCGGGTCGAGTGTCGTCTGGATGAGCTGAATGCAATCTGGCCGAAAGGAGCCAAATGTCCACCAGTTTATCCGCGTCCACTTTGCAGAAGGCGGAGACGAAGCGGCCAGGAACCCTCTCGAAGAGCACACCGAACCTCATGTCCCATCCGCCTTGGGCGGAAGGAATGAAGGTTGCAAGATTGACCTCCACCATTCCTGAGAACTGTACCTGAGGAGCGTCGATGGCACTCGTCACCAGCTTGGGCAACCCCGCCCGACCGAAGCCAGCGAAACGCACATAGACATCGCCCAGCAGCGTATCGGTGATCCGGGACGAGCTCGCCACTTGCGTGGGGTTCATGATGTTGCCCAGGGCGCACTTGATCGAATCGACCAACCATAGAAGGGCATCACGCACGAAATCGCCGGTGATCACCAGGGACATCCTGAACCCTCCGCTTAAGGATTGGGAATAATCTGTCAATTTCAGCTCTATGAACAATCCCATCTCCACCACGGAGCGAGCGAGGATCTCTATCAGAGTGACTATCATGCCCTCGGTGGCTTCCTGGATCATGCTGCCCAAGGAATTGAGGTCCACCCCCCAATCATGCTTTCCGAAGGCTTTGGCCGCCTCGTCCTGAATCAAATGGACCAACTTCTCCGGATCGTTCTGGTCGATCAGCAACACCCCGTTGGCCCCACCCCGAGTCCCCTGTTTGAAGACCCATCTCTCCGCCCCGTCGAAGGCCCTCTGCCAGGTGCGCTCATCGTTGTAGTGATCGGAAATATATTGGGTCGAATCCACCAGAGCGTTGGATTGATCAATGAGGACTATCTGCTCCCCCAGGGGTATCCCTTGCTCACCCCCATTATCCAGGGCCAAGTGGTCAAAGTTGACCACATAATGACCTTTAGGCCCAATGATGATGTTCCCTATCTCGTTAAGCATCTGGGCGCCGTGTGAGGTCTCGATGCTCCACCCATCAAGGTCCACTGGGTAGTTAGAAGGGTTGTAAAGCTCGACCCATTCCCTGCCATCGTCGGTTCCACGGGGATTGAGCTCCACCTCATTGATCACCACATGATTCTGGATAAGGGAGTTGAACTTGGCCTCGAACCCGATATCCAATGAAGCAGTGAGGCCGGGGATAGGTGTAGGAATGCGGGATAGGAAGGCTCCGATCGCCGGTATATCCGATAGGGCGTAGCGGACCGACTTGTACTGCACTATCTTCGGTGAACAGATTTCGAGGGAGAAACCATCGAAATCCCCGGTGAGCTCGAGGAAATGACTGATGACCATCATGCGGGGGTCGATGGTGCAGGAGGCGGCCCAGCCCTCTCCTTGGAAACCGCCAACGACCATGAGATCGTAGCCCTTTCGATACACCGACAGGAAACGAAGCGCAAGGCTGAGACCGCCGTTCCTAATCGTCACCTTGAGCAAATCCCTGGTCTTGCCATAAGTGATATCCTTCAGATCGGTCTCGAATGTCACCAAGAGACCGAACAAAGAAACGTTGAACTGCAGCTTGCCCAGAGTGCTGGTGAGAGCGTAGGACAGCCATTCGAAGAAGGCGGACAGGGCACCATCGAGCATATCCCTGAGGACCTGGATCAGCTGACTTATCAAATCGGAGATGTAATTGATGACCTTCATCCCGAAGGAAACGATAGAGGAGAGGATGTCCTGAAGGAAGGAGAACACCTTACCCAAGGCGTCCCCGACCCATTCCAGGGCTCCGCAGATCCCATTCCAGATCTGCCCGAAGACTTGCTCCACCTGCTTCAGAAGGGTCATCGTTGGTCTGTACGATATCCCAGCCAGCGGCCATCCGGACTCGCCGAAGAGGGTGATATTGAGATCGATGGGCACGACCGCATTGCTCGTGATCCCCCCTGCACCGATTCCGGAGGACAGTTCACCTGCGGTCACTAGTTCGATGCTGAACGAGCCTTGCACTCGAACACCATACTGGCATCGGAAGGGGCTCATGGTCAGGTTTCCGATGTCGGTGGTATGCTGATTGGGATAGCCTTCGTCTCTCGGATCGTAAGCGGAAGGATCGGTTATAGCGATCCTCAGGGCATCAGACCTCCCCTCGAGCCAGGGCATCTCCGTTTCTATCTGGAGCTTCTCCTTGATGATCCTTGAGTTCGTCACATGCAACGTATAGTCCAAACAGCCGGCCATTGGGATCTCAACGTGATCTCCGCGGATGCGCATGCCTTCGCTTTGCTCCTTGACCATCGATTGCATGTGCCGAATAAGGACATTCTGCAGCCCGGGAAGGTTTTGGATCGCCCCTGAAGCCAATTTGATGATCGTAGCGGCCAGAACATCCTGCTTTGCCTTCGGATCAGGAGTCGAGAAGCCGGTCTTGAAGAGATTCATAACGTATTCGACATCACCGCGAAGGTCAGCCTCTATCAGCTTCCTTACCCCCCATTCCTCGGAACCGCGCAGCCAGCAATCAATGACCTTCAAGGCCATGGCGCGGGAAGAGGGGCCGAAGCCCGGCAATCCAGCCAGAACTTCATCCGTTAGCTCGCTGCCCAACTTGTCTATGGCATAGCCCACGGAATCATTGAAATCGAAGATGCTCGACCACCTGTGGTCCACAAAGGAAAGGAACGCCTTTCCCATCGCGTCCTGCAGATTGCAGATCTTCTGCGCCTTTTCAAAGGCTTCCGTGAACCATGTGCCTTCCACGGTGGAGTTGATGATCTCGACGACCTGGTCGAGATAGTTCCGGCCATCAGCGGGGTTCAGGTCGACCTGCATCTCGGGCAGGGAAAGACCATTCGCCACCCCTTGAGCGATGGTGGCCACAAAGTCGCTGAGGGTCGCCGCCAGGTCCAAGGTGCGTGCCCGATAGTCAATGGCGAAGTTCTTCCACTCGCTGGAGCTGAAGATGTCATAGGAAGGAAAGTCGATCTCCCTTCTACCGCCCATACTGACCGCGAATCTCTCGCCCTCATCATTATCCAGGCTAATGCTGATCATGGGAATGTCGATGATCGCGTCCGGCCGACCTTGGTTCATGTACCGGTAGCGGCTCTCCTCGACCGCTCCGTTGATCATCCTTCCGCTGATCCAGGCCACCGCATTGTCCTTGATGGTGTCTTTCTGCAGGACGGCGTCCAGGACCCCGATCAAGCTCAATTGAGCGTTCAGCTCCTGCTGCGAGATGAATCTCAGGATGTCGGCTACCTGCATATAGTCGAGCCAGCGGAGCACGATGGTGTCACTCATCGCATACAGGGTCTGAGCTAGCACCGACTTCATGTCAACATAGGATTCCTGGTTGAATTGCAGGAAGAGGTCGGCGGGGTCGACGTCACCCTCGAGGTCCACGAGGTCCTTCAGGCAGACCGAGGGGTCCGTGGTCGTCATGCGCTCAAGGACCTTCAAAGCCGTTGCTTCATCGTAAGAGCGGAAATCCTTCCTTTCTTCCAATAGGATCGCCAAGGACACTGCGTTCGATACGTCCCTTTCAGAGAGCACGGGAGCTTCGGCCTTCGACATCGTCTCAGAACCATGACCATTCAGCATCCTGGCCTGGACGAGGGATTGCAGCATGTACCTGACCACGTTCTCAAAATCGTTCTTGGCACCGCTGAAATCGGTCTCGAAGGCTTCCATCCGATTGGCCAGCAAAGGGGCGGGGATATAGATCGGAAGGTCCATCTTAGCATTCCAGATGATGTTGTTCAGACCCTCGACGACGCGCAGTCGGACCTGACCTTCCAGCGAGAAGTAGGCTGGTATCGTTTGCTGAGATTGCACCCCTTCGATCTGGTCCGCCCCTGCGATCAACTCCCGCTCGCTGAAGGTCAGCCTCAGGAACCGCAGGCCCACGGTGCTGTTGGAGATCTCGATCGCGAATGGAGAGGCGGTCACGGGGTAGCGATGGTTCAGGTAATCCTTCCAGGCCTCCTGGAATGCCGATGAGATCAGGGTTTCGTTGGAGTTCCTAGCCTCCGAACAGATCTTCATGGCGATGGAGAAGGCTGCCTGCTGCAGGGCCTCCCCTTCGGTCATGGCCTTGTTCACCATACTCTGAAAGGATTCGCGATTGGCCGCCGATTCGTTCTTGGCGGTGTCAAGTTGGCTCATGGCCGCAACGCTGGCGCCCGCGATGAGGAGAAGAATGACCGCGACGAGGGCAAAGGACATCTGCCCTTTCTTGCAGCCTGCTAGCCGATCGAGAGCCGATGTCTTATGTGCCTTCCGCAGAACCTTGCCGCCCATCATCGTCTGATGGAGGCGGATAAGGATTGAAACATCTGCCAATTACATGCAGTATTACCTGGCGCGTCCCTTGCCACAAACCACCTTCATCTGGCCGGACAGTTCTGAGGTGGACAGGCCAGGGGAGCGCTGCAGTTCGAGCCCGCGCATGGATGGGACCGGACCGCTGGGGGGTCAGCGCACGGCTGGGGGCATGGAGCGCTGGGGGAGCCGCTGTCATAGCTGCCATGACTGAGCATCACCCCGGAGGCCACCACTGCCCCTCCGATGACGAGCAATCCGATCACCGCTACCACTCCGACCCCTAACAGCTTCTCGGCGACCGAACTCATCATGCCACTTCCAGTATGATGGGTTCGGGTAACCATTCCTATATCAATGTGAGTGGAACATCTTCGGCCACTTCAATCCTGAAGCTTATCCAGGACTATGCGCATGAAGTTCGCCAGATGCGATGCGATGAAGGGATTATCCGAGAAACCGCACAAGCTGAGGTCTGGAGAGGCGATCATCGCCGTCCGCCCGTCGCTTATCACATCCGTAGCGATGAGGTCCTTCTTCCGGTACACCCTCGTGCTCAACGGCACCTTCAAGGATGGCTCGGTGACCACGATCACCTCTACGCCCCGTTTCACCGCCTCTTTGAACCTGTGCGCGTGCGCCGCCCTGATGTCTCCCATGGCCGGAGTGGAGATGATGAACTCCTTGGTGGCCGCATCGAGCATCTCCCCGATCTTGGCCAGTACGCTCTCTTTCCCTGAGAGGGTGTAAACGAGCTGCGGAATGCCCTTTTCGCTCATGAGCCCTTTCACCGACTCGAGCTTCTCGAAAGTGTTAGTAATCTCGGTCAAGATGCGTTCCTTGGCCTCGTTCAGCTCCACAGGATGGAAGATTATTGGCCGGCCCTCCATGAAGGTGACCAGACCCTTGTCCTTCAAGGATTGAAGCGCTTTGTAGGCAGAGGTCCGGGGGATGGAGGCAAGGTCGGCTATCTCCTCTGCCGTCCCATGATTCTTTGCTATTAGAGCGACATACGATCTGGATTCATAGTCAGAGAGACCGATTTTCGCCAGGACGAAGGCAATTTCACGATATTCCTTCTCCAGCGAATCGAGGTCAAGATTGAGCACATCGATCAGATTCATGTTGACATTTGTAGCAATAGCGACTACATAAGTATTAAATCATATCTTGTTTTAGCACACACTAGGTGTCAGTCAAGATGATCGCCAAACCAAGCGCTCTCCAGATGGGGCTGCCCAAGAAGACTCAGTCACTTTGCCCCGAATGCGGTAAGATCATTCCAGCAACGCTTTTCGAATCTGAGGGGAAGGTGCTCATCGAAAAGACCTGCCCTGACCACGGCAAGACCTCCGATGTCTATTGGTCTGACGTGGCCATGTTCCTGAAGGCGGAGAAGTTCGCCTATGACGGGACCGGGGTCCTCAATCCCGCCATTCCCAACGCAACGGTCTGCCCGAACGAGTGCGGCCTCTGCCAATTGCACACCAGCCATACAGCGCTCGCCAACATCGATCTCACAAACCGATGCAATCTGAAATGCCCCATCTGCTTCGCCAACGCGAACGCGGCCGGGTATGTCTACGAACCGTCCTTCGAGCAGGTGGCCAAGATGCTGGAGAACCTGCGGTCGGAGAGGCCAGTGCCCACACCGGCGGTGCAGTTCTCTGGCGGGGAGCCTACCATCTATCCTAAGTTCGTTGACGTCCTGAAGAAGGCCAAGGAGCTCAACTTCTCACAGATTCAAGCGGCCACCAACGGCATCCGCTTCGCCAAGGAGCCTTCGTTCCTGAAGGAAGCCGTAGACGCAGGCCTGAACACCATCTACTTGCAGTTCGATGGGCTGAAGGACGAGATCTACATGGCGTCTCGGAATGCCCCCCTCCTGGAGATCAAGAAGAAGGTCATCGAGAACGTCAGGAAGCTGGATAAGAGGCCTTCTATCGTGCTGGTTCCGACCATCGTGAAGGGCATCAACGACGATCAGGTGGGCGAGATATTCAGGTACGCCGTGCAGAACATCGATGTGGTCAGAGGCATCAACTACCAGCCAGTTGCTTTCACGGGAAGGATCGACCAAGCGCAGAGGGCCAAGATGAGGTACACCCTCCCGGACCTGGCTGACGACCTGGCCAAGCAGACCGGGGCCATGACCAAGGATGATTTCTATCCGGTGCCGTCCGTGGTTCCCATATCCACCTTGATATCGGCGCTGCTCGGCGAGCAGAAGGTCACCTTCACCGCGCATCCGCACTGTGGCATCGCCACCTACCTGTTCGTGCAGGACGAGAAGCACATCGTCCCGCTGACCCGTTTCGTGGACGTGGAGCCGCTGTTCCGGGAGCTGTTCGACCTGTCCGAAAGGGCGGAGAGGTCGAAGGTGAAGTTCCCTTACAAGGCCAAGGCGTTCCGGCTGCTGCAGAAGTACATCCACAAGGAACGAGCGCCCGAGGGGCTGGACGTCATCCATTTCCTCAGAATGCTGAACTCCGTGTTCAACGACTCCTCCAAGAAGGGCTTGGCGGAGTTCTCCTGGAACATGTTGTTCGTCGGGGGCATGCACTTCCAGGATTCCTACAATTACGACATCGAGAGGGTGAAGCGCTGCGTCATCCACTATTCCACCCCGGACGGCCGCATCATCCCCTTCTGCGCCTACAACGGAGGACCGACCTACAGGACCGAGATCGAGAAGAAATTCTCGGTGCCCATCGAAGAGTGGCGAAAGACCCACGGCCACGAGTATACCTGAGGAGCTGGACGCGATGATCGTGAGAATCGAGAAGTGCATGCACTGCGGGGGCTGCGTCGGCACCTGCCCCCAGAACGCCATCTACCTGAACGAGGTGGTGCTGGAGTTCAATGAGAGATGCAACCGCTGCGGCCGCTGCGTCAAGTTCTGCCCGGTAGCGGCGCTCAAACTGGAGGCGAAGGCATGAGGACCGACTACGACGTAATCGTGGTGGGCGCCGGACCAGCCGGAAGCGTGACCGCCTATCATGCGGCGAAGAAGGGGGCCAGCGTCCTTCTGATCGAGAAGAGGCAGGAGATCGGCTCCTCACTGCGCTGCGCGGAGGGCATATCCCGGGGAGGGCTGAAGAAGGCGGGCATCGAGCTGGACCGGAAATGGGTGGCCACGGACATCGCCGGAGCCAAGCTCGTCTCGCCCAACGGCTCCTTGTTCCGTTTGGACGAGAAGCACGCGGGCAACGAGGTGGGCATGGTCCTGGAGCGCCATCTATTCGACAAGGCCATGGCGGCCCGAGCGGCGCGCGCCGGCGCCGAGATCAAGGTCAAGACCGCCGCCACCGGCCTGATGATCGAGGACGGGACGGTGAAGGGCGTCAAGGGGATCAGCTTTGGCGAGCCGTTCAGCTACACCGCGGGGTGCGTTGTGGGAGCGGATGGGTATGAATCGCAGGTGGGGCGCTGGGCCGGAATCGACACCACCGTCAAGCCGAGCGACATCACGACCTGCTTCCAATACCGCATGACGAACCTCAAGAGCGAGCCCGACTTCTGCGAGTTCGTTCTGGGCTCCGCTGCGCCTGGCGGCTATCTCTGGATCTTCCCCAAGGGAGGCGACACGGCCAACGTCGGCATCGGTGTGCTCCTGTCGAGGGTGAACAAGCCAGCGGCGGCCAAGTGGTACCTGGACGAGTGGATCAAGAAGGACCCGAGGCTCAGCTGCGGCCAGCCCCTGGAAGCAGTGGCGGGGGCGGTATCGGTCTCTCCGCCGGTGGAGAAGGCCATCGGCAACGGTGTGCTCCTGGTCGGCGATGCGGCGCGCGTCATTGACCCCATAACCGGGGGCGGTATCGCCAACGGTTGCCTCCAGGCCGTCCATGCGGGAGAGGTGCTGGGCGAATGCGCACAGGCGGGGGATTTCAGCGAGGCCGCTCTGAAGAAGTACGAGAAGCTGTGGCGCGACGACCTGGAGAACAAGCTCTGGCGCAACTGGATGGCCAAAGAGAAGCTGGTCACCCTATCCGATGCTACGCTGGACAAGATAATCGAGACCCTGTCGGAGTGCGACATCAAGTCGATGTCGGTCTACAATCTGCTTGCCGCCCTCAAGAGCAAGATGCCCGAACTGGTCAAGGAGTTCGAGGAGTTCATTTAGAGCTCCCTGCAAACCATTTTCCGCATTATCATCCGCTCGGCAAATAAGGGGGGCTGCGGCATCTCTTTTCATCTTCATCTTGAGAATCCGTTAAGGTTCTTCCCATGCCCGAAGACCTAAGTTTCGGGACTTCACGCACTGTCTATAAGCATGGCTCACTTGCCCTACCTCTCCTCCCTCACTCCATCCACACCGGCGCGCACCACGAACGGGGTACCGCCCTTCATGCGGATGGCCTCGCAGACCTCCTCTGTGCGGTCCGTCAAGGCGATCATGCTGCCCCCTCCGCCGGCCCCGGTCAGCTTGGCCCCATATGAATAGGGGAGGGTCGCCATGACCAGCTTGTCAAGCTCGCGGCAGGAGACCCCCAGGATGGCCAGCAGCTTGTGGTCCCTGGTCATGAGCTCACCGAGCCGGACCACATCGTTCTCTTTCAGGCGCTTGACCCCCTCGGCCGAGAGCTCACCGATCTCCTGGATAATGTCGCGGGCGAAGGTGGTATGGTCGGCATAGCGTTTTACCTTAGCCACCAGAGGACCTGTGGCCGCGTGGATCCCAGTAAACCCCACCACCAGGTTCAATCGCGGCACATCACAGTGATGGATGAACCATTCCCTCACATCCTTCTTGATGTGCCACAGGAAATCTGGCGCTTGACAGGGCCCGACCACAATGCCCTTTCCGTGAGCACTGACGGAGGTGTCGATGGGGCTAGCCCTGCCCTGCACCGAGGATTCGATCTCGAAGGCCCGCACGGCGATATCCTTCTCATCCATCCCATCCCCTTTCAGAAGACGCAGAGCGGCCAGGAGCCCGACCGTCACGGCCGCTGAGGAGCCCATTCCCGACCCGGAGGGGAGGTCGGATTCCGTTTCCATCGCGAGCGGGCCGTCGGACCATTGCGCCTTGATGGCCCCATGAATGTAAGGATGAGTGGCGCCGCTAAGCTCAGAACCGTTAATGGTGAAGGTCGAAGCGGGATGCACCTCACTTCTGATCCGGAGATCAATGGCGACCGCTATCGCCGGCTGGCCGAAAACGACGGCGTGCTCTCCGAGAAGAATGACCTTGCCAGGAGCCGAAGTGACGACCATTTGCCGCACCATGCACTTCCCCGGATTAAACGGTTTGCCTGGCCAGGGCGCTGGACCTCCCCAGTCCCCTGGCGCTCAGGCTTATGTTTCAAGTCGCTCAGTTGAGCTTATACCTGGTGAAGACCTCTTCCACGGCCTCGTTGGGGGACTTGTCGCTCAAGTCCTTCCTCTTTCCATTCCAGTAGGATTCCTGGAAGGCGAGCAGGGTGTCCCTCAGTTTCTCATCGTCATCGAAGTTATCGCCGTGCTTCGCCATGAACTCCTCTTGGAAGGTGGCCAGCAGGTCAACCCCGTATTTCTTGTTGACGTGGGTGACCGCCAGATAGTCATCGAGGTTCTCCGCCACTACCTGGGAGAGGTCCTCCGGTAGTATGTCCATCAACATGTCCAGCATGGCGTTGGAGAGGGTCAGGAAAAGCATCTCCCTCTTGTTCGGCTCGGGAACCACCTGTTCGTCGATGGTCTGCATCAGGCTCTCGAACCAGATGTCGAAAAGGGCATAGGATCGGGCCGGGTTGTTCTTGAAGACCACGCCCTCGCTTTCCGCGCATCCACAGGTCTCATCATGCTCGTGTTCCTCGTGTCCGCATGCCTCCGGCTGCTCCTCTTCCTCCTTCTTTTCGACCTTCTTCTTTTTTTGCGGAGTCTTCTCCGAGGACTTCTTTTGCGCCATTGAATTGACCTCAAAACCTATGAGATAGGCAGTGCACGCTGAGTGCCTATTATGTATTTAAATTGGTAATCTTGACCGATTGGGGCATTCATTTCTCTAGCTGACCCAATAGGGCCCGCGCCGCCTCCCGTTCCGCATCCATCTGGCTTTTCCCGGAACCGGAGGCGCTGTGCCCTTCTACCGACAGGTGCACGGAGAAGAAGCAATCATGATCTGGCCCCTCCCTTGTCGCTCGATGCTCTTGGGAGACCTTGGATTTCTCGCACCATTCTTTCAGAAGCCGGATGGGATCCAGTTCACCCTTCACCTTCTCGAAAATGCCGCTCTGGAAGAACCATTGGTCTATCAAGGAGCTGACCTTTCTCAGCTCGCCCCCTTGATCCAGATAGACCGCCCCAATGATCGATTCGACGCCCTGGGCGATCATGCTGTCGGTTATACCCTTCCCGGAGCCAACTGATCTGCCCACGATTAGCATCTGCTTCAAGCCGATGCTCCGGCCCACTTTTTCCAGTGTCTTATTCTTGACCAGATTCGTTCTGAGCTCGGTCAATTCCTTCTCGGTGGCCCCCTTTCTGTCCTCGAACAGCCGTTGACTGATCACCAGGCTTAGCACCGCGTCACCCAGGAATTCGAGCCTTTCGTAGGAAGAGGGGTCTTTGGACTCGGCCGCCTTGGATGGGTGCGTCAATGCCTCTCGAGCCAGATGTTCACGGGCAAACCGATAGCCGATCGCTTCTTGAAGCGCGCTCAGCTTACGGCGCACCTTCACCTCCTCTTCACTGATATCCGGGTTCGTCAATCAATTCACCCGCTAGCCTTTGCAGACCTCATGCAGATCGATGCCGTACCAAGAAGTCATTTGATTCCATAATTCCCGCGGCGACTGGTAGGCATGATAATTGAAGCGCACATCTTAATATAGGCCAATCTCATATTGCATCCATTCCCTCGATTTCCAACATGGATATAGGATGTCCTTTAAGGATTTCCTGGGAAAATAACCAACATAGGTAATATATAATGTACGGAAAACCGAGAAGCGGTGGATATAGAGGTAGGCAAGACGACGGCCCGCGTGAGATGCACGATGTTACCTGCTCCGAATGCGGGGTCCAGACACAGGTTCCCTTCAAGCCGACCGAAGGAAGGCCGGTTTATTGCAAGGATTGCTACGCCAAGCACAAGCCAAAGAGAGACAGGTTCTAAGACCAGCCTCAGAACTTTCTTTCAAACCATTTCTTCTCATTTTATCGTTTTCTGATGATGCGGTATTATAACGCTAATTATTATAATTATACTAAGTTCAAAGCCAGACCTCAAGGAAGAAAACGCTTTGCACATTCCCGAGGATGCCACGGCAGATACAATTGGGGGATCCCCGGTCCAACAATGGACATCCTCAGTCATGTGTTGA
>Ga0315279_10007655_pt1 | contig 13296 bp, 26 predicted proteins | sample YL17G06_20_MG_FD_203694 | JGI IMG/M metagenome (GOLD analysis project Ga0315279, IMG submission 203694) | Sediment microbial communities from Yellowstone Lake, YNP, Wyoming, USA - YL17G06_20 | ecosystem: Environmental > Aquatic > Freshwater > Lake > Sediment | place: USA: Wyoming | collected... | reverse complement strand
TCCATCTCGTGCCTACGACAAAGAGACGGCCGTCGGGTTCGAGCCTTTCGAGCAGTTCCTTCTTGAACCACGTTTTCAGTCGGTCTCGCAGCGATTCGCTGTTCGCCCAGTCCTCGTCTACGATGTCATCACAGATGATCTCGTCGACGCGGCGTCCAATGATAGCCTGCTCGACGCCGATGGCCGTGATAGACGGATCCTTCTGGGGCAGAGCGGTCGGGGAACGGGAGACAATGATCTCGTGCTGCGACCATTTGCTGGGATGGAAGGGTTTGAGGTCTCCGAAGATCTCGACATATCGCGGATGGACCATCCAGCCTTTGATCTCGCGAACGAAGGACGCCACGAAATCTGCGGTATGACTTGCAATGAGGAAGCGTAAGTCAGGATTGTTTCCAATCCGCCATAGCGGATAGTTAATTGTCGAACTGGTGGATTTGCCGTGGCCTGGAGGCAGAATGATGATGCCGCGTCTGACGCGTCGATCCTGAAGAATTTTGTAGATCAGTTCATGATAGGGCGCATTCACGTATCCGAGATGTTCCGTGAAGGCGATGAGGTCAGCTCTGACTAGGCTGCGATACAGCGTGTCGGAGCCTGCGTTCTTTGGCTTTCTCCCATAGTTTTCTGCGCTCATCCTCTGGCAGCTCGGATAACAATTCCGCGAGATCTGCTTCTGCGATCGTGCCAGACTGCATGACCTGGGCCTGGATTATCTGGAGCGGAGCCTTCGAGATCCAGCCTTGCGCGTCATAGTAGAGTCGTAGAGCGTTGTTCAGGCAGCCGCCCGCACGAGCGTCGAGCGGGTTCTGACTCCAGAATTCCTGAATGTAGTGGATTAGGAAGGCGTCGGCGTTCTCCTTCTTCTTGAGATCGAAACCTTCAGGCCAAGGCAGAGCCTTGCGGTATCGTTTCCTGCCCGCGCCACGCCTGGATCCTCCGCGTCCTTTGGTCGAGGTCATGCTCTCACTCCTCTCTTCGGTTTCGCATCTCAGCTATGACTTCTAAGCGATGATGGTCCCAGAGATGTCTAGGGCAGGACGTATCGAAAGACCGCCAAGTTCTTGCAGCCTTTCGTGGCAAAAGAAAGTTAAAATACGTTACCTCGCCCTCCAATCGTTCACAGAGACCGCTGGAATGCCCCAACGAGTTTTCTGCGAAGGATGCGGCGTCACCCTCTACGACAGACCCGAACTTGAATCACCCTCCGAGATAATCCAACGATACAACGGGACCTGCCCGAAATGCCAGAAGACACTCTTATTTGAGATAGAGAAAGTAAGGATACTCCCCTACGACGAAAATCTCATGCCTTCAAAGGCCAGACGCAGGTGGGTCTTTTCGCGACAAGGCTTGGCTGTCTTCCCGCATAGCAAGCGAGCGCGAGAGCTCACAGCGGCGTTGTCATGGACCCTCTCATTGATTATGTCTGGTGCGGGACGGGGGTGAAGATTCGCGCGTCATGGGTCTAGTTCCTCTTGTGCCCATTCGTCTATGACTAGAGCGAGCGCTGAGACTAGGATGAGTGAGAGGATCGCTAGAGCTTGTTTCTTGAAGCTCATGTGGTGGATCTCCTTGTCCTGTCTCAAGACGCACTTGTGCTATGTTAGAAAGAGGTGAATGCCATGAGAACTCGAACAGTCCTGATGATCATCGGAGTACCTCTGCTGCTCCTGATGATCGCCTATTTTGTCTTGGGGATGGTACTCCTGGGCTCGGTTGGGGGCCTCTATCCATGAGCGTTCGATGGAAGCTCTCAGTCCTCGGACTAGCCTCCGAAGAGTTTCCAGAGGGCTACGAGGATGGATGCTAGTGTGCCGAGCGTGCATAGGATTGAGATCGCATTCATGGATTCGAGTTTCGTGAGGCGGTGTTCTAGGGCTTTCTGAATCGTGAGGCAGTCAACCTTCGTTACGAAAAGGTCTTGGTCTTCGATCGGGTCGTCCAAGATTTCTGCAACTCCTAGCGGCAGGTCGCGGTTCAAGTTCATTCATCTGACTGTTCGCTTGTGAGAATGAGCTCACAGTCCCATGCGAATGCTTCATAGAGAGAGTCCATGTTCGCGATGTCTCGAACGATTTCAATATCAGAGGGTTCATCGAGCGTTATCGGTTTCAGATCCCTTAGATGTTCGAGTACGTAGAAGTCGTTGCGCAGGACTTGGTTTCTCATGTGCTTGTGCAGGTAGACTCCGCCGAGGAAGACGCGGTTTCCATGGATCCAAGCCCATACTGAGAGATGAGCCTCGAATAGAGTTCCGCCCGAATAGCCTATCCAGACTTGACCAGCTTTGAGTTCGCCTGGTTTCAGTCGGAGCGCTATTCTTGCATCTATGACTCTCTTGCGCGGCGGTATATGGAAAGGATCGAGAACTTTGCGATATGTAGCTAGCATCTACCTACCCCATCTTTGGAGAACGAGTTCTTTCGCTTCGGAAGCGATGAGGCTCGCTGCGCAGCCAGCCAAGAAGACTCCAGGGTAGATGAGATCCTTGTAGAGAGCAGCTATCGCTCCAAAAGCACAGACGATGCCCCAGACGAAGTGGTGAATGTGGACGCCTCTGACGTGGAGCCTCAGTTTCACATAGTCGGCCAGGAGCCTGATCAGTAGGATAGAAAGAAACGCAGTTGCCCAGAATACTTCTGCAGGGGTCAGTGGTCGGTCACCGACCGATTTTCCTGAATAGGCTCTTGAGCCAGCGCTTCGCCTCGTTGAGGTAGAAGAGCAATGAGACGATTGCGAGGTACAGCCCGATCAGATTGATTCCGAGGAAGAGGATGAAATCGGGACCGAATCCTGCCCAACCGCTTGTCAGGAGAAGGCCGAGGCCCGCTCGATAACTCGCCGTCAGCAAGAACGAACCTGCGAGCAAATAGGCAAAGGCTGCCAGATACTTGTTCGTGCCTCTCACCTCCTCACTCTATTTTCTGACTTTGACCGTTGAGGTATGGTACGGCTTGTGCATCACGGAGAACTTCACGATGACTTCTGCGTCTTCCCAGACGAGTTTGACGTTGGCGCTCTCGGCTTTCTTGATCGCGTCGAAGAGTCTGCCTGCTAGGTCGGGAATGAAATCTAACACGACTTACGCCTTCGGCTCTTTGCTCTTGGCGCTGAAGTAGTGTTCGATCTCTCTGGCTGTGAGGCCGCCGAAGAAAGTGAATATCGGGAGCGCGGTGGGGAACCAGATCGAAAGGGCACCGAAGATGCCGCATCCGAACAGGGTTCCGAGAGCGAACGCTCCGCGATAATCTCTCTCCGCGAGCCTGATTCCTGCACTTGCCATAATTTCCGCCGCCTTGGTCCGACCTATCTTCGCCGAGATCAGAGTCAGGATCTTGCGCTTCTGCACCTTTGTCAATCGCTGTCCTTGACTGAAGAGGCACGTCAGTAATTCCATCAGATGCTCTATGAGCTCATCGAGGTTCTGGCCGTCCCAGCCCATCAGCCACTCGAGGAATTGGCCCCAGCAATCTACTGGCTGTTCTGGACAAGGCTGAGTTTCGTGCATCCATCTTCCGCTCACGCAGCGGTCTCGCTCTTTCCAAGTCACACCATCATCGCAATAGACGACGTTCTTCACATCGCCCTCCTTGCATTCTGGCGGTTCCTCTCCGTCTGGATGAGCGTACCAATCGAATTCGACTCCGTAGTCGCGAGCGATTGCTTCCAGTGCGATTGCATAGTTATCAGTCGCGGATCCTGCGAAGTTGATTCCTGCGAGGCCGATTTCTCCGCCTGAAGGTCTTCCCAGGAAGCTTGAGCCTGAGCTCCCGCCCGCGATCTTTGCCGTGTGCTGGATGCAGTGTCGGATGTAGGCGATGAAGAATTGGTAGTTGACTCCGATCGTGACTTCAGTAGCCAGGACCTTGCCTGAGGTTGTGCCTTCGGTCCGCGAGGAGCTCCAGCATTCCCAGCCGACCTCTGGCTCAAAGTAGACTATGCTTATCGACCCGAAGTCCAAGACGTCGGCGCTGACGAGCGATAGACCACGAGCGTTCGTGAGCATGTAGTCGAATTCATTCTGCTGGTACGGCTGGACTGCGATAATGAAGGTGTGCCGATAACTCACGACGTCGTCTGGGCAGATCCCGCCATCCATCGGCGAGGGCTGAGCCCAGCCGTGTCCTGGCGGATAGGGCGAGCCGTCCAAGTTGAATCGCATGGCGCAGTGATAGTTTGAGCCGAGATGCCAGCAGCCAGTGTACTTCTTGCCAGCGAGTTCTATGGTGCCATACCAGTCGGAATTGAGACAGTCTTTGTGGGCCGTGTGCTTTGGATCTCCTCGGACCCAGAGATGCGAGCTGCAGGCCGAGGAGTCGCAGGCGATGAATGAGACTCCGCCTGGGACGGGCCGATAGCGTTTCTGATGTTCACCAGGACCACTCACTGGAATAGGCAGGTCTATGATGGGATGCTCAATGACATCGGTTTGGATTCCGTCAAGCATCCTCGGTATCATGACAGGAACCACAGCAAGAGAGTGGCCTAGGGAGTCGATGACTCGTGCGAGGCTTTCTGGTCCTGGCAGTTTGCCTTCCTGGAATTCCTCGAAGATTTTCCAGAACTGGCTTTCATTCATGAGAGCGTCAGGCTTGGTCTTCTGAGGGAAGCCGATTGTGATGCAGGGGACAGTGGTTTCTTTGCCTTCTCTGATCTTTGTTCTAGTGTGAGTGATGTATGTCGCGCCGAGGACGATCAGGAATTTCTCGAATTTGTTCCGAACCGTTTCTAACGACATTCTCTTGTTTCTCCTTCACTTCTTTGAGCGAAGGCGGACGAAGCCTGGGATGCACGTAGCCACTTGGACGAATCTTCACATCGCGCAAGACGTCCCCACGCTTCACATCTGAGAGGATCGCGTCTTCCTTGCTGATCGTCTCGATTACAAGCGGATCGTATTGGCCGCGGGAGATTGCGTCGAGTTGTTCTGCGCGAAACGTTGCGATGATGTTTCGGAATTGATGCATCTCCCAACGGATGAGATCATGAAAGATCTTGGATGGTTTCTTGTGGTATCTGGCGGAGCTCTCCCTCTGGATTTCGAGATCATCGAGCGATGCGACATGGCTGCTGGGTTTCTTGACGTCAGTGTGATTGTTGCGTAGTTCATACCATAGACTACGTGGATCCAGCCCCTTTCGGAGCGGCATCGGCTTCGAAGCCTTCTGTGATCAGAAATTTCGGCTAGACTTATGTGCATGATTGGCTGAGTTTAGCCCTCGTGCGGCCCGATGGCTGCCAATAACTCGAAAATTCAGAAACGACTCACGCTGTCGCACCAAGAATCAGAGATACTTGGTGAAATCTGTCGTCGTCTAGGATGGTCGGAGAGCAAAGCACTTCAAGTCATGTTCTTCGAATTCTGCGATCGGCGAAACCTCATCATCGACAGACTCCACAAATCGTAGGCAAGAGATCTAACTGTCGGAATATCGTGTCGACTAGCGAGCTCCCAGGAATCGATCTAAAGACTCTGGCTCCCAAATGGAGATAGGGATCTCGAGGAGGCGATCTCGGCGTCCGACCTTGAGACGCATCGTCGGTAATTTCTCGAGGACCGTGATTTCGCGTACGCCTCCGCCAGCTTTCGGTTCATAATATGCCTTCCAGAGTAGACGCATCGAGCGCTGAAGGAAATTGCTTGGATCGAAATAGTGTACGGTGATTAGTCGTCCACCGACGCGGAGGACTCCGCGAAGTTCGATCAGGCAAGGCATGGTTCGTCTGCGATGCAGTGAGTACGGAGGATCCCAGATTACCGACGCGAAGCTTCCTGGGCGGAACGGGAGATATCGCATCGCAGCTTGGACGTCTGCGCGTTCGTACAGATCGAGCTTCACATCGCCCAGTGTCGATTGGCCGCTGCAGACGTGTAGGCTAGGCGAGAGGATCCATTTGGTTATTGCATGTTCGATTATCGGAGGAAAGCGCCATGCAGGTCGATAGCTCTTCTTGCCGCGAGTCCGCAGGAATGCTCGACTTCGGTATCGTGGTTTCAATCCGATGGGACCAGTTCTTCGCGTTCCTCGCACGCTGTCATCTTATCCAAGCTGTTTCTCGACTTGGGCGAGCAATTCCATGAGTTCAGGATCGCGTGTCTGAATGCAGATGGGCCTGAACATTCGCAGCGCCTTTGCGAGTTCAAGCTGCGTCTCCCGTTTGTACTCGGGGTCCTTGATGCTGTCGAGGACGTCTAGCAGGCGCTGAAGTTCGTCCTTGGCGATCATGATTTCGGCTTTCTGGAAGATCGCGATGTTTACCGTCTCGGGCTGAATGATCTTGATTCCTTTCTCCGCGAAGAGTTCCAGTTTTGTCTGCGCTTCGTTCTTGTGTCTCTGAATCCAATCGAAGAGCGCGAACTCAGCCGCTTGAGTTTCGTTGAATCCCAGGATATTTGCGATCTTCTTGAACTCAGCAGCGATGTCAGCCCGTATCCTGAAGTGCTTGTCCTTGCGGCCGCTCATGCGATCATTCCTCCCATGGCTGGGAGGTACCTGGTACCATGGTACCTGGGAGGTACCTGCCAGAAAGGGAGTAAGGGTAAGGGTTCCCTAGTTGCAGTGGAAGTCATGGTCTGGCCTCCTCTCTGACGTCTCGGAATGGTTCAGCGCAGATGAATACTGGACAATTATGGCCGAAGATGGAACAACTCGAGGGTGAGCGATCTCTCGGAAGAGGGAATTGCTCCACGAGAGCACCATAGGGACAGTAGCCTAGTTTTCGGCATGGCTTATCTACGATCATCTTGCATCCTAGTTTTCTGATTGCAGCATTCATTTGGCGGTCTCCTCGAGAATGCGGCTGCGAGCGATGGCGCTCATACTGGACTTTGATCGTCTAGCCTCCTCGCGAATGAGATCCTTCGCCGTGGACGGAAGCGCAAATCCGAGCCGATCGTCCAGTCTAAGGGATGCCGAGATCTTGCGGATCCTCGTGTCGAGTTGGTCTCGGAATTTCCTCTCTTTCGGCATGATCTGCTTGATGAAGGCTCTCTCCCGCATGGACTGTGGCAAACGAGCAAACGTCATCAGGCCGAGATCCAAGATGACGTTGATGACCTCGTTCAGTTGGATCCTCCGATCCTTCCGAGCGGCCTGCCAGATTTCGTAGATTTCCATGAATCGTGTCTCTGACAAGCGTACGCCTCGAGAGATCGTCCCCAAATCAGGACCCCACAAGTTGTGCACAATTGCTTAGGAGGTCTGGGGTACCTGCCGATTCTCGAGGCATACTCGACGGCTCCTGTTCAGGTCACTCCCGACGTCGTAGGTATCGGATCATCCAGGCTGTCAGCTCGACTTCATCCAGTTTGCGGCTGTAGCGATATCCGTAGAATGATCAACCTCATGCGTGTGATGTGTTCTGGGATCATCTGACCTGACGATTGCTCCGCACCAGGGGCAGGGTCCATCACCCGTGACAAAGACTTTCATTTCGATGGCTCCTAGCAGGTCTCCCGCTCACGGAGTACCCATTGCAGGACGCTGCGCTTTGTGCATCCATGACAGAAGAGCTGCCAGAGAATTTTGGGATGGTAGCCCTTGCACATCTTCGCGTAGCGTGCGAGCTCTGCACGGATCTCAGATTCGGATCTCACTCTCCGCGAGAGAGCGGGCTGTCCCCATCCTTCAGTCATTTCTTGCGCCTCGGTCTTGGTCGGGAAAGACGCATCATTTTCACGCCAAGTTTCTGCGCCAACTTCATCGGGATGAGTAGGTGGAATTGCGTGTGTTCCTGCCATTCGCGTTTCTTGTAACGTAGACGGACTGTGGGAACGGTCAAGACCAGTTTGAGGAGGTCTTTCCTGCGAACTTTGCCCTCGACATCGTTGTATTCTTTAGGATCTAGGATGGCGTCGAGTGGAATGATGCGTGGGCTTTCTAGGCCTCGAGCAGTGAGGTCAAAGGATGGGGGTTTCCGCCATTGCTTCGGCGGATCTACTAAGTAGATGTAATCCCCATCTTGCTTTGATTTCTCCAACTGCGAATCGGTCATTGGTTTTTCTTCTCTCCTGGTTCCGTTGGATTGACCGTCTGCGTGTGCGACCATTGCAGGAGTTCCAGGACGGTTATCTTCGAAGGCAGGCAGCTTGTTTGCTGAATCATGTCGGCGAGAAGTTCATCCAGCGACCGATGAAGTTCGATGTGCCTTGCTCTATGGGTTTCCGTATCCAAAGTCACGTCACTCTGATTCGTTCATTGAATTCACGTCGACGCCAGTAGACCCAGGTTCGCTCGTGGGCGTCGAACTTTCTGTCCAGGATTCCTTCGGAGGCCAGGTAGCCCAAGCGTTCGCTCAGGGCCTTGAGATTGCCACCGCTGGCGGCCGTCACGTCGAATCTGCGTTCGATCTCTTTCCCTATATCGCTGGCTTTCAGTGGACTCTTCTCGTCGAGGAACGCAGGATTCTCCACAGCGAGTATGGAGACTTTGCCCTCCCAAGTTGTCTTATCCAGGTCAAGGACGTGGTGATCTGTGATGGCCCTGACATCGGTGACTGTTCGTCTGACGATAACCTCGGTCGTCCCGCCCTCGATTGTGGTCGGGGCTGCGGGAGTTTCACCCGCTGACGTCGCTCGGGGGCCTTCATCGCGTTGCGTCATTCTCTCAGTTCCCAGCCCCGTCTCAACTTCCGTCGCTCTCAGCCTCTGCTCTAGTTCGTTGCGATCGTGCCGTGCATCCTGGAGTTGGTTCGTCAGTTCTTGTTCGACAGCACGACTCTTTCGCAACTGCTCTGCGAGTTCGGTCACTTTGGCGCGGAGCGCGGCGATCTCCTTTGCTTCTGCTTGGGCTTCCTCGGTGACGGGGAAGAGTTTTGCCAAGCGACTTGTGTAGCGGCCTTGGATGTTCTCGATGAGCTTTGGTATCTTACGATTAATCTCATACACAAAGGAAGGCACACTCTTCGGGCTGACCGCTAGGAAGAGGCTGCAGCGTTCAGGGTCCTGTGGGCCTTTCGTTTCGAGCAGTTCTAGGAGTGCCCACTGTTTCTCGTTGACCTTGTCTTTCACGTTCTTCTGCACGAGCGGATGGGAGAGTAGATCACTGACTGTGCCCTTCATTGTTGCGTGTCGCACGGCATCATCTAGTTTGCGTTTGAGGTTCGCGATTTCCGTTTCGTACTTGGCCTCGGTCCGCGCCTTGATGCTGTTCTTCTCCTTCTCTACTCTGGCGAGCCGTGCTTGCCACTGCGCCTCATACTTCTCTTTCAGCCTAGCTTCTATCTCGGCTACTTTGGGAACGGCGGGCGCGATCTGCTCCTGGATGATTGCTGGAAGTTTCTCACTCAGTTGTTGCAGGACATCTTTGAGTTCCTTTGGAGCGGGCGGGACAATTTCTGGCGTGGCGCCGAGATGCTTCGTGAGGACTTCGCCGACTTTGACCAGCTCATCTCTGGCGATGAAGTCGCCTGAGACATAGAACTGGCCTTTCTCCAAGTTCTTCAATGCGTGAGGGTCCTTCGATTCAGGATCCGCGTACTTCGTGGGGATCCTGGCGAATTTTCGTAGGACTGCGAGGTCGTCGGGCCATTCCGTGCGCCCAATGACCTTGTTGGGGCACTGTGAGATGACGAATTTGGAAACGAAGGCTGGGCGCTGAGTTAGTACGATCGTGCCGAGACCACGTTTGCCGCCTTTCTTGACGAGGCGACGGATTTGCTGTAGACAGATGGAGCGAGCGATCCCTGTCTCGGGCGCGAGTTCGTCCGCCTCTTCGAGGATCCACAAGTAGGGCTTACGTGCCTTGGTTTCGATGGCGATGAATCGTTCAATGAAACGGGCGAGGAATTCTTGGAAGGCTGCGATGTCGAGTTGTGGGTCGCTTCCGTCTATGATTGCGCTGAGATCATGTTCGAGGACCTGGTCTGCGAGAAACTCGGCGCTTTCGGGGACCAGTGGAACATCTTTGCCTACGATCAGGAGCGGGTACTTGTCTCTGAGGGTCGAGTATTCGCCCTCTACATCGACGATGATTAGGCCTGTCTTGCCGAAGACCTGCTCGACGATCCGACGTGCTGTCCATGTCTTACCCCACCGAGAGATGCTGCAGAGCAATGTGCGGCCAGTGATGAGTTCCTGCAGGTCGAGTTCGGCGCCCCTGCCCTTCAGAGTCTGGCCAAGCAGAACCTTCGCGGTTATTTCTTATCCCTCTCCACAGGTTCGATGACCGCAATTCCGACAGACTGACCAGCACGCTACCAAGTTAGATTCAGGAATCTCCACGCCGCAATTCTCACAAATCATTCATGATTCATCTCCGTCGATGCAAAGGGCGGAGCGCGTGTCCGCTTCCCCTGTGTTTCTTGATCCTTTCTGATCCGAGCACGTAGATGCCGCAATCTTCACAGAATCGCGATTGAAGGCGTCGCCTCATAGATGGAACCTCGCTAGGCGTCCATAGAATCGGCGGTACTGGTCCTCTCGCTCTCTTGTGGCCTTGGCAGCCCATTCGGGCAGGATGATTTCGCCCCACTCGATGAGCTTTCGTAACGCGCGAGGCGGACTCTCGAAACTCGGCATTCGATTGAGCACTTCATCGGTGAGATAGACTCGCAGTTCTCGAGGTAGGAATTCTTTGATGCAAAGCCAGATGAACCATTTACGCCATCCTTCGCCTTTCGAGAGGCAGAAGTCTCCGAATCGTTTCCAGATTCGGCGAGCGACGTCAAGCATTGTCTCCTGTTCTTTCTCGAACTCGGAGACTACGCCGAAGTCGTTCACAGAGCAGCCCTCGCATGTTGCTCGCACCAGACGACTAGGACGGAGTCAGCGCGGAGCGGAATCTTGACGTGTGGATCCTCGAACGCTTGCAGAATCTGATCTTCCAAGACGTCGAAGGCGGGAGCGAGTCTCGTTGCGACCAGTCGGCGTTGCTCTGGATTCACGCGGCTCTTGTCCAGTTCGTAGAAATCGTAGACCTCTTCGCCAGTTGCAGCCTTGTCGCTGACGAGCGGGCTCTTAATCGGAATGTGGTCCTCTGGGAAGATCCCGCTCAATCGGGCTTTCCGAATTGGATCTGTTACGATGGCGTAGCATGAGCATCGGCTGGAGTTCGTCGTCTTGCTTTCCTCGTTCAGCTTTCCTCGCCTCGCTAGACGACCTCGTCGATGAGTCCGAACTGCTTCGCTTCCTCGGCGCTGAACCAGACGTCTTTCTTGGTCCAGAGTCTGTCAATCTCTTCCTTCGGATGGCCCGATCGGACCGCGATGATATCTCTGAGCATGTCGTTGACCTTGCGGACCTCGAGCACCTTCTCCTCCATCTCGGAGACTTTGGCCCAGTCCCACGTCGAGACTTCATGGATGAGAAACCGAGTGGCCGTGCTGGCGGTACATTTCGAGCCCGCTTGAAGAATCACGGCGCCCATGGATGCCGCGAGGCCTCGAGCTTCAACCTCGATTTGGATCCCTTGTCCCACCAGATCTCGTATTGTGTCATAGATCAGGAGGCCAGCGTAGACCTCGCCGCCCACGGAATTCAGAATCACTTTGATTGGTCTCGTGTTCCTCTGCGAAACGTAGAGCAGCTCTTTGACGATGTCCTTGGCCATCGTCAGTCCTATCTCGCCAGTCAGGAGAACCGTACGATTCTCGAGGAGGTTCTTTCGCATTTCATCATCGAATGTGTACCTGATTTCTCTCGGAGCGTCGACCGCCTTTTCGGGGCATCCTTGCTGAAGGATCTTCGCGGTCACGATTGAGATGCCTCCGCTGGTTGTTTCCGTCGAATCGGATAGCGGCCGATGAAGTTGCCCTCGAGTCGATACCTGAAGTCGCCGACAGTGAGGTAGGTCTTCGGGTCCATCTTTTGCAATTCGATTAGAAGCGGAGCGAGTCTTTCCTCATTCTCGCTGATGAGGATCCATTCTCTGCCAGGCATGTGTCCTGGGGTCCAGGGAAGTTGCTCGATTTGGTTAATGAGCGCGGGATCTATGATCGGTCTCGATTGCGGAGGTGGTTGTTTCTTTTCGGCAGGCGGGATCCTTGCGGCGCCCAGATGTTTGAATAGAAAGTCGGAAAGGACTCTGTCGATCTGACCGAGAGCGGCCGCAGGGTCTTCACCTGGCTCGAGGTCTCTGGACATCGAGACGAAGCACTTGGCGAAGTCGAATTCGCCGACTTGCTTGGTGCTGCCAAGCGACAGGTCAATTCGTGGTTTCTGGCCCTGAGGCTCAGTCATCATCGATCACTACTCGTCGGATATTCTGTGGGCAGTTGCGCGTCCACTGGCCACTGTAGAGATTCGCGATGCAGTCCAGAAGAAATACGATCGGCGCCACGCCGTAGGTGCGGTTTGGTTTGTAGTTCATGGCTTGCTCCCGCCGACCATGTCATCGATACTTGCTCTGAGTTGTGGCCAGGAGCTGGGTAGGATGGTGAGTTTCTGGACTCGCTTCCATTTCTCGCCTTTCTGAGTCCAGAGGTAGACCGCGATCTTTGGGCCCTTGCTGTACTCGCTCTCGAATTTGACGACCGCGCTCCACCACTTCGCGGTCTTATTGACCGTCTTGGCAGCGATGACTTTGAGGCTCTCGTCGACGGGATAATCGTAGGCTGGCTCCGCGTATGGTTCGGTCATTCCGAGAACCCCAGGAGATAGTCTCCGTCTCGAATCTCGAAGTAGCAGTTGCGAGCCTTGGTCACGGGCCCAGATCCCTCGATCGGAGTCTGAATCGCTCTTGCCATCCTTGTCACCTTGGCTTATGGAAGCAGATCGGGCCGAGTCCACGTTTGACGCTGAGAGAGTTCCAAATCTCCCTTCCACAGCGGCCGCAGTGATAGCGCCTGTCAAAGGGCGTGTCATCGTCGAGTTGTTCCTCAACCCGCCGCTGGAACGTGTCCAGGTAGCCTGCCTTCCAGATCCGTGTGACACCATACTTGCGCACTAGGTCAGGGATTCGTGTCTTGATGATTGACTCAATCTCAGGTCTCTTGCGGAGTTCCCAGTCCTTCTTGAGTCGCCACGCTGCCGAGACAACTTGGAAGATTGTGGACTTTGCTACGCGGCCCGATTCTTCCTCAGTGAGTAGTTTCGCGTATGCGTCTAGGAAGTCTCTGCATTTCTCGTCGAACGATTCAAGCCGTTCGCCGTAGTGGTGGAACTTCGGCAGCTTCAGTTCAGGATGCCAGAACGCTTTCGGCAGCCGAACCATGGGACCGTTAACGTGCCGAATTATCGAGACGCTCATTTCGCCGCGGCCTCCGCCTTGAGCCTCGCTCGGAATTCTGGAGTGATTATGATGGCCCCCCCTCTTTCCAGTGCAACCAGAAATCGGGCGAGCGCTTCTGCGGTAT
>Ga0315279_10007654_pt1 | contig 13301 bp, 14 predicted proteins | sample YL17G06_20_MG_FD_203694 | JGI IMG/M metagenome (GOLD analysis project Ga0315279, IMG submission 203694) | Sediment microbial communities from Yellowstone Lake, YNP, Wyoming, USA - YL17G06_20 | ecosystem: Environmental > Aquatic > Freshwater > Lake > Sediment | place: USA: Wyoming | collected... | reverse complement strand
TGGCTCGCCAACAACACCATAATAACGCGAAACAACATATCGGGACATTCAGACGGCATTCAAGTCATTGAATCCTCAGGCAACATAACGCTTTCTGGGAACACTTTAAAAGACAACAGTAACAGTGGGGTCTGGATTCAGGATTCATCGAACAACAACACGATTTCCGGTAACAGCTTAACCAACAGCGGGCACGGAGTAATGTTGAAGCAGTCAACCTACAACACGGTATCAAATAACAACATAACAGGAGGCTACGGCGTCACAGTTGACCAAGGTTCCATCAACAGCGTTTCAGAAAACAACGTGTCTGGCAGCCCGTACGGAATAATGCTCGTAAATTATGCCAGTTACAACACTGTCTCGAAAAACAATGTAAACGGAAGCGTTTGGATCGGCCTCAGGCTGTACGACCACGCAGGATCGAACGATGTACTTGACAATAATGTAACGAACAGCGGAACCGGCGTTGATTTAGATCGTCAGTGTGCGAGCAACGCCATTATTGGAAACGACATCGCATTCAACGCGATAGGCATATCGATCGACGACTCGCCAGACAACCAAATCTACCACAATAGAATCCGAAACAACACAGAACAAGTGTACACGGATAACACCCCAAATGTTTGGGACAACGGCTTCCCATCGGGTGGAAACTTCTGGAGTGACTATCAGACCCGATATCCAAACGCCACAGAAATAGACGCTTCAGGCTTGGGAAACACGCCGTACTTCATAGATTCGCAAGACCAAGATAACTACCCGATTATTCCAGAGCTTTCTTCATTCGTCGTTGTGCCAATGTTAGCCCTAACAACACTGCTCGCAGCCATAGTCTGTAGGAGAAGAAAGCAGTCTACTTGATTCTCTTCTAGCGCGCATTGTTTATGGATCGTCTTTCACTAAGCCATTTTAGGGACAAGCCAGCGCGCCGCGCGCGCATTCCTTTACCGTTTGATGAGGTATTGGCGGGCTATTTTCCGGCGATCTGGACGTTTTCAAATCTGATGTATGGGGTTATGCATCTGCCTGCGATCAGGGTTTTCCTGGAGATTCCTGAGATTTGGTTGAGCAGGCCTGGTGCTTTTTGGTCTTCTGCGTCTTGGCTGTCAAGCAGAAATCCGTTGATCTGGCCGCCTTTGAGCGGTGTCGACAATTCTCCTTTCTCGATGAGATAGGCATTTCTGATTTCTGATCCGAAAGATGTCGTGACGGAATCTGAGGAAGAACTGGACAGTTGTTCCAGATAGATCCCTTCTTTCATCGTGGCGATCATCTCTTCTAGGCTCATGTCGCCGGGTTCGACCGCGATGTTTGTCGGTTGCACGGAAGGTAGCATTGAATATTTGAGGTCTGCTCTCGTGAAGGCAAGTGAAAAGGCTGGAAGTTTCTGTCCGTTTCCGGTTGAATCAAGATTTGAAGCCGCCGCGTACATTGCATCGTAGAGGAAGCTCTTGTGTATCCCTTTTTCGATGAGAGTCGTTCTTGTTTGTGGGGTTCCTTCGTCGTCGAAGGGTGACGACCCAAGAGCGTAATCGAAGACTCCGTCATCGTGGACGGTGAGTTCCTCGCGGCCCATTTTTTCTCCTTTCTTGAGTCTGGACATTCCTCTGAACAAGGTGGATCCGAGACAGTGAAAGCCCACGGTGTTGGGAAGTATGTTTCCAAGGATCTGGGGGGCGAAGATCACCGGTGCCTTCATTGTTTTCGGCACTTTCGCTCTTAGAGAGTCTTCAGCAAGCTTTGTCCAGTTGGGTATCTGTTCGGCCAGTTTCAGGTCCTCTAGTCTTCTGACGAAGATCATGGGCCAATATTCTGCAAGTTGGCCTTCCCGCTCGGCCTTCAGCGCCAGTTCAACATAGAAGAACGTCTCTTTTTTCTCCGCCCGCAATCCTTCGCTGTTACCGATCATAGTGGAAAGGTTGTATGTTCGGAGTTTCCCGAACGTTGGCGTTACCGTTCTTGATTTTCTGAGAAGTGAGACCAGTTCTTCTGCCTTCTCGTTCACGACTGCTTCCGGCGTCAAGGTGATCTTGGAGTCAGCAACTTTCACATTGGGGTATCTTGAGGGTCTTGGAATTGCGTAGCCTGGAAATTCGGTGATTCTGGCTCCGACAGACGCTGTATCCAGACATTTCTTGACTTGTGATGGTTGAAGGGAATTTCCCGTTCCGATGCCAATACCGACCTTCTTGTTCTTGGGCACCATCACCCTGACGGCGTAGCCCGAATTCGTTATCGGCCCTCTCACGGTCTCAACGTCAAAGTTGCGGAGTTGAACCTCGTATTCCTCGGCGGTCTCAACGTAGATATCCCATTGGCTAACGTTTTCTTGTTGCAGAATTTTCTGAATCGAATCTATTTCGCTCATCCTTGACCCACCACTGCTTCAGCTCGAATGTAAACGCCACCGTCTCCAACTGGCACGAAATCCTCGTAACCCTTGCCACATGTTCCAGATTCAGATTCGAACTGTTCTCTTCTTCCAACGGCGTCTATCGACGAAATGAATTGGGGAACGTTTTCAGTCAGCGTGAGAGATGAAAGGACTCGACCGATTTTCCCTTTTTCAATCAGGTAGCCTTTCTTGCATTTCAACTCCATGCCTCCTGCAAGCGGGTCCTCCATTCCTGAAGTGGTGTGCACGAGCATGACCCCATTGTCAACTTCTTCCACCATTTCTTCAAGACTGTAATCGCCCGGTTCAACGTACGTGTTTGTCATGCGAACAAATAGTTTACGCAGAAAGCTTTCTCTCCGTCCGTTTCCGGTTGGCTCAGTGTTCATCGCCGATGCCGAGTATCGTTCATGTAGGAAACCGTCAAGAACCCCGTTCTTCAAGATGTAGTTCTTCTTGCTCTTCACCCCTTCGTCGTCGAAGAGGAAGGAGCCGAATCCGCCGTGAAGTGTTCCATCGTCACAAATGTTCAGTTTCTCAAACCCGATGCGTGTTCCAAAATGAGGCAGTAGATAAGACCTTTTCCGAACTACCTGATCGGCTTCACAACCATGTCCAAAAGATTCATGCGCAAACGTGCCCGTCATGCCCTGGTCCAGAATCACCTTGAAATGTCCTGACGGAGGAGCGGAAGCCTCTAGGAGACTGATTGAACTGTCAACGACTTCCTTCACGGTTTGCTCTTTCAAATCTTTCACGAGCTCAAACCCTGAAGTGCCCCCGCAGGACAGATAGTCATAATCCATTCTACCACCCTCTTTGGCAATCGGCACTATGAAAAGAGTTGTCCTCGGAATAACCTGCCGTAGCACACTGCCCTCAGTGTTAGCAAAGATTCTCTCCGAAATGAAGTCAGAGTAGGCAACCCTCGCGTTAACGATCCTCTTGTCTCTGCCTATAACGTCTCGATGGAATCCTCTGAGATGTTCCAGTTTCTCTTCAACATCCACTTCAGACGGGTTAATCTTGACGCTCAACTCTTCATCCAGTTCCCAAGGCTTCAGCTCTTGGAGCTTTACAGAATTTCTGGATAAGGGCTCAAAACCGGCAAGCTTTTTCGCCAACTCCACCGCGCGAGCAGGCGAGAGGTCATGCGTACTCGCCTCTCTCCATTGTCCCAGCCTGTAAACTCTCAGCACGAGGCCGCGTGTTGCTACGGGTGTGGAAACGCGTTCCTCCACGTTGTCTTTCACTATCGAGACCCCCTCGGTCCTTTCGTAAAGGGCATCCGCGTACTCAACATCATTTTCCATCGTTTGAACCGCCTTCGCCAAGAGATCTTTCGCTCCTTCTGAAGAGATGTGCTCTGCCATAGTATCTCCGCTGAGACTATGCGCCGGCTTGAATTTAAGGAAAACTCACCTGATGAAATCACGATTTGTTACTGTTGCTCTGAACTTGGGTTGGACTGCATGAGGACCCGGTTCGCACGCACTGAAGTAACTGATTTAATTCTACTGCCATGCTTGACTTCAGCAGCGACTTATTAGTTTGCCACAGTCTCATCGTGAAAGTTCGGAATCGTAAAATGAAATTGGTCTTCTTGGGGTTCAACCGTGTTTAGTCGTTATACTTGGCATTTGGGGCAGACGAACACTTTTCCTCCCCCAAGGCTTAGCTCTTCTATAGGCGTCCCGCAAACTGGGCAGTCCCTTTTTCTCATGTTCGGACCCATCGCTGGAGCGTACCCTCCTTGCTTCTGATACAAGTCTAGAAATTGGTTTTTTCCATTCAACCGAAGTCTCTCTCGGAGAACAAGTTTGACAGCGTTGTAAAGGGCTTTTTGCTCATTCAAATTCAACTCGGAAGCTTTCCGCTTAGGGTACAGCTTGGCCCTGTATATTACGTCTTGAAAAGCGCTGTTGCTCAGTCCCACTAGTACAGCGTCTTTGCCAACGAGCACCGGTTTGAGCGCTCTGTTGTTGTCTGCTAAGAGTTCCGAAAACCGCTCGAACGTGAAATTCTCATCCACAGGTGAGAGCATCTGAGGATTGAAATCCCGTTTGAACACGTATGAGTTCGCCAGTTCATTATCCTTCAACACTCTCACCCCTCCCATGCTAGTGAATCTCACCGTCAACACGGTTTTGTCGCAAAAATCTATTCTTAAATGGTATTTTTCTGGAACCGCCGTTTCGCATGAGTGATAGAAAATCTCGCCTCCGTACTCAGGGGCGAGGATGATGTTCATTTTGTCATCGAGTTTCACGAGTATGGCGTTCCCTCTCGAGGTGACAGACTCAACTTCTCGGTTTACAAGCTGATCAAAAGCTTTATTGTCCTTGTTTATGAACCCAGTTTTCTGCAATTTTTCGCAGTCTCGAAGATGATAGCGCCAGATGCGTTTGCCACGTAGTTCTTTGTTCATTTGTTCTGCGAGGATCGTTGCTTCTGGAAGTTCGATGCTCATCCGAAGTCTCCATCTAACCCATTTTTGGTAAACGACTCTTTAAATCGTTTGTGCATTTGTCGCTGAGAGAAAGTCTAATGAGTCTCAGAATTTGTTTTCGCTCGATTTGTCTCGCGCGTTTTTCTGAGGTTTTTTGCAGGGCTTTTAGAGTGGCAGTCTCTTGTTCTTGAGCCAAGTTTTGGCGAGTTCATCGTAGTCTGGAAAGACTTTTTTCAGGATTGGAATGTACATTTTCATTTCTTCTTCGCGGAGGTATTGGAACTGGAATTCTCCCATGTATGGTGATGGTGAGCCTTCTCTTGTCACGAACTCTATGTGCATGAATGGTTCTCCTCTCTTGATTGTGATTGGACGGCGGTCGTTGCTCAGGTTTACGAGTTCCAAGGCGAGTCTTCCGACGAATCCGCTGTGGACTTTGGCGGCGTTCAAGAATGAGAGTCCCATTCGTCCGTACTTGCTCTTGGCAGTTAGATGTGCAACCATGTCCGGAGGTGTGAAGACTATTTCATGGGAAATCAGGTTTTTGTGCTCCAAGTAATGGAGTGTCGTCTCCTCTTGCACGGTTAAGATATAGCCATCCCCGTCCAGTAGGTTATAGTCATAAGGGTATATGCATTTGTAGTTGTCAATGAGTTCCTTGAGTTTGTCCTTGCCTATGATACACATTCGCTGAAGCCTCCGACTTTTCTAGCAATACTACTCTCTGAAGTTATATACTTTTTCAAGTTTTCTCCTTGCCTCAAAATGTCATCTTGTCTTGATGGCCAGCGCGGTCGCCATGCTTGCCACAGCAAATAGGGATATGCCTCCAAGCGTGTACACAATTGAATGAGTAGATTGTAACAGAAAACCGCCCAGCGGCGCTGACACAGTGATCCCTATGTTCTGGCAAAGGGTGACGATGCTGAAGCCCGTGCCTGAAAGCCTCGGAGGCAAATTCTGAGCGACTATTACCATTATTAAAGGTGGAACCATTGCAGTGGAAACACCTAAGCCCACCACAGACGCGATGAGGGGGATGCCGCTTGAAAACGCAATCAAGAACAAAGTCAATGTGACGACGATCGGGCCGATAATGATGAAGGGCTTTCGCCTGCCCAGCCTGTCTGAAGCCCAACCGAACACGGGCACAAGACCAACAGCCGAATACATCACCACCGTTGCAATAAGGCTTGCATTGAAACTGTCAAGACCCTTAAACTGTTGGAAAAGTGTGGGTGCCCAAGTCACAAAAGCTATAGTCGCTGTGTTAAATAACATCCATGCGACGCCAAGTTTCCACACCTCAACATTCTTGAGAGCATGCTTGACCTCGTCCATTCTGATCGGTTTGGGATCACCCTTCAAAGGGCCTTCTTTAGTCAAAAAAACAAGGAACAAGGCACAAACGAAAGCTAAGAGGGCGGCAACATAGAAGGGCGAACGCCACCCATAAGTCTGGGACAGAGCGGCTGCCGTTGGAAAGGCGACTATGATTGCGAAGGGCATGTTTGTGCTGAAGACTCCCATGGCTTTGCCCAACTCTTTGTGTTCGAACCATTGTGGAATGAAAACGGGTGTTCCGACAACGAGGAATGCTCCGCCGACGCCTAGGATGAATCGGCCCGCAAGAGCAATCGCAAAGCTAGTTGCAGTGGCTGTCAATAGGTTTCCCACTACTACGGCAACGAGGGAAAGAAAGCTCAACCAGCGGAAACCATACTTGTTTATGATAAACCCTGCTGGCAGCGCAAGTATAATTCCTGGGATCATGACTAGAGACATAAACAGTCCTGTCTGTGCACCATGCACTCCGAATTCGTTCTCGAGGTTGATCAAGATTGGAGGGCCGAGCTGAAAGCCGAAAGCAAAAGCGACAAAACCCAAGAATGATGCAAGCAACATGACCCATTTGTAACTGGACACACGCGTTAACCCGTGAGATTCAGTGTTTTCGGCCAAGGCCAAAAGGCAAATTCCTCCAGCAAAATTCTAAGCTAAAACAGTATCTACACTAATAATATATCTTAATCTGCATGTTATCATTGCTCCTCGAGTTCGATGGAGAAGAAAGAACTGTGAAATGTGCACAATGCTCCAAAGACGCAGTCTACAAATGCAGCATTTGCCACAAACTACTCTGTCCAGAGCACATCAGGTTCCAACCAGTCTGTGCCTCATGCGTTCAGAAAACCACAGTGAAGTATGCTGTCAAGAAAGCGTCTTCGCAAGATCGCCGGGAGATCAAGAGGCTTGTGCAACTTTTCTGGGGAGAACAAGAACAACTGACCTTTGACACAACTTTCACCGTTTCTGAATTGCCTGCCTATGTGGCGAAGAAAGAAAACAAAGTTGTCGGATTCGTTTCGTTTACTGAATTACATGATGATATGATAGTCGCAGCTCTGGGCACAATCCCCGAATATCAGGGAATGGGCATTGGCAGACGCTTGATTGAGAGCGTAGAAAAAGAAGCTAAGAAGCTGAAAAAGAAAAGGGTACTTGTGTCAACTTCAAACGATGACCTGCCAGCTCTGGCGTTCTATCAATGGCTTGGGTTCCAAATCTACGAGGTAAAACCCAACGCAATAGCGGAAAAACACGGCAAAGTGCTGAAAGGGATCGGAAATTTGCCCGTAAGAGACGAACTCAGACTGCAGAAAACAGTCAGATGACAACCAATTGATTCATGTCGTCCATACACTTCATACGCGCTCCGCACTATCGAAATGCTAGACAAACCTGCACATAATCCTGCATCTGCCGATGTTGTGGCGCCGGGAGAGGGATTCGAACCCGCGCGGACCAGAAGGTCCACAGGCTCTCAAGGCCTGCGCATTATCCGCTCTGCCATCCCGGCATCCGTATCTCCAGTGAGTTAATGGTTATTTAAGATTTCCAGCTTTTGCCCCTCTCTTTTTTCTTGATTTTCTTTGATGGTGCGATTTAGGTTCCGCATATGGTAAGGGGCAAGACCCGATTCATTTTGCCCGGCGAATTTCTGGGAAGGATGTACAAAATTCTGAAACAATTGTGTTGTGCCAAATTGGCTCCTGCGGTGGTCGGATGGCAAGAAGTTGTGCCCCTTCTCCCGTTTTTTCTGCTGCAATCCTCTTCTTGGTGGAGACTCACTGGAGAATACTAGCTGCACGAATAATTCACGGGACAATTCTTCTGCTTCTTCTGGTTTTTTTCACGATGGTCCAATGTGGCATGTCTTAGGGATGGATGTTCAGAAAAATTGTCAGGCGTCCCCAGCGTTTGCTAGTCTAGCAAGTCGAAGCCGATTAGGTGGATCTGGCTTCCGCAGCTGTTGCATTTTATTATTAGCTTCTTAAGAGATTCGTTTTCCACCACTGGTTCGACGATTGTGTAGACGTTTTCTGTCCTGTCGTCTGGCGATATTGTTATTCCACATTTTGGGCACGTGAACTCTCCTTTTCCCTTCACTCTTGTTAGGTCGATGGTGTAAAATTCGATTCGCTGCAATCTTCATTCTTCCAGTTGTCTACTTTTATGATTGCGTTTTGCGTTTACTTAAGGGTTCACTAAAACGTTTCACCTGAAGCATTTTGTTTCTGCTTAAGAGAAGTTGGTGTTTTTTCAATTGCAACAGATCTTTCTACCTTCAGCCTATTGTGAAACTCTGACGCTCAATGTTGGAAAAACCTTCAGTTGTACATTCGAGCCTCCCTAGGCACTTTCCAAAGATAGAATTGAAATGACTCACGACACTAGCAAGATGCAGAAAGTCTATTTTACGCGATGCCATCCATATTCATCGTAAATCCTCTTGCCTTTCGTAGATACTAGAAAGTCAATGAATTTCTTGGCTAGTTCCTTGTTCTTGGAGAAGGCTATTACACCTATTCCTGTGCTTCTATGCACCTGAAGGTCTTTTGGCAACTCTATGATATCCATGGTTTGCATGTTCAAATTCTTGAAGGCGTCCCATCCAAAAATCGCATCCACTTTCTTCTTGTTGATAAAAGACATTAATTCCCCACATCCATCGGCATAAGCAACAGTGTTCTTTCTGATTTGTTCAGCAAATCCCGCTTTAGTTGCCAAATCATCCCAGACTCCCGTCAAACAGCCACTTACAGAAACACCAACGTGCATTCCTTCTTTTGCCAAATCGGACATTGACCTTATCTTCTTGGGATTTCCAGTTTGCACAAGAATTGCAGAGGTTCTTGAACCTAGGCTTCTTCTCGTTTCTTTAAGAATTAATCCCTTCAACTGTGCATGGTCAAGTATATACTCTGAACCAAAAGTTAACAAGTCGCCCTCTTTAGTTTCTGCGATTTCTTCAATAAGGTTTTCAGCTTTTCCGACAGTAAACTCAAATTCTGTTCCGAATTTTGCCTTGAACTCTTCCGCACATTTCTTTATTGGTGGCGCTACTGCACCAGCGGAAAAAACATGGAGATTGTTTTGTTTCGGCATATTCTTTTCCACAACAAACTGCATGGATATCTAGCTTTGCATTTCTTTGATTTTCTCTTCGACTGCCTTAAGCTCCTTCTTCAATTCTTCTGCGTAGTTCTTCAGCTTCTCAGTCTTCTCAGCTTTGGTAAGGAAGCGTCTTCTGTAACCTTGCTCATGCCCATGCATACCGCATCCACAATAGTCATCATGTCTACCGTGATGCATACCACAACCACATTCATCGTTCATGTGTTTGTTTCACCTCTTTTTTTGTTTTACTATAGAAAGTAAAGTATTTAAACTATCAAGTTTATAGTGTGATAGTTGCTATTGACAGCGAAAGTGACGGGTATGCAGAACAAAAATGAAGCGGTTTGTTATTGTCCCCTTGAAGGTGTCATTGATGTGATTAGCAAGAAATGGGCACTTCTTATCATAAACGCAATCGGGAACTACGGTAGCCTCAGATTCAACAGACTCATAGAAGAATTGCATGGCATAAGCCCCAAAACTCTTGCAGACACGCTGAAACGACTTCAAAATGAACGGTTGCTCAAGAGAGAGTCATTCGCTGAAATCCCACCTCGTGTTGAATACTCATTGACAGAAGATGGGCAAGGGCTGAGAGAAGCGGTTGTGCCTATCCTAAAATGGGCGGCAACGAGGCAAGGCTCAAGAGGGAAAAAATGCTCCGTAGCCTACAGGAAGATGCCCGCACACAGGATAAGGGATAGGCCGATTCAAGAAAAATGCCACGCTGACTCACGATAAAAGCTTCATTTCTTCTGCGAACACCTCGTAAGACAGAACAGTTCTCTATCCCTCTCTTTGAACCAGTTATCGGTTTGGCGGAAAAGTTATAGCAGAATCGGCTTAACTTCAGCAAGTCTTTTAACCGCCAACATAGACACAGCTGAATTGAGAAAGAGGCAGTGCTAGTTGATTAAGAGAGTTAACTGGCTTGAAATAAAGGTGACTGACATTGAGAGGTCTATCAGTTTCTATCGTGATGTTCTCGGCTTGAAGATAAAGAACGAATGGTCAAACTATGCTATTTTTGATTTGGCTGGAACGGCAACTTTGGCAATAATGCTCGGCGGCAAGAAGGGACGAAAAGAAGGAGCACCAAACATCTATCTGGCGGTGGAAAACGTTGACGAGGAATACGAAAAACTAAAGACAAAAAGCGTCAATTTCGTGGAACCGCCAAAGAAACAATACTGGGGCGGCTATGCCGCTCTGTTTGCTGACCCAGACGAGAACCTACTCTATTTGACGCAGACAAAAGACTAATCAAAAACCGTTGAACCAACATTCTCATCTAAGGCAGTCTTCCGTCAGTCTTTTTAAGCCAGCTTGACCCGACCCGCATGTTTTTATTTATTCCTCTGCAAGTATTCTAATAGTGTGCTTCGATGTCGGAGATACAAGAACAGAAAAAGAAGAAAAAGAGGAAGCATCCGAGCCTTTTAGAGAGTGAGAGAGTTGAAAGTGAACTGTTCCCAGAGTTAGTCAAAGCCTTGGAAGAACTGGAAAAAGAAAGAAAATATGTTGATATTCAAGTTTGTCCCAAGTGTAAAGGTCCGTTAGTTCGTAGGGTTGGCTCAATGACTGGGGACATATCAGGTCACATGGGACTGACCCCACCGAAATTTGAATGCAAAGAATGCGGATGGAGAGAAAGGTTAGTTCTCAAGGCCACCAACCGACCCACAACCATAAAAGACGTTGTAATAATGGCAGAAGCGAAAGACGCTGAGAATGAAACTGAACGCAAAAAGTACAAAAAGTAGAACAACCCTCTATCATGGCTTTTAAGCCACAGTTTGACCATGCTATTTTAGGCTATATCTATGTCAGTCGGGAATACGGGAGAAATTCCCGCACTCTTACCGCTTTTTGGAACATTGCTGATATACCGAGTGAATTAAATTAATCAATTGATTAAAAACCTCAAAACAACGTTTAAAGTGTATTTATTAAGATATGTCGAAAGCGTAGGACAGAAGAACTCGTATTGGTTCAGATTCTTCTATTATCCACTATTGAGCATGCTTGACGAATTCTTCCATATGGAATGCATCAGAAAAAGGTTCGGGTGTTTTGGGATATAGCTTCTCATCGAACTTGAAATCATTCCGTTCCTTGTCAAATTGGGCAATCACAAAAGAATTGTAATTACGATAAGTAATGTTGATTCTGTCTTTAAGGAATCTCCTAATCTCCTCTTGTATCTTTCTTGGTGAAATTATTATGCCGTATTTGGCATTAAGAACTTCGGCATAGAGTCTCGCTCTCCAAATATTGCTAATCGTTATTCTGTCTGGCTTTATTTCAACTGTTACCAAGTCCTTGCCGTACGCAAATTCTTTCTGTAAGTAGCCTACAATGTCTGGAATCATTTTTTCAACTCTAAGAGTGCTTAGACTCCTATCGTCAAGTGCTTCCTTTAATTCCTCAGAAAAACGTCCTTTGGCGGTTATTTCCAAATGAACCTTGCCTTTAGAGCCTACAAATCTTTCAAATTGTGTTCGTAATGCATTCTTAATTGGCTCGTAGAGTGGTTCTTCCTTTTTCTCTTTTACTATTTTCATGGCTATCATCCAACACTCGACAAGCAAAAAGTGTATGTTTTTCACCTTCATATCGTTATCTGTTACGCACTTACCTGACAAAATTCTCAGAAAACTAACAAATAACGTAGAAAAACTAGAGTACGTAGGATTCAGAACCCGACACCAGAATCTCGGGTAATATTTGACACAAACATCTAAAATCGAGCCTTCCTTCACAGAAATCCTAAATCTTCACGGCGACAGAAGACAAACTAAGGGTTCAAAAATGAAAAACCATGAATGCCCACATCTAAGCGAATGCAAGCAGTTCATTCTTAGACATGATTTTCAATGGAATTTTTTAGGTAAAATATCTTGGAATCAAGAGAACTGCTTTAAGTCGAACGCAATAGGAACAAAAGAGTTACGTGAATTGCCAATGATGTGGTGGGAAAAGGAATTATTAGAACGGTGGAAAAAATCAAAGAAAGAGCACGGGCAAAAGCTCACCGTTCATCATTAGCCCTGTACTGTGAATTATGTCCAGAAGATGACAAACGAAAAGCTACACAGAGGCATCATCTAGATTACAACTATCCTGAAATCTTTGTTTCTTGTTGTTCTCTCTGTCATTCTTGTGCTAGTATTCAACTGAAACCCGAAGCATTTCAAAGAATCAGAAGGAAAGTTCTAGAATCAAGTTGGCATTGTTTCTGGAAGCTTTGCGATTCAGCAAAGTTGCAAGACAGTAAAGAGAAAGCTGAGTACGAAGCAAGGACTTAAATCAGCACGTCAACAGAAGACAAACTAGAGGTTGAAAACAATGAAACCAAAAGTCTATGAAGGAACGTTTATAGAATTAGAGTTGAAAGGCAAAAAATTCCTAGCTTTTGATATGCCCCGTAAACCCGAAGGGGCTAAGATGTCATTCCCTCTCGATTCGGATTATAAACCATACCTCAACAAAAAGGTAAGAGTGACATTTGAGGAAAAGAAAATTACGATTGAAAGAGTATAACTAAAACTGTTAAAGTCCAACCCCAACATCCACAACCCAGCACTACCATAAACGGATGGGGACAATTAAACTTTGAGGTGACCCTTGGTGCTGACCCCCACGGGACTGTTTTAGGCTTGTTTTGTGTTAATAAGCTCAATTTACGGTTATAACAAAAAGCGTCAAGAATTGGGGGTTATCGGGAGATATCTCCATCTGCCCCTGCTTCGCATTCTGATTGTCTCTCTGACGACGCGGGGCTCTCAAAACGGTTTCGCGCAATCGAAGCATGCACGTTTTTCATCTTGTTAGGTATTGATGCATTGCCTTTGCTGCTTTCTTGCCTGCACCCATGGCGCTTATGACGGTGGCTTCGCCCGTCACTATGTCTCCTCCGGCGTAGACTCCTTCGATGTTAGTCTTGCCGTTCTCATCTACGACTATGGTGCCCCATTTCGTTACTGCCAA
>Ga0315279_10007652_pt1 | contig 13303 bp, 11 predicted proteins | sample YL17G06_20_MG_FD_203694 | JGI IMG/M metagenome (GOLD analysis project Ga0315279, IMG submission 203694) | Sediment microbial communities from Yellowstone Lake, YNP, Wyoming, USA - YL17G06_20 | ecosystem: Environmental > Aquatic > Freshwater > Lake > Sediment | place: USA: Wyoming | collected... | reverse complement strand
TCGCTGGCCCAGGGGTTCTGCGTTCGCACGTAGCCGGCGCACGCGCCGATGCCTTCCCTGATCCGGTGCCGGGCCAGGAGTTTGAGCCCCGCCATTCGGATGCCGTCGGCAAACATGATCCCGCTCGGGGCGGGCTCGACCACGGCCTTGTAGATGGCCGGCAGAAGCGGCTTGATCTCGTCGTACGGAAGGTTCTCGTACACCGTGACGTAGCTGCCCCTGGCTCGCCCGTCCTCGTTTTGCAGGCCGGCGCGAACGGCCTTCATCAGCAGCTCGCGGTCCACCCCTTCCAGCGACTTGCCGAGCAGGCTGCCCCGCCTGTCGAAGAGGGCGAAGCTGAGGAATCGCTGCTCCATGTTCCGCGGATCGTTCTTCGCATCTCTTTTCGTGAGCCTTTCGAGCATTTCCGGCACGGCCGCCTTGGCCGGCTCGCCGATGCCCGCCAGCGCCTCGGCGGCCAGGATCCGCAGCCACAGGTCGTCGGCGCGGAACGTCTTGAGCAGGGCCGCCACGGCAGGCCCGCCGCGGTCTTTCTGCATCTTGATCGCCTGGCAGGCGCCGTATCGCGTGTAGAGGTCCGGCCCGTCGAGCAGGCCGATCAATCGGCCGATCACGTCATCCTTCCGGCGTCCCAGGGCGATCGCCGCCCGTTCGCGGACGACCGGCGACCAACTGCCCACCCGGCCGATCAGTTGATCGGTGGTCAGCTTGTCGTAGTAGCTGTAGCGGTCCTTGTTATCCCAGCCCCGGCCGTCGTCGAGCAGCCCTTTCGCGGCGGCCTGGTCCAGTTGCGGGACATGGCTCCCGCCTTTGCCGGTCAGGCAGAGCTTCCTGAGCCCCATGGCGTAGGCCAGGAGATACCCGCCGGTGCAGTCCCAGCCCACGTAGCTGTCGCCGCCGGCTTCGGGCGGGCCCTGGTGAATGAAGGTCCCGTCCCAGCGGCGGGCGAGGTCGAAATACCAGCTACCGAACTCGCGGATCCACGCGCCGGTGGCGTTGGGGCCCGACTGCGCCACGCCCGGCATCGACCACAAAATGTTGCAGAAGTTTCCGGTGTGCCCGCAGTCGCGCTCGGCCCCGTGAGAGGTCGTGGCCATCCGCGAGAAGTACTCCGCGGCCCGGGCGTCGCCGAGGAGGTTGAACATCACGGCCGCCATGCCGTTCTTGCCGTTGTCGTCGTGCGTCTCGATCCAGGGGGCGTGGTCGCCGTAGGGCACGCAGCCCTTGCCGACGTAGAACCGCAGCAATCGCACGCTGCGATCGACGCCCCGGCTTACCCTGAGGTCGGTCACCCCCGCCTGGCGCGCCAGGACCAGCGAGATCGTCAGCGGCAGCCCCGGCGCGTTCATCATACCGTAGCCCACGAGCCGCCCGTCCGGGCCGGCAAACTTGTGGCCCCAGGAGCCGACGATGCTCTGCCCGGTTGCCGCCTCCATCGCCAGGCGCTGGAGCCCCGGCATGACGGAGTCGTCACCGGTCTGCATCTTGTACTCGGCGAGCAGCATGATGACGTAGCCGTAATACCACGTCTGGAAGCTGTCCGCGGAGTAACCGGCCGCCCATTGGGCCTCCTTCTTCACCAGCGGAAGGTATTCGGGATTGCCGCTGGCCAGCAGCGCCAGGGCGTTGAGGCTCCGCGTGATCGGATTCTCCCGGTTGGACGGGGAGGCGATGCGCTTGGCCAGGGCCGCACAGCCCTGCTCGAGGATGCGCCGGGACTTAGGGCAGTCGTAGGGGGCGGTGGCGCTGTAGTCGCCGAGAACCGGCAGCTTCACGACGACCGTCTCCGTCTTGCCTGCCCGCCAGCGGATCAGCGACAGGTCTCCGCCGCCGGCCTCGGATTCCGCCAGGGTCAGCGCCTTGCCGAACTCGGTGCGCGGGTCGTGGGAGAACGGCTTGCCGCCGACGCCCAGGATCACGTCGCCGACCGCGAGGACCCCGTCGGCCGGCGAGCCCTTGTCCACCTTCGTGATGCGGATCTGCCGCGCATCGGTGGTCACCAGCTTGTCGCAATACATCCATCCGCGGGCCCCCGTGGCCCCCAGATTCCAGTCGTGCCTCGCCCCGGCCGGGATCGCGTCGCCCTTGGTGAAGTCAGGCATGGCCATCGCTTTCGGGCCGCGAGCGGCCAGGAGCAGGTTGGGTGCAGCCAGCGATAGAGCGAGTGCCAGACGTGCAACCCCAGGCAGCCGACGAGTTCCGTTCTTCATGACGATACCTTTCTCTTTCTCTTCCCCTCTGTGTCTCTGTGACTCTGTACCACTAACGTCTCGCTTTCTGATTTCCTGTAACGATTTCCCGGTAGCGCGACAATTAACCTTGCTGAGAGGTATATGCGCTCAGTATGCCACTGGCCATTTGGCATTTATCATTTGAGCATTTATCATTTGCGGGCGAAGCCCGCGCCGTGGTCAATCTTCTTCCTTTTCTGCCAGCACCGCCATCATCTTCTCGTACTGGTCCCTCAGATACGCCTGGCTTCTTGGCCCGGCGATGTGCGACCAGGGCAGGCGGGCATCGAGCGGCAGGGGCTTGTGGGCGTAGTCTTCGGGGCTGACGCCCTCGGCCTCCAGTGCGGCCCGCCACTTCTCCCAGTCCCAGTGCTCGTTCCATGCATCCAGGCGTGCGCCGGCCCGCCAGGCGCGTTCGATGACCCGCCCGACCCGGCTGTCGCCTCGAACGATGATCGTCTCCAGGACGCTCCGCTCGATGCGGTGGAACTTGAACGACACGCACGACCGCCGGCTCATGTCGCGCAGCATGTTGCGGATCTCGAAGAACCGCTCGATGGCGCCCATCGCGCACCACTGCATCGGCGTGTGCGGCTTGGGCACCAGCCAGGAAACGCTGGCGGAGATCGCCCCGCGCTGGCCGTCAACTTCCCTTCGCGTGTCGCTGAGCCGGCGGCAGAGGTGGAAGATGCCCTCGATGTCCGCGTCTCTCTCGCCGGGAAAGCCCGCCATGAAGTACACCTTGACGCTCTTCCAACCGGCCGCGAACGCCGCGCGGACGCCGCTGACCATGTCTTCTTCCGTGATGCCCTTGCCGATGGCGCGGCGGATTCGCTCGCTGCCGCCCTCGGCCGCGATGGTCAGGCCGCTCTTGCGGACCTCGCTGGTGAGTTTGGGCAGGTACTGGAGCAGGCTGTCGACTCGCAGCGACGGCAGGGAGATCGACACGTTTCTCGGCGTGAACTCCTCGGTCAGGCGTGTCAGGAGCTCGCCGAGGTGCGGGTAGTCGCTCGTCGAGAGGCTCAGCAGTGATATCTCGCGGTATCCGGTGGCGTCGATGGCGGCGCGTGCGGCGGCGAGTATTTCTTCGACGCCGCGGCATCGCACCGGCAGTCGGAGGCAGCCCGCCTGGCAGAACCGGCAGCCGTTGGGGCAGCCTCGCATGACCTCGATAACGACGCGGTCGTGTACGCCCTCGACCAGCGGCGACAGGGGGGCGGTCAGGGCCGGGGATTCGGACAGGCTGGCCAGGCGGGCATGCTCGATGACGGCAGGGACGTCCGGGCGGATCGGCTCGACGGCGGCCAGGATGGTCCCGCCGGCGGGGTTGGAGACCTCGCGATAGAAGCGCGGCGCGTACGCGCCGGTGATTGTCTTGGCGGCTTCCAGGAGTATTTCCTCTCGCGAGGCGCCGGCGGACTTGGCTTTGCGGAGGAGCTGGACGAACTGCGTCAGCGGCGTCTCGCCGTCGCCGACGAGGAAGAGGTCGATGAAGCTTGCCATGGCCCCCGGCGTGTCGGCCAGGGCGTCCCCGGCGACGACGATGGGGCAGTTTTCGTCGCGGTCGGCGGCATGGAGCGGGATTCCGGCCAGGTCCAGCATGGTCAGGACGTTGGTCAGGCACAGTTCGTAGCCGAGGGAGAATCCGACGACGTCGAAGTCGGCGACGGCGGCGCGGCTTTCCCAGCCGAACAGCGGCAAGTGGAACTGGCGCATGACCGCCTCGGCGTCCGGCAGGGGGCAGTAGGCGCGGTCGCAGGCTACGCCGGGGATGTCGTTGAGCATCTGGTAGAGGACCTGCGAGCCGAGATGGCTTATGCCGATTGTGTAGGCGTCCGGGAAGGCCATGACTACGGACACGCCGGCGGCGCGCACGTCGGCGTTGCGGGCGTTGATTTCCCGGCCCACGTACTGGGCGGGCTGCTGCACGCGGGGCAGCAGTTCGTCGCTGATTCTCTCGGCCAGGTCTCGCATGGGGTGTCGCATTTCCTCTCAGGTCCGCCCTCGGGGGGCGAAACACGCATCATAATCGACGCATTGCCGGATAAGGACCAAATAACAAGCACCAAGGGCCAAACAAGGACCAAACGGCAAAAAGCAAATTCCAAACAAGAAACAGAACAAGATGCTCACCAACGAACTTCCCAGCCCAGGGACTTCGGCAAACCGTGACACCCTCACCAGTCAAGGGAGATGGGTTTAGAACACCGGTTTCTTGTCTTGTTTGAGATTTGCTGTTTATCTTCTTGGTCCTTGTTTGGACCTTGGTGCTTGTGATTTGGAGCTTGTGTTTGATCGATTGTGCCGTTGCCAGCCGGCCCGGCGGGGTGATAGAATCGCAAGCTCGATGAAATCGCACACGGAATATCTTACGATGAACGTGCCGGCGCGGATGGACTTCGTGAACATCACGGCCCGCGTCGAGGCGGTAGTCCGGGCGAGCGGCATTGCGGAGGGCCTGTGCCTGGTCAAGGCTTGGCATATTTAGTTGCCCCGATGTTCGCATCCGAGATGTATTCCGGGTCCACCAAGTACTCGCCGGTCGCGGCCGCCATTGGCAGCCCGCCGGTGCGCTCCACGAGATGGCCTCGAATCGTATATCGGAATTGCCCGTCGTCCGTCCAGGACAGATAGACGCCCATACGCTGGCCATCTGCCGTCTTGCCGGAGAATACGTTTTCGACCAGATCCCGCTTTTCTTCCCAGGTCATCTTGCCGAAGGTCTCGTTGGCCACGTTCATCGCGGCGTTCAGGCGGACCTCCACCTTCGATACCCGTTTGAACTTGCTGGCGACCTGCTCGGCGGCCAGCTTGACCTGCTTCGCCGTCGGCAGATTGGCGAGCGACGTGGAGGCCCGCTCGCGTTCCTGCTCCAGCAGGTCAATCTTCTGCCGGGAATCGTCCAGCTGCTTCTTCGCCTCGTCGTCCGAAATCGAGCCCTGCTGGACGAGCCCGATAATACGCTGGCGACCCCGCTTCTCTTTCTCGACGACGTCGCCAATCTGCTCCACCCGAGCCTGCAACTCGCGGACCTTGTCGAGGTCGGGAATGGCCGCTTCGATAGCCGCCTCCACCGCGGCCGGATTGCCGAATGCATTGAACAGGTGTCGGAGAACGGCATCCTCCAGCTCGTCGGCCCGCGCCCATGCGTGCGGGCCGGGGCAGGGGCGTTCCCGTTTGGCATGGGCATGGCGGTAATACCGTATGCCGCTCCTGTTCGTCTGGCCGAAAGTGGCATACCCGCACCTCTCGCAGAAGGTCATCCGGCTCAAGAGGTACTGGTTCTTGGCCGAGCCGTGGCTATAGGTTCTGTTGGCCTCGACCTGCTCGTGAATGGCGCGGATCGTTTCTGCCGGCAGTAATTCAGGGATATCGATCTCGATATCCTCGTGGACGTCCAGGTCGTCGGAGTGGAGCTTCTGCGTCCACTTTCTGCCGGATCGCTTGACCAGAACCTTGTGGAGGTTTGCGGCGTTCATGCCGTACTCGGCGGCAAGCGCCGGGATGGACCCGCCCGCGAGATACCGCCGGGCGGCATCCTCGATGATCCGCTTCTTTTCCGGGTCGATGCCCCATTGACCGGAGGCCTTGTCGAACGTCCTGCCATAGGGCAGCTTGCCCGCCGTCGGGACGCCCCGCTTGGCGCGGTGGACTCGGCTATCGATGGACTTCTTGCTTTGGTTGCGGGCCTGGAACTTGCCGAACGCCGCCGACATCTCCAAAAACAACGAATGCTCGGCGTTCGCCAGGCTATACTCCGTGGCCCCGACGAAGAACCGAACCTTCTGCCGCTTGAAGACATCCAGCCCCTCGTGGCTGGCCTGGTTGTCCCGCGACCAGCGGTCGGCGTGGGCAACGATTACCGCGTCCCAAGGACGCCCCTTCTTCCGGGCGTCGCCGAGCAAACGCACGATCTCCGTCTTCTCCCAGCCCGGCGTGGCGTGCTCCTGCCCGCCGTACCACTCGACGACCTTACCGCCGAGCTGCTTAACCGCCGCCTGGATCGCCGCTCGCTGAACTTGCAGCGACTCGCCGAGCTGCTCCTGCCGTTCGGTGCTGACCCGGATTAGCCCGGCAAAGCAAAGCACTTTGTTTACCATGTCCATCTCCTAGTAAATGCAGGACTGTCCATAGATGGTACGGTGAACAAACAGCGATGCAAGGGAAATAGTAAAAAAAAGATAGCGCCAGGGCCGGAATAAAAAACCGGCGCGGAAGGCCAAGGAGCCCTATGGACTAGGGCATTAACACCTTCCGCGCCGGACAAGACCATTCCCCGGGCCGCTCAGCCGAATGCTTTTTCTATTTGATCGAGCGTCTGCCGGATCGCGTTCTGCAGTCCGCGCTCGGCCCGCTCCTTGGCCCGCTGCCCGTCCACGACGGCCGTCTGGGCGGCGGTCTTGGCCGTTGCCGCCTCGCGGCGAGCGGTTGTGCCGCCACCGTACAGGCTATCACCCTCCGACTTCAGCGCGTCTGCCGGCTTGCCGAGGGCTGCTGATGCGATGGAGCGTGCGCGCAGTTGCTCGCCTCGCTTCCGATTGGCAAGCCCGGCAGCCGAAAGCCGATCCGCATCGGCGTCTGCCGCCTTGCCGCGTGCTACAAGCGAGCACGCATGCCGGTAGGCGGCCAGGTGCTGGAGGATCCCAGCTGCAAACAGCTCGTCATCATCCGTCTTCTTCTTAGCCATGTTATCTCCTATGCCATCGCTGGCGCTAGTAAAGGTTCCTCTTCAGCTACTTCGTTTCGGCACAGGCCCGCGCCGTCCGCGATGGAGCATGCGCCCTTCATGTCGGGCAAAAGGGCGAGGTGATCGGGGCGGTAGTTCCTGGCGATGGCTGTGTACTTCCTGCCGTTGAATTGGCCTGGCTCAGGATCGTTGTCGGTGAATAATCCCGTGGAAATTTCCACCATCTCGCCGCGATTGATCGCCGCGAGAATCCGCCGGTCCACCGCCGCCAGGCGGTCTGGGTCAAGCCAAGCGTCCGCTTTGAGGGCCTTGCCTTCAAAACGCGCACGGAACACCACGCCGACCTTCTGCCGAGAAAATACCTCGGGGCTCCCTGCCATGCAGCTGTGCTCCATCGACGGATGATAAATTACAATTGGCCGGCCGTTCCAATGCGGCACCGACGCCCGCAGCTCGCTGGCGGGGTAATAGAGAGGGCCTTTACTGCCGTTCAAGATGCCTTCGATGGCCATTACCACCGGGACGATGACGTGCTTTTTGCCTTCCAAAGTTTCAGTACGAAATCGCATTGGGTTATTCCTTGTCGAAGCGCATGATCGGGAGCATCAGCGGCGCTTCTTCGTCGCCCGTGGATGCGGCCTGCTGGTTGGACGCGGGCTCGTCCTTGCCCACGCGGACCGGTGGTCGCGGGACAACCAGGCCAGTCACGGGGTCCTTCTGGAAGTCCATCACGGGGATTGTGAGGGGCTCTTCGGGCGTCCCAACATTACAAACATACATGTTTTTCATTGCGAATCTCCTTCGGTTAGTGGTTTGCTTTAAACTTCGATTGAATCCACACGCGACAGCAAATCCTCGTTGCTCTGCCGGCACGAAGCGTCCATTTCTGCCAGACCGGCCCTGGGATCGACCGCGTCCACAGCAGCAGCGGCCAGGTCGCGTGCCTTCTTGTGGGTCAAAACGACATGCCGCAGCTGCTTGAGTTCGGCCTCGGCGCTGGCGGCATCCATCGGCACTGGGCCGCACCGGGCTTGGCGAAGGTTGCCCTGGCAAGCGGCCAGGATGTAATGCTTCCTCTGCTCGAAGGCCCGGACGGCGCGTGCGAGCAGGACCTCGTGGAAGAGAAGCTTCCGCTTCGCCAATCGGTACGGGTCGGCGGGCGGTGCTTCCAGGGGCCCCAAGGGATTCGACTCCCTGGCGGCACCATCCTCAAAAAAGAGCCAACCGTCCTTGTACACCGATGCTCCATGTGCCGCATCGAAGGCCGCGACCCTTGCATTCACGCTACCGTAATCCATTGTCGTGCTCCTTGTTCTTGAGAGTTTGTTCGAGCCAGCGCCCCGACTCGCAACTGGCGCTTGGCGACCGCATACGTAATGCCCGCAACCACATTGGCGAGGTCGTCGTGGCCTCCCTGCGGATGGTCCACAACGTCCTTGCCGCCGGAACGCGTCCGGCGCTCCAGGTTGGAGAGCTGGTTGATTAACACTTCATCGTCTGGCAGTTCGATTGCGCCGCTGCAGAGAACCGGCAGCAATTCGAGGTACAGCTGCGACTTGGGCAGCGGTGACTTTAAGTACGCGATGCCGTTTGCCACGAATGCGGCGGCTGTGAACTCGCCCGCGTAATTATCGCCCGCCACACGCCGGACCCCGTACTGCTTCAACTCCTGGCACATCTTGGCGATGGCCGCATGCGGGTTGCATGGCGGCCTATACCGGCGCAACAAGTCGATGACGACCTTTCCATCGCCCTTGTGGCCGATAGCGAGGGCCGCGTCGTCGTGCCGTCCGCCGGACAAATCCACGAAGGCAAAGTACTGCACCTCGGATCGGGGCAGTAGCTCGCGGCGGTTTCTGACCACCAGGGATTCAATCAGGCTTCTTGGTAAAAACTCAGCGACGTCATCTCTGAATTCGCCAAGGTATTCGGATTTGGCAGCTTGGAGATCCTCAGCGAGTGCCTCATCGATAATTGCCTGCGACAAGGTGGGATTCATGGTCCGGCTTGGGCAGTTCCAGATCAGCGTCGTTCCCGCCTCGTTTGCATGATACAATTTGAATGCTTTGTAGCCCCAGCCGCGCTTGGCATACGGGCTTGAGATGGCAATTAGCCGCCCGCCCGCCGACGCCAAACCAGGCTTCAATGCCCTGATTAACTCGGTGTCGCTGCGGACTCGGCTCTCTTCTTCCAAACCGAAGAAGCAAAGCTCGTCCACGACGGCGGCGATAAGCGTATGGCCTCGGACGGTCCGAAAGCTGCCGGTCAGGACATCGATGCGGATGCCGCTCTTAAGCTGAAAACCGTCGCGGTCCTCGCTCTCGATTTCCGCTCCCAGCAGCGGCACGTCGAAGATGGCCCTCAAATATGTCCGAACAATCCTAGCCTGAATCCGGGTTGGCGCGACCACCGCGACCACGCCGATTTCGCCCTTGGCAAGCTTAGTTTCGTGACCAGCCAGGCATGCCTCGTACGCCCCAACGACCGCCGCGATGCGGCTCTTGCCCGAACGCCTGCCGGTCAAAAACAGCGCTGTTTGGAAGCCACCGACAGGCATGCCCGATGCCGCACGACCGGTGCACTGCTTGACCAGGTCGTGGTATCTGGGCCGAACTGGCATACCGTAAAGACAACGGAGCGCCGCCATCCAGTACCGCCACGAACGCAGGCTGTCGCCGAGGAACGGTCGAAACAGATTGGCATCCTGGATGGCAGATATGATGTTCAATCATCGCCTCCTTGCGATGCCGCGTAATCCTTTAACGAGAGGCGCTTGGCCGAGCTCGCAGAGTTCAAACCGAGGTGCCGGAGCAGGCCCAACAACGCGTTGCACGACTGGCAGTACTGCCCCGAGTTCACCACCTCGCCTTGGGCCGCCCGCTGCTCCACCGTCTCGATTTGAAGGGCGAGGAAAACGGCGCGCTGGCAGAGCATTTCCTTTTGGACACTATCGACCTTGGCATCCTTGCGGAGGGCCTCCAACCTACGTTTGATACGCTTGACGCTGGCCAAGCGACCATCGACCTGCTCCCAGAAACTGGGAACGAATGTATTGCTGATACGCAGTTCCTTCTGCTGCTGCACGGATCGTTTTGTAAGTGCCTTGGCCATTCGCGGCTCCTACGAAAAAAGAGGCCGCGTTCCCGTCGATCCGGAAATGCGGCCTCGTTTGTCGAGTACCTTCGTATTCAATTGTCTGCGTTCTATGGTGCGCCAACCCCGCATGGCAGTTCAAGGGTAATTCGGCTCTATCTGCACTCTATTTTCAGGCTATTCTTCCTTCAAAACTGCGTAAACCGCGCCGCGGCTGCTGCCAAACTTAGCGGCAATGTCGGCGACGGACGCACCCTGCGACCGCAGGCTGCGGGCTAGCTGCGGGTCTACCGTGCGCTTGGCCAGCGCCCAGCGCGCCTTCGTGCCTGGACGACGGCCAAGTCGGACGCCACGGGCCTTGGCGGCTTGCAGGCCCGCGCGCACGCGTTCGCGGGTGCGATTGCGTTCCATCTCGGCTGCCCAGAACGCGACGCTCAATAACAGTTCCCGCATGCCTGGGTCGGCAGTGCTGGCGACCCACGGCTCTCGAACGGAATGCACCTCCACGCCCGCCTGCAGCCACGCACGGAGGCGCTGGAGGCCATCGAGGATGCCCCTACGGGAAACGCGGTCGAGCGCCCATATGAGGACGCGCCCAACCTTCCCGGCCGCAATGTCCCGTCCAAGGCGCTCGAGTTCAGGCCGCTCGTCGGCAGCGCCGGATGCGACCTCCTTGTACCAGGAGACATCGCCCGCGTACTGCCGGACGTGCTTCTTCAGGTCGCGTGTTTGGGAGTCGTGGCTCTGGTTGCAGGTGCTTATCCTGGCGTAGCAGGCCGTTCCTAATTGATCGGTCGTTCGTCTTGGCATGCGTACTTCCTTTCCTGGCGAGTTTATCGCCAATTCCTGCGTATGTTCCGCCCAGGATGCCTGGATTACCGCATCCTGGGTACGATGTTCGAACGTGGCGCAACGTCGTGCGCCTGGTGCGTACCTGGTGGGCGTCTATACGGCGTATTCGGGGTGCCTTTCGGCCAGGACGCCCAGGCGGTCGAACCTGCTCGTGTACCGCGTGCAAACCTCGCGGCTGGGCGGCATCCAGTCCACGATGCTGCCGTGCTGCTCGACCTGGCATGTGTACTCCGCAACCCGGCGCTTGCGTTCCGCCTCGTCCAGTTCCGACCGCAGGGTGTGGTTGATGGCCCGCCTCGCCGATGCCAGGCCCTGCATGATCGCCCGATCCTCCTCGTGGTACGTGCTCTTGTTCCGCATGGCGTTCTTCCTTTCCACGTCGCATGGACGTATACGCATTGGGCCATGCGTTGGCAGTGGATTGCAAGGACAAACTATAGTTAATTATGCAAAGATTAGTACGCCAGAACTTGCCGGATTCCTCGGGGATTCGGAGGCCTTTTGCGCGGGGGTCTATTTTTGACAGAAGCGTGCCAACGGGTGCGTCGTGGGGACGGCCGTGGCATGTTCCTGCAGCTTGCGGCAGCATGTTGCGGCAGGTGCGAACGTGGCGCGTCCTGGGCGTACCGGTGGGCGTCTATTCTATGCGGAATCGGGGCGGGGCGGGCATGGTAGCGGGAAGGTATGAATGGGTTTGAGCGCCATCGGGGCCTTATTTTGATTACTCGGGGCCTTATTTGATTAGTGCCTCTCGCCACGCATTCGCGGCCAGCCACCGGAAATATATACAGAGTATACACGGTTAGGGCCGTTTCCTATAAACCTCCCCATGCGAGGGTTTTCTAGGGGGACTTTATAGGTTTTGCCCCAAACCGTGTATACTCTGTATATGGTTCATTCTCCGCGCCTCCGCGTCTTATGCCTTCGCAGGCCGATTCCCGCGTATTCTGTGCCTTTCCCAAGCCGTCTCGGCAGCTTGCGGTACGTTTGTGCCAGGCGCGTCCCGAACTTAGTCGCCGTCCATGTTTCGCGGTTTTGCATGTGCCGCGCCTCGGCCCATTTGAGGTAGGCGTCGTATAGCTCCGCGAATCCTGCCGCCAGATCCTCGCCGAGTTCGCATCGTTCCTGGAAGAAGTCCGCCAGCGGGTCGCTCTCCGACTGGTATTCCTGCGTTTTTGCCGCAACCGCCTCGGGGGCATCGAGCCCTCTGGCGTAGTACGCCACGGCCTGCTGGACGCACCATGCCAGGATGCCTTCTGATTCGCTGGCCAGCGCCTTTGTTAGATTCAAATCCAGCCTGTCCCCTTGGAACCGCATTGGGAAGTCTATGCACTGCACCCGCCGCCAGAAGGCAAACGTATCGTCTTTGACGATGGGCCGGTGGTTGCAGCTCAGCCACAGCTTACAAGTCGGCCTGAACTCGAAGAACTCCTGGTAAAGCTTCCGGGCGGTCATCATGTCTTCGCCGCTTAGCGCCTTGACGCGCGCTTCATCGAGCGTGGACGTCTCGCCCGTCTCGCTTGCCATGACCAGCCGCTTGCCGGGCAGGGCGGCCAGGTCGTTGGACTGCGTGTGGCCGCCCCACTTCGCCGTGAATGTTGCGAATGGCAAGTTCATCGCCAGCGGGCCGAAGACTCCGGCCAGTGTCTGTAGAAGCGTTGTCTTCCCGTTGGATCCCGTTCCGCTGAGCAGGAAAAAGCACTGTTCGCGTGTCAGGCCGGTCAGGGAGTATCCGATTGCCCTGGAGACGAACCGCCGCACCGTCTGGTCGGGCAGGACTTCCCGCAGGAACTGCCGCCATCGCGGGCATTTGGCCGCCGGGTCATAGTCGTGGGGCGCGGCAATGGTGATGCGGTCCTCGGGTTTCCCATCTCGCAGCAGCCCGGTCTTGAGATCAACCACCCCGTTCTGGCATCCGAGCAGCTCCGGGTCGGCGTCCCACCCGTCGCCTGGGTCGCTGATGGGCCGTGTGTTGCGCGCCAGTGCGATGGTCGACTCCATTGCGCCGCGGGCCTCCGACTTCTTGCCCCACCCAAACGCATGGGTGGACTCCTTCGGATCGACAATGTCCGCCGCGTCCCGCTGTCGCTGGCGTGCCGCCTCCAGGGCGAGCCGTGGCAGTTCACCGTCGGCGTCCCCGTCCCAGAAGTGCTTCCGCCAGATCAGCCACCGCTGCCCCCGGTGGTTGTATCGCAGCCGGTCGCCGAACAGGTCGGCCAGGAGTTCGGCGTTGCCGCTGTCGGTGGTGGGTCGCCTGCTCGGGGTCGATGGCCCGGCGGGATACCGGCCTGCCGAATGGGCGATCCTGGCGACCTCGTCCGCGTCCAGCGGCGGGCTGCAGTATTTGCGGTTGAGATTCTGAAGCCGCTTATTGATCTCGGCCTCGCTGTACCCCGCTTTGCGGAGCTTGCCCGCCCGCGAGATGAGCTTCTCGTTCCTG
>Ga0315279_10007651_pt1 | contig 13305 bp, 16 predicted proteins | sample YL17G06_20_MG_FD_203694 | JGI IMG/M metagenome (GOLD analysis project Ga0315279, IMG submission 203694) | Sediment microbial communities from Yellowstone Lake, YNP, Wyoming, USA - YL17G06_20 | ecosystem: Environmental > Aquatic > Freshwater > Lake > Sediment | place: USA: Wyoming | collected... | reverse complement strand
AGGCATGCACAATTGGATGGCTTCCTATGTGAGAAATCGTTTCTCTCTTGAATTGTGCAGTATCATTGGCCCCGGGCTCCCGGTGGATTTGGATGATCTGATCTCCAACAAGCATACCAACGCAGCAGATATCTGCTTTCTGGTACTCGTTCCGTCCTGTTGAAGTTCTAATGTTCTCTGTGGTCTCAATGTCGACGATGGGCTTGGTACATTGGATATCGTGACCAAATTCTCGTCCAATGTGGAGAAATCTGGTCTTCATGAAACATCCTCAGCATACGCTAACTCGCTAAGTCGATCGTATCTCCGAGCTGAACAAGAGTCACGTTCTGATGAATGTCTGTGAAAAGCCTGGGCTTCTCGGTATGGATTGGAATCAAGCGCTTTGGCTTCACAGTTTGAGCCATGGACCTCAGATCATTTGCACCTGCATGGCCTGAGGAGTGAAAGTGGAATTTCCTGAGCCTGAAGAAATCCAGCCAGTTGTTCAGTCTATCGACATCAATCTCTTGTTCTTCGTTGTGCGGTTCTGAAATGGACTCGATGTATATGCTCCCTTTCTTGGGCTTGATGTCGATCAATTCGTTGATGTCAAAGAAGCCCATACATGCTATGATGCTGCCTTGATGATCATGAACGTAGTCTGATCTTACAGAGTTCGAAAGTGTCAGGAACTCTCGTTCCCACGTGCCATAGTCTCCTGATCGATAGGTTCCGCTCTTTTTCCGATCTACATAGATCAATATGGAATCGTCATCGATCGAAGGCAACAACCCTTGAAGTGACGGGGTCTTTCGAAGTTCTCTCATAAGATACGCATCTTGTTTGGTTATCAACAGCTTTCTACCAAGCTCTTTTGCGATTTGATGAAACGTGGAGAGTCTGAAGACATCTCTAGGGGCAAAATCTGCGACAATCAGCTGCTTGCACTTGCGGGCAACTTCAAGTGTTCTCTTCTTTACGTCCGCTTCGGAACTCCTATCGTTGTCATCTATTCGAGTGCCTTCGCACAGGAAGAGATCAGGCTCTTGACTCGCCATCCTTTCGAGTGACTGAAGAGTCTGAGATCCAAATGGCCCATGTAGCCTGAGGTCTCCTGTGTATACGAGAGATGAGTCAGAGCATTCTAGTAGGTACGAGGTTGCTCCTGCTACTGAGTGGTCAACAGGGAAAGAGCGAACTGTAATCGATCCTACCCTAAATTCAGCTCTTGGATCGAACGTTTTGAAAGTCCTCGCAACAGGCGGAGCACCTTGATTTAGTAGAGGACGAGGTTTGAAATTGTAGACCTCAGTTTCGATGTTTCTTGTTCCAGTTTCAATTAGGGTCTTCGCGTAGAGCTCCGTGATATTGCTTGAGTAGATCGGAACTCTTTCGTCCAAATAGGAGATGTTGGCGGAATGATCGTAGTGTATGTGTGACAGCAAGAGGCCATCGACGTAAGGTTCAGGAGGTGCTTTCTTCCCCATCATTCTTAGTAGATCTGCTCGATAGAACTCAAGCCTGCTTGGAATCAATCCTAAGGTTAGTACGTCTTCAATTCCGGACGCACTTCTCGGTTTGAGATATTCTTCGAAATACTTCTGCTTCAGGGAATATCTCATTCCGAAGTCTAGAAGTAGGCGAGTGTCCTTGTCTTCGACCATGAAGCAGTTTCCGCCAATCTCATCTATGCCTCCGAGGAAAGTGATCTTCGTCAAGGAATCAGCGCCCCCCTTCTGCATCAGTACAAGAAGTGGTCTCATACAAAGCTTTGTCCGTCCTCTGGTGATTGGCCGAAGCAATTCGTTCATCCAAATCCCTGAGCAGATCGTTCAGTTTTGATGTGAGCATGGCCACTTGGCTCAACAGCCAAAGTGTTTCTGATGGAACTCCAAGTGTGGCTTGTGGTTCAACGTAAGGCACCGAAAACTTCCTCTGGCAGTCTTGGCAAATATAGCGTCTCGCTATGCCGCGACTGTTGTATCTGAAACCACACCTCGCAATATCTGGGGATCCGCAGTATCTGCATTTCAGACTGGTCTCATCGAAATCGGGCTTGAGTTTGGCCGTTGAACGATGTAATTGGGCAGCGTAAAGATGAGCACACCCACCTTCGCTTGCGCCGCAATCGCACGTCCAGTTGCCGCCCTGCCTTAGCTCGACTATCCGCCATCCCTCTGAGTTTGGAGTCTTCACAACGTAATGCGTTGGAGAAAGTCTGCGAACTAAACCCTTTTTGAATATCTCGAAACCTTCCTCACGAACCTTATCTTCAGTCATTTCTTGCCCTCCTTGACTCTAAATGCTTCGGCACTCTTTGGACAGAGTTCGATGAAATGGCAGTAAACGCATCCCGAACCGACTTCGGCTTCAGGTGTCTCCGATTTCCGTAGAGCACGGTGTAATGCTGCGGCGCGTTTAATCATCCATTCCTTGCGACTGCCAAGAGGAACCCGTTTTGCCAAGATAGTCTGGTCATCTACGTAGACCAGAACAAGTCGATTGACAGGTATCCCATAGAGGTCGAGTAAACTATAGTAGCACTGAATCTGGGCAACGTGATTCTCCCGTGGAATGAATCCCTTTTCAGATTGCCACTTGACAAAACGAGTTGTCTTGAGGTCATATATTGTGGCTTTTTCAGGATCGTAGGCGTCCACGTATCCGACTATGGTTATTGTACGATCGTCTAGTTCAAAGGTCATCTTCACGCGAAGTTCGTTCCAACCAAGAGATCGGCCAGCGTAATGAAGTAGAGAGCCTCGAAACTTGGCCCATGCGGATTCCATGGACTCCTCTACGTTGGAAGTTCTTTCAAAATACGAACACGCGAGACAGCCTGTGAGCGACGTGAGATGGTATGTGTCTGCTTCCTGGTGGAAGCGTTTGCAAGCCAGGCGGGTCCATAGCGAAGACGGCAAAAGCTCATTGCAGGTAGGACAGGAAAGCACATTCTTCCCGTGAATGCAGATCACTGATGTTGTGAGTCTTCACAACCTCCACATTTGATCTGAATATCAAACATCCTACGTTTCCACTACCTTTGCACGACGACCCAGTATGACTCGTATCTCCTCGGCTATCTCCCAAGCCACACCGGGGCTCTTCGCTTCAACAATTACCACTGTCATGTCCACATTCCTCCACCCGGGTATAGAGAGTGGTCTGGGATTTAAGCATTACCGTTATACTGTTATACCGTCACTTCCTCTTCCTGACATGCGCCATATAGTAACGAAGCGCCCGCTCAATCTCCTCGCTAAGCCTACGAGCGGAACCTGTCCTAGCTACAACAAACTGAATCCACTCCGTCCACAGATCCTTCTCAATGGCTATGGACGTCTTCTGTTTGACCATGGCTGTACTGTGGTACGGTAAACATGGCTAAAGGTATTACGGTATGATATCCTGCTAGGACTATCAAGTACCGACGGATGGTTTTGTTTTTCTTCACTATCACATATCGAATGAGTTAGCTTTTGTCGTTAGCAGACTCAGTATGTTAGGGTTAGTAGGTTTCATCGTGAAGTGGATTCTCTTATCCTTGGCAAAAGCATATCCAAGCTCTATGGTTGTTCCCACACCATAGTACTCTCTGCCTTTCTTCTCATTCACAATCACGATTAGATCTGCTTTGTCTATTTGGCTGAAATACATCTTCATGAGTTCTGACCTTATCTTGACGGTTTCAGCGGTTTCACACTTGCCCTCATGATGAGCCTCAATACAAGGTCTGGATCGTTCTAGATGGTCTGCATCTGGAAACACGTTCTGCTCGCCGTATTTTCCTCTAAAATGCTTCAAGACTTCGTTGAAGTGTTTCATGTCACCATAAGTGCCGCACACGACGATCTTCAAGATCAATCTCCACACAGTCTTTTTGTCGCGGTCAATGCTCTCACCAGCAATAGTCACGAATACGCAGGACGCTGCTGATTCTATCCCAATTGAGCACCTTGACCGATCTCAGGTACGAGCCTATTGCAGCATTATCACAGCTGAACTTGCTCCACTTCCATTCATATCCGATTCTGTCAACCAGACCAAGTCTCTCTACAGTCTTTCGGTTCAACGGAATTGCTTTCCTGAAACGTTTCGACTTTCTAGTACCTTTGATTATCCAGAACCCATCGTATAGGAGAGCGTCACATCTCCCTCGGATTATGTGAGCGTTTTCTTGAATCTGCCTGAGTGTAGTCTTGTTGGGTCGCCTTGTTATTCTCTTGAAGATACTGTCAATCTCAAAGTAACCTATGAAATAGAAACCAGCCCGATTTAGATACCGCCCGTCAACCCACGGCACAAGTCGGGAGAAGAACAGCAAGAAATCACCTGCGCTGAGTTTTCTTAAGTTCGAGGCGCGCGGGCTGTGATCAGGATAATCACCGTATGTGAACCCTCGGAACTCTGGATCGGCATGAACGAACTCGTTTAAGTACCTGGGAGGAATGAACTCCTCGTATTTGAATCCATTTAGGGGCTTCAGATCCTTGTACCTAATCCCTTCACGAGCACGTGTCATCTTGAGAATGGGATCGGGTATTGGTACAAACTCAAAGGTATGATCCTTGAATATTGGGCTTCTAAGACTGCCGTGTAACGAATTTGCGCCAACATTCACAAGGGCAACATTTCTCTCCGTCATCTCATGCATCACAACTCGGTTTATGGGATGACCATCGCCATTCTCATCGTTACCTCTCTTGGACAATATGGATCAGGACCAACGTACAGGTCCCCATGTTCGTAGAATCTCTGAGCCGGACAACCTCCCCGACAAGCCGATCGATATCCGCAATCTCTACACGGCCCTTTCAGTCGCTCTGGATCGAATCCTCTGAGTCGTTTGAACACTTGCGAACCCTTCCATATCTCCCGGAGGTTGGCTCTACGAAGGTCCCCTGCCACGAATTGCTTTAACCCTTTGAACACAGGGCATGGCAGCACCCAGCCTTTCGGAGTTATGACACATTTGGATATTCCTGCGGAGCAATACTCGGGCCTATGGCCTTTCCTAAAGAAAAATGTGAAATCTAGATGACGACCCACTCGGAATATGCCTTCCTTCTCGGTTGCCTTCTTTGCAAGAAGTTCAGTCAACACTAGAGTCTGCTCTTCCGAAAGTCTCAATCGCTTCTCATTCTGTTTTCCTCGGCCTTGGGGTACGAATCTCAACAGTCCCATCTGTCGTACCTTGAGGTGTTTACAGTAGGCCTCAAGGTCGTCGATGTTATCAAAATTGTCGTGAACTGGAACGAAATGTACCCCTACGGAAATCCCTCGTTTGACGAGTTCCCTAATGAATCTGACTGTTGGGCGGAATGACTTCCTTTTTGATATTGAGTTATGAAGCTCTTCGTAAGATCCGTGAAGACTCACGACAACCTCATCTAATCCGAGTTTTCTCAGCTGTCGGACTTTTCTCGAAAGGAGGCCGTCATTCTGCTTGAGCAATGCACGGTCGAAGACTCCGCAGGAAAACAAGGATGTCTCAAGATCGAGTTTCTTCGCATGCCTTATGACTTCAGGCAGTTCTCCATAGCATAGAGGCTCGCCTCCGGAGATCTCTATGCGTTTGCCGCCGAGCTCTTTGAAATCGTTCATAACTTCTTTGATGACCTGTAAAGACAACTGTTCAGAACTTCTGCGATTTGCCTCTGAGGAGCAGTGCAAGCAGGCGAGGAGACAATAGTTCGTTATCTCCAAAGTCAAGTCGGTCAGCGGTGGCACTGTCTCACAGGATGTCACACTCTCGGTACCTCGTTAACTCAGCGTGGCAAAGACTTTGTCTGAACGCTTATAAGCTGTTTGAAGGTCTAGACAACAGACATGGAACGCCAAACGGTAATTGTTGACAAGGTAACGGGATATCTAAAGAAGATCTACCCGAAGTCTGCGACTGCCTCTGAAATTGCCAAGGCGTTGGGAATCCAAGCATGCTCGGCAGATCCGTGGATCTCATCTATGCTTGCAAACAGACAGATTGAAGTTACAGGCAAAAGAGGACGTTCAAACCTGTTCAGACTAAAACTTTGACCCTTTGCAGGGAGGGGAGTCTCGATATGGACATCACAAGGACGGACGTACTGAAGATGTTGTTGTATGCGCCAGGTTCCTCAAGAACGCCGAATCGATTCATAACAGGAAGGACTCGTCTACAGAAGGAAGTATTCCTTGCTCAAAAAGCACTGGGTGACAGGGGAATGAGGAGGAAGTACGGATTCATGCCGTACCATTATGGTCCCTTCAGTCGACAGCTCTATTTCGATGTTAACTTGCTTAAGAAGCAGGGGCTCGTCAATGAAACTGTCCGACTGGAAGAAGAAAAGGGAGTGTATCGAGAGTTCAGTTTGACAAATCAGGGGATCGATGAAGTCAGGAACCTTCTTCAAATTCCGAAATTCCTTGAAATCTACAAAATCGTAGCGAAGATCAAGAAAGACTATGATGGCATGCAGCTGAGGGATCTTGTAGATCTGACGCATAGAGAATACCCTGAGTACGTTGGTAAGGACACATAGCAATAGCAGATGCACTAGAGATTTGTCTTGAAACATCTTGTGTGTGTCCCGTACTATAGTCTGCCTGAGTTTCCTTCCTACTGCAATGTTGTTAGCAATCATCGTGTCGTACTGCGAGATGTATTGCTGTGCAATCCAAGCAACTTTCATGTTCTAGGGGGAGTGCAGTATGACCCGCACCTAGAAACACTTGAGTACATAAACTGCCAGCCTCGTGTAAGGAATAGCATAGCCAAAGAAATCACACTGCACGAAGATGTTAGAATACTTTTCAGGACACGTTTCTTCAGGCTGGACGGAAGCTCCGACGAGTTCGTTACCGGGTACTATGTTGTAGATCACGCTGAGTCAGACAAGATATGCAGAGATGCGCCAGTCATTAGAGCATCTAAGGCTAGATTTGTGTCTGCTGAAGATTGCATCAAGATCACGCGGGTGATGGAGAGAACGGGGGCCTACAGATCGTGCTTTAGCACCGAAAACCCAAAATGGAAAAAGTATCTTCTGCGATGGACAAAAGAAATTGAAGGTCGAGAGGACTTGACACCAGAATACACTCAAGAGATCCAGAAACTGAAGACAATCTACAGAGACAACGAACACCCCGGTAGTGTATTCTACAAGTTCTGTCAGGGATGCCAGAACGAGGAACACATCTGTTTTCTAACTAGAAGAAGGAAACATGGTAGTCTTCCGAGATTTCCTGGGCACTGGGAGTGATACGCTGGCCCATCCGTTTTCCACAGACCACATGCTATTTGGATTTTAGTCGGTCGGTGATATCAACTAAATGGTGGACTTGGGAAGATTACTGGTTTTCGAAGGGCCGGACGGAGTAGGAAAATCAACTCTGGCGAATGCTGTGTATGCACATCTCACTTCGATGGGTGCAGCATGTGAACTACACTCATTTCCAGGGGACAAAGAAGGTTCCCTCGGACGACTCGTGTACCGTCTGCACCATGCTCCGAATAGCCATGGCGTGATCTCTATCGATGCGACAAGCCTCCAGGTGCTTCATGTCGCAGCTCATATCGATCTAATCAAATCTAGCATAGTGCCCGCGCTCAAGACAGGCAAGGATGTGGTTCTTGATCGATTCTGGTGGTCGACCTGGGTCTACGGTAAGGTTTCAGGCGTAGATTCTAGATCCTTGGAAGAGATGCGCCTTCTTGAACTTGCCAATTGGGGCGACATCTTACCCAAGTGTCTGTTCTTGATACATAGGTCGAGTCCCATAAACCGCAAGGAGTCGCTGGATAGATGGAACAGACTGAGTGTTGAGTACCGGTTACTGGCAAAAGAAGAGGAGAAGAAGTATACTATCAGTTTTATTGAGAATGAAGGCTGCCTAAGTGAGGCTGTGGAAGAAGTACTGGGGCTCATTCTTGGTAGATAGTTAGCGCACCTCGCGACCGATCACCACGCCTTCAACTTCTATTCCTCATTTTTCGGTAGTAGGAGCAGTTAAGAATGAAAGAGACTCTCCGTAAGGCTTTCTTACCTCTTCGGCTGGTGGTTGAAGGCGAACCCAGCTTGGTCGGCGTAGGTGTTAAATCAGGACGGCACAGAGGAGTATTATCAGCTGATTCTTTTGGCCAACCAGCCCACAAGATGGAAGAAGCAAATAGCCAAACAGGAAATCTTGGAGAGACGGTTCTACGTCGAAGCCTATCAAAGCAACTACTTTCCTGAGGGGATATTGAGGTTATACAGGTTGACTAGCGGAATCTCAAAAGATGGCAAAAGGGGCTATGTCTACCACTCCGTTAGAATCAAGAACCCTGAGGAATTAGCAAAGACAAAACCTGTCCTAGACTATCTTGCAGGCAAGCTGAAGTGGCAAGAGTTACCGCCTCTTCTCAAAGACTTGGAAGAGCAATTGAAGAAACAAGAGGCAATTAATCCAGAAGTGCTGAGAATCGTTCGACAATATCCCCGAGCATCAATCAGCATGTTGAAAGCCTTTGATGAGATCTATCATGGAAAACCAGACATTGAAGATGTGCCCGTAATCATTGAGTTTATGAACACTGCAATTAAATCGTTGTCAGTCATGCAGGAAGGTATGATCGGCCATTATTTGGATCTAGTTGGCCGACTCAGTGAAGAGAAAACACCCGAAGGAGTGAAGAATCTGCTGAGACTGCTTGAAGAGTATACGTTGCCCCAGATCGCATCTGTCGCGAGTATCATCACTGATAGGTTACAGAAACTCAACATCTTTGAGGTACAGATACAAAATGAGAACGCCTACGAAATTAAGGGCAAGAACTCGATTCATAGTCAATTGGCTAATGCTTTGTGGCTTCTCGATGATTCCTATTGGCTTTTGCACTCGAACGAACCATTGGCGAATTTTCTGAACAAGAAGTACCCAACATCCGAAAATGAGAAACTTCGCCCTGATTTCATCTGTGCCAACAATAAGGCGGATCTAGTCATAGTGGAGCTCAAGAGACCGAGCCATGAGATTAACACAGACGATATAGTTCAACTTCAAAACTACTTGGTTGCAGTTGATGAATATGGAAAATATACTGACAAAAGGGGCTTCATTATCGGAAAAAGCATATCAGACCATAACCGGAAACTCATAGATAGCACAACGAAAAATATAGAGTTCAAATCCTATGTGCAATTGGTCGATGATTGTAGAAGGCGATACCAAGAATATCTAGACGCAATTGAGAAAGCTGCATAATGGCTTCAGTTCTTCGCGGCATTCTGGATTAGAGTTGTCCATTTGTTCTTTCCTCTAACCTCTATCCCGCATAGGGCATGTCAAATGCTTTTAGCGTCACATCTCTGAACTTCTTCCGCAAGTTCTCAGTTACCAAAGTCTTTGTCCAGAGCATTCGATGAGTCTTCGAATCTCGTTTTCTGATCAAGCCGATGTCTCTCTCAGCCTGTTTCACCCAGAGTGCAGGGGCACTTTTGAGTGGAATGTTGGCTTCCTTGCATATTTGCCGGTAGGGCTTTCCGTTCTCGGTGATCAAAGGAGTGAGTTCTCTGATGGCATTCACCCAATCGTCGTAGGTCATCCTATTCTTTGGCTTCTTTTCGGCTTTGACGTATGTTAGATTCACTCTACCGTTGACTGAGCATTTCATGGCTTGGCCTGGCTGTAGTTCCAAGAATCGTGAGAGTTCGGCTGGAATGGTGATGTAGTCCTGATAGTGCTGTTTCTCTCCGTACTTGAGTGATTTCCTTCGTTGCACCAAGACGTAGTATTCGCTTTTCATCTAGTAACACCACACCAACACGCTTCGGCAGAGTTCGTCTCGTCCTAGACGGGCGGCGCTGAGAGCGAACAGTTGTTTCGCTATGGCGCATATCCAGAAGAAGGCAGCAATCTGTGGAAGGCGTCGGACCTTGAGTGTTTCTAATCCGACTAGATCTTTCAGCGAGGAGTTGACTCGTTCTGAGGAGCTGCGCATTGCGAGGTATCGTTTCCATTCAGGGGAGTTGCGTTGGATAGGCAGGATTGCATCGGCTCTTCGTGTGCCTGTTTGCTTTGCGGTTTTTGATGAACGTGGATTGAGGGCGATGATTGGTTTGGCTCCATACGCTATTGTGAGTAAGATGTTTCTTCTTGAGTCATATTGAGCGTCAGTAATCACAACCTCAAACTGGATTCCAAGATTCTTGACTTGCTTGAGAATCGCTGGGAAGAGCCGACTCTCGTTTGCATTGGCCGGTTTCGCAACACAGGTTATGGGAATGTCGCGTTGACTGTCGGATGCGATTGTGTATCTGTAACCAAACTCGAATACGGGTTTCCCAGAGCGGTGCTCTTTGTATCCGAGTCTTGCATCCGGATCTGTGGTAGAAAGAAATCCACGGTTTCTTTTAGCATAGGCCTTCACCACCGTCCCGTCGACAGACAGAATCTCTCCGAAGTCAGGCCAGTACTTCTTCAGCTCTAGTACGATCAACTGGCTGATTCTGTGTAGTCTTTCCTCTCCGATTCGTTTCAGAAAAACGGAGAATGTCTGATGAGGTGGAACCTTGGCGAGTCCTATCAATCTCAACAGTCGTGGGTTTGATCGGAGTTCTCGGCACAACTGGCGCAGTGAATCGGTTCTGGTTCGGTAGAGAATCGCCTTGAGTACGCATAACGGATCGTAAGGCGGTCGCCTTCTCCGTCCCGAATAGGGTTCCCTGAGGATAGGTTCGATGGCCAGCCGCAAGCTGTCTACGGTTGCCATGAACTCCTCGATAGAGGGGTCCTGTGAAATTGATTGTGCACAATTCTGTGGTTCCATCGATGTCACACCTCCGGAAGAGCATATCAACCTCGCCAGCAATACCTCTATACCGTTAACGGTAGTAGATAAACGTTGTTGACCATTGGCCTGAGCCCGCTAAATCTCACAATCGCAGTAGAACATCTCTCAAGCATCGACAGTGTACACTCCAGTCTTACGGACAAATCCCTGGCAACCATTGACGCTACGATATTGTAGCATAAGACAAATATAAGTGTTACTACAATATCGTAGTATGTGTTGTGAATTGGTGCGAAAGGAAATACTTGGACAGTCAGAACGAAAGGTACTTGAAGCCTACCTGAGGGGCGAACGACTCAAGGGTTACACAACTCTCTTGACACGCATACGCCAAATGGGGTTGAAGGCGATCATTGATGGGTGCGAACGCGATCTAGCATTGCTTAGAAAATTGATGCGGAGGGAGGGCGAACAATAACATCTTGGAGGGTGCTGAGTTATCCAACTCTCACGATTTGAAAATCATCCCAGAGAGCAGTTACTCGATAAAGCCAGACAGTCGGATTGTAGCCTTCCCCCGTGACAGTAATCTCGATTTCGAACTTGACTGGATTGCCGTTTTGTACCACGCCAGTGGGCGAACTTTCCAAGCTTGTGCACAAGAACACACTTGGATTAGCGTCGATCATGTAGAATAGTAGGAGTTCTTTCTTTTGGCCTTGTGTTATGTCTAGCTCTGTGTTCAACAAATAGTGGTTGATACCACTTCCTAGTTGCGCTTGAAACTCAGGCATGTGGCCAATCATCGTGTGAAAGAGTTTTTCCTTAAGCTCTGGGGAAAACCAGTTTAGACAGCCTCCACGACGCCAATCACCGTTTATTATTTTGCCCGATTCTTCAAGGGTTCGAAAGCGAATCTCAGCCTTGCATTTCATGACATCGCCGGAGAGGCAATGAACTTGGACTACCCCAAATTTCGCTATCAATATCGGTGTAGGGGAATGGGAAGGCGGGAAAAATCCAAACAGCGTTATCCATTGGCAATCCTTGAGAAACTTCGCATCTGGATGGCTGTACCCAGACGGTTCAGCCTTTTGGATGGTAACGCCTGCTTCCGCCAGAGGTATGCCAGATAGCCCTCTCTCCTTACTTGGAGGAAGAGGATGGCCTCGGTAATGAGGCAATGGTTCCAAGTCCAAAACAGGCGTTTTCGGAAGCGCAACTTCGATCTTGATTGGTTCAGCCTTTCCCTCTGGTTTCCAAAATCCGAAATACAATGCGCCTATGATTACCGCGCCTGTCGTAGTGATGATTTCAAATAGCACATGGAGAGAAGCTGGAATATCGGTAAGAGATGGAATGCCGAAAAATAGTGCCGCCCAAACAAGTATGATTGTGCCGATGGCTTGAAGGTTTTCATGTCCTGCCATTTTTGCGACCTTCCCTAACCAAAGAGCCGATATAAGCCATATCCAAATAAGAATTGCCTTCCCGACATTCTCAAGATAACTGGAGAAGGAACTGACGCCTAACAGAAGGGAAAGAGCGACTCCTTGAGCAGAGTCGCAATTAGGCTTCGCATCAACCGACTTTTCACAGCCCGATTTTTCAACCGAGAACTTCACGTTACCCCGACGAAGACTTGGAGGCGCGTCTCCCGACACTTGACAGGCTTTGCTATCTCCCGTACTTTTGACAACGCCTCTGCAACCCTTCCCGTCCGATGAGGGCTTGACAGAGCCTTCTCGTTTCCTAGCGTCAGTCCTGCTACTGGATCCTTGGACTCTTAACTCGACATGCATTTTAGCGGCTAACACGTTGTCGATCAATGAAAACTACCCCCAATAATTTGCCAGCCTCTCTGGCGCGCGCTATTGATCTCATGAGAAATTGTCTCCAATTCCTTTATCGTATTAGCTGCACATAACCAGTCTCTGGAGGATATTGAAATAAGAGAATGGAAAGATAGAAACGCAATAGTGGATCGGATTGTTGGTGAATATGAAGCGGCTACTGTTTGTTTGTGTTGAGAGTGCTGGTCGAAGCCTTATGTCAGAAGCTTTCGCCAGACACTACTGACAGGGAAAAGGTGTTTTAGATGAGTAAGATGAAGGTTCTTTTCTTGTGTGCGCATAATTCAGCTAGGTCGCAGATGGCTGAAGGGCTGCTCAGGCACTTTTACGGTGAGAAATATGAGGTCTTCAGTGCAGGTGCAAGCCCAACTAGGGTTAATCCCTTCGCCATTAAGGTTATGGCGGAGATAGGAATAGACATTTCCAAGCATGCTTCAAAGAGCATTGAAGAGTTTCGAAACAAGGACATTGACTTGGTTGTATCAGTGTGCACTAGCAGTGCGAGGGTGGCTTGTCCGCTCTGTTCTTCACCGCTTGTTAGCGGTAGACCTGAGATAGTTGAGGAGACGTTGCCTGGGGCGAAACGCTACCTCCAGCATGGTTTCAGTGATCCTTCTGAGGTGGAGGGGAGTGACGAGGAGAAGACTGCGGCCTTTCGACGCATTAGGGATGACATTAAGAAGTGGATACTCGACTATTTTGCCAGCATGAAGAATG
>Ga0315279_10007650_pt1 | contig 13306 bp, 15 predicted proteins | sample YL17G06_20_MG_FD_203694 | JGI IMG/M metagenome (GOLD analysis project Ga0315279, IMG submission 203694) | Sediment microbial communities from Yellowstone Lake, YNP, Wyoming, USA - YL17G06_20 | ecosystem: Environmental > Aquatic > Freshwater > Lake > Sediment | place: USA: Wyoming | collected... | reverse complement strand
CCGAGCCCCCCTTGCCCGCCCCGGCTGCTTCGAGTATCCTATGCGCGCACCATGCCGCTCCGTGGCGGAGCGGTATAGTACCGCTACCGCGGAAGGAGACGCGCCATGGCCCTCTCGCCCCAACTTCTCGAGATCCTCGCCTGCCCCCAATGCAAGACCGACGTCAAGCTCACCGCGGACGGGAAGGGGCTGAAATGCGTCCGCTGTCACCGCGTCTACCGGATCGAAGACGACATTCCCGTCATGATCATCGAAGAGGCGACGATTGAGCCCGACCGGCCGACCCAGGCCTGACCCCTCGGCCCTGAAGAAGATCCTTCTCATCCGCCTGCGGCGCATCGGCGACGTGGTCATGACCGCGCCGGCCGTCGCCCTGCTCAAGCGGTTCATCCCGGGCGCCTCCTTGACCTACCTGATCGAGGAACCCTATCGCCGGCTCGTCGAAGGAAATCCCGGCGTCGACCGCGTGCTGGCCGTTCCGGTTCGACAAGACCGGCGCGCTTTCCTGGGATTGTTGAAAAAGATCCGGGCCGAGCGCTTCGACGCCGTGCTCGATTTTCACGGCGGGCCGCGGGCGTCCTGGATCACGGCCTTCTCCGGCGCCGGCCGGAAAGTCGGTTACGCCATCCGGGGCAAGCGCTTTCTTTACGATGTCCGCGTGCCGCGGCGTCCCGACCAGGGAACCCTGCACAGCGTCCAGACGCACGCCGCGCTGGTCCGCGCGCTGGGCTTCGAATTCGCCGACGGGGATATCCCGCCCATCGAACTGCCCGTTCCGACGGAAGAAGAAAGGCGCCGCATCGGCGGTCTGATGCGCGAAGCCGGGCTCGAAACGGGCCGATTCGCAGCCCTTCATATCGGCGCGGGCAATGCCTACCGGGACTGGGGCGAGGAAAATCACGCCGCGCTCCTGCGGCTTCTGGGCCGGCGGCCGGGACTGCGTTTCGCCCTGATCGGCGGGCCGGGCGATCGTCCCCGCCAGGCCGCCGTCATCGGGCGGGCCGCGCGGATGCCGGACGGCGTCGAGGCCGGCCGCATCGCCGGGTTCGCCGGCCGGCTCAACCTGATCGAAACCAAGGAACTCATCAGCCGGGCCGCGCTTTTCGCCGGTCCCGACAGCGGCCCCATGCATATCGCCTCGTCGACGCGGACGCCGATCGTCGCCCTGTTCGGCCCGACAAGCCCGGCCCATTTCGCCCCCTGGCGGACGGAAGGCCGCCTCACCATCCTGCAAAAGGAATTGGACTGCCGGCCGTGCCGCCAGCGCGGATGCGTGACGAACGATTTCCGCTGTCTGACGGGCATCGAACCCCCCGACGTGGCCGTGGCCTGCGGAAAATGGCTTGAGATGGTATAATCCTTTGAAATTCGTCCCATGATGACGTCATCCCGTTCGTCCGCCGTTCCCGGGGCAACCCTGATCGACAAGAGCATCCTTCTGACTGCAGCGGCGGCGGCGCTATGCTCGCTCATCTCCATCAGCGCTCTCCAGGCTCTGTGGGCCATCGCCGCCCTGTTCTGGTTCGACTTGCTCGCCGAGAAAAAGAGGCGCTTCGAGGCCCCGGGCTTTTTCTGGCCGCTCCTCGTCTATGTCGGATGGTCGCTGCTGGCCGCGGCGGCTTCGACGAATCCCGCCGTCAGCCTGACGGCCTCGCGCAAAATGCTGATCTTTCTTATCGTGCCGGTCATCCCGGCCGCCTTCCCGAGTCTCCGCAGCCTCAAATTCCCAATCTGGGCCATTTTCGGCTCGGGCCTGGCCGCTTCGATCTACGCCCTGGCCTATTTCTACTTCAAGGCCCGGACGGCTGTGGAGCCTGTGCGGATCCGCGGATTCATGGGCCATTACATGACCCAGGCCGGACTGCTCGGCCTTTTTCTGGCTTTCGCCGTGGGGCTGGCTGTCTTCGGCCGGGGCAAGCCGCGTCTCATCTGGGCCGCCGTAGTCGTCCCGGCCGGGGCCGCCCTGATGATGACGCTGACGCGCAACGCCTGGCTCGGCGTGGGCGCGGCGATCGTCCTGATTCTGGCCTTGTGGAAACCCAAAGCACTCGTTCTCGCGCCCATCTTCGCCGGGCTGCTCTACCTGGCCGGGCCGGCCGCGGTCAAATCGCGCCTCCGGAGCGTCTTCGACGGCCGCGATCCCTCCAACGTCGCCCGTCTCGAATACGCCCGGGCCGGGCTGAAAATCATAAGCGAGCGTCCCCTCTTCGGAACGGGACCCAACACCGTCCATGTCGTTTTCCAGGACCCCAAATACGGCCTGGGCGATTATGCCCGCCGCAACGTCCATCTGCACAATAACTTTCTTCAAATCGCCGCCGAACGCGGCCTGCCTGCCCTGGCCGCCTGGCTGGCTTTTCTGGGTTGGGCCTTTCTCTCCCTTCTCCGCCGATTCAAGACCGCCGCGATGGAGATCAGGCCGCTGGCCGCGGCGGGATTGGCGGCCGTCGCCGCGCTGGTCACGGCCGGTTTCTTCGAGTACAACTTCGGCGATTCCGAGGTGGCCATGCTTTTCCTACTGATCATCACCCTGCCTTTCGCCGCAGGAGAGGCCGGAGAGCGGGCGTGAAAAAAGGGCGCCTCATCCGCCGCGGGTTGGCCGTCGTCGTTCTTGTTTATTTGATCTGGCTGACGGCCCAGATCGTCCCCTTCAAACGCTACGGGACGGCGGACCGGGCCGCCACCGCGCTTTCCGCGGATACCCCGAAAGATTGGGAAATCGAGGGCGTCTATCACGTCCACAGCCGCTTCTCGGACGGGCGGCGTACCGCGGACGCGGTCGCGGCCATCGGGGCCAAGGCCGGCCTGGATTTCGTCATCCTCACCGACCACGGCGCTCCCAACGAAGCCAGTCTGGCCGCGCAGGGCCGCAAAAGCGGGATTTTGCTCCTGGCCGGATGTGAGATATCGTCCAGCCGCGGCCACCTGGCCGCGATGGGCTTCACCGCGCCGACGCGTCCGTTCAGCGCGGCCGCGGAAATGGCCGCCCTCGAAGTCGCCCGGCTCGGCGGGTTCACCGTCATCGCCCACCCCTTTTCCAAGACTCGTTGGTCGTGGGGCGAATGGGCGGGCTACGGGGGCATCGAGGTTTTCAACGGAGACACGACGGTCAAGCGCCGGGTCGTCAGGGCCCTCCTCTCCCTGCCCGGCCTTCTGGCGCGGCCCGAACCCGTCCTGCTCCGCCTGCTCGAACCGCCGACGGCCGAGCTCGGCAAATGGGACCGCCTGGCTGTGGCGCATCCGCTCCAGGCGTATTTCGCCGTCGATGCCCACTTCGGCTACGGGCCGCTCTTCACCCTGTTTCATCTTCACGTCCTGCTCGACGCTCCCCCGGCGCCTGGGTTCGAGACGGCCCGCGATCAGGTTTTCGCCGCCCTGAAAGCCGGCCGCTTCTACAACGCCGTCGAAGCGGCCGCGGTCGCCCGCGGCTTCCGCTTTTGGGCCGAGCGCGGGGGCGCCGTTCTGGAGATGGGGAGCATCGTCCCGACGGCCGCGACTGCGGACCCGGCCGGCGACGCTTCGATCCGTTTCGTCGTTCGGACGCCGTTCGCCTTCGGCCACGAAACGCGGCTCCTGCGGGACGGCGCGGAGGTCGCCCGCTCGACCGGCCCCGAGCTCGTCTACGAGACGGCCGAGAAGGGCGTCTTCAGGGTCGAGGTCTTCCTCCGCGAGCGCACGCCGCTCGATCCGCGGGTTTCGTGGATCGTCTCCAATCCCATTTTCCTGGAAAGGTCACGCCGATGAACAAATGCGATATCCCGAAAATGCAGCGGCTCGTCCGCAAGTTCAAGGACCGGCGCCTCCTCGTGCTGGGCGACCTGATGATCGACAAGTACATCTGGGGGACGGTGTCGCGGATCTCTCCGGAAGCGCCCGTCCCCGTGGTCGAAGTCCAGAAAAGCACGTCCTGCCTGGGCGGCGCGGGCAATGTCGAACAGAATCTGAAGGACCTGGGCGCGGCGCCGGTCCTCGTCGGCGTCGTCGGCGACGACGAGGAAGGGCTCTGGATCAAGCGCCACGCCTCCGAATCGCGGGGCATCATCCTCGACGAGAAGCGGCCGACCACGGTCAAAACGCGCATTATCGCCCACCACCAGCAGGTCGTGCGCGTCGACCAGGAGCGGAAGAAGGCCGTCTCTCCGAAAATCGAGGCCCGCATCCGGGCCTTCATCGAGAAGGACGACATCGAGGGCATCGTCATCTCCGACTACAACAAGGGCATCGTTACGCGAACGCTCATGGCCGCCGTCCTGCCCATGGCCGGCCGGCGCAAAATCCCCGTCTTCGTCGATCCCAAGGTGGAGAACTTCGAACTGTATTCGCCGATCACGGTCATCACCCCCAACCATCATGAGGCCTCGAAAGTCGTCCGGCACGGCTGTTTGACCGAGGCCGAGGTCGAGCGGGCCGGCCGCGAGATCATGGCCATGATTTCGACGAAGTATCTCATCATCAAGCGCGGCGAGCAGGGCATGTCCATCTTCGAAGCGGGCCGCAAGCCGGTCCACATCCCGACCATCGCCCGGGAGGTGTTCGACGTCACCGGCGCCGGAGACACCGTCATCGCCGCGGCTTCGCTGGCCCTCCTGGCCGGCGCGAGCATCCTGGAAGCGGCGGTCATCGCCAACGCCGCCGCCGGCGTCGTCGTCGCCAAGATCGGCACGGCCTCCTGCTCCCCCCAAGAGTTGATCGACGCCCTCAACCGCTACGAATAAAAATAAAAGGGGTCAGGTCTTAACATTTGACATTTTTGACGAGACCTGGCACCGAGGGGTCAGGCCGGGGCAAATTTGTCAAATGTTAAGACCTGACCCCTAGGGTTTTTTCTTCCAGCCCTGGTCCTTGCGGTCGTAGACTTTCCTGCCCTTAGGGGTGGATGGCGGCGTCTGCGGCGGGGGCAGGGGTTTGCGAATCTGCTTCCAGACCGGCTTCTGGCGGTTGGGAACGGAATGGGCCATCAGGCTACCGTGACGATGTTGGCTTCGTCGGCCGCGGGATCGTAGAAGACGACCGTGCTCCGGCCGGTGACCCAGCCGCCCGTCTCCCCCGGATTGATCAAGAGGGTCTTCCCGTTGCGGCGGACGTCCGGTTTATGGGTATGGCCGAAAATCACAACGTCATAGACGTGGCGCGCGGCAAATTTCTGGGCCGGCAGGTTGAGATGGGTCACTAAGATCCTGCGCCCGGCGTGCTCGAAAACGAGGGGTGGCTGATGGATGAGCCCGAACGGTTCGAGGGCCGCTGCCAATCCGGCCTTCTCCCCGTCGCAGTTCCCGAAGACGGCTTTGACCGGACAGCCGAGGGCGGCCAGCTCTCGGGCGGCGAAGGGGGCGACGAAATCGCCGGCATGGACGACCAGGTCGCAGCCCGCGTCTTTGAACAGGCGGACGGCCGCCCGCAGGCGGGGGACGTTGTCGTGCGAATCGGAAAGAATGCCGATCACAGGGGAAATTATACCTTACTAAGCCGGGCGGAATATAGTTGACCCCGGATGTCTTTGCCGCCCGGCTAGTACTCGGGGAGCAGTAAGGATTATGTAACATATTTACTGCTCCCCGTAGTAACGATGTATTCGTGACGAAATCAATTCAATCCATCGTCATTCTAGGGGTACGGCTTTAATTCGGCATCCGTGCGGGATGGGAAAATCCCGCTAGCCGTATTTATAGCCATATTATTATATTGACTTCTGCCCATTATCAAAATAAAATGAACGAAGATATCCGATTCGAATGAGACGAGGATAAAAACGTCGAGAACGAATTCAAGCATGGGGTCTCATTCTTCCTGGCCCAGCGCGCGTTTTTCGACCCTCACCGCGTTATCGTTGAGGATAAAACGCACAGCCGCCAGGAAGACCGCCATTATTGTCTGGGCCGCGTCGGGATCGGAATCATCACCGTCCGGTTCACATTCCGGGCGGATGTCATAAGGATATTCGGCGCCGGATATTGGAGAAAAGGAAAGCAGATCTATGAGCGAAAAAATAGAATACAAGGACGGCCCTAAGGGCGATTGGAAGATCGTCGACGATTTTCTTCCGCCGCCGGATCGGCTGGTACTAAAGGAAGAACAGGTAAAAGTCACGATCGCCCTGAGCCGAGAAAGCGTGGATTTCTTCAAGGAAGAAGCGAAAAAGCGAAAGATCCCCTATCAAAAAATGATCCGCCGGGTCATCGACCTCTACGCCGACCGTTTCCGCCAAAGCGTTTAGTCAAGAGAGGTTCGGGGAATCATGCCGGACTCGCCCGCGTCCTGCTTTGTTCTAATTGACATCACCTCCCCTGCCCCTCCCGCACAGGGGGGGATTCGTCCGCGGGCTCGTAGCGGAGGCGAGGAGCGTTCGGGGGAGAAACCCGTGCGACGGGCTTTGCAGTCCTACGCCTTGGCTAGGACGACGGAGCGGGCACGGTTCTACGCCAAGAGGCGTTGAGAGCCAAAGCAGAGCGTCGAATACCGTTCTTCCGATCGTAGGAAGAACGGCAGTGTTTTCCCACAAACCCCCCGAGCCCGCTTTTTTCCTTGACCTCAGCCCCTGTTTTCGCTAGGATAGACGCGCTTTAAAGCGTTGAAAATAGGCGCGTAGCTCAGTGGGAGAGCGCTTCCTTGACGCGGAAGAGGGCGGGGGTTCAATCCCCTCCGCGCCTACCACTCACGCCGAAGAGACTTAAAAACGGTTTAAATAGAATGGTTCGCCTCACGTTTCCCGACGCGCCGGCCGCCTTTCGCTGAAGGCCAGGCCGGTGATTCCACGACACAAGGGGTCTGCTGACCGGCGTCGAACTTGAAAGGCGGCCCTCTTTGTCTTTAAGGCGGCCGAACGGATGACGACGATGAACGACGAGAAGAACGAACGGAAAGACGGGTCCCTGGCGATCGAACTCGAGACCCTGCGGCACAGCGCTTCGCACCTGCTGGCGCACGCCGTACTCGAGCTCTTCCCCGGGACGCAGGCCGGCGTCGGACCGGCCGTGGAGAACGGGTTTTACTACGACTTTCTCCGCGCCGAGCCGTTCTCCAGCGACGACCTGGCCGCCATCGAGGCCAAAATGCGCGAGCTGGCCGAACAAAACGTCCCCATCGTCCGCACGATGATTTCCAAGGACGAAGCTGTCCGACTCTTCACCGCAAAACGCCAGACCCTCAAGGTCGAGCTGATCAAGGAGAAGGGCGGCGACGAGGTCTCGACCTACAGCCAGGGCGGATTCGTTGATTTCTGCCTCGGCCCGCACGTCCCCTCGACCGGCCTGCTCAAACACTTCAAGCTGCTGTCCGTCTCGGGCGCCTACTGGAAAGGCGACGAGCGCAACGCCCAGCTCCAACGCATTTACGGCACCGCCTTCCCCACCAAGAAAGAGCTCGACGATTACCTCACCCTCCTTGAAGAGGCCAAGAAACGCGACCACCGCCGCCTCGGCCCCGAGCTCGATCTCTACAGCACCAGCGAGGATCTGGGCAGCGGGCTCATCCTGTGGCACCCCAAGGGCGCCCGGATCCGGGCCATCATCGAGCAGTATTGGCGCGAGCGCCACTGGGCCGGCGGGTACGACATCCTCTACACCCCCCACATCGCCCGCGAGGTCCTGTTCCAGACCTCCGGCCACCTGGATTTCTACAAGGACGGGATGTACTCGCCCATGGATATTGACGGGCAGAACTACTACATGAAGCCGATGAACTGCCCGCTCCACATCCAGATCTACAAATCGAAGATGCGGTCCTACCGGGACCTGCCCCTCCGCTGGGCCGAGCTGGGCACCGTCTACCGCTACGAGCGCAGCGGCGTCCTCCACGGCCTGCTCCGCGTCCGGGGCTTCACCCAGGACGACGCCCATATCTTCTGCACCCCCGACCAGATCGACGCCGAGATCCTGCGCGCCCTGGATTTCTCGCTCAGCGTCCTGGCCGACTTCGGCTTCACCGACAATAAGATCGAGCTGTCCGTCCGCGATCCGCACAACCTGGCCAAATACTGCGGCGCGGACGACCGCTGGTGCCAGGCCGAGGCCTCGCTGGTCAAGGCCCTGGAGACCCGCGGCCTCCCCTATGAGCGAATGGAGGGCGAGGCGGTCTTCTACGGCCCCAAGATCGACATCAAGGTCAAGGACGCCATCGGCCGCTTCTGGCAGTGCACCACCATCCAGTTCGACTTCAACATGTCGGCCCGCTTCGGCATGGTCTTTATCGGCGAGGACGGCAAAGAGCACCAGCCCTACATGGTCCACCGGGCCCTGATGGGCTCGCTGGAGCGCTTCTTCGGCATCCTCATCGAGCACTACAACGGCAACTTCCCGCTCTGGCTGGCCCCCGTTCAGATCGAGCTCGTCCCCATCGCCGAGCGGCACAACGCCTACGTCGAGAAGCTGGCCTCTCTCATCCTGGCCAAGGGCCTGCGCCCGCACGCCGACCTGCGCCGGGAGAAGCTCAATTACAAGATCCGCGACGCCGAGCACCACAAGGTGCCCCTCCTGCTCATCTGCGGCGACAAGGAAGTCGCCGCCGGGACGGCCTCCCTGCGCGTCCACGGCCAGGGCGACAAGGGTTCGGTCGAGGTCGCGGCGCTTCTTGAAAAGATCCGTCTCTTGAATGACAATAAATCGTTAACGGTCAATCTTTAAAGGAGGACCCTCATTTTTAGACGACACCCGTTTCCGCCCCAGAGCAAACCCAAGCCCCACCGGATCAACGAAATGGTCCGGGCCGGAGAAATCCGCGTGATCGACGACGAGAAAAAGCAGTTGGGCGTCATGACCGCCGCCGAAGCCCTGTCCATCGCCCGCCAGCGGGGCATGGATCTCGTCGAGATCGCGCCCACGGCGAACCCCCCGGTCTGCCGGATCATGGACTACGGCAAGTTCCTCTACGAGCTCCACAAGAAGGACCACGAGGCCAAAAAGCACCAGAAGCAGGTCCAGATCAAGGAAATCAAGTTCCGGCCCAAGATCTCGGTTCACGACTACACCTTCAAGATGAACCACGTCAAACGCTTCCTCGAGGAAGGGAACAAGGTCAAAATCACGGTCATGCTCCGCGGCCGGGAGAAATCCCGCCCCGAGCTGGGCCAGAAAATCCTGGAGAAGGTCGGGGCCGACGCGGATGGTCTGGGCAAGCTCGATGGGGACACGCGGAAACAGGATTGGGCCGTGTCGGGCCTTCTCATCCCGGCCAAAATCGGAGGAGGAAAAGATGCCAAAGTTAAAAACCCACAGGGGAGCGAAAAAGCGGTTCTCGGTGACGGCCACAAAGAAAGTGCTTCATAAGAAAGCCAACAAGAGCCACATCCTGACCAAGAAGACGTCGGGCCGCAAACGCACCCTCGGCCAGAAGGCCGCGGTCAGCAAAGCCGACCGTCGCGCGATCAAGGAAATGCTGCCCTACGAGTTCTGAGATGTCATTGCGCTTACTCAGCGGAGTCGGGTCCTGCCGGGGACAAGTCCTCGTCGTCCTCGCCACATATCCGAAAACGCGGACAAATCCCCTCTTGCGCAAGAGGGGCAGGGAAGATGATATCATTAAAAATGAAGTCGGAACGCGTTCGAGGATCGGGGTCCCTTCCGCTGCGGGCGATCGAGGGCTTGTCCCCGTCACCCGTCTAAAGATATCGCGCGACATTTAACTTCAGAACTCGTCCATTATTTGAAACGGAGAAACAACCATGCCGAGAGTCAAACGCGGATCCAAGAAGAAAAACCGCCGCATCAAAATCCTGAAGCTGGCCAAGGGGTACTGGGGCGCGCGAAGCTCCAATTACCGCACGGCCAAGGAAGCGGTGGAACATGCCCTGCAGTACGCCTACCGCGACCGCCGGGCGCGCAAGCGCGATTTCCGCGGCCTCTGGATCATCCGCATCAAGGCCGCGGCCAAGATCAACGGACTGGCCTACAGCCGGTTCATCAACGGCCTGAAAAAGCTCCACATCGAGCTCGACCGCAAGGTCCTGGCCGACCTGGCCGTGCGCGAGCCCATGACCTTCGCCCGGATCGCCGCCCTAGCCAAAGATGCCGTCGCCCAGCCTTGACGAACTCCGGGCGAAAATCGACGCGTCCGCCCGCACGCTGACGGACGAGTCCGCCCGGGTTCTCGATCTCAAGGCGCTGGAGCAGCTGCGCAACGCCTTTCTCAGCCGCAAGCACGGGACGGTCACCCTCCTCTTCGAGGAGCTCAAGGCCATCCCCGCCGGGGACAAGCGGGAGGCCGGACAACTGGTCAACGGACTCAAGGTCCTCGTCCAGGACAAGCTGGCCGCGCTGGAGGCCGGGCTCAAGTCCCCGGCGACGGCCCGTCCGGAAATCGACTGGACTTTACCCGGGGCGCGGAAACCCTGGGGCGCCGCCCATCCCCTACGCCTGTTCCAGTCGGAGATCGAGTCGATCTTCGTCGAAATGGGCTTCGGGATCGAGGACGGACCCGAGATCGAGACCGATTTCTACAATTTCGAGGCCCTCAACTTCCAGCCCAACCATCCGGCCCGGGACACCTGGGACACGCTCTACATCAACGACAGCCTGCTCCTGCGGACGCACACCTCGCCCGTCCAGATCCGGGTCATGGAAAAGCGCAAGCCGCCCCTGCGGATCATCATCCCGGGCAAGGTCTACCGCAAGGACCAGCCCGATCCGACCCACGTCCCCATGTTCATGCAGATCGAGGGCCTGGTCGTCGGCGAGGGCATCACCTTCGCCCACCTTAAGGGCACACTCGTGCATTTCCTGAAACGCCTCTTCGGGGAAAAGATCAAGGTCCGCTTCCGGCCCAGCTTCTTCCCCTTCACCGAGCCCTCGGCCGAAGTCGATATCGAGTGCCTGCAGTGCGGCCGGAAGGACCCGGGCTGCCGGGTCTGCGGCGGGACGGGCTGGAAGGAGATTTTGGGCTCGGGCATGGTCGATCCCCAGGTCTTCAAGAACGTCAACATCGATCCGGAGAAGTACTCGGGCTGGGCCTTCGGCCTGGGCGTCGAGCGCATCGCCATGTTCGCCTACGGGATCCCGGACATCCGCTACTTCTACGAAAACGACCTTCGCTTCAACAGGCAGTTCCACCTCAAATGAAAATCAGTCTGGATTGGCTCAAAGATTACGTCGACGTCGACCTGCCCCTCCAGGAGTTCGTCGACCGGCTGACCATGATCGGCCTCATGGTCAAGGAAACCGAGGACAAGAACGGCGACGTCGTCCTGGACGTGGAGACGTACGCCAACCGGCCCGATACGCTCGGCCACCTGGGCATAGCCCGGGAGATCGCCGCCCTGCTAGGCAAGCCGCTCAAGGAAAAAACCTGGCCGCTGATCGAGATGCCGACCCGGACGACCGAACTCGTCGACGTCCAGGTCCAGGACGAGGACCTCTGCCCGCGGTACTGCGGTCTCGTCGTCCGCGGCGTCACGGTCGGTCCCTCGCCCGATTGGCTGCGCGCGCGCATCGAGGCCATGGGGCTCCACTCCATCAACACGATCGTCGATGTCTCGAACTTCGTCCTGTTCGCCACGGGCCAACCCATTCATGCCTTCGACCTGGCCAAGATCGCCGGCCTCCACGTGCTCGTCCGCCGGGCCAAGAAAGGCGAGCGGATCCGGACCTTGGACGACCGCGACGCCGCCCTGACCGCCGATATGCTCGTCATCGCCGACGATAAAAAACCCATCGCCGTGGCCGGCGTTATCGGCGGACAGGACACGGCCGTCTCCGAGGCGACCCGGGACATCTTCATCGAAAGCGCCGCGTTCGACCCCGTCTCCGTGCGCAAGACGCGCCAGGCCCTGGACATGCAGACCGACGCCAGTTACCGCTTCGAGCGCGGCGCGGACATCGGCTTCGCCCCCCAAGGGGCGGTGATGGCCGCCTCGCTGATGACCCGCTTCGGCGGGAAAGCCAGCCGCGAAGTCATCGATCTCTATCCCCATCCGCGCAAGCCGCGCGAGATGATGCTTCGCGCCCGCCGCGTGGCCGAGCTGCTGGGCGTCGAGATCAAGCCCGCCTTCATCGAAAAGATCCTGGGCGACCTGGGCTTCGGCCTGAAGTCCCGGCCGATCGGTTCGTGGATGGCCCTGGTGCCCTCCCATCGCCTTGATATCGAGCGCGAAGCCGACCTGGTCGAAGACGTCGCCCGCTTCTACGGCTACGATAAGATCCCGGTCATCGTCCCGCTGCTCGAGGTCCTCGAGCCCGGGCCCTCCCTGGCCGAGAAGATCCGCCGCCTCGGCCGTCCGCTCTTCCATTTCGGCTTCGACGAGGTGGTCAATCCCAGTTTCGCCGACCCCGAGAAGGAAGCGGCGCTGGCCACGGGTCGCCTGCCGGTCGGGATCCGCAACCCCATCTCGATCAAGGCCTCCGTGCTGCGCACCACCCTGCTCGGCAGCCTTCTCGAAAACATCGCCTGGAACCGCAACCGCGGCCTGGACGGCGTCCACGTCTTCGAGACCGGCCGCGTCTATTCCTGGCGGGACGGCGAAATGTCCGTCCCGGTCGAGGACCGCACCCTGGCCCTGGCCACCACCGGGCCTCTGGGCACGGTCCGGTGGGACGACAAGCCTCGGGAGACCGATCTCTTCCATCTCAAAGGCGCGGTCGAAGCGGCCCTGGAAGCCCTGCGCTATGATCCGCTGGCCTTCGCCCCGGAGGTCCATCCGCTCTTCGATTCCGGCGCCGCGCTGGCCGTTCTCTACAAGGGTGAAAAGATCGGGGTGCTGGGCCGCATCCGGCTTGCCCTGCTCAATCTGTATGGGGTCAAAGGACCCGTCTATGCGGCCGAAATCGGGCTCGACCGGCTCTTCGAAAAGAAGCCCCGGCCGTTCGAGTTCGCCGCCCTGCCCAAATATCCCGCCGTCGTCCGCGATTTGTCCTTCTGGATCGGCCGGGACGCGGCCTTCCAGGACGTCAAACAGGCCGTGCTCAAGGCCGACGCCCCCGGCCTGGAGCGGTTCGACGTCATCGACCGCTACGACGGGGACAAGGCCCCCCAGGACAAGATCGGCTTGTCCCTGCGCTTCGTCTACCGTCACCCCAAGGGTACGCTGACGGCGGAGGACGTGGACAAATCCGAGCAGAAGATCGTCAAGGCCCTCAAGACGGCGCTGGCCGTCCAGTTCCGAGAAGGAGGATCACAGTGACCGCCGAACTCGAACGCCTCAAAGTCCTGGAAGCCAAGATCAGCCACGTCATCGATTTCATCGCCAAGCTCAGCGCCGATAACGACAAGCTCAAACAGCAGGTCAAGGATCTCAAGACCGAGAAAAAGGATTTCGAAGAGGCCGCCAAGCGGGCGGCCAAGCTTGACGAGGACGTCAAAAGATACGAAAATGAAAGAGAGA
>Ga0315279_10007649_pt1 | contig 13308 bp, 11 predicted proteins | sample YL17G06_20_MG_FD_203694 | JGI IMG/M metagenome (GOLD analysis project Ga0315279, IMG submission 203694) | Sediment microbial communities from Yellowstone Lake, YNP, Wyoming, USA - YL17G06_20 | ecosystem: Environmental > Aquatic > Freshwater > Lake > Sediment | place: USA: Wyoming | collected... | reverse complement strand
CTCTATCCGTGAAGTTTCTTGTCCGTCGTTCAACGCTCTATGAAGATGCTCTGGGAGGTCGTTGTCATATTCTCCCTGACCGGTCGTCCATCGTCGTTTGAGTGTTGTGTGTGGGTAGGCTGGTGCGCACACACACAGGTCCGATGGTGCGCACATACACAAAACCAGCTCCACACGGTTCAAATTGCGACGGTCGCACACAGGCGTGTGTGTGGTACCTTTGTGCGCACACATCCCTATTCTGAAAGAGTGTGGAGTCGGGCATAGCCTTAAGATGCTCATGATTTGAGATCTAATAATATGAAAAAAGGAAAAGGAACAAAGGAAGATCCTTGGGTTCTGAAGACACCACCTGGCACATCAGAATTCATTGCTTACCGCGACCAAACCCTCACCCCTCCTGCCTTGGTAGTCGTGGTGGGCAAGACAGAGATTCGTTACGACTTGCGTTGCATTGACGACTTACATGCGATGCTGAAGTCACATGGGGATTGGATGCTTCTGGGCAGTGCAGACGAACAGAAGCCTCCAGCCGAAGGGACAGTTGAAGCTTGGGGCGTTCTCCGAGAAATCCTGTTGGAGGATGGTATGGATTGAAAAAGGGTTTGCGCGGACGTTTCGGAATGTATGTGCCACCAGTTCTGGAAGTGTTGAAACTTGCTGAAGTTGAGCACAACCCTAAGAACAATCGGATGAGGGATCTGTAACCAGACCAAGAGTTTCTTTCAAGTCTTGGATGGATTCCCCCAATAATCTGGCGAAAGAGGAGGGAGGTCGTGCGTCATTGATGCAGAAACCCAGAGGCACTCTTCGTATTCGACCAGCAGCTATCTCTCTGGTGTTGTCGGGAGTATTCTTTGTCTTAGCTGGTGCGCACACACACAATTCACTCCAATGCGACGGTCAAAGGTTCGCCTACGAGGAGGTGTAGCCTATCCGCAAAGCGTGCCCAAGATGCGGTTCTAAGAATGTCATTCCAATTGCCTACGGAGACGAGACGCCTGAACTTGGGAAGAAATTCAAGGCTGGAGAGCTGGTCTATGGCCGCCTCGTAACCCACCCAGGGGTCCCTACTCACAAATGCCTGACCTGTCAGACGAAATTCACTGCCGGGCAGCGAACCGCCATGTTGCTGTCATCAGCTAGACTTGCCGCCAGTTTCGTTCTAGCCATCTTCGTCGGTTACTATGCAGGGAACGCAACAATCGTCGGCGATCCCATTGTCAAGTCAACGATCTCTCAACTGCTTTCAGCTTCGATTACCCCGTCCACAGCAGTGACAGATCTTGCGATGTGGATACTCTCTATGTTCGTGGCAATTGGTCTTCTGGCAATCGGCTCGATAACGAGAAACAAGATGATCGTATTGGGCGGATTGGGATATGTCGCCGGTTTTCTCTCCTCAGCTTGGATTCTCAATGCGTGGTGGACGATCATGTTCGAAGCGTTCATCTTGATACTCTTCCTTATGTCGTACGCAATATTATCCGAGTAACCGGACATGGCACGGATTGAACACGCGTTCTTGCTCAATCCCAGTCCGCTGCTCTCCGACTCTCGCGGTCGCCGTAAAGCATCGGATTCCAGGGGCCTGAACCATGAGGGAGGACGGGTTAGGGTGGAATCCCCAGCAACTCGGGGTCTATCGAGAAACGTAGTCGATGACGAGTTTCAGCAACTCATGGTGCCTTTCCTCGTCCGAGGCTATGTCTCCTAGGATTCGTCTTAGCGCTGTGGATTTATTCGATTCCTCTAGAACTAACAATCACGCAGTTCTATATTTCGAAGCGTAGTAGATTGTTCTTGCCCGTGTTACAAGACAATAAGTAATTCAGCCTGAAATGTATCAGTTCGATTGGGGCCAGTCGATCTGGTCGGCTGGGTACGGATGGAAATGGTGTTTCCCTATTTCTTAGCCCTCACTGGAGTATCTGTTCTCTCAATCACGATATCAGCGATCATGACCTATCGACACCGTGAGCGTAGTACCATAGCTGGAGCCCTCGTTGTCGTAGGGGCTGCTTTCTGGCTGATGATGGATGCCCTGCAATTGGCCAGTAACAGTCTGTCAATCAAGCTCTTCTTCTATATGATGCGGTTTGTAGGTCTCGTCTTTGTACCCAGCGGCTGGTTTGTTCTTGCACTATTGATCTCAGGTTATGAGAGATATGTGAAGCCGCGCAACACCGTCGCGCTCGCCGTCGTGCCGTTCTTGACTTTGCTTCTGGATTTCACAAACCAATCTCACGGTCTCATGTGGAGCAGTGCCACACTGAATGCCGCGGATCCATACCTTCCAATAGACATCACTTCTGGGCCAGGCTTCTGGGTACTGGTTGTATCGTATTCCTATGCGTTGATACTAGTAGGGCTTGTCATATTCGTTCGAAGGATTAGCGTTTCACGCAGTTCCTATCGCACAGTGGGTTTGCAGATGCTTCTCGTTTCAGCAGTTCCTTGGGCGCTCAACGTCGCATATGTTCTCAATCGAAGTCTGTTCCCGTACTTTGAGCCATCATCGCTGGCGATTACCGTCGCCGGGGTACTACTGTTGTGGAGGCTGATCTACTTGCCTCTCGTGAATGTCGTACCGGTGGCTCACGAGATATTGATCGATAGTCTGGATGAGGGTATAATCGTCCTAGATGGACTGAATCGCATTGTGGATGCAAACCCCAAAGCTCAGAACCTGCTCGGCCGCTCCTTGTCGCAGGCCGGTGGAAAATCGATAGAGAATGTGTGGGCCGACTGGCCTGTCATAAAGAAAGCGCTCGATTCCGAAGCTGGAACGGGAAAAGAGGTGATGCTAGGCGATAGGAGGGAGCAACAGATCTATGAAGTGCAGGCCTCTCCAGTTGAGGGACTCCTCGCCAACGTGCCCTATCAACTCGTTACTCTGCGCGACATCACAGAACGCAAGCGGATGCAGAGCGAGCTTAGGCGTCACTCTGAACACCTAGAGGAGGTGGTCCTCGAGAGGACGAAGAAACTAGCAGAGAGCGAGAAGAAATACCGTCAAGTGATTGAAGCAGCACAAGAAGGTTTGTTCACGTATGACGAGAACGGCGTTGTCACGCTGGTCAATCCTTGTCTTTCAAAGATATTGGGCTACGCTCCAGAAGAGATGGTTGGGAAGAAACTGTTCACATTCGTGGACGATGAGGACGTGAACAGCGTCAAAGCGGGAGTGGAGAGACGTAGGCGCGGCATTGCAGACACATACGAGATTCGGCTTATCCGAAAGGACGGGTCTCGCGTCTACACAAACGCGACTGCTTCGCCAATCACGGATGAAAACGGCGAATTCGCTGGAGGTTTGGCACTTCTGTCAGATATCACTGAACGTAAGAAACTGGAGGCACAGCTCGCTGAATCTCAAAGACTTGCAATCATAGGTTCCACGGCTGCAATGGTCGGGCATGACCTCCGCAACCCATTGCAAGGCATCTCTACCGCTGCATACTATCTCACAGCGATGGAGCACTCAAAGCTAAGCAAGCAGGGGAAAGAGATGCTCCAGCTAATCCAGGAAGCCATAGGACGTTCTGACAAAATCATAGAAGACCTCTTGGAGTATTCCAGAGAAATACACCTGGAACTGACAGAGACCGATGTGAGATCAATTACCAAGGACGCTCTAGCTCATCTGAAGATCCCATCAGTAGTACGTTTCGTAAACTCAACCCAGAATGAACCGAAACTGAAACTTGACACGGAGAAGATGCGACGCGTTTTCCTCAACTTATTGCAGAATGCTATTGATGCGATGCCAGATGGAGGGACGCTGACAATCACAAGCAAGATATCGAATTCTAATCTAGAGATCGCGTTCAAGGACACGGGAGTTGGATTGACGCCGGAAACCATGCGAGAGCTCTGGAGCCCGCTCCATACAACCAAAGCGAAAGGCATGGGACTTGGCCTAGCGATCTGTAAACGCATCGTTGAGGCGCATGGAGGCAGCTTGCTCGTCGAAAGCACCTTGGGAAAAGGCTCGACATTCACGGTACGCCTTCCAACCGGATAGGACAACCCATTCTCATTCTAAGACGCGCAAACGAAAGGACGCGTTCGACTCCCGCTTACCGATTGACGGCGAGTACGGAGAGACTGAGCGATCATTCTGTTCTCCTACGGGGGGGTACTGGAAAAGCTGGGGTGTTAGACGTTAGAGACAACACAAAGTGAGTGCGAGCGTCGTAATTTGAACTCCCGTTTTGTGTGTACACCAAGCGGCTCTGTTCGGTTTATGGCTGTTCTTTGCGGCCGTTCGGCATCGGCGGATGTCTATTCAGGGCACCCTGTATCGTGGACGCCAATACAGATAGTTGATTGCTAATGCGAGCGTTGCGGGAACAATGATTGCAAAAACCATTACGGGAACAACATTCCACGTCACTCCGAACTTCTGTATCAGCAGAATCGCCGTCACAACTGAAATAGATACGGTAACGGCGGCCACGATAAGCAATCTAGCAACGAGACTTATCATATGCCCCTTTGTGTTTGCCATTCAACTCACCTCTCATTTCGGCTTTTCTTTCCAGGGCACCACCCAAACCCCCTCTAAATATCAATTCCGCGAGCAAGAAACGACGTGGACAACGCAAGATAACCGCTAGCGTGGTCGAACATGCAAGGAGACCCAAACGAAACTAGCCCCTAAAAGACCCCGAAACCGTCACGGTTTAACTCTTGGAACCATGTTGTCGCTCAGCCTAACCAGCGCATCCCGAACGGTCGAACGATGAGAAACATGACACTAGTGACACAAAGACCTGAAACAGGATCAGGCTACAAGTGGATGGTTCTCCTGGTAACAACAATAGGCTCCTTCATGGCGCCATTCGACGGCAGCATAGTCACGATAGCTATTCCGTCAATTGCGTCCTCAATGATGATCGGACTTGAAACAGTCGTCTGGATATCCTTAGCCTACCTACTTGTGCTGACGGTGCTCCTCATCAACGCCGGAAGACTCGCTGACCTCAGGGGGAGAAAACGCACCTACATTCTTGGCTTCATCATCTTCACGACAGGATCGATTCTCTGCGGTGCATCTGCAACTGGATCTCAGCTTGTCGTCTTCAGGGCACTCCAAGGCATTGGCGCAGCATTCATCGCAGCCAACAGCCCGGCCATTGTGACCGAATCGTTCCAAAGTTGGGAACGAGGCAAAGCGTTAGGCATCAACGCAATGGCAGTCTATGCGGGGCTCACGACCGGCCCAGTCATCGGCGGAGTCCTCGTCCAGAGCTTCGGCTGGAGATCAATCTTCTACGTCAACGTTCCAATTGGAATCCTAGTCGTCAGCCTAGCTTCAACGAAGCTCAAGGAGAAATGGACCTCATCGGCACGTGAGAGATTCGATTTCGCCGGAGCTGTGACACTCTCAGTAGCGTTGGCTTCATTTCTAGTGGCTCTAACACTTGGGGCGAGTTTCGGGTGGAACTCTTCCGTCATTCTGGCGCTTCTGGCACTCAGCGTGAGCGCGTTTCTTCTATTCATCTACGTAGAGGATAGACTGACGCGGCATCCAATCTTCGATCTTTCACTCTTCACAAAGAACCGTTTGTTTGCCGCCGCCAATATTGCAGCACTTCTCAACTACATCGCCATTAGTGGGGTGACCTTCATGATATCGATCTACCTGCAGGATATTCAAGGACTTCAACCCGAAAGCGCAGGACTGTTCCTGATCGCGATGTCCGTCGCGATGGCGCTCCTTTCTCCGCCGAGTGGCTGGTTAGCAGACAGGTTCGGCTCGAGATCGCTGAGCACGGTGGGCATGGTCATCGTAACTGTGGGGCTGCTTCTGTTGTCGCAACTGAACGCTGCATCACCGGGCGGTGACATTGTCTTAAGGTTGACTTTCCTTGGGATCGGTTTCGGTTTGTTCTCTTCGCCGAATACACGCGCCGTCATGAGCTCGGTAGACGGGAGTAAGCTAGGCGTGGCCTCGGGAACTCTCAGCACAATGCGAGCTACCGGGCAGTCAGTGGGGCTAGCTTTGGCGACCGCAGTGATTGCCACGGCAATCCCTCCGCAGCTAATGCTTCAACTCTTCACAGGCTTGACTACACAGAGTGCCATCGCAGGAGGCGAATTCATTATCGGAATGAGTAAGGTGTTCCTGATCGCGTCAGGCATAAGCGCGGTTGGCACAGTGGCGTCCTTGGTAAGAGGACATGAGCTATCGGGCGGAAACTCGAAAACACGGCATCATGTGGCTACCGCAGAAACGTAGCTCGCAGGACCGTTTCTCAATACGTGGGTTCTATTGGCGGCAGTTCTTCCAAGCGAAAGCATTCCGCATACGAGCGCGCTTTGGCTTTCCACTTGGTTGGAAACGCATCTTTGTCAACAGTGCGGGTCAACTCGTAGAATAGAGTCTTGAGCGTGCACGGGACCACTCCGGCGTGATACATGCGTTCCAGAGCAGGTCGAGCATGATGTTCAGACGTGAATATACAGTCCTCCAGAAGGAAGACATGCAAGCCCATGCCGATTAGCCCCAGCGACGATTGGAGCACGCATACGTCGGTCTCTGCGCCCGCCACAACCACCTGTGGAAGACGCATCTCGCTAATCGCTTCTCGAACTGCAGGATCAGAACAGCAGTCGTACGTTCGTTTCACAAATCGCTTGCCATGCGATGGAAAGACCTTCTCGAGACGATCCGGAAGCCAACCCTTTGTTTCGACGGGATGTTCGAATGTCGCGATCAACGGCAGCTCAAGCCAATCGGCCAGCATCAGCAGACGCTCGACTCGCATCAGTATCGGTTCCTTCGCTCCGTGCATACTATCCCAGAAGAAGGGCTGCGCATCAATCAGCACGACGCCTACCCTGCTCGCATCAACGACAGAAACGGACATGTGCGATCTCTGAGAACAATGTAAACGTGCATGATATTGTTACTGATAGAAGAGTTCGAGCGAGTCTAACGGTAGAATGTGGTCATGGCATGATGAGACCGAAACGGGCCAATCGGTCGATCAGCGGGACCTGGTCTCAAGAGTCTAGAAGCTTCAAATCCTCAATGAGCCACAAGTAACCCGTTGGGCTATTTCAACAACGATAGACGTATGGGATGACATGAATTGGGCGCCAAGATCTCAACTGACTGGATGTACAGAGGAATGCGAAGTGTGATTCTCGAAAATGATGATCTGCGTGTCGTGGTTCTGACTGATTACGGTGCCAAGATCCTTGAATTCAAGCTGAAGCGCAAAGCTCGGGATTTGCTGTACCACAATCCACGGGTTGAGATCCGGACGCCGGTCTATGGCGTGAATGTGGACAATTGGTGGCATGGTGGAATAGATGAATGCATTCCCTCCTGTCACCCCACTACATATCGTGGGGAGGAATACCCCAACCTCGGAGAGGTTTGGTCTCTGCCCTGGTATTCTGAGGTTGAGAAGGATTCGCCTGAAGAAGTGACGGTTCATCTGTGGCGGCCGACAGTCATCGCGCCTTTGCTGCTCGAACGTTGGATGACGTTGAGAGGTCATGGGTCCATTCTTGAGATGCGCCACAAAGTCACAAATCTTGGGTTTTCTGATTTCCAGTTCTTGTGGGGGATCCATCCCGGTCTTGCCATTAGTCGCTTTTCTAGGATCGATATCCCAGAGTCCAGAGTGATAATCGACACATCATATCCAGACAATCGTCTGGGACATCCTGGCGATTCATACCCGTGGCCCTACGCGAAAACCGCCGATGGCAAGACGGTGGACATGCGGGCCGTCGCACCTCCTGAATCACAGACATGGGATCTGCATTACGCCACCGAGCTGAGCGAAGGTTGGCTTGCCGTCACTGATACATCAGCAAGGCTAGGCTTCGGCATGGTCTTTCCCAAGGATATCTTCAGGTGCATTTACCTATGGTTGGTTTATGGCGGATGGCGTGGCCTACACTGCGCTGCAGTTGAGGCATGGACAGGATATCCTAGCAAACTGGAAGAAGCTGTCAAGAATGGCAGATGCTCCAGCCTCAATGCGGGAGAAAGTCTTAGCTGCGAAACCCGTCTCGTTGCACACGAAGGATTCGTAAGAGTTGACCGGATCAAGCCCGATGGAGAAGTTGAAGGAGCCTAGAGACACTGGCAGGGGAGCGCTCTCTTGGCCTGCGTCGTACGCTTGTTAGCTGGGCAGAAAGAGAAATCGAAAACACGGGTCTGAACCTTGAAAACAGTTAGAATGCCGACACGCTATTGGCACGGCAAGAGCAGCCTGACTCTGAAGTTCCCTGAAAGATGGGACGTGCAAACATACCACATGAAAGGGTACAATGCACCGAAACTTCTGGACCGCCAGATTCAGGCCGCTTTGGCAGAGCCCACCAATTCGGACACACTGAGCAGGCTAGCATCAAAGAAAACAGAGGCTGTGGTACTGTTCGACGACGTGACTAGACCAACTCAATGCTCCAGAATTGTCCCGCATGTGCTAACCGAACTTGCCAAGGGAGGTATCTCTAACGACCACATCAGGTTCGTCGCTGCACTTGGTGCTCATGCGGCGAACAATCGTGTTAATTTCGTCCACAAACTCGGAGAAGAAGCGGTCGACAGGTATCCGATCTACAATCATAATCCCTTCGGAAACCTGCGAGACATCGGCATAACCAAACGAGGAACTCCGGTTCAGATCAACGACGAGGTAATGGCCTGCGATCTGAAGATTGGAATCGGTTGCATTATCCCGCATTCAATGGCAGGCTTCAGTGGCGGAGGAAAGATCATGCTCCCCGGAGTTGCGTCAATCGAAAGCATCTGCCATAATCACTGTGACATCGGCGGGGAATGCTTTGGACACGTCTCATCAACCGGATTCGGACCCATTGAGAACAACGCTTCACGGGCTGATATTGATGAAGCAGCAAGGATGGCCGGCTTGGATTTCAAGATAGATGTGATCGTCAACGAGCGAGGAGAGATCTCAGGAGTTTTCGCTGGGGAGCCTTACGAGGAATGGAGAAGAGGAACCGGAGTAGGCAAGAGAGCGTATTTGACGGATTGTCCGGCTGATGCTGATGTGGTCGTGGCAAACGCGTACCTGAAGGAGAATCAAGCTATCGCGGCGATGAACATAGCAGCGCATACGGTTCGAGACGGGGGGACAGTCGTGCTGCTCGTCAACTCACCAGAAGGTCAGAACGCACACTACCTGTACGGTAAGTTCGGGAAGCACCTCGGGGGAAAGCTGTGGGCACGCCCACCCGCACACTCCAAGGAGATGACAATTGTCATCTACTCCCGCTATAAGGAAAGAGATCCCCTGCTGGAGATCGCAGACCCTGAACACTTGGTCTGGACCAGAACGTGGAATGAGACGGTTGAGACTGTTGCTGCTTCGGTCAACGTCAGCAGACCAAAGGTAGCTGTTTTCCCGGCAGCGGGCATTCAAGTGCACAGCTCGGCCTATCAATAGTCAGCCGTGATCGTTCGAGAATCGAGACATGGTGGAGAGCAATATTCAAAGAGAAGGCGATTCTTGGGGATAGATTCGGTGGGAGACTGAAAATGCGTCTCAAAGACAAGGTGGCAATTGTAACTGGTTCAACTTCAGGGATTGGCGAGGCGACAGCCGTTCTCTTCGCACGGGAAGGAGCCAAAGTAGTGGTGGTTGGTCGTCGCCGGAAAGAAGGAGAAAGAGTCGTCAAAGAAATCCGAGATGAGGGCGGGAAAGCGATCTTCGTCCTAACTGATGTGTCCAACGAAGACGAAGTGAAGAGGATGGTACAGACAACTGTCGAGAACTACGAGAGAGCTGATGTCCTGTTCAACAATGCTGGGACGATGCTGTCGAAGAAGCTACACGAGACAACGAACGAGGAGTGGGACCGGGTGATGAATGTGGACCTCAAGGGTGTGTTCTGGTGCAGCAAATACGTTGTTCCCCACATGAAGAGGCAAGGTGGAGGGAGCATCATCATGTGCTCCTCTGCGAACGCGATTGTCGCGGAACCTGACCTCGCCGCGTATTGCGCGGCGAAAGGTGCGGTCAATGGAATGACCAGATCGATGGCTCTTGACTACGGTCCTGACAGAATACGCGTGAATGCGATCTGCCCTGGCTACATTGACACGCCCTTGGGCGACGATTACTTCAACTCCCTCCCTGATCCAGAGGCTGCGAAGCGAAAAGCCGGTGCCCTACATGCGTTGGGGCGCATGGGTACCGCCATGGAGATAGCGTACTGCGCACTGTTCCTTGCCAGCGACGAATCATCATTTGTGACCGGAGAGTGTTTGGTGGCTGATGGTGGCCTCTCGGTGATAGTCAATCCCGCACCGGGATTCCAGGCGTAGCTGAAACAAGAACTGGATTGTGTGCATGCGCTATCTTCAGTGTACCCTGAGAAAGCGCAGAAGCAAGAAAGGGGGGGGACCTCAGATGCCGTTCTGAGGCCGACTTGCAGAGGTTAACGTCTATTCTGGCGGGATCTCCTTGAACAGGTAATCGAGGTTGATGCCTTGTCTGGCACGAATTGCGCGACTGATGTAGTATCCGATTATGCCTACCAACAGTATTCCGAACGTCAGGGCTAGACCTTGGATCGGGTCGGTCATTCCGAGTCTGGAGTCGGTAACGTAGATGTAGGCGACGAATAGCTCGGCGACCACGGTGACGATACCAGCTATGGTGCAGAGTGGGATTCCGGCCACTTCGATCATGGCGGGTGAGCCCTTGTAGAGCTCAGGTTTGACGTATGGGAAGACTATCGCTGTAAGACCCATCAGGAACATCACAACGGCACCAGCAAGCCCAGCGAGGATCAGGAGTGCGAAGAACCCTGCTCCCCAGACCGACCACACGAAGAACCCTACGCTGATTATTCCGCAGATGATGATGGCGATGAGCGGAGAGTGCGTGCGCTCGTTCACTTCGGAGATCTTCTCTGGGACGACGCGGTCGAAAGACCAAGCGAAGATCGCTTTGATGGGCTGTACTATCTGTATGAAGTGGACTAGTGGAGTCCAAGCGATGAAGGTTATGGCAATGAACCAAGGGATGGCTAAGCCCCCTGGGATAATACCCGCCAGCAGCGGGAGCATCGGGCTGACAGGCAAGCCATACTTGTCCGGAGCAACAGCGGAGAGGTAGTTAGCGGAAGAGATGAATTGTTCACCGATTGTATTGAAGATGAGCAGAACCATGACGATCAGTATGGCGTACTGAATCACCGCAGCCCAGAGTGTAGAGTACCATTGGCGTCGAGTTGCAGCACCTTTGATCTCGCCAGAAAATGCTACCGACCACCAGGTCCACATGCCGAAGGCCATGATTGCCGGAATGACAGGTATTGTTGCTCCAAGATCGTAGCTGCCTCGGTACTCTAGCCCTTGGGCTGCAGCTTCTTGGATGTAGAAGTGGTATGAATCCGCCTGTCCTGTGAAGGGTTGAGCGAAGGAGTTGAATCTAGCTATGAAAGCGGATTGAGGGGTGACCAGAAGTATCACCCCCATCGCCACCAGACCAATCATGGCGACAATGAATAGGATGTTCTGGAAGAGCATCAATCTCCGCATACCCAATGCGATCATGAGGCAGGATAGACCGATGCCGAGCAGTCCAATTAGAAAGTTCCATGGCGGAACTGCAAGCGAGCCCGCCAATTCGACCAGCCCCGGGTTTCCGGTTGTAGCGCCGACGACAGAAAGCGCCGGAGTTATTGCAGCAGTTGTCCAAGCAAGTGTCCAATAGCCCGCGGAGAGCAGGCTGCTAAAGGTGAGAACGAGGCTTGAGCCTAAGGCCACAGCCGGATGGAGGACACGACTCATTGCCACGTAGTCAGCGGCTGTACGAGGCATAGCCATGGATAGAAGTCCGAACGAGCTGGCGATGAATAGTGCGAAGATGCATGCCGCAACCATTGCCCAGACGAGACTGGCCCCGGGAAAAGTTCCTGGGATCCAGAATACGTACCAAGCTAGGCATACACCTGGGGCCAGGGGCAGGATATTGTAGACCACTGCGTCCCAAAAGCCCACCTCACGAACTAGTCCCGTGGCGTCGCGCAGGAAGGTTGTAGGCTTTTTCCCAGATTTTTCTGCCATAACATATCATCCTCAACAGAAAGTAGTGAATTGCCGTTTCTTGAGGCGAGAATAAATGACATTATGTCGAAATTCGATATATGTCTCCCATTCCGACCCGTGACTACTATCATTTGGGCTCAACCTCGCCACTTTCGACATGCGCGTCGAATCAGCAAATCAGATCGGATTTCCGTCCAACGATGCGCCGTGTCGAGAATCTAGTTCCCAGGATGTCTCCGGGAGCCTCAACATGAAAGGTTGATATTTCCACAGGCTTGATCCGAGCCAGCAGGACTCCGGCTTGAATCCTATTGGACGGATACTGGCAGTCTTCGAAGGGAAGAGAAGCGACAAGATCGTTTGGCAGCCACGTATCGATCATTGGTACGATGTCAACAAGAAGCTTGGCACTCTGCCCGCTGAGTACAGAGGTAAGGAGTTGCTGGAAGTATATGATGACCTCCGAGCTTCACCGCGCACCTATCGGTTCTTCGATCCGACAATCAAGGTGACCCAAGGCGACCGGGTTGACATGAAAGTTGTTGAAGATGAAACAAGGATCGTCACTACATATGTTACACCAGTAGGGAAGTTGAGAGAAGTCCAGACAAGAACGGTCCACGGGACAACAACCTATCACACAGAATACCTGCTCAAAGGACCTGAAGACTTCCGGACTCTAGCCTATGTTCTTGAGAGGCAGGACTTTGAGTTTGACAGGGAACTCTACGAGAGAATATCCAGCATGATCGGGGATAGGTCTGAGCCGATCGTGAACTTGCCCTGGGCATCCGTCCAGAGATTGACAGTAGACCTGATGGGACTTGAGAAGACAGTCTTATCCCTCTGGAAGCATCCGAGAGAGACACATGAACTCGTTCAGGCGATCCAGGCAAATGATGGCCGGAGGATCGACCTCATCAAGACGACACCCTTCAAGTTCGTGAACTTCGCAGACAACGTCGACCAAGATTTGATCTCGCCATCTCTGTTTGAGAAGTACATGCTTCCGTGGTACAAGGAGAAGACCCGTGAGCTCCACGGCGCAGGGAAGATCTGTGTCTCACATTGGGATGGAAACGTCAAAGCGCTCATACGATATGCCCGAGACACGGGGCTAGATGCCTTGGAGTGTGTTCCCCCGTCGCCGATGGGCAATGTGACACTGGAGGAACTACATGAAGCAATGAAAGGAATGGTTCTGTTCGATGGCATTCCTGCAACCTATTTCTTGAGTCTAGTGAGCAAGAAGGAGC
>Ga0315279_10007648_pt1 | contig 13311 bp, 10 predicted proteins | sample YL17G06_20_MG_FD_203694 | JGI IMG/M metagenome (GOLD analysis project Ga0315279, IMG submission 203694) | Sediment microbial communities from Yellowstone Lake, YNP, Wyoming, USA - YL17G06_20 | ecosystem: Environmental > Aquatic > Freshwater > Lake > Sediment | place: USA: Wyoming | collected... | reverse complement strand
GTATGACTTCAGACACTTCAAAGCTTCAATGGAATATCATAGAACGAAAGATCTGCTTCACGTCAAGCAGCTTCTCGGGCACAAAGACTTGAGAACTACATTGAGATACACGCAGCTGCTAGAGACAGAAGGCGAAGAATATCATTCTGCAACAGCAAAAACAGTCAGCGAAGCAGCAAAGCTCATAGAGCAAGGCTTCGACTATGTCACAGAGTTTGACAATGTGAAACTCTTCAGGAAGCGCAAGTGAAGCTCTGCTCGGGTTCTCTCTTTTTCTTTTGCGTTGATCGTCGATTTCTGTGCTCACGGTTGTTTGGATTGTGTTTTGTATTCTACGTTAGCCCAACCTTGCACGCGTGTTGTTACTTTCAGTTCTGAACCACAGTAAGGACAGTGCTTCATGTCTGTTGGAAATAGAGGAATGATTTTGCCACATGACGGACAAGAACGACCCATTCTTTCGTCTCCGACTGAAACGCGAAAACCTTGTTCGCTCTTTCTCATTTCTGCTTCCAATGTCTCAATTTCGAAATCCAGCTTTCGGTTTTGGCGATTGATGTCTTCAAGTCTGGCAATAATGCCTTGTGCCTGTAGATTGCTCGTGGCTGCGCTTCCGTCACCTGACAGTGCATGTAAGATGCCGCCTATGCCAGTCCATTTTCCCTGTTTCTTCAGCCTTTCGAACTCTTCCGAGTTTTGCCGCCGTTCACTTTTCAGAAATTCAAGACGCCTTTTCATTTGCTCTGGGCTTTCACTCATGGCTAGAGCCTCCCTATTCAACTTAGCTAGACCTCTGATTTATAGGTGCTTCTGAAACACAGCGCACGCGCACTATCACGAGACCCGCGTTATTTTATGAAGTCAAATGCTATGAGCTGGTACATCAATCTACTAATATCATCAGAAGGAAAAGGCCACCTTTGCGCAGCAACATAGGGTCTAATCTCGTGCACGACAGCACTGATAAAATCCTCAATAGGCATGAACACAATCCCGCTATTTTTTGTGCAGCTTTTAAATTCACGATAAGCATTGGCAGTCCCTCCAGCGATGAAGAGTCGCTGAATCTTTCTGCCTCTTGCTAGACTCTCATACGGAGGGGTCTTCAACAGTCTATCATAGATTCTGAAGCTCTTGATGACTCTTCCTGCTTCGTTGTTTACAGTGCCTCTTTCACCAATGTAAGTCTGAAGATCGACCAACAACAATTCCTCGTCATTGAAAGCGAGCAGGTCAAGTTCAAGTCGTCCGAATACAGGAACTCTGACATGGAGTTGTGTGATATATTTTCTTATTCTAAACCAGTTCTCAGCGAGCTCTTCAAGCCAATTCGGCTTTGCCATTACTACCACTTCTAACAACTGTAAAGAGCTAGTTCTTATGATTTATATGCCTTTTGGAAGAAGCTTCTATTGAAGCGCAGCTGGCGTCTGCCGAAGACTACGAAAACGTAGGCCACCCTATGTGTTTTATGCTGGCTAGAAAATCGATTCCATAGAAATATTCTAGGCAGAAAAATGCTTGCGCTGGGCATCTCCTAAACCAAAGTGCACGCGCTAAGCTCTGCATCCAGCTTTTGCCAGCGACGCTTTGTCTCTTCGACTTCGTCTATGTCTGACTGCTCGACGTGTCTGTTGAAATGTGTTGACAGGTTGTACTCATTGATGCCCAGCTCATGCTTATAGCGGTCGATGATCTGCTTGTAAGTGAAGCCTTCGCAGTGGTGCAGTAGTAAAACTGCAGTGGCAAGCTCTGACTTGCAAATTTTGCAGTGTGGTTCATATCTCAATGTTCTATTCACCTCCCAACAATAGGTTCAACAGGGCTGCGCATTGAAGCCCAGACTTGAAGTGCAAACTGATAGAGCTTCAGCACTTGATTCTCTACAAGCTTATTCTTGCGCACTCGCTTCCAGCTTTCAAAACGACAAAAATCAGCTATTATATACTATACATTGTTTTTGTAGTTTTGAATTCGGATGCTGTACCCGTGTGACGACTTCTCGATGGCGACGCCTGTTTGTCTCAAGAACTCCGAGTTTCTCTCGATGACTTTGTGCGCTTGCGAAGTCTTGACTTTGTCTCTGAAAAGCAAGTGCACTGGAAGCGATTCTTTGTCGCCGACTGCTTTGGCTTCAATATAAGCTCTGCAAAGCTTCACAAGACAAGGAATGTCTCTTTCTGGGTCATCAATCGTTTCACGTTGTTGAAAGAAGCGAGTTGCCAAGATGAAATCTTTCCAGTCAACGCCAGTAGATGTGAAACCGACAACCAACGGTTGCTTCACTGCTCCGCCATTCGCAAGATCAAGAAAACGTTCAGCTTCAAAATGAGTTATTCCTAAGCAGTAAACATAGCTGTCTCGCTTGCACTCTGGGTCTTTGACTCGGCTGCTGGCATTGATGAATTCAGAAACCATGTTTGACTTTCTGAAAGCTGAATCCCAAGCTTTGGCTTTGTCTGGCTCAGTCTCTAGTGCTACTTTGTGATGATAGGCTGCAACAGGTATGTACGGTCCGCCAATCATTATTTGAACAATCGGATCTTCTTCGATCGTGACACCACGAGTAATGCTACTTCTGTACCATGTGACCATCACATTGGGAATCAGTTTCTCTGCTTTCCACTCTGCAACGATTTTCGCCATTGATTTGCCCTGGCAAACTATCAAGATTTTCTTCAGATCTATGTTGCTCTCTTTGGTATGAAACTCGCAGATTCTGGTAATTGCCTCTTGAAGATAAGCTTGGGTTTTGCTAAATTGCATCGAAAATTCCCCGATTCTTTTTGAGTCACACAAGTACACTAGCCTCGAATTCGTGTTGTTGGGATCTCCCCAGAAAAAAGGTTCAACCGGTTGTCTGAAATGCTCTTGAAGCGGGAAATCTGGCAGATGCGAATCCACGAGCACCGAGAGCTTTCCCCGAGATGTGAATTCATCTATGAAACCATTGATGAACGACAAACCCTCACTGAGCGGTTCAATAGGCTTAATCGTGACAATGTTGTCCCTGCTTTTCTGAATGAACAATTCCTTGAAACAAACGAGGTGAAACACTTCTTGCACGAAGTCAGTATCATAGCCTTCTGCGGTCAGCTTTTTCAGTATGTTCCAGAATTTCTGAAAACCCTCTTTGAAAAGCAGAATGTCCAACTCTTCCAGTGGGTTCACGAATTTTGTTCCAGAACCCCTCTTGAGCTCGTTTGCAGCACTGGTGGCGGCAAAACTGAAATCAACTATTTTGTCCCAGAAATATTCGGCGCCGTTGTTCTCTTTTTCAACCATCTGTAACAACGTGTTGATGGAATCACTAGAAAGGTTTGCTGAATAAGAAGAGCGTAGCAAGCCATCTGTGTACTCATCGAAAATAGCAACGTTAGCTTCTTGTATTTTGGCTAATAGACGCTGCGCAGTTACACCTTTGCCCAACGTGAGAACTCTTAGTTTACTGTAGGTTACAACTAGAACATCCCAATCTTCGCAAGACAGGATTTCCTGAAGTCTACATTTCAGAGTCTTCTGAACTACGCATTTAGAGCATGAAGGCAACAGAAACCATTTCAGTTTTCGCAGATTGTCGTTTTTCTCAATACTCAGTTTAATCTTGCTGCATAGCTCTGAATTCGCATCCACAGATAGAATCTTTGCGTTCTTTCTATCAGCATAGGTGACAGCTTTGTTTATTGTAACCCTGCCAATTTCGTGTGTAGGAACGAAGATGACGACTTTCTTGTGTGCGTCTATGGCTTCTTTGATGAGGCTTGTAGTGGTTCCAGCTCTTGTGACTTTGATTACAGAAACGATCTTGTTCTCAAGCTTGAGAAGCTCAACAGCCATCTTGTTTTGTTTCTCGAAGTCTGATACTAGAACAGTCATTCCTTTCTATGCCTTCTCTTGAACTGGAATCCTCTTTTATCCGCAGCTTGACCCAATGGGGAGCTTTTTTCACGAAGATTAGATTGGTTCCAGTCTTCTCACTCACGAATTCCTCAATTTCATGCAGTTCTTTTCGAGTTGTCTCCAAGACAATCGCTGCATTTATCCTTCCATTTTCATGTTCAAATTTCTCCATTCATATCTCTCCTTTTGTTTTCTTGCTCGCTTTAGAGAAAACGAGCCAAGTGTTATACATCAGTGCTCGAAAACTGCGCGGGCTCGCTCTCTCCTAAACCTAACTAAATTAGGATTCACCTCCGATGCGAGCGAGTGTCTGCGGATGCGCTGGTCTCAACGTTCGCTTTCTCACTTCCGTAAAGTCGCTCAGTCGCTCTATAAGATCCAGAGTCTTGGACAGCGAGGGTTCCGGCAGATTGCTATGATAATTGTCGTAGCCGACGGCGATAAGCTCCGGGGCAATGCCCTCAATCATGTTTGCAAACGCGTCAACGTCAAAATCAAGTATAGGCTCAATCGACACGAATTTGTGTTCGTATGTCAATTCAGCCATTGCTTGCGCTCTTTCAGCGGCTGACGGAGCTTTCGAAAAGTCATTTGACCGATTGGTCTCTATTGTTGTTCCCAACACGATGTTGCTTCGACATGAATGAACAAATCCTTTGTATCTATTTGGATTCTTTGTCAAGAACAGAAAGTTGCTTGATGGTGAATTTCTTGTTGCATCTATGACCCTAAGTATCCATTCTTTGGGAACCCATTCGCCGAAGAGGTCTCCCATCATTGAGACGCCTACGAATTGATTTCTGAAACGTTTGTTCAATTCAATCTCTACAATTTTGGGTGTCACGAATCCATCTTTGTATTTCGGCATGCTTTTCAGCCTGGTTTCTGTCAGGTTCTTGGCCCAACAGTAGCTGCAGTTGTGCAAGCAGCCGATGACGGGGTTCCAGTTCTTCATTTTGCACTTTGTCTTGTCAATCATGTTCATCAACTCTTTCCGGTAGGCCAGAGCGAGTGTGCTTTCCGCCGTAGGCCATGATCGTGTTGGGGAAAAGGACATGTGTAATTTCAGGTTCAAGAATTTCGTAGAACTTCTCCCTGTTTGAGTTGTAGATTGAAGCGCGGATGAAAATCTCTGCATAGACGACCTCATCGGTTTTCTTGTCCCTGAAATTGTTCGTGAAAGCCATACAATCCTTTACCGGGCCGTGCGCATCTCCCCATTCTGCCAACCTGTCGAAGTAGCTTCTTTTGCTACTGATCTCATGCCTTTCTTCACGAATTCTTTCAAAGTCTTCGTCTACAACTGCGAAAGCTTCAATCTTTGGAATCCTGATTTTTATCTTCAGTTTCTTTGCTTCAATTTCAAATCTCTGCTTCACTATGTCACATGCAAGCTTGACATTGCTCGGCGATATCTCGAACGCCCTGAAGTCTATGCTCAAGCGCAATCACCTCTCTTTCGACCTATTCGGGCACCGATGATGCCCTTTTCTTTCGTGGTTACGAATTCATTCAACATAGCTTTCGCTCGTCTTTTCATGTTTTTTCAACTTCTTTCTAGTTTACGACTAATAGCGCGTATGCTGGACCCGCAATTTTGGCTCTTGAGAATCTATGCTCCGCTGAGGTTGCAAACGTCGTGGCACCGCGAAAACTTTTGTGCGGGTTCACGAGATCTGTAACCTATAGCCGTGCACAGCGCGACTTATAAAGTTGGTGGTTTTTTGAGCTCTGCACGGCTTAGCGCGCGCTCACGATTGCCACAATTGACTCGTGTAAGTTACATGGTTTACGTGTAAGTCGGCATCCCAAAGTCGAGAGCCCAACAAAGAACTAGTCCAAACTTCCGCTCGACAAAGCCCAGAGAGTGAGAAGTTATGAGTATGCTCTTCCGAAGCTTTTGCAGACTGCAAAGTAGTCTTTGAGGTCAATGATTGCATCAGCAATGATGTCGCAGTGCGGGTTCCACTTGCTGTCGCCCGGCACGCTGCCGTAGGCTTTCGCCGTGGCAAAAACGTCTTTCAGGTTTACCTTCAAGTCGTGATTAATGTCAGCTGGGTTCCAATAGAGATTCATCAATGGATAATGATCTATATTGTTGCTGTCAATGATGTAAGGTGTGTCACCTATTCCATCACCATCAGAATCAGTGCCACTATAGTCACTCCAACAGTTGCCTTCGCAGCTATTGTTCCAAGCATTGCTGTATTGACCATAGAAAGCAGCTTGGACAGAGTTGTTGATGATATTGTTGTGTAAGAACTTGCTGTTGTAGATGGCTATGAGGAACCCATAACTGTTATTTGCAATGGTGTTTTCTGAGAAAACATTCTCATAGGATGGATTGCCTGCTCCGATTCCTATGTAATTGTTTACGACGATGTTGTTCCGAACTATGTTATTGGATGTCCAGTCAAGTCCGATGCCTGTGGATTCGTTAATCACGGTATTGCCCGTTACAAGATTCCCAGATGAGAGACCTAACCTAATGCCATCTGCATAACTCGGCTGTCTATTATATATGAGGTTGCCCGAAATTGTTGCATTTAGTGCTCCCGTCCAGACGCAAACTCCATGATGGTTATCAATCATCGTATTGTTGCAAATTACAGCATTACTGTAGCCTTGGACCCAAACTGCGCCATAGGCTCCAATACCTGCGTTCTGTAATGTAAAGTTGCCAATGTAAACGTCGTTTGCTTGAATGTCCACGATTTCTCCATTCCCACTCCCGTCTACTACCGTCAGATTCCTGTTTTCTCCAATCAATGTCAGACTTTGATTGACGATAAGATGCTCGTAATAGGTTCCAATCTTGACGAAAACCGTGTCTCCAGCACTAGCTGCATTGATGGCTTCTTGAATTGTGTGAAAGTCTGCTGGACTATCATCGTCTACGACCCAAGTTCTGGGTTCAGTTCCTGCAAGCTTCACCAGCAAGAAGTCATATGAGCCAGCACCAAAAGAGTTAGTGTATCCAGCTACTGCATATCCTTTGTCCACAGTCTGAACAATAGACCTTGCATCATCATAGTTTGCTCCACCAAATGTTCTATTCCACTCTTGATTTCCCAACGAATCAGTTTCCACCACCCAAAAGTCACTATCGCCAGCACCAAAAGATTTTGTGGAGCCAGCCAAAGCATGACAGCCATTGATAGTTTCAATAACAGACCATGCTCTGTCTTCATTTGCGCCTCCAAATGTCTCAGTCCACTGCTGATTACCGTTAACATCAGTTTTGACAAGCCAGAAATCCCAACTCCCAGCTCCAAAAGAACTCGTTGCAGCACCTATTATGTATCCTCCATCGGAAGTCTTCGCAATGGAATTGCCATCATCCCAGTTTGAACCTCCAAATGTCTTAGCCCATTGTTGATTACCACTGCCGTCAGTCTTGACAAGCCAAACATCGCCGCTGCCAGACCCATAAGATAATGTGGTACCAACAAAAATGTACCCGCCATCGCTCGCTTGAAGAACCTCATGTACTCCCTCGTCAGAGCTGCCGCCATAGGGTTTATCCCACTGCACCGTTCCATTAGCATCAGTCTTAACCAGCCAACCATCCCAGTCTCCAGTTGGATGATCAGGATGATGTCTTACACCAGCACCCACCATGTAACCTCCATCATTTGTTTGGATTACGGAGAAAGCATGTCCCCAGTCAAGAGAACCTCCTGAAGCGTCTCTGATGTACGTCAGATTCCATTGCATATTGCCACTTGAATCAGTCTTCACTAGGAACAAGTCATGTGCTCCACGCGCTTGGTTCCAGCTGGCTCCAGCCAAAACATATCCGCCATCGCTTGTTTGAATAACCGAAGATGCCAAGTCACCATTAGGTTGTTGTTGCCTTCCGTAAGTCCTGTTCCATTGCATGTTTCCAGCTGCATCAGCCTTTACAAACAGAACTGCTGAAGGACTTACAGATATGCGACCAACTAATGCATATCCGCCATCGCTGGTTTCAATCACAGAACGACTTCCAAGAAACATTGATTCCTCGTCTATACCTCCAAAAGTTCTATACCATTCTACAGCTGGAGCTTCAGCGCTTCTAGCAGCTGGTGCGAAAGCTGAGAGATTCGACAAAAACAGAACGATAATCATCACTAATGCGATTTTCTTCAGCAACTTGCCTTTCTCCAAGTCTCTACTAGTTGGGCGAAGCTCTTAACACTTTTGAGCTAATCTTCTATGGCATCTGCTCTGCGAAGCTACCATGATTTTCCATAGTTTTTGCACGTTGCGAAGTAGTCTTTCAGATCAATCTTGCCATCATCGTTGATGTCGCAGTTTAGAACATAGGTACGACCTGAAGGGTTCGGTCCTTCCCGAGTTGTGCCAAAAGCTTTGCCAACGGCGAAGACATCCTTGAGATCCACCTTTCTGTCAGCGTTGATGTCACCGGGTATGGAGACAAGAATCCAACCTCTAGTCAGGTTGTTGTCGGTTATGTCACCTTCTCCCGGAATAGGCTCAACGCAGGCGCTTATGCTGTAGTTGCCATAAGCAAAGCCAGTTGTATTCCACTCGAATGTGGAAACACCATATTGTCCGCTTTGCAGAGTTGTCTCTTTTGACCCAAAGGAAGTTGAATTGGCGAAAACTCTTACACTGAAGGTTTCATTATTGACACCACGGTTCTCTAAAGTGACATTTATTGATAATGAATAGCTCTTTCCTACAAAAGCTCTCGAAGACTCTGCGTCTAGTACAGCAACATCGTGCGCGTAAGAGATGATATTAACGACCCCATTTGTCATAGTCGTTTCAGGAACACTAGGGAAAAATACCGTTGCGAAATTTATGATCTCCGTCCCTATCGAAGCATTACTATTGAGATTCACACTGTAAGTCACTGAGCCCTTTCCGTGAGGACCAACTTCACCGATCAGCCAAGTTACAGTCCGAGTTGAATGATCATAAGTGCCATTCTGTTTAATACCCAGCGTCGACGCATTCAGGTTCTTATTTAAAGTGTCAGCAATGTAGACACCGAAGGCTATCCCTTCGCCTTCATTTTCGTATCCCACAGTGTAGTTCAAGGTTTGACCAGCCAATACGTAACGGCAAGAGCCATACTTGATATTCGGATCGCGAGCGACTCGGATGAAACTACGCAACGATGATCCCCTCTCTCGAAGCTCCTTGAGGATCTGACGCAACTTCGGCGAGTCCTCCTTCAGAGGCATTCTTTCATAATCTGCTCGAAATCTCTGTACAACCTTCTCGATTTCCTCATGATCGGCACCATCTATGCGGACAACTATCACACCATCTCCATCTTGAAAATCATTGCCAGTGTTACGATCTCTCTGCAGATTGAAAATCTCAGTGCTGCTATCTTCCCATTCGATAACGAATTGGTTACCAGGCACCTTAGAATCGATAGTTATACTTCTCGGTTCTTTCCCAATCGTATTTCTTATACTCTCTTTCAAATCGGCAAGTATACGGTCTAACAGGTATGCTGGAATCGAATGCCATCCGAATAGCGCGCGTTCTAATGACAACCAAGGACCGTCACCATATTGCGTTAGGATTTCCGATTGCTGAAAGTTGACATGTATAGTGTCACCCCACCCCCATGGGAGAACGTCGTCGTCCCCCGTGTAAACTACTATCTTTTTGAAGCCTTTGCCTTCATTGCTAAGTCTTCTCATCTCAGCAAGTTTTTCGTTGCTGTAGCCCATAGGCGATATCACATACAGGTTCTCACCCCAGATTCTCTTATTGAGCGTCAGAGTCTCGTAAGATGCAGTCGAAGCGCTGTAACAAATGTAGTTTTCCTGATAGCCTGCGAGGTCAGGATTCAACAGCCCATTCTCAGGCGTGGGGATGTTCTTCATTGCTGCATATGCATGCAAGGCCCCAGTTATCGGATTCGTCTGATCATACAAGGGAACAACCTTCGCGCCAAAATCATTTTCCAAGTTTCTCAACTCTCCAGGCCAAGAGTTCGCACGAGTGTCGGTGCATAGTCCTGTCGAGTATGTTGTAAGGTCGCTGATGGGTTGTTCGGGGCTTGCCTGCACGAGACATGCGCTTGCGCTCTTTAGAGGCAGATTAGCTGGAAGGCCAGAAGCGACTTCTACTTGGAAGCTCAAGTAGCCTATTTCCTTGGCAGCTACTTCCCCAAGATTCCAGCTTACTTGCTGAGCAAAAGGATCATAAGAAGCGTTGCCAGAACCAGAAATGTACTTGAACCAATGGCTTATGTCGCTAAGAGCAATGACTTCGTTTGCGTCTTTCAAACCATCATTTCTGTACTCAACAACGTAAGTAAGCCTTTGGCCAGGGCTTACGTTTTCCAGCCCCAAGATCTTTACATGCAGATCTGATTTGACTGGTAGTCCGACATCGAGTCGATGTATCGCTCCAGTCATGATCACCGGTGAATTGTGTTCGTCAAACTCAGAGGATATTAGACCTGCGACGGGTTCTGACGACATTCCGTTTGATTCAGTGTTCCCAGCTGGAATGGCTTTTTGGTACATCCAGCCTTCTCCAGAGCCCGTGCCAGACAGGTAGGAGACTCTCGAAAATCCTTCCCCCTTATATGTGCTATTCATGTCTTCGATTCTTACCCAAGTAACAACTAGACTCAACGGGCCAGTGTAGTGCCCCCATGCGCTGCCTTTCAAGGTTGTTTGGTGGATAGACTGTAAAACTGATGGCGATATAGTAGAGCCATTGTAGGATATTGTTCCGTTTAACTCGATTGCTGCTGACACTGGATCAGAGCCGATTCGGTTGAGTTTCCAAGTAGAGTAGTAGAAGTCGTACACACCGCTTCCGTTGACTGATTCGAACACATATCCTTCGCTTGTTCCGGTCATTTCTCCTGATACCGCTCCTTTATGATAAATTCTCCTTTCGGCAACATTGACTAAAACGTAAGTGGCCCATGTCCCCTGAGTTCTGAGATTTCCGATTGTTGCTGTCCAGTTGCCTTTGGCGAAGCCTTGGCCAGTGAAAGCCCCTGTTTGAATTATCAAGCTCTCATAATTTGTGAAGTTCATAAGGCAATTGAGGTCTCCTGTAATTGCGATATTTTCCATTTGGCCTTGCGAGATTTGCAAAGTCTGGGGCTCTGTTAGATTTGTGGAAGTTTCTTGTGACAGCGAGAATCTGGTCTGGGCGTAATAATCAGGGTCAGGAGCAATTGTTAAACCAGAATTAACCAACTTTGGTTCAGTCCTAAAGAAATATTGAAAGGCAAAAGCAACAGACATAGTGTAAAGTAGCAAAGTAGCCAATAGTATCACCGATCGCTTGACGTGCTTCATTGATACGCCTTTGCCATTTTCTTGACTGCGTCTAGTAGTAGTTTTCTCCCCAAACAGTCAAAGTCCAATTGAATGTGCCGACAGCTGCGTATGCTGGAATCTTTATGCCATACCATGTCGAAAGTATTGTTCCAGGGTTTCTTCTAGATCCGTTCCATTGACTATAGTTCCAATCCGGCGGGGGACTTGCCGCGTACCAGCTTGACCAGCATTCTTCGATTTGTGGGTTCACAGATGCTAACGTTGAATTCCAATAAATATCGTTCCAGACACTTCCTTCATTTCGGATGAATATACGTCTCCATATTATTGTTTCTTGGGCTGGATGAGTCATGTTACCACAGTCAACTGTTGCTATCGGTTGGGTACATCCTTCGTCGCCATAGAATCCAAGTTTCATAGTTGGTGTGTCATATGTCCTCAGGATTATTCCTCCTGCAACGTATTTTGGTTCTGTTGCGTAGAAGTAAATGTAGGCAAATACTGGCACTATAATAGCATAGACTAGGAGCAAACTCAATATTACTACTTTTTTTCTTCCGAGCATTCCTCATTCTCCTCAGTCGAAGTGGTTTCAATCTACTATTAGCTTTTATGGAGAAAACCTCTATAACACTAGCGCGCGAAAAGGTTTTTAGGCCCAGCAATGCACATATTCTCTCTATAGAGACGAGAAAAATGACAGAAAACGAAAAAGAAAAGGCGGCGAAGCCGCAATCAGACTGGGACGGCTACATCATCCCCCGCTAATACAACAACATCCCAGTCTTTTAACATTGTGAATGTAATGCTCTGGATGCAACGGAATGCCTATGAAGAATCAACTATACGAAAAGTAGCCAAACTGTTAAGACACTTAAAGAGAAACTGCAACACAAAAGCACCCGAAGAAGTCAAACTATACATCGCAAACAAGACATGCGGAAACGGTCACAAAGAAAACCTAGTAGAAGCATACGCAATCTACATGCGCTCCGAAGGACTAACATGGAACCAACCCTTCTACGAAAGATACGACAAGAAACGCAGAGCGCCAAAAGAAGAACTCATAGACTTCTTGATCAACAACGCAAGAATGGAAATGAAGCTTAAGCTATCAATATCAAAAGACCTCGGACAAAGACCCATAGAACTAACATGGCTAAGAATACAAGACATTGACCTATCAACAGGCATCGTACAAATCACAGGCGCAAAACACACAGTCGGAAGAGAAGGCAAACTTAAACCAAAAACCTTAGAGCTACTCAAAATCTACATAACCGTAAAGAAACTAAACGCCACAAGCAGAATGTACAATGGCAAATCAGACAACCTATCCGCAGACTACCGCCATTATCGAAACAGAGTAGCAGAAGAATACAACATGCCCGAACTTAAGCAAATCCAACTCTACGACTTCAGACGATTCAAAGCATCCAAAGAATACCACCTAAGCGGAAAACTACTATACGTCAAACAGCTACTCGGACACAAAGACACACGAACCACCGAACGCTACATCAGCCTTTACGACGAGCAGAACATAACATGGATACCCGTAATAGCAGAAACAGACGAAGAAATCAAAAAATGCATTCAAGACGACTTCATCCTAGTATGCCAAGCAAACGGAAAGACATTCTTCAAGAAACCAGCATGAAAAGCGTGCGCTTATCATCTAAGGAGAAAACTTCACCTCAACCAACCAAAAAAAAGGCAATGCAGAAGAGTTATAGCTGAACTCAGAGCCATTAAGGAACCAGCATGACAGACTTTCAGGAAAACATAGGTTTGCTTGTAGGCTCGGTTGTTGCTGCTCTAAGTATGATTCTGGGCTGGATATTTCAGTCTGGAGTTCTGAATACTCTTGTCGGTGTAGCAATAGGTGCCGGTATCACGTATTATGTTCAGACGAAGACACAAAACAGAGCTTGGAAAAGAGAATATGGCGTGAAAATCGCAGAAGAGGTCTACGGCGACCTGTTCAAGCAGCTGAAGAACATCATAAAATCACTAGAGGAGAGATACTATATCTATTGGATGAGTTTCGATAAATGGACAGAGTTCCAAGAAGACCACAGATATTTCATGGTTGACGAGAAATTCCGAAGTAGACTTGATGGCTTCAAAAACA
>Ga0315279_10007647_pt1 | contig 13311 bp, 15 predicted proteins | sample YL17G06_20_MG_FD_203694 | JGI IMG/M metagenome (GOLD analysis project Ga0315279, IMG submission 203694) | Sediment microbial communities from Yellowstone Lake, YNP, Wyoming, USA - YL17G06_20 | ecosystem: Environmental > Aquatic > Freshwater > Lake > Sediment | place: USA: Wyoming | collected... | reverse complement strand
GGTTCGCGAGCTCCTTCATCTATCCGATCTATGATGGATTTGACTGGTATTTCGACATTGGATTCTACGTGGCATTGCTCTCAGCCGCGTTCGTGATGCTCGCCTGGCGGATGCGAACAGACCACGCTCTTGGCAATAGGGCTGTGCTCAACACTGGCAGGGTGGCCGCTATTCAGCCACACATTGTTGGCCTGCGGCGATAGACGGATTCTGCCCATCTCGAGAAACGTGGATACCCGGAAAAAGGTTAATGAGCGTGAAGACAATCATTTACCAGGCAAGGGTTGAACGGAGGAATGCGATTTGGGAGTTGAACAGATCATACCTCGTGGGATAGCGCTCGATACCCTGCCCTCAACTTCTGAGCCATCGAAAGAGACTCCGCGAGGGGCTGGTCCGTTGACAGGTAAGTTTTCGAACCGCCTAGCGCTCCTTGTCGCAGGAATAGTATTGTTCTTCATCGCGGTTGCTCTCTTCAGCGCAGCCTATTTCGAGAGCAATCGTAGTGGCGGTAACTATGCAACGGCAGCCGCTGTTTTCGGCTTGATATCGCTTCTTGCGAGCCTCGCCTTCTTCGGGCTTGTGGCGTATATCAAAGTGACCGAGCGGGAGAAGGTTGAGGAATCTATATTGAAGGATGAGCCGAGGGATTACGACTTCAACCCCGTAGGTCCCCAGAGGGAAGAGGTCATCAAGGTGAGATGCAGGTACTGCAGCACCCTGAATGATGTCGACGCGAAGAATTGCGTCGCATGCGGGGCGACGCTCTAGGGAGGCGGGGCATCATTGAGCGAGAACAGGATCGGGTTAATTCCAGACGTCACCATGGGCCTGCTGGTTCCCAGACTCTATGATCTTCTTATCTCGACTGAGCGACTCATCTTCATCGGCAAGAAGCCAAGCAAGGATCGCAATGTTGCCACGGATGCCCAATTCGTTTCGGAATACGGTATTGAAGATCTTGATTCGCTTGCGTCCAGAAGCGGAAGCATATCGGTGGCCAACACAAGCATAGTCCATCTTCGTCTTGAAATCCTTGCCAGGCGTGGTCCCGAGTTCGGGTTGATTAGCCTTCGCCTGAGATATGTTGGCCCAGACAATAGAGCGAGGAACGTGCTAGCGATGATGAACCCCACTCTGGACTTCATTCGCAGCAAGGTTCCCAAGCCGGACAAGAATAGAATGGCAGAGCAATTCCGTTATGCGCAGGTCGAGTACGCCAAGACGATCAAAGAAATGCTTTCGCAGGTGCTCCCAGTGGGCGTTCTCCAAAACGCAGAGTAGCTGATCTAAGGTTGCACAATTCTTACTGTTCTGTCCCAACGTGAGACTGGTGGGTTGATTGGGACACCTTCCTGGGACTTGACGGAGAAGGGATTTGAGATTAACATGATTCCCGAAACGCGGAAGCATCGGTCGGGCATCTAAAACAGTTGTGTGCCATGACTGGAGTGGCGTTGCGCCATACTTCAAGAGAGTTGCGGCAATTTAACTGCGTCGATGGTGGTATCATCGGTGAATCGCGTAACGGTTTAATAAGCTCCACCTCTATTCACCGCAGGGGGGGAGTGATCCTCCTAGGAGAGAAATGAATGGATAGAGAGATGAAGAGAACATGTGCGATTAGGGCAGCGGTTTTTTTCGCTCTGACGATTTTTGTCGTCGGGCTTGCTGCACCTAGCGTCACCGCTACGACCACGAGATACTACTATGCGCCATACGGTGATGCCGGAGGTTGGATCATGGGGCAGCAGTCCTCGGGTGTCGGTCATGAGAGCATCTATGTATCACCTTATGCGAGCAGCTCCAGTGGCATTGCAAAGGAGTTTACAGCCACAATTGCGGGCCCAGGATATGGCCTGGCCTATATCTCGAACAGAGAAGCGTTCTACGGCACAACCTTCGTTGCGCCGATCAGTGGAACGTATACGATAACGTACGCCTGGCAGATGTGGTGCTATGCGACGGTCACCGCATACGGATCCTACTACAGTGCGGGGACAGCTTGGGCCAAAATCCAGGTGAAAGGCAACCTCATCCAGTATACTAGCCCATACGGATATGTGACTAGCGATAAGTCCGTGACCGTCTGGGACAAGAAAGTAGTTGGACTTATAATGTCGGGCAGCTCAGCGATATGCCACAAGGACGGCACGTACTACTACGTGACCTTCTCAGTCAGCTTGAAGGCGGGATACACCTACTGTTTCAGGACTTGGATAGACACGGAGCAGAAAACAGGTGGATTGGTGGGCGCCCAGGGGTTATCTTACATCAACATGGCCAACACCGACATATTCGGCAGCGGTAACTACGCGGCTCTGAAATACATCAAACTCGTTTACTGATGGTCCATGCGACCAGGGGGCAATGCCCCCTGCTTTTTAACATTCCCAGTCGTACGAGAATCTTTGCGCCTTCGTCTTGTCTTCGGCAAGCGTGTGAGTCAGCGAGCCGAGGTATTCGAGGATATTCCAGAGAATTGTCTTCACCCCGATTTAGATATCTACTTGATTCCTGAGTGGAGTGGCACAAAAGGCATTAAGCACGGACATGATTCTCGGGACCCATAAGCATCACATGGGCATTTGAACAAGTGACCTGCCATGACCGTTCCCAAGAAGAAGGATCCTATTGAGCAAACCCGCGAAAAGATCAAGTCGGGCGACGCAAAGATTGGAATCATCGGCCTGGGCTATGTCGGTCTTCCCTTGGCCCTCGTGTTCTCTGATAAGTTCCCAGTGGTCGGGTATGACGCAGACGAGAAGAAGAGCAAGATGCTGAAGCAGGGGAGGTCGTACATAGACGATATCTCCGACAAGGCCGTCAAGGACGGTCTCGGGAACGGGTTCAGAATTGCCGAGGGCTACTCTAAGCTCAGGGAGTGCGACGCGGTCATCATCTGCGTGCCAACGCCTCTCGACAAACGCGGCTACCCGGACCTCTCCTTCATCGCCCACTCATCGAACATCGTCGAGAAGATAGTCAGGAAGGGCATGCTGGTCGTCCTCGAGAGCACGAGCTACCCGGGAACTACAGAGGAATATCTGGGAAGGGCCATCAGACGCGCTGGCCTGACACCCGGCAAGGATGTCGCCCTTGCATTCTCGCCCGAACGGGTGGATCCAGGGAACAAGAAGTACAATATCAGGAACACACCGAAGGTCGTGGGCGGAGTAGATGTGCGATCGACGGAGATCGCGTCTGATTTGTACTCCGCAATCGTCGACGCGGGCGTCGTGAGGGTTAGGGATTGCTCCACTGCGGAGGCCGTGAAGATAGTCGAGAACATCTTCAGAGGGGTGAACATCGCCCTAATCAACGAGCTCGCCCTGATCTTCGAGCGCATGGGGATTGACACCTGGGAGGTCATCAAGGCTGCTTCGACAAAGCCATTCGCGTTCATGGCGCATTATCCCGGTCCGGGGGTCGGAGGGCACTGCATCCCCTTGGACCCGATGTACCTCTCATACAAGGCGAAGCAGTACGGGATGGTCCCGAGATTCATTGAGCTCAGCCACGAGGTCAACGAGTTCATGAAACATCATACGGTGAACCTTACCATGGCCGCGTTGAAGAAGGCAGGCCTGGACAAGGAGAAGGCAACGGTGACGGTCATGGGCGTCGCCTACAAGAAGGACATTTCGGATACGCGAGAATCCCCCGCGGCCGAGATCATTGAGGAACTCACGAAGAGGGTTCACAAGGTCCTCGTTCACGATCCGAAGGCGAAGTACATAACAACCCCTGTTGGAACCTTCAGATCCGTGCCGATGAAGAAGGTCATGGCTGAGGCGGATTGCTTGGTTTTCGTGACGAACCACAGCCAATATGAGAAGTTGAAGCCCAAAGACCTTCTCGGGAGGCATGTGAAGGCGGTCGTGGACACGAGGAACCTGTTCGATTCGGAGGCAGTCGAGAAGGTGGGATTGGTCTACAAGGGCATTGGGAAGTAACCGTTAGATCTAGGACTTCAGCCCGAACGCTGGTTTGAACATCGAGTCAACATCGATTCTCAAGTTGGCGCGGTGAAGTGTGAGGATTCGGAAAATGATTCGGAATCCACTGGTGATCGAAGCTGGTCGAGAATGAACGGAACCGTTGCTTGCTCACGATGTGGAGATTGTAGTCGATGGTAGATACTTCGCAATCGCCTCGATTGAAGTCCCAGGATCATTGACGACTCAACATGACGTCTCAATCTGGATGGGGCGTTGCCGAAAGGTGTTGGGAATCGCCATCCAGAAGTAACTGGACGAGAGATAGCCGAGAAAGTGCTACTACTTGAAGGTGATAGAGTTATATACTGGCTGTCAACATGATGAGAATTGACAGCAGAAGGTGAGTCGATGTCAAAGTCAATCACGATTGACGACATCACTGGTCCCGAAGGGCATTGGATTGTGGTGGTCAAGGGCAAAGTCGTCGCATCTAGCGAAGACGCTAAGAAGATGTTCAAGCTCGCCGAGAAGTACCCTAGGGATGAAACGATTGTGACTAGAGTGCTCTTCCCCCAAGCATCCTTCTTCTGATGGCTGGGACCAATGCGGCTTGTGGACTTTCGGTTCAACTACAAGCGGACGGTGGCTCTGAATCCGGGCACTAGAAAACCAATCCTAGATGCGGACACAGGCAAACCGCTTGAGGTGTATCATCCGGTCGTACCGATTACAGTCTCTTCGCCGAGAAAGAAAGGCCCAGCGACCGAGGGGCTTCTGGACACAGGTTCAGATGGAATCGTGATTCCCAGGAGCATCGCAGACTACCTCGAACTCGACCTGAAACCCTCTGGAAGGCCCATGCGTATTGCTGACGGCAGGAACGTGAAGCGATTTGTCTCGCGAGCCACACTCGAAATAGGGAGAGCAGGAAGATACTGTGACCCGATAGAAGTCGAGGTGAGCGTGCCAGCTGAGGGAAACCCGCCCATCCTGATTGGCCGAGCACCGGTCTTCGAGTTGTTCGTTGTGACTTTCGTAGAGGCCGAGAAGCGGTTTGAGATGAGGCCCTATCGTAAGTCGTGATTCCTTTTACAGCTAGGCATGCTCCAATGCTCTGTCCTGGTCTGAGGCCTTCCTGAATCTTCCATCTCGAATCCCGGAATCGGGTGTGCGGAGTCCATGACTTGGTCATACCTTCTGCTTGAGTCTGGACAAAACCCAATCCGCAGCCTCAGAGAAAGTGCTCGTCCTGAAATCGGGCTTCTCCTTGGAGACCTTCACCTCATTGTCCACGCCGTATTGGTCCCCAGGTTCCGGAACGAGTATGCCCTTCGCGCTCACATTGTGGGCCATCTCAACGTCCATCATCCGGTCCCCAATCACATAGGACTTGGAGAGATCGATTCCGTGTTTCTTGCTCGCCCGGAGCAGCAGTCCAGGAGCGGGTTTTCTACAGTCGCATCCAGCATCCGGCATGTGCGGGCAATAGAAAATGTCAAGGATGCTCGCTCCCTGCTTTTGGAGGATCTTGACGAGTTCATTGTGGATCTTTGTTAGGATCTCCTCTGTGAAGTAGCCCCTTGCAACGCCCGATTGGTTTGTGACGATTATGATGGGCACTCCCGCTTTGGTCAGCTTCTTCAGACCATCGACGACGGTGGGGATGAGCTCCAGGCCCGCGGGGTCTGCTAGATAGTGCCTGTCGAAGCAGATAGTGCCGTCTCTGTCGACGAATACTGCGGGCTTGCCTGCCATATCGGATGGCAGATGCTCCAGGGCTTATTTGAGGGTGAGTACGGAGAATGTGGAGCTACTGAAGCCTACTTCCGCTGCTTTCCTGTGCACTCGGGTGAATCCCTGAGTATGATCGATATCATGTGCTCTATGAGGAGATGGACGTCCTCGACCTGCTGCATGCAGATGTTTGGGACTACATAGGATGCCTTGCAAATTTTATTGAGCGCCCCACCGTCGAACCCCGTGAGGCCGATGGTGACGGCTCCCACTCGATTTGCGTGCTCGATTGCCTTCAGGACGTTTACCGAGTTCCCAGACCCGCTAATCCCGATGACCACATCGCCCTTCTCGATATGGTTGATCAGCTGCTCCAAGAAGACATCTTCGTTTGACGAGTCGTTCGCCCACGCGAGCATCGCTGGGATGTTGTCCGTGAGCGCGACGGCCTTGAACCTAGGGGCGTCCTTCCGGTGTAGAACAGGAGCAGATGTTTCTCAATGTCCCTCTTCATATTTGGCGGGCAGATCACGGGGTCCAGGATGACTGTCTCGTCCGCATTGAACTTGATGTGCTGGAGGCCCTCGCACGCCGATATGTATTGGTCCTGCTTGCCTATGGGCTCCCCCAGCTTGTCGATCTCTATCTCGCATGCCTCCTCCGCGAGCTTCTTCGGAGAGGCCCTGTAGCCCATGAAGGCGTAGAGCGCGTTCAGGAGGCCTACGGCGAGCGCGGACGACGACCCCAAGCCCGTGCCTTTGGATGGGATATCCGCGATCGTGGTGACCTCGACGCCCTCCGTGAGCCCGACCTTCTTGAGCGCCTCCCTCACGATCCCGTGCTCGAGCTTGTCGACGTGGTCCACGATCTCTGTCTTTGAGTAGCTAACCCTCAGGTCCTTGTCGAACCGCCTGTTGACGGTGACATACATGTACTTCCTGATGGTGGAGCTCGTGACGGCGCCGTAGCCGGTCTTGTAGTAGTCCAGGATGTCCGTGCCCCCACCCGCGAAGCTGACCCTCAGGGGGGTTCTTGAGATTATCATGCTTGGGTTCGCTGATAAGCCTCGCAACGATAATAAGGTTGTCCAAATCGGGCCAGTGGTTGGCTCATGCTATGGGCTTCCACCAGGCCTCGTTGGTGACGTACCAGTCGACCGTCTTTCTGAGCCCATCCTCGAACTTAACCTTCGGCTTCCATCCGAGTTGCCTGATACGGTCCCAGTTCAGGGAGTATCTGAAATCGTGCCCGGGCCTGTCGGAGACGAACTTGATCAGGCTCTCGGGCTTCTTCATGTGCTTCAGGATTAGCTTGGCGATAACGATGTTGGGGACCTCGTTCCCGGAGCCGACGTTGACGATGTCCCCCGGCTTGCCCTTGGAGATCACGATATCGATAGCCCTGCAGTTGTCATCGACGTGGAGCCAATCTCTGACGTTCGCGCCCTTGCCGTAGATGGGCAGGGGCTGGTTCTTGAGCGCCTTGATCACGAGCACAGGGATCAGCTTCTCGGGGTACTGGTACGGGCCGTAGTTGTTGGATGAGCGCGTAACCATTACATCCAGTCCGTACGTTCGAACATAGGACCTCGCCAGCAGCTCTCCCCCAGCCTTGCTTGCAGAGTACGGTGATGAGGGGTCCAGGACATCCTTCTCGGAGAACGAGTCCAGTTCCGTGGACCCGTAGACCTCGTCTGTCGATATCTGGACGAACTTCTTCACATCCCTTCTTCGTGCCTCCTCGAGCAGAGTGAACACGCCCAGCACATCCGTCCTGACGAAGTCCTCAGGGGATGCTATGCTGCGGTCCACGTGGCTTTCGGCGGCGAAGTTGACCACAGAGTCGCAGCCTTCCATGGTCTTTTTGACGGCCTCCTTGTCGCAGATATCCCCCTTGACGAACTTGATCCTGCTCTTGACATCCTCGAGGTTCTCGGGCCTGCCAGCGTAGGTCAGCTTGTCTAGAACCACAATCTCGGTTTCGGAGTGTTCCCTTAGCATGTGCCGGACGAAGTTGCAGCCGATGAAGCCAGCACCTCCCGTGATCAGCATCCTCAAGGAGACCGCTTCCCCCTGCGCCAAGCATAGCCTATCGTTGGATCGTTCCACTCGAGCCTGAACTCGTCCGGCTGCTTGTAGTTGTATAGCTCCGTCGGGGTGTTCACGACCCAGACCTCCTCCTTGTCTAGGGGGGTGAACCCGTGGTAGACCAGGGGCGGGATTTTGATGAGCCTGGGCTCCTTCTCGAAGACCTCGATCTCCTGGAGGTTGCCCTTGGTCTTGGACCCATTCCTGGGATCGTACAGCGCAACCAGCGCGTTCCCTCTGATAGGCACGAAATGGTCCCATTGGAGCTTGTGATAGTGCCAGGCCTTGATCACGCCTGGCTTGCATGTGGTCATATACGCCTGGCCGAACTTCTGGAACTCCGGCCAGTCGCTCCTGAATATCTCCATGAGCCAGCCGCGGTCGTCGACGACCTTCTTGAGGTTCTTGACCACGACGCCGTCTATGGAGCCCATCTTGTAGGTCATTGCGATTCTCACGAAAAGCCTCTTAAACTATTAAGTTGTCCCCCAGGATTGGACCAGTGAGGCGCGGTTTGTGAAAAGACTTCTCGTCATCGGGGCTTCTGGGCTCCTCGGGAGCAAGCTCATGGCCTTGGCGTCCAAGAGGTACGAGGTCAGGGGCACGTGCTGCCCTGAGGTGGACGGAAAGGAGAACTGGAAGCTCGAGCCGCTCGACATCGGCTCGAAGGATGAGATAGACGGAATCTTTGGGAAGCTAAAGCCGGAAGCGGTCATTCTCGCAGCCGCGATGACGAATGTCGATGCGTGCGAGAAGGATCCGACGGCCGCGAACAGGGTCAATGCTACTGGGCCGAGCCTGGTCGCGAGAGCGTGCAAGGCCAACGGAGCGAGGCTGGTACACGTCTCAACTGATTACGTTTTCGATGGGGTGAAGTCGAGGAAGTACACGGAGGAGGATGTTCCCAGGCCGATCTCGGTGTACGGCTCCAGCAAGCTGGCTGGGGAGAGGTCGGTCCTCTCGACGCTGCCGGGCGCCGTCGTTGCGAGGCCCGCAGTGCTCTATGGCTGGAACCCGCTGGAAGAGAAGGACAACTTCGTGACCTGGGTGCTGAAGAAGCTCAGGGCCGGAGAGAGAGCGACCCTGTTCCAGGACCAGTGGATATCCCCGACCTTCGCTGATGATCTTGCGAAAACGCTCCTTGACCTCTCGGAACGGGACGTTACGGGGATATGGCATGTCTCCGGGCCTGATTGTATGGACAGGCCCTCATGCGGGAGGTCGATCGCTAGCGTATTTGGGCTTGACGAGAGGCTGATCGCTCCAGTTCAGTCATCCTCCGTGTCTCTTCCCGCGAGGAGGCCCAAGTACTCCTGCCTGGACGTCTCCAAGGTCGAAAAGCTGTTAAATAGGAAAATGCTCCCTTTCAGGGAGGGCCTGGAGATCATGAAGCAACAGGAGGATCGAGCGAGATGAAGGGCCTTGTTCTGGCCGGGGGCTATGGTACGCGCCTCAGGCCCCTCACACACACCGGTCCGAAGCAGCTCATACCGATCGCGAACAAGCCGAACATACAGTACTGCATCGAGGACCTCATGGACGCGGGGATAACGGACATCGGGGTCATCCTCGGGAACATGATGCCGGAGAAGGTTCAGGAGTTCCTGGGGGATGGATCGAAGTTCGGTGTGAGGTTCACATACATCGTGCAGGGCGAGCCGAAGGGTATCGCGCATGCGGTGAACTGCGCCAAGGAGTTCATGGGCAACGACGAGTTCATCGTATATCTGGGGGACAACCTGCTCAAGAACGGCATCAAGGCGATCCCGAAGAAGATGGGTGAGGAGAAGGCCGATTGTGTGATCTCCCTAACGCCGGTCAAGGAGCCGCAGAGGTACGGGTTGGCGGAGCTATCTCCTGATGGAAAGAAGGTGTTGAGGACTGTTGAGAAGCCGAAGGAGCCGAAGTCTGATCTAGCGGTCATCGGCGTTTACGCATTCAATTCTTCATTCTTCAAAGTGTATCCGAAGCTGAAGCCCTCTTGGAGGAACGAGATGGAGATAACCGACGCGATCTCGCTCCTAATCGACTCGGGCTTCAAGGTCGTCCCCCATCACGTGGATGGATGGTGGAAAGATACTGGGAAGCCGGAGGACATCCTGGAGGCCAACCACCTGATCCTGGATGGGATCGAGTCTTCTAACGAGGGAAAGGTCCAGGACGGAGCTACAATCGTCGGTCGGGTAAAGATCGGGAAGGGCGCGGTCATCTTTGGGAAATCCGTTGTGAGGGGTCCATCGATAATCGGAGAGAACTGCAAGATCGGACCGAACGCCTATGTCGGACCGTATACCGCGATTGGAGATCGTTGTCAGATCACGATGGCCGAGGTCGATGATTCGATTGTTATGGATGACACCGTCATAGACGTCGAGCGGAAGCTCGTCAGGAGCATGATAGGGAAGGGCTCGAAGATCCTGAACGCGAACGGTCTCCTGCCGAAAGGCGAGAGGCTCGTGGTCGGAGAGAACACGACGGTTTACCTTTAGCTAGGTGTAGGACGCCCCGATCAGAGAAAGCATGTTGCCGCGCTCGATCAGGATGAGATTGCGGCAATCATCTAATACTCCATCCTGGGATTTGTGGCTTGTATGAGGGAAAGGCTCCAGAGGATACTTGCGAGGATCAGAAGGGATGGTCCCTGGGACTCCCTGAAGTACTTCCTGGAGCGAGCTTTTTGGCGCATTTGTGGGCACTTCCTGATTCGCGCAGCTGTGCGTCGGTTCGGACATGTGACAGGTGGATCTGCTAACATAGAGCAGGCGTTAGACTCTTCGTTCGCATTCAAGTTCCTTGGACTGACCGTTAAACCTTGGCAGATCAGGGAGGAGATAATCGGACTTCTGCGGTTGCTCGAGGAAAGGCGTCCGAAGACCGTCATTGATATCGGCACGGCCTGGGGAGGCACTCTTTTCCTCTTCACTCGTGTTGCAGATCCCCACGCCTCGATCATAAGCATCGATCTCCCGAGCGGTCTCTTCCGCGGTGGATATGCCGATTACAGGGCGGTCTTGTACAGATCGTTCGCGAGAGAGGCTCAGGAGCTCCACCTGGTAAGGGGGGATTCTCACAGTCCTGAGGTTCTGGAGCAGGTCAAGAAGCTCCTTGAAGCGAAAGCAGTTGATTTTCTGATGATTGACGGTGACCACAGCTACGAGGGCGTCAAGAAGGATTTCGAGATCTATTCGCCTTTGGTGAAACCTGGAGGGCTGATTGCGTTCCACGACATCTGCGGCGGTCCTCAGGAATTGGTGGGAGGGGTCCCAAGGTTCTGGTCTGAGATACAAGGAACTCGAAGGAGCGGAACCTTCGTAAAGGATGCCAATCAGGGCGGTGGCGGGATCGGGATAATCTACTGTTGACGCTTTTGCCGCTGGCATTTGAACCAGGCTTTATCGGTCTTCTCATGTGCCTCGAGCAGGCTATTTCCTGCGGGCCGAAGCGAGCAGATCTTTTGCCTCGATGACGAACCTCCCTTTCGTTATGATGACGACGCATGAGAAGTACACTGGAATCGCGATGAACACCTGGATTGCCACGCTCAACATCGAGGGACCAAGGAAGTGGCCGATTGCGAAGGTGATCGCGGCCATTGCTGCAGAAGCTCCGGCGGGGGCTGTCAACATCTTGAGTTCGTCTAGCAGGGAGAACTGGAGGATATCCGCGACCATCATGAGAACCCAGATAAGCGACCCGAGCGAATCCAGGAGGAAAAGGCCAGCAACTCCGACCAGTTTGAAGTAGTAAATTGCCGGCACAAGGAACACGAAATACGGCACCGACATGACCAAGGTTTGACGAAACAACCTGTTGGGGTGTCCAGTGGCAAGGAAGATGCTCCCTGCAGGCGAGGTCAGGGAGCTGACGATCCCGACAACGGCGAACATGGCCAGAGGGATAACGGCCTCGGACCATGCGGACCCCAGAACCCCCAGGACGAAGGTCCTGGAAACCACCGCGAGTCCAACGCCCGCGGGAATCGATATGTAGCCAATGTACTTCAGAGTCTTGAGATACCTCTCTCTCAGTCCTGCGAGGTCAGTCTGGATTTTCGAGAAGGTCGGAAACATCACCGTCGATGTGACCCCGGTGAACAGATTCGGTATGATCGTCCCGTAGCTGAAGGCGACATAGTACGCTCCCAAGAGCGCCGAGCTGCCGAGGACCGCCCCGACAGCTAGCTTGTCGACGTTCCAGACCAGGAAGGCAAGCAGTCCCGTGCCAAGCGGGAATATGCCGTATCGGAGCAACTCACGCGCTATCCCCGGGTCGATTCTTCGCGGCAGTTTCCAAGGCCTGATTACCATCAGAACTGCGGCGATTGCGATCTGCCCAGCGATGTATGCCGCCAGCAGAGACCAGAACCCGAACCCCAGATAGGCTAGACCCAGAGAGGTCGCCGTCCAAACCGCCGCGTTCGTCGCCCTGACTAGGCTAACGGACTTGAACTGAAGGTCCTTCAACAGTCTGATGGAGGCGTCGAACCCGAATGCGGCTGCGATCACGGCTATGCCGGACACCTGAAGAGGGGCCACTAACACATGCGTTCCCACAACCCTCGCGATGAATGGAGCGGCTAGAAACAGCAGGCCTGCGAAGATTAACGAGAGGATGAATCGGATGGCAGTTGCGCTCTCTACCGCCGTGTCCGTATCTCTCTGCCTGTGGATGACCGCAGAGTCCAAGCCGAAGGTCGAGGCAGTCGCCAGGAGATTGATGAAGACTACGCATATCGCATATGTCCCGAAATCGCCGGGGCCCAGAATCCTGGCCAGTACGATCGTTGCGAGCTGGCTGACCGCAAGGATGATGACCAGAGTGATTCCGACGACTCTGATGTGCGAAACCGTGCTTGTTCCTTCGTTCAAGTGAGCTTCGTGATACTTCGTTGCCCTAATCTCTCTTTCGCACTCCTTGATATAGCCAAAGAACACGGACAGGCGTTTTCCTCCGCACGGTGCCGGACTTGGGTGATAGCCTGTCCGATGGCAGTTGGAAGAGGCATCTCGTTTTGATCCGAGTCTCCGACAACCTTGGATGTGCCGGCGGCATGAATGTCGGAATTCATTTCGTGTACAAGCTCATGAAAGCGAAGGAGGTCCTTCTCCTGAATAACGATGTCGTCCTCGAGCCGGGTTTTTCGGAGAGATGATGTCCTTCTCTGAGGCGAACCCAGGAATCGCCATCTCTCAGGGGAAGATACTCTTCTACAACGACAGAAGGAGACTGAACTCTGCGGGCAACATGATGGATAGATTCGGAGGAGTCGATTGCAGGGGATACGGCGAATTGGACACTGGTCAATATGACAGTCTGACTTCGACGGGCTTCTTCTACGCGTCCGGAGCGGCCATGTTGGTCAGAGACTGCTACCTCAGAAGTTGTGAGGCAGCGTCGTATCTAGATTCGACCCTATTCGCATACCATGAGGATCTGGACACATCGTGGTCGGCGCGGATGCTTGGCTACGGAATAGGTTTTTGTCCGAAAGCCGTTTGCTACCATAAGGGCGGAAGATCTCTCAAGGAGAACAGATCGCTCACCGTTGC
>Ga0315279_10007646_pt1 | contig 13313 bp, 10 predicted proteins | sample YL17G06_20_MG_FD_203694 | JGI IMG/M metagenome (GOLD analysis project Ga0315279, IMG submission 203694) | Sediment microbial communities from Yellowstone Lake, YNP, Wyoming, USA - YL17G06_20 | ecosystem: Environmental > Aquatic > Freshwater > Lake > Sediment | place: USA: Wyoming | collected... | reverse complement strand
GGTCATGCCGGTCGAGGGGTATCGCAGCTTTTTCGGTCCCGGCTCAGACGTGTTGAACATCGTCGACCATCGCACCGGCCAGCGTCGCAAGCCGGTGCTGCGGGACGTGGTGGAGGGGATCACGCTGTGCGACGCGCTGGACCACATCGACTTCGTGATGTCGATGTTCCTGCCCCGGGACGTCGACCAGGTGATCGCCGACCGCTACCAGATGGAGGTGATGCTCAACACCACGGCCAAGCCGATCATCTTTGTCACCTATGCCCTCTCCGGTTGCGTAGACGCGGTCGAGATGGCCGAGGCGGTCGTCGGCGGCCCGGCGGCGCTGCACGAAAAACCTTGCGTGGCCTGCTACATCAACGCGACGACCGGGCTGAACCACAACCAGGAGGCGCTGCAAAAGCTGCTCTACCTGGCCGGCAAGGGCCTGCCCATGCTTTACATCCCCGGCGTCATGGCCGGCCTGACTGAGCCGGTGACGGTGGCCGGGAGCACGGCGGTGAAAAACGCCGGGGCGCTGGTTGGCGTGACGCTCTCGCAACTCGAGCGTGCGGGCACGCCCATCATCGTGCCGGGCTGGGGCGGCGTGGGGCTGGACATGCGCAGCATGGTGCGGCCCTATTGCGAGCCGGATCATCGCGGCGTGGCCGAGGCGCTGGCTCATCACCACGGCCTACCCATGTTCAGCCTGGCCGGCGTCAGCGACGCCAAGCTGGTGGACCAGCAGGCCGGCATCGAAGCCGCGCTGACGCTGATGGTAGAGGCCATCACCGGCGGTCACATTGTCCACGACCTGGGCTACCTGGAATCCGGGCTGACTTTTTCGCTGGCCCAGCTCGTCATTTGCGACGAGATCGTCGCGTGGATCAAGCATTTTGTCCAAGAGGTTGAGATCAACGACGAGACCTTGGCGCTGGACTGGATTGACCGGGCCGGGCCGGATGGACAATTCCTCAAGATGGAGCACACCCGGCGCCACTTTCGCGAGCGATGGTATCCCCAGCTATTGGAGCGAGACAACTATGCCGGGTGGTTGAGCAAAGGCGGCAAGACGCTGGCCGAGCGCGCCGCCGGCCGCGTGGAGGAAATCCTTTCCACGCACCAGCCCAATCCTCTGCCCGCAGAAATCAGCCGGGCCGTTCGCGCTGTTGTTGAGCGAGCAGAAACGCAACACGTCCAATGACCGCTTCGCGCGAAGTGGTCCTTTGTTAAAAGTTTCCACAAAGGAGGCTAACCCATGGAGCTCGTACTCGTCACGATTGAAAAGCCCGAAGCGCTCAACTTTATCTTGGGGCAATCGCATTTCATCAAGACCGTCGAGGACCTGCACGAGACGCTCGTGCAGGCCGTGCCCGGCATCAAATTCGGATTGGCGTTTTGCGAGGCTTCGGGCGTGGCGCTGGTGCGCGCCAGCGGCACCGACCCGGCGCTCGTCGAGCTGGCGAAAAAGAACGCGCTGGCGCTTTCCGCCGGTCATTCGTTCATCATCTTTTTGGGCGAGGGGTTTTACCCGATCAACGTGCTCAACCAGATCAAGCTGACGCCGGAGGTGTGCCGCGTCTTTTGCGCCACGGCCAATCTCACGCAGGTCGTCCTGGCGGAGACGGAACACGGCCGGGGCATCTTGGGCGTGATTGACGGCGTCAAGAGCAAGGGCGTCGAGGGCGAGTCCGACGTAGCCTGGCGTATGGGGTTCTTGCGCCAGATCGGCTACAAGCTGGGTTGAGTTATCCGTGCCGCGCCTTAGTGCCGGCACGTAACATATCACATCCAGCCCTTCCGGCGAATCCACAGGTACATGCCCAGCGGCGTGAGGAACATGACGATCAGCGCCAGGAGGAACGCCGGGCTGGTTGTCCATGCTTTCAGAGGGTCTTCGACGGGCTGGAAAAAGTTCATGCCAAAAAATCCGGCGGCGAACGAAATCGGCATGAACAGTGTCGTTACGACTGTGAGGGTTCTCATGATCTCGTTCATGCGGTTGTTGATGACCGAAAGATACGTGTCCAGCGCGCCGCCCACCAGATCGCGCAGGCTCTCGTTGATGTCATATAGCCGGACGAGGTGATCGTACACGTCGCGGAAATAGATGCGGTCTTGCGCATCAATCACCGGGTAATCGTCGCGCGCCAGCTTGTTGAGCACCTCGCGCTGCGGCGAAATGATGCGGCGTAGGTGCAGCACGACCCGCTTGAGCCGAAAGATGCGCTCCAGCGTGTCTGGCGTTGGCCTATCGAAAACCTGGTCTTCGATCTGGTCAATCGCCTCGTCTATCTCGTCAACCACCGGCATATAGTCGGCCACCAACATGTCGGTCAGCTCATACAACAGATGGTCGGCCCCGCCCTTCAAGTGGCGCTCGTCGCGCTGGCAGAGCGTCCACACGCGGTCCACCGCGGCGATGAGCTGGTCGTGGTGTGTGACGATGTAATTCTTGCCCACGAACACGTCCAATTCCAGCGTGTCTACGTGTTCGCCATCCTGCGCGTCTTTGTCAAAGACGACGGCGTGCAGGACGATGTAAAGATACTGTCCCCAGTCATCCACCTTGGGCACGTGCGATTCTTGCAGCGCGTCGTCCACGGCCAACGGGTGGAAGCCAAATATGTTGAGCAGGATGGGCGCATCTTCTTCGGGCGGCGTGCCCGAAAAGTCAACCCACACCAAGCCGCGCGAGTCTGTGAGCGCAGCGGCAAACTCGTCGGGCTGGAGGTCGGTGCGGAGCTTGCCGTCTGGCGCGCGATAGAGGGAGCGAATCATTTTGAATCCATCTCTATTCCCAAAAGCGTTGATGCTTCCAATTCGTCCAGTTCCACAATGAGCTCGTCGCCAAAATAGTAGGCGAGTTCGCCGCGAATGCCCCGATAAAGCGTCGGCCCACTGCCCCGGCAAATCAAGCTATTGTCCTCTGCCTCGCCGGCGGGGAGCAGTATCCCCTCGCCGAATGTGAGAGGAAACAGGCAACTGACCATCGGCTTTAGCTCGTGATAGTCCAAGCCATTTTCGACAGCGAAACGATGGAGTAAACACCCTCGGCCGCTTGGGCTGAGAAAGACACAAGCCCCATTGATGACTCGTGTCCACGTGTAACGGCCCCCGGGAAATTCGGGATCGGAATATTCTCCCTCGAACCACTGCGCGCAAGGCGCGCCCACATATGCTTGCAGCGCATCGGCGCACGTTTTTATCCGCCGGACGTTTTCAATGTCCACATCAACGCCCCACAAGCAACAAGCGCTCTGGCAAAACGCGCATTCCATACAATGCGCATAGTACTGGCCTGTAAAAATGCCCGTCTCTACCTGAGAGATGACGGGCACACCATAGCGGCTGGGAAAACACCCGAGTTGTTTGATCAAGGCTTAAAAGTGTGCCAACGGGAGGCATTGTCATTGCGCCAGATGGCACGCCACCCAGTGCTCGCTATCCAGGTCACGCCATTCCGGCTCTACAGATTTGCACTTGTCCACCGCAATCGGGCAGCGCGTGTGAAAGCGGCAGCCGGACGGGGGATTGACCGGGCTGGGCACGTCGCCCGTGAGAATGATGCGCTGGCGCTTGCGCTCGGCCTTGGGGTCAGGAATGGGCACTGCGGAAAGCAACGCCCGCGCATACGGGTGCTGCGGATGATCGTAAAGCTCGTCCCTCGACGCGAGTTCGACGATCTTGCCCAGGTACATGACCGCCACGCGGTCGCAGATGTGGCGCACCATCGAAAGATCGTGCGCGATGAACAGATAGGTCAGCCCCAGCTTGTCCTGCAAATCCTCCAGCAGATTCACTACCTGCGCTTGAATCGAAACGTCCAACGCAGAGATAGGCTCGTCGCAAATGATGAATTCTGGGTTGGAAGCCAGCGCGCGCGCCACGCCGATGCGCTGCCGCTGCCCGCCTGAAAACTCGTGCGGGTAGCGGTTGACGTACATCGGATTCAGCCCTACCAGCTTGAGCAGCTCTTGCACGCGTTCGGTCTGAGCGTGGCGGCCCTTGACCAGCCCGTGCACCCACAGCGGCTCGCCGACGATGGCGTTCACCGTCCAGCGTGGATTGAGGCTGGCGTAGGGGTCCTGGAAAATCATCTGCGCTTGGCGGCGAATCGCCATCAGCCGGCGGCCTTTGGATTGAAAGATGTTTTGCCCGTTGAACTTGACGCTTCCCGCTGTAGGTGGGTAGAGCATCAGCATCGTTCGCCCGGTGGTGGACTTGCCACAGCCGGACTCGCCCACCAGTCCCAATGTCTCGCCCCGGCGGATGTCGAACGACACGTCATCCACGGCCTGCACAGCGCCGATTTGGCGCTGGATGAGAATGCCCCGGCGGATGGGAAAATGTTTTTTGAGGTTTTCGACGCGTACCAGGATTTCGTCGCTCATCGCAGGCCTCCGGTTCGCACATCTACCCAGCAGGCAATCTCGTGATTGGGCTCGACGGGTGTCAGCGGCGGATTCTCTTGCCGGCATTTTTCAACGACGAACGTGCAGCGCGGCGCAAACGGGCAGCCCTTGGGCAGGCCAATCAGGTTCGGCGGCATGCCCGGGATGGAGACCAAGCGTTCCTCGCGCGACATGTCCACGCGCGGCAGCGCGCCCAGGAGCGAAACTGTGTAGGGGTGACGCGGGTTGTCGTACACTCCATCCACACCGGCGTGCTCCACGATGAACCCGGCGTACATGACAATGACGCGATGGGCCAAGCCGGCGATGATGCCCAGGTCGTGCGTAATCCAGATGATGGCCATGCCGATTTCTTCACGCAGACGCTTGACCAGGTCGGTGATCTGGGCCTGGATCGTCACATCCAGCGCCGTGGTCGGCTCGTCGGCGATCAGGATCTGCGGCATGCAGGAGATCGCCATCGCGATCATGGCTCGCTGTCTCATGCCGCCCGAGAACTGGTGCGGGTAATTGTGAAGGGCGCGGTCGGCCTGCGGGATACCCACCATCTCCAGCAGCTCGATCGCTCGCTGCTGAGCTTGCTCGGCGTTCATCGCCATGTGGAGTTGGAGCGACTCGCTGATCTGAAAGCCGATGGTCAGCACCGGATTGAGGCTGGTCATCGGGTCTTGAAAGACCATGGCGATTTCCTTGCCCCGGATGTGGCGCAGCTCGTCCTGAGATTTTTTCAGCAGGTCGGAGCCGTGGTAGAGAGCCTGGCCGCCGGCGATGATGCCGGGCGGTTGCGGGATCAATCCCATGATCGAAAGCACACTCACCGACTTGCCGCAGCCGGACTCGCCCACCACGCCCAGCGTTTCGCCCTCGTTGAGGCTATACGAGATACCGTTGACGGCGTACACCAGGCCATCGTAGGTTCTGAATTGCGTTTGGAGATTTTGGACTTGCAAGATGGTGTGCATATCACTCCACCATGGTGCGCGGGTCGAGCGCGTCGCGCAGCCCGTCGCCCACAAAATTGATCGCCAGAACGGTTATGAGGATCAACGTGCCGGGGAAGAACCACATCCACGGTGCAGTTTCCAGGTAGCGATTGGCATTTTCCAGCATGTTGCCCCAGGTGGCTGTCGGCTGGCGGACGCCCAGACCCAAAAAGCTGATGTAGGCTTCGGTCAGGATGGCGTTGGCGACGCCCAACGTGGCATTGACGATAACCGGCGCGACGCTGTTGGGCAGAATATGATAGGCGATGATCGCCAGGTTCGAGGTGCCGGTGCAGCGCGCCGCCGTGACAAACTCTTGCTCCTTGAGCGAGAGAAACTGCGAGCGGACGATGCGGGCCAGGTACATCCAGCTATCAAACCCGATGATGACGATAATGACAATGACGCTGCCGCTGAACTCGCGCCCGAACGCCTCAAAGTTGTGGACTTTATCGCCCAGGTACTTGGCGGCGACGATGAGCAGGAACAATTGCGGGATATTCAACATCGCTTCAGTGAAGCGCATCAAGATGCTATCCACCCAGCCGCCATAGTAGCCTGATAGCGCGCCAATTGTCACTCCGACAACGAGTGACACCAAAACGGCCGCCAGGCCGATCAGCAGCGAGATCTGCCCGCCATAAATGGTGCGCGCCAGGAGGTCTCGCCCGGTCGGGTCTGTGCCGAATGGGTGCTGGAGCGAAGGTCCGTGTAGCAATCCGCCCGTGAGCGTACGGTCGGTCGTATTCGCGTACTCTTCGCTGAAAACGAATGATCCGCCGACGGCGTACACGATGAGCAATACAATCAGGAACAAGCCGAACATCGCCATCTTGTGACGGCGGAAGCGCCGCCAGGTCAGTTGCGTCGGAGTCAACGGCTCGCGCGTTGCCAGAGTGTCTTCGACTGTTCCGGGGAGTGCTTCGCTAGTCGTTGCCATACCATTTCCCTTTCGACGATGAGCGACGAGCGAGGAGCGTAGAGCGCTCTTTGTTCTTCGCTTTTCGCTCTTCGTTCTCCGCTCTACGTCTTGCGCGCCACGTTCTTACACCATGCACCTGGATCATTCATCATGGTCGTCAATTGGGCGCAAATGTGTTGATAGTGATCGGTCAGTTCAGCCTGCTTTTGCGCGTTCACGTAGCCGCAACGTAGCGCAAAATCAAGCCATACCAGGGTCTCGGCTGCCTCCGTGTCCGCATCACTCAACTTGCTCACAAAAGACGCAGGGTATCGTCGTTTGCGCCACGCCTCGGCAATATTCGCGCACACCGAGCGAGACGAACGCCGAATCTGATCTGTAAGGCTGTAGGTCTCTTCGCGTGGAAAAGCTTTGGTCAATTCGAAAACCTGCAACGCAGACTCGAAAGCAAGTTGGTAGACGCGCAACTCGTGGTAATCTTTGATGACACCCATGCTCTACCTTCTCGCTTTTCTTTCTTCGCTCTTCGTTCTTCGCTCCTCGCTCTTCGTCAATCATAGCGGATGCGCGGATCCAGATACGTATACGTCAAATCGGTAATGATTTGGAATATCACCACTGCCACCGAGATGATCATGATGATGCCCATCAGCACCGGAAAGTCGGAGCGCGTGGTGTGGTCGTAAAACAGCCGTCCCATCCCCGGCCAGGCAAAAATGGTCTCGGTCACGACGGCGCCGGCCAGCAGGAAAGGCAAGTCCAGCCCGACAATCGTCACCAGCGGCAGCGCGGCGTTCTTGAGTGCGTGGACGAACACGACGCTTCGTTCCGCCAGTCCCTTGGCGCGCGCCGTGCGGATATAGTCTTGCCCGATGACTTCGAGCATGCTGGCACGGACAAAGCGGCTGTATCCCGCTACGCTGATGATCGAAATGGCGGCGACGGGCAATGCCATGTGCCAGAGCGTCTGCTGCCAGCCCGGCCCTGCCTGTGGATCGAACATGCCGCCGGTTGGAAAGTACGGCAATCCCCACCGCTTAAAGTAGACGGCAAAAATATAGATCAATCCGAGCGCCAGCAGTGGGATGGGCATCGAAAGCCCAATAAAAGAAAGGGCGGTGACCGTATGATCAAAAATTGAATACTGCCTGAGCGCCGAGACCAGGCCGATGATCAGTGCGGCGATCAAGATGACAACCTCGCTGGTCAGCATCAGCAGCAGCGTGTTGGGCAGCCGCTGCGCAATCATCTCAGTCACCGGCTGCTTGGTGGTGAACGACGTGCCCAGGTCGCCTCGCAGCACGCCTTTGCGCGTGCCATAGACGGGCTTGCCGTCCTCGCCCACATCGGGTTTCCCGTCGCCATCCAAGTCCAACCTCATCCAGTCGTTGCCGACGAGCCAAATGGTATACTGGACGTACAATGGCTGATCCAACCCGAGTTGCCGTGTCAACCGCTTGCGGTCTTCGGACCTGATAACCGTTCGCCCACCAAACGTGGACAGCGGATCGCCCATTCTGACGGACAGGACGAACAGAATCACGCTAATGATCAGCAGCAGCGGGATGGCCTGAAGCAAACGGCGGATGATGTAACGCCCCATAAGAGGCACCTCCTCTGCCCCCACCCACACCCTCCCCCGCCAAAGCGGGGGAGGGAGAGAGACGGGGAGCAGGAAAGCTGACTACTTGATATCCCACTCGTAGGCGTTCCAGAACGGGGTCGCGCCCGAGAGCTTGACGTTGACCATGTTTTTGGAGACGGCCCACCAGTCCGGGTCATCCCACATGCTGTTCCAGTAGACCTTGTCGTTGATGATCTTGGAGATCTCGTAAAAGATCGGGACGCGGGCCGTTGCATCTACCGTGGTGGCCTGCTTGTTGAACAGTGCGTCCAGATCCTTATCGCAAAAGAACTGCCAGTTGCCTCCTGCCGGGTTCTGGTCCGACGGAACTTCTTTGCAGAGCCAGCCAGCAGAGTCAGGATCGGGGAAGGATGGGCAGGTAGACCACTCGGCGATGTCATATTGGCCGGTGGCAATCGGTCCCTTGTCGCCATAGCTGTTCCAAAAGATATCGCTCGAGTGATTGAGCAGATCCACCGCAACGCCCACGTCCTTGAGCATCTGCTGGACAAGCACCTGCGTGTTCTTGCGGACGTCCTTGGTCGTCGTGGCGTAGCGCAGCTTGAGCTTGACGCCGCCCTTGGCGCGAATGCCATCGGCGCCCACTTTCCAGCCCGCCTCGTCCAACAGCTTCTTGGCCCCTTCCGGATCGTAGGCGAGAGCCTTGGCGCTGGGGTCGGCATAGGGCGTGCCATCCCAGAATGTGACGGCTACCTTGGTCCGGCCGCCCAACAACTCCTTGATGATCTTTTCCCGGTCAACGGCCATGACGATGGCCTTGCGCACGTTCACATCCTGCAGTGCTGGGTGACCTTTGGTCTTGTCCGCTCGGGTGCTCAGGTTCATGAACCAGGACTCTTTGTAGCCGGATGGCGCTACCACCAGGTTAAAGGTGCCAATCTTTTCGATCTCGGGCATATCCTGGTAAGAGACGAACACGCCAAAGTCCGTATCGCCCGCCTTCATCGCCGCGAGCTGCGCTGCATCGTCCGGCACGATCTTGATAAAGACCTGGTCCACCTTGGGCTTGCCCAGCCAAAAGTTCGGGTTGGCCTGGAAGATCAGGTGGCTGCCTGTTTGCCAGTCCTTGAGCACGAACGGCCCGGCGCCCACCGTCGGCTTGCGGTTCCACTCGGCCTTGTCCAGCGTCCCATCCTTCTTGAACACCGGCTCGAGGATGTGCTTGGGAATAGCCTGGCTGCCGTTCACGTTCGTAAAGATCTTGGCCTGCCAGGGGGCATAAGGCTCTTTGAACGTGACGACCAACGTGGTCTTGTCCTTAGCCTCGACCTTTTCCACGTAGGTATCAAACGGGTCGCGGCTCTGGACCGTGTTCTTGTCGGCCATGGTCATCTGCCAGGTAAAGACATAATCGTCGGCGGTGAGCGGTGTGCCATCAGACCACTTGACATCGTCACGCAGCTTGAAGGTGATGACCTTGTCGTCTGCCGAGATGCCGCCGTTCGCCTTGGTCGGCATTTCTTTGGCGATCCAGGGGATCGGCTGATTCTTGTCATTGAATGTGAGCAAGCCTGTGGCCAGGTACATGTCCTTCAGGACTGCGACGTACCACATGGTCGAGTACAGTGGATTCAGGCTATCCGGCTCTTGCTGGAAGGTGACGCGCACCACTTTGGGCTTGGGTGTAGCCGTTGGCGCAGGCGTGTTCGTCGGCGCAGGCGGCTTGGTGGGTGGCGGGGGCGGAGTTGGCTGGGCCGGCTGAGCTGGTGCCTGGGTCGGTGGCACGGGCGTGGCAGCCGGCGCGCAGGCGGAAAGAAGCATGGATAGAATCATTAGGCCGCTGAGAGCGGCAAATAGTCGGTTACGCATTTCTCCTCCTAGTGAGATTAGAGTTTGGATGAGTGGATCGAAAAGTGGACAACTGTGTCTTCGGCGCACCTCCTTTCTTTTGTCTCACATTGTCTAGGCTACCGGTCTCGTCGGACGGTCACCGCTGCGAATGCCCCCGGTGTGTCTTTCATGTTAGCAGGCTGATGTCACGTTCGTATGGCAAACGTGTGTCAAATCCGAAACACTGGTTGGGCAGTGGTTCTTTACCTGGTTGCTTTTGACCGGAACCTGGAACGTGAATGTCCGACTTGAGAAGCTTGTGTGCTGTCTGGGGCGAATCATTTTCTCGTCGGTTCGATACCAAAGGCGAGCAGATTCAAGACATATTTTAGTATAGCACGTCCAGGCGCAATGTCAATCATTCGCCCCCCGCCCCCTGCGAAGGCCCAGCCTTCGCAGGGGAAAAGGGGAAGAGCTTTTACTTTACGTCCCATTCGTAGCAATTCCAGAACGGCGTCGCGCCAGAGAACTTGACGTTCTGGAGTTTCTTGGAGACTGTCCACAGGTCTGGGTCATCCCAGATGCTGATCCAGTAGACCTTGTCGGACATGATCTTGCCCATCTGGTGGAACAACTGCATGCGGGCATTGGGATCTACCACCGTGGCCTGTTGAGTAAAGAGCTTGTCCAGCTCCGGGTCGCAGATGAACCACTGGTTGACTCCGCTCGGGTTCTTGTCGGAAGGGATCTCTTTGCACAGCCAGTAAGCCGTGTCCGGGTCCGGGAAAGCGCCGTCGGACCATTCGGAGATGTCGTACTGGCCGGTGGCAATCGGCCCACCCTCGGCGTAGCCGTTAAAGATCACGTCGCCGGAATGGTTGATCAGATCCGCGGCGATGCCCACGTCTTTGAGCATCTGTTGGACAATGACCTGCGTGTTCTTGCGGACTTCTTTTTCGGTCGTGACGTAGCGCAGCTTGAGCTTGACGACTTTGCCGCCAATCGTCTTTTCGCGGATGCCATCCGCGCCGACCTTCCAGCCGGCCTCATCCAGCAGTTTCTTGGCGCCTTCGGGGTCGTACGGGAGAGGCTTGACATCGGGATTGCTAAATGGCGTGCCATCCCAGAAGGTAGACGCCGGTCTGGTCAGGCCGTAGAGCAATTCCTTGGTGATCTTGTCGCGGTCAACGGCCATCACAACCGCCTTACGAACGTTCGCGTCCTGGAGAGCCGGGTGGCCTTTGGTCTTGTCCGCCCGGGCGCTCAGGTTAAAGAACCAGCCTTCCTTGTAGCCGGACTGCACCTTGACCACGTCCAGCGTGCCGAGCTTTTGCAGCTCGGGCACGTCGGGATAGGCGATAAAGGTGCCGATATCCGAGTCGCCCGCTTTGAGCGCCGCCATCTGCGCCGCGTCGTCCGGCACGACCTTGAAGAAAATCTGATCTACCTTGGGCTTGCCTAACCAAAAGTTCGGGTTGGCGACCATGCTGAGGTAGCTGCCCGTCTGCCATTCCTTGAATACGAATGGTCCCGCGCCAACAGTCGGCTTGCGGTTCCACTCGGCTTTATCCAGCGTCCCATCCTTCTTGAACACCGGCTCCAAGATGTGCTTGGGAATGGCCTGGGTCTGGTTCACCGCGCTAAAGATCTTGGCCTGCCAGGGAGCGTAAGGCTCGGTAAACGTGACGACCAACGTGGTCTTATCTTTGGCTTCGACTTTGTCCACGTTCGTGTCAAAAGGGGCGCGGCTCTGGACTTGGTTCTTGTCGTTCATGATCATTTGCCAGGTAAAGACATAGTCCTCAGCCGTCAGCGGCGTGCCGTCGCTCCACTTGGCGTCTTGGCGCAGCTTGTAAGTGATGGCCTTGCCATCCGCCGAGATGCCACCATTTTCCTTGCTGGGAATCTCTTTGGCAATCCAGGGGATCGGCTCATTCTTTTCATTGTACATGAGCAACCCGGTCGCCAGGTTGGTTTGCAGCACAATCGCAGAGAACCACATTTGCGTATACAACGGGTTCAGGCTGTCCGGCTCCTGCGAGATGGTCACGCGCACGACCTTGGGCTTGGGCGTGGGCGTGGGCGCAGGTGTATTCGTCGGCGCGGGGGGCTTGGTCGGCTCAGGCGGCTTGGTCGGCTGAGCCGGCGGTTGGGTGGGAACTGCAGTGGGCGGCGCCGGCGTGGCGGCCGGGCCGCAGGCGGAAAGAATCATCGAAACAATCATCAGGCCGCTGAGAGTTACAAGCAGTTGGTGACGCATTTCTCCTCCTCACGAGAGTGAAATTGTGGTTGGATAAGAAAGTGCTAATGGTTTTTCCCTGACACCTCTCCTTTCCGAGCCTGCCGACAAAAGATCGATAATGGGCATTATCCATTCTCCTCTCGGCCTGCGCAAAACATCAGATGTCGGTTGCTCGACTCGTGGTGTAGGAAGAACGCTTGTGATTATAGCACTTTTGAAAGCGTTCTGTCAATTTGAGTCGTTCCCACTTGCGGAGTATAATCCACTCTGATGACAGACTTGTTTGACCACGCCGCGAAAGAACGCATCGCCGCCGAAGCGCCGCTGGCGGCGCGGATGCGCCCCCGCACGCTCGACGAGTTCGTGGGGCAAGAAGACATCCTCGGCCCGGGCCGACTGCTGCGCCGCGCCATAAAAGCCGACCGGCTGTTCAGCTCGATCATCCTGTGGGGGCCGCCCGGCACGGGCAAGACGACGCTGGCGATGATCATTGCCAACCGCACACGCTCGGCATTCGAGACGATCAGCGCGGTGATGGCGGGCGTGGCCGACATCCGCCGCGTCATTGCCGATTCTCAGGAGCGCCGCAAGCTCTACGGCCAGCGAACGATTCTGCTGGTGGACGAGATTCACCGCTTTAACAAGGCACAGCAAGATGCGCTCTTGCCGCACGTCGAAAACGGCACTGTCATCCTCATCGGCGCGACGACGGAAAACCCCTACTTTGAAGTCATCGGCGCGCTGGTCAGCCGCAGCCGCATTTTTCAGCTCCGACCGCTTTCCGACGAGAGCATCCGCGCGCTGCTCTCTCGCGCGTTGAGTGACCGCGAGCGCGGCTATGGCTTGCGCCACGTCGCGCTCGACGACGACGCGATGGAGCATCTCATTCACGTGGCGGGCGGCGACGCGCGCAACGCGCTGAACGCGCTCGAGCTGGCTGTCGAGTCCACGCCGCCGGACGCTTCGCGAGACGACGTCATCCACCTCACGCTCGACGTGGCGCAGGAATCCATCCAGCGCCGCGCGATCCTCTACGACAAAGACGGCGACGCGCATTACGACACCATCAGCGCATTCATAAAGTCCGTGCGCGGCTCGGACCCGGACGCGGCGCTGTATTGGCTGGCCAAGATGCTCTATGCGGGCGAAGACCCGCGCTTTATCTTGCGGCGGCTGGTGATTTTGGCGGGCGAAGACATTGGGCTGGCTGATCCAAATGGGCTGGTTGTCGCCAGCGCCGCTATTCAGGCGTTCGAGTTCATCGGGCTACCGGAAGGCGTGTATCCGATTGTCGAGGCGACGCTGTATCTGGCGACCGCACCCAAGTCGAATAGCGCCGGTTCCTACTTTCGAGCGC
>Ga0315279_10007645_pt1 | contig 13314 bp, 13 predicted proteins | sample YL17G06_20_MG_FD_203694 | JGI IMG/M metagenome (GOLD analysis project Ga0315279, IMG submission 203694) | Sediment microbial communities from Yellowstone Lake, YNP, Wyoming, USA - YL17G06_20 | ecosystem: Environmental > Aquatic > Freshwater > Lake > Sediment | place: USA: Wyoming | collected... | reverse complement strand
GGAGAGGCCGAGGACGTAGGATCTGAGTTGCTCTAGGTCATTCTTGTAGGCGGCGATAGTGTTGGAGGAGGCACCTTTTTCTACCGAGAGGAAGTTAAGGAAGTGGCCTATTTCTTCTTCCATGGCCAGTCACCTCTCGTTTGCTGTGCGGGGCTGGGCAAGAAGGGCGGCCCAATTCTACGTGGGGGGGCTACTGTTGTCTAGGCGGGCGGCGAGATTTTGCGATCTTTTTGTTTATCCTTACCTAAGCAGCAGGTTGCAGGCCGTCCCGGTGGTGCTGGTCGGGGGAGGGGGATGGGCCAGCGGGGGTGTTGACATGTGTGAGTAGAACAAATATGCTATTACCACGACAGCAGGAGGGGTGCCATGAGCGAGAAGTCCTTCGACGCCAGCCGCTACCTGAGGAAGCTCAACGGCAAGGACTACCTGGAGGTCAAGTGGCGCCTCCTCTGGCTGCGTACCGAGCACCCGGAGGCCATCATCTCCACCGAGCTGGTCAAGCACGAGACGGGCCTGGCCCTCTTCCGGGCTCAAGTCAGCCTCCCCGAGGGTGGCGAGGCCACCGGCTGGGGTAGTGAGACCTCCAGCGACTTCCTAGACTACATCGAGAAGGCGGAGACTAAGGCCCTGGGGCGGGCTCTGGCCGCCCTGGGTTACGGCACCCAGTTCTGCGAGGACTTCGACTTTTCGGCCGAGGCCGCGGCGGGGGACCCGGCACGGGTGGTTGATGCCCCTGTCGCTGCTCCCGCGGGAGGCGCCCGCAGCCGCGAGGCGCGGGCCACAGCGCCCCAGGTCAAAGCTATCTACTCCATCGCCCGCAGCCGGCGCGGCCTGGGGGAGGCAGAGGTAGAGGAGCGCAGCCGCACCGCCTACGGCCGTCCTCCCGCCGAGCTCAGCCGCCGCCAGGCCTCGCAGTTCATCGACGCTCTGAAGAAGCAGGGTTGACGTAAGTCAGGCCAGCGCATCCGCAGGCCGCGAAGGGGCGACGGACGCCCGGAGGCATCGGCGCTAGGGGGCGAAGTACTCGGCGGGGGCCTCGACTTCGGACCAGGCGCCGCGGCCGATGAGGGGCACAAAGCGGCACTCGCCCTGCTTTCGGACCATCGTCCCGTGGGGCGTCTTCGCGACGTAGAGGAGCTGTTGCACGCGGCGCTGGCCCACGGGGATGACCAGTCGGCCGCCGATGGTCAGTTGCGCGAGCAGGGAGCGGGGCACCCGGGGCGCCCCCGCCGTCACTAGGATGGCGTCATAGGGGGCGCCCGCGGGCCAGCCGAGGGTGTTGCCCGCCGTGTGCACCTCGACGTTGGCGTAGCCCAGCTCCTGGAGCCGCTGACAGGCCTGTTCGGCCAGGTCCGGAACGCGCTCTACGGTCACTACCTGGGCAGCCAGCTCTGCCAGCAGCGCCGCCTGGTAGCCGGAGCCGGTGCCTACCTCCAGGACCCGCTCGTCGCCCTGGAGGTGGAGGGCTTCTGTCATCAGGGCCACCATCAGGGGCTGGGAGATGGTCTGGCCGTGGCCGATGGGGAGCGGCCGGTCTTCGTAGGCGTAACGGCGGAGGTCAAGGGGGACGAATTGCTCGCGGGGAACGCGGGCCATGGCTGCCAGGACCCTCTCGTCGCGCACCTCATAGCGCAGGCCCCTGGCGAGGTTTTCGCGGGCGGCGGCGTAATCAGTGGCCATGGCCCCCTCACGTCCTTGAATCTGGGGGCATCCCGCCTCTACCTTAGCACACCCGGCGGGGCTCCCCAAGAGCGACGCGTGCTATAATCCACTTCCGGTCGGGGACCTCAGACCGGGGCTGGCGGGCGCCGGAGGGACAGGGAGGTGGCGAGTGGCTCATCGCTACTGGGTCGGCACCTCCGGTTGGGTTTACCTCCACTGGCGTGACGTCTTCTATCCCCCGGGCCTGCCGAGCAGCCGCTGGCTCTCCTTCTACGTGGCGCAGTTCCCCACCGTCGAGCTGAACTTCAGCTTCTATCGCCTGCCCCAGGAGAAGACCTTCGCCGGCTGGGGGCGCAGGGTACCCGATGACTTTCGCTTCGCCGTCAAGGCCAGCCGCTTCATCACTCACATCAAGCGCTTGAAGGACTGCCGGGAGCCGGTGGAGACGTTCCTGGGCCGGGCGCGCGCCCTGGAGGAGAACCTGGGCCCCGTTCTCTACCAGATGCCCCCTAACTTCCACCGCAATGAGCGCACCGAGGCCGCGCTGGTGGATTTCCTGTCCGCCCTCCCGCGGGACATCCGGCACGTCTTCGAGTTCCGGCACGACTCCTGGTTCAACTCGGAGGTCTTCGCCCTCCTGCGCCTGCACAACGTGGGCTTCTGCGCCTTCCACATGGTGGACTGGCAGACGCCCATGGAGGCCACCACCGACTTCGCCTACATGCGATTCCACGGCAGCGGCACCCTCTACGGCGGCTGCTACGACGAGGTAGAGCTGCGACACTGGGCCGGCCACCTCCGCGCTCTCCCCGAGGACGTGGAGGACGTGTACGTCTACTTCAACAACGACGCCTACGGCTTCGCCGTCCAGAACGCCCAGGAGATGACCCAGCTACTGGCCAGGGAGGAGTAGGGCGCTGCAAGAAGCGAAGAATGCCTCGGGCGACGGAGCACGGGCTGGACAGAAGCTTGAAGCCCAGAGCGATATGAAGGCCCAGGATGTAGTCGAGGTCGTTCAGTTCCTTGAGCGAAACCGCATCGAGGTATGGCTTGACGGCGGTTGGGGGGTGGACGCACTGCTTGAAGAACAGACCAGGCAGCACAAAGACCTTGACCTAGTCGTAGCGCTCTCAGATGTCCCTCGCATGCAAGCCCTTCTAGCTGAACGAGGTCTTAGGCTTGTCGAAGGCGGCCCTCCCAAGAGTTTTGTCTTGGCGGATGAGGAGGGACGGCATATCGATGTCCATCCTGTCACTTGGGATGAGCAGGGGAACGGAATATACAGGATGGAGAATGGACAGGATTGGGCGTATCCTGCCTCTGGTTTTGCTGGCAGCGGTTCTGTGCTTGGCCAGCGGGTGCGATGTCTCAGAGCGGAAACTCAGATGTTGTTCTGCCATACAGGTTATGAACTGACCGAAAAGGACTTCCGAGAAATGGACGCCCTGCACGAACGCTTCGGTGTTGAGTACCCTGAGGGATACGAGAGACGGCGAACTGGCCAAGACTGAACGCTACTGACTTGGAGGCGCGGGGGGCGCTGCCCGACGGACGAGGTTGTAGGTCAGCCTGAACGGCATGCGGGTCATGAACTGGTCGTTCAGAAAGACGTCGAACCAGTAGACCCCTTCTTCGTCGAACCTCATCTGCGCTTGTGCCACGAAGTTTGTGCCCCGGTCTTCCCCTTCGAGCATGAGCGAGTGCTCAAGAAGGTCCTTTCGGAGACCGGACGGCTGCTCCTGCACGATCTTCAAAGTCTGACGCCCTCGAGCGCTCCCCGACTTGAGCGCCAGGACGAACCACATCATGTGCGAGACTGGGGGCAAGGGGTCCGGCATCTCCCTCCCGACAATGGTGTGTGTGAGCCGGTCGATCACCCGAATCAGGGATAGGACGCCGTCCTGTTCTCGAAGGACGCGCTCGCAGATGACTGCCATACTAAGATATGGTCCCTGCGGGATTGATTGGGACACCATCGCTTTAGCTCCTCGCCGCTGCTAGAGGCACGATCGTAGGGGAGTGTAACACGGGCGGGGAGAACCTTACAGGTGCTCCTTCACCTTCTCGGCCAGGCGGCGCGTGAAGCCGACGGTGGCGGCCTCACTTCTCCTGTTCCAGACGTTCCAGGAGCCACATGCGGGCCAGGGTGCTGGGGCCGAGGCCCTTGGCCCGCCCGATGTCGGCCAGGCGGTCGATGGTGGGGGCGTCGAGCCGCACCGCCAGGATGTGGCTCAGCGGCCGCGCGACCTTGACGCGCACCTCCTCGAACTCGTCCTCGAATTCGGTCGTGTCGTGGGTCTCCCAGAACTCCGCCTCCTCTTCCCTGTTCTTGAATTGTGGGACCGTGCTTCTGGTTTTCCTTGCGATGGCCATCTCTACCGTCCCCTCCAAGAGCGGAGCCGCCCCCGCTCCCACTGGGTAGCATCTCGAGCGGTTAGCACGTAGAATTCTCTTCCTCGTTCATAAGCCAGGATCACCGTCAGATACCGCCCGGCGCTCGTCTGGCCGATGATGCGGTACCTGCCTCGTCTGATGCGAACGCCCAGAGAGTGACCCCAGCACACGTCCTCGACTTCCTCGACAGCGACGCCATGCCTGGCGATGTGCGCCTCGTTCCGGTCATCCCATAAGAGTTCTCTGATGGGCAGCATGGGCGTCTACGGGGTATTGTATGACATCGTTATACAACAGGCAACGGCACGGGGACGGAGTTGTGAGGGCCGGCTTACAGGTACTCCTTCACCTTCTCCGCCAGCCTGCGGGTGAAGCCGACTGTGGCGGCGATGTCGTCCAGGCTGGCCTCGCGGATGCCCTTCACGGAGCCGAACTTGCGCAGCAGCGCCTGCTTCCGCTTCGGCCCGATGCCCGGCACCGAGTCCAGCGCCGACCGCATGCCTGCCTTCGCGCGCACCTTGCGGTGGTAGGTGATGGCGAAGCGGTGCGCCTCGTCGCGGACGCGCTGCACCAGGTAGAGGGCCTGGGAGGCCCGCGGCAGCACCACCGGCTCCTCCTCGTCCACCAGGAAGAGCTCTTCCTGGCGCTTGGCCAGGCCGGCCAGGGGCACGTGGCCCACCGCCAGGTCGCGCATCACGTCGTGGGCGGCGCTGAGCTGGCCCTTGCCGCCGTCGACGATCACCAGGTCGGGCAGGGCAACCCAGCCTTCGGTCTCGGGCGGCTGTCCGCCATTGCCCGACGGCGCGGGCTCGGTCGAGGCGCGCTTGAAGCGGCGGCGCAGCACCTCGGCCAGCATGGCGAAGTCGTTGGCGCCCTCCACCGTCTTGATGCGGAAGCGGCGGTACTCGGCGGGCCGGGGGTGCCCATCGACGAAGACCACCATGCTTCCCACCGCTGCCGTGCCCTGGATGTTGGAGCTGTCATAGCACTCGATGCGCCGAGGCAGTTCGGGCAGGTTCAGCTCCTCGGCTAGCTCCTCCAGGGCGGCGCGCGTCTTCCCCGTATCGGCCAGCCACTTGACGCGCTCCATCGCCAGCGACTCGCGGGCGTTGTCGGCTGCCATCTCCACCAGGCGGCGCTTCTCGCCCCGACGCGGGACCAGCATCTGCACCGGGCCGCCGCGCCGTTCGGCGAGCCAGGCCTGGATGAGCTCCTGTTCGGGCACGGCCAGGGACAGGACGATGCGCCGGGGCACGTAGGTTGCCGACTCGTAGAACTGCTTGAGGAAGCTGCCCATGACCTCGGCGTCGGCCTCCTCCTGGGCGCCGTCCAGGGCGAAGTGGTCGGCCCCGATCATCTTGATGCCGCGGATGAAGAAGACCTGGACGCAGGCCTCGCCGTCGCTGCGGGCCAGGCCGAAGACGTCCTCGTCGACGGGCCGGGTGTAGGCCGTCACCTGCTTCTCAGAGACGCGCTCGATGGCGCGGATCTGGTCGCGCAGCGAGGCGGCGCGCTCGAACTGGAGGGCATCGGACGCCTCCTCCATGCGGGCCTGGAGGTCGCGCACCACCTCGTCGATGCGGCCGTCCAGGAAGAAGATGGTCTGGCGGATGACGCGGTCGTACTCCTCCTTCGTGCAGTAGCCGGTGCAGGGGGCGATGCAGCGGTGGATGTAGTAGTCCAGGCAGGGGCGCGGGTCCTTGCCGGTGATGGTCTTGGTGCAGGAGCGCCAGGGGAAGAGCTTCTTAACGATGTCCAGCGTTGTGCGCACCGAAGAGGCGCTGGCGTAGGGCCCGAAGTAGCGGGCGCCGTCGCTCTCCACCCGGCGGGTGATGTAGACGCGAGGCCAGGGGTCGCTGAGGTCCACCTTCAGGTAGGGGTAGTGCTTGTCGTCCTTGAGGCGGATGTTGAAGAAGGGCTGGTGACGCTTGACGAGGGTGGCCTCCAGGTGCAGGGCTTCCTGAGCGCTGCCCGTCACGATGTAGTCGAAGTCGGCCACGCTGTTCGCGAGGTTGCGCGTCTTGGGCTCCAGGCTGTGCGGCGACCCAAAGTAGGAGCGAACGCGGCTGCGCAGGCTGGCCGCCTTCCCCACGTAGATGACGTCGCCCTGGGCGTCGCGCATGATGTAGACGCCGGGTCGAGCGGGCAGGGCGCGGAGCTGGTCGGCGAAGCGAGTAGCCATCTCACTACCATTGTAGAAGACGGGGGTGCGCCCCTCAACCTGGCAAACGCCCGTCCTGATCAGGCGTTTGCGCTATGCCAGCCTAAAGGTTCAGGGCAGTGAGCCGAACCTTAATGTGAAGGGGCACGCCTGTGCCGGGATCGGGAGTGGGCGACGGGGAGAGGAACAGTGGCCGACAGCGATAATCCCACGCACTATCCACAGGTCGAGATAAGGATCGAACCAAGGGGCGACGACGACGAGCCGGAGCCGACCCGGATCCCGGGCCAGCCTCCTGGCCGAACGGCCCGTATGCCGGCGCCTGTGGCGCCAGAGTCGGTGGCGGAGACGGGCCTCCCCGGTTCCTTCCTGCACGACATGACATTTAAGTTCCTGTTCTTCCACAGCAGCCTGAGCCCTCTAGACCTCGTGGAGCGGCTGGCCTTGCCCCGCCGCGTTGTCGAGGAGCTCCTGGAGCAACTGAAGGCCGCGCACCTCGTGGAGGTGGACTCGCTGGCACCGAGCGTCGGTCAGACCTTCTCCTACCGCCTGACGGAGGCGGGCCGAGACCGGGCAGAGGCGGCCCTGGACGTGAGCCGCTACCTGGGCCCGGCGCCGGTGCCGCTACCTCAGTACGTGGCCTGCATCGAGAGCCAGAAGAGGCGTCGATGGCGGATTAACCCGGACGATATCCGCGCCGCCCTCGGCCACCTGGTGCTGGCCGAAGAGGTGCTGGACAGCGTGGGGCAGGCCTTCTTCTCCGGCCGGGCCGCCATCATCTACGGCGACTCCGGCAATGGGAAGACAGACATCGTGACCTCCCTCGCCAGGTACGTGCAGGAGAGCGTGGTAATGCCGTGGGCGCTCTTCCTCGATGGGCAGGTCATAAAGGTCTTCGACCCTCTCGTCCACGAGCCGATGACGGCCGAGTCGGGATCGCCTCAGGAAATGGCTGGCCGTGTCCTGAGGCCCCCCCAGGACGGCCGCGACCCGCGCTGGGTGCTGGTCAAGCGCCCAGTGGTGGTCGTCGGCGGTGAATTCAGCCTCGACGATCTCGAGCTCGGCTACGATGCCATCCAGCGTGTCTACCGCGCGCCAGCCTCGGTGCAGGCGCAGGGCGGCACGCTGGTCATCGATGACCTGGGACGGCAGAGGGCGCGGCCGGTCGACATCCTGAACCGGTGGATCGTTCCCCTGGAGCGGGGGTTCGACACGCTGGTCCTCCACACGGGGGGCTATGCGATCGTGCCGTTCCACGTCTCGCTCATACTCTCCACGAACATGGCGCCGGAGGAGATCCTGGACGAGGCCCACCTCCGACGAGTCCCCTACAAGGTCCCTGTCCTCGACCCGACGCCGGAGCAGTTTCGGGTGATTGTGACCCGCGCCTGCCAGGAGAAGAGCCTGCCTTTCACGGAGGAGGCGATCGACCACCTGGTGAACCGGCTCTACAGCAACGGACCGCCGGTGCGGGGGTGCTTCGCCCGCGACATCCTCCAGATCGTCCTCGAAGCTGCCAGCTACCGGGGAATCGAGCCGAAGCTGGACCCGGAGTGGGCGGAGCGGGCCTGCGAGCTCTACCTCTACCGCCCTGAGGTCAAGCCCTCAGACAAGGTCGTGCGGCGGCCGCGCCTGGCAGCATAGGGACGGCTTCGGCTAGCCGCGCCTGGGCGAGTCACACTTCGTTGACCGCATTTCCGGCGGTTGCTATACTCCCGACCACAAGGCAGCGTAGCTCAGTGGTAGAGCAGGGGACTCATAAGCCCTTGGTCGGTGGTTCGAATCCACCCGCTGCTACCAAAGCCTGAAATCGAATCTATTTGGTGGCAGAGGTCGCCTGCGGGCGGCCTTTTCGCGTATTCGCGAGCAGGGGATTGGTAAGCCCTTGCCGTGAAGACAAGAGAAGTCCCCTCGTCACCTTGCCCGCCAATCAAAGACCCGGAAAGGGCAAGGAGGTCACAATGAGGACCAGGAGGCGATGGGGACAAATGGACAAGGAACACATCCCGTTCCGGCAAATAGTGGCCTCGTTCGAGGTCTACAACAAGACGGTCGGCAAGTCAGCTCAGACGGTCGCCTGGTACAACGCCCGACTAGCGCTCTTCGCCCGCTTCGTCGGCGACGGCTGTTGTCTGCGCGACGTGACCATCGACCGGGTGCGCCAGTTCATCGTCCACCTGCAGGAGCGCACCACTAAGAACCCCAACAACCCCTTCGTCATCAACAAGGAAGGCGCCCTCTCGAGCTCCTACATTCAGGGCATCGTCCGCGCCCTCCGGGCCTTTGCCACGTGGCTCCACGAGGACGAATACACGGGCGCCAACGTCCTCAAAGCCCTCAAACCGCCTCGAATCCAGCAAAAGGTCGTGGAGGTCCTGACGGACGAGGAAGTCAAGCGGCTCGTCGCCACCGGCAACTGAGAGGACCCGTTTGGTGCCCGGAACTTCGCCATCATCTGGACGCTCCTAGACTGTGGCCTGCGAGCCTCAGAACTTTGCAGCCTCAAAGTGGACGATGCCCACCTAGAACAGGGCTACCTGAAGGTTCTGGGCAAGGGCAACAAGGAGCGCCTGGTTCCCATCGGCCACCGCTGCCAGGAGGCCTTGCTACGATGGCGGGACCGCTTTCGGCGGCTGTTCGAAATGGTGGAGAGCCCGTTTCTGTTCCTCAACTCGAACGGAGGACCGCTCACAGTCCAGGCCCGGTCCTTTGGGGAGATGCTGGAGCGGGCCGTGCGCGCCTACCAGAGCAGGGCCATCGAGACCGCCCAGGTGATTGAGGAGTTGATCCAACTTGCCAAGGATATGAAGGCAGCCGAGGCACGCGGTGAGGAACTTGGGCTCACGGACCAGGAGCTCGCCTTCTACGATGCCCTAGAAGTGAACGACAGCGCCGTGAAGGTGCTTGGAGACGACACGCTCCGCACAATCGCCCGTGAACTCGTGGACACGGTCAGGCGGAACGTGACCATAGACTGGTCAGTCAAGGAGAGCATCCGAGCCAAGCTCCGCACAGTCGTCAAGCGGGTCCTGCGAAGGCACGGGTACCCGCCCGACAAGCAGGAGCAAGCAACAATCACGGTTTTGCAGCAGGCCGAGCTACTGTCTTGGGAGCTGGCAGCATAGGCCCACGCGGCGCGCCCCCGATTTGACAACCGTGCGCCACGGTGCTATATTGATAACTAACATTATCAATAGTGGCCTTGCCCGCCTGGAGGCTGTCGAATCTCTGGGCGGGCTGTATCACGTATGGAAAACGTTACGTTCCGCCGGAGGAACCGGCTCAAGAAGCACTTCGTCATCACGTCGAACGTCCTCTTGTTCGGCTATCCCCACGTCTCCGACAGCGCCAAGCTCACCTACCAGGTCATCGACAGCTTCGACTGGCAGGACGGCAGCGGCCTTCGCAAGGGGTTCGCATATCCCTCGGTAGAGCACCTAGCCGCCATCCGGTCGGTGACTGACAGGACCGTCCAGCGGCACATCGAAGAGCTGGTGGCCGCCGGCCTTCTGGCGAAGGAGGAGCGGCCCGGCCAGACCAACATCCTCTACATCGAGGACGTGAGCGAGGAGGAAGCCCGCCGCTACGAGGAGACCTTCGTAGGGGGTGACAATAATGTCACCCCCCCGGTGACAAAAATGTCACCCGAAGTAATACGAACAGAAGAAAGACTAAATGACGTTGTAGAAACGCCTCTGTTTAAGGCTAGAGCGCCATCCGAGGACGAGCAGGGTTACCTGCTGGACGAGATGCTATCGACTCTCGGAGACGTGGAAAGCGAAGGCTACTACCGCCGCCTAGCGGTGACGGTCCCCAAGGACATCATCTTCGAGGCCTTGAGCCTTGTCAGGCGTGCCGTGCACGAAGGCAAGATACGCAAGTCCAAGGGCGCGCTCTTCGTCGCCATCGTCAAGCGAGCTTGCGCCGACAGAGGCATTCCCATGGCCGTTAGCCAGCCTCTCTACGCCGGCCGCTCTTGAGACGCCAGCCTTTAAGCCTGAGACCGAGTGGAAGCCTGATTATACTCATTCAATTGGCTGCGAATTCCCGTTTGCCGCTTTTTGTACCACCTATAGCGCGTCAGGTGCTTCACTATGGGACCGGCACTCCAAAGTGTACACGAACTCCCACCGCCTCCTCGTGGCCAAGCCGCCCCCCTGCAGGAGCGCCACCAAGGGATGATGAGCCATGCCCCGCAGATACCTTTCTGCGAACAGGCACCTGCTCCCGGGAGCACCCTCGTGAGTGGACATTCTCGCTTCGACCTGGCACAGCTCTTGACAAACGCGTGGCGTCGCATAAGCTGTGGCTTGACTCGCCCAAGGAGGAGAAGCCTTGCACAGCCGACCGTTCCTCCCCGTTCTGCGCTTACTATCTTTGCCGTTTGGCATCTTGCCCGTGCTGCTGGCGGTACTGGTCCTACTGTTTGGGCGCTCCGACGGCCCCGCCCAAGGCCAGGGCTCGGTACTCATGGCTGTCGATGCCGACCCGCAGTTGTCTGGTATCCAGAGCTGCGTTGGCGATGTGCCTGTAGGCGCTACTTTCAGCGTCGACCTTGTGATCCAGAACGTGCCTGACATTGAGGGATTCGGCGTCCGCCTTCTCTATGACGGTGCCGTCGTCTCCGTCACCGCCAAGGACAGGAGCGTCTCCATCCTGGGATCCTCTGGCTTAGATGTGGGCGAACCTTTGCCGGACACCGACGGTTCTTACTTGGATGGCTACGACGGTACGATGGCCAGTGGCAGCGGTATACTAACGCGCTACACCTTGCAGGCGAAGGCGGCCGGTGTAACATCTCTGCACCTGTTGGTGGGCGATGTGGACACCAACTACGTCGACAGCAGCCTACTCATCCATTTGCCTGATCAAACGCAGGACGCCTCTGTAAGCGTGGGGGCGCCCTGCTCCCAGCCGGTGTCGCCTACACCTTTGGGTCCCAGCCCTACCGCTGGTGGGCCCAGCCCTACGCCTGGCGGGCCGACGGTCACGCCCACTCCACCAGGTCCTGCTCCCACTCCCACGCCCCTGCCGCCAGGCATGGAGGCCGTGCCATTAGCATCTGGCTGCAACCCCGTGGCCAGTACTTACCCGGACACCACGCCCGTTGCCGAGGTCGCCCGGGCGGTAACGCCAACCGGGACCCTGGTGTCTCTGTGGAAGTTCGAAGGCGGCGCCTGGCTCGGTTACTCGCCCGACTTCCCTCAAGCCAGCGACCTGACTGAAGTGAGTTTTCTGGACGTGGCCTTCATCTGCGTTCGCGAGGCCAGCGATTTCGTGCGACCGGTGGTCTAGTACCAGCTTGGCCAGGGCCTCTTCCGCCGATCGCGGGAACTGGCGTGTCAGGGTGACCGGACGCGACTTTCGGCGCGCGGTGCACAGCGGCAGCCTAATGGCAAAGGCTGCGGCCCCCTTCTGCATCCTGGCTGTAGTCGGGGCAGCCGCCCTCTCGAGTCTCACCGGCCTGATCGTGGTCGGGCCTTCTGCCGGCGACATCCTGGCGCAAGCGCAGCCGGTGGTCGGAGCTGACCTCGACCCTTCCGGCAACACGGCCACATCCCTAAGCGCTGTGGATGCTTGTCGCAGCGTGACTAGCGGCCAGCGTCTTGATGTCGACGTATTCGTACGTGACGTTCCGGCCATAGATGGCTTCCAAGCCACGCTCAGCTACGACGCTGCCGTCGTTCGGCCTGTGGAGCAAGACGTGAACCTATTCCTTGCCTCAGCCAGCGGCAGCAACGTCATCGACTTTTCCAAGCCCGTTCCCAACAAACCCGGCGAATACGTCGTTGCAGCCTTCGACTTCGGACAGAACGCGGCAGAGGGAGGCTCCGGGGCCGTTGTCCGAGTAAGTTTCGAGGCCATGAGTCCAGGACGAAGCCCGATAACAGTGGGGAGCGTAAAGATGGCGGGAGCCGATGGGGAGCCCGTCCAGCCAGCGGACAGCAGCGGTCGCTATGTGGGACAGGTCATCAGTGGCGCCATTGCTGTCGACCTGCCCTGCGAGGCTCCCACCCAAGTTGTGCCCACAGAAGGCCAGGAGACAGCGACCCCCATGCCAACGTCGCAGCCAAGAGCCGTCACCGGTCCGTCGCCCCAGCCCACAGAAGAGGCCCTTCGCGCCGCGCCGCCAGGTGATGGCGGCTTCCCGTGGCTTCTGCTGGTGGTCGCATTGGCATGCGCGGCGGCCGCTGGAGGCGTTGCTGTAGTCTTCCGGCGAAGGCTCCCGCATCGCTGATCGCAAGCCCTTGCGGGCAGGAGCGCTAGCGCCCAGAGCCACACCACCGTTTGTATCTGTGGCGATCCGAGCCCTCTCCTCGAGAACAGTCACCTAGCCTACGGACAGCCTCCAGCGATGCCGTACTAGGCGTGGCAGCGTTCTAGTACCTGCAAATTCCCCTAGTACGTACAAATACGTAGCGTAAACGCGACCTGCATGTGATACCGTTGGGGCCAGGTACAAAGGTAAGCGGGAATGCCGTTCTTCTGGCGACAGAAGTCTGCCAGACGAAGCGGTTGTGGCAGAAGGCGGGGCTTGCCAGCAGCGCTAAAAGGCGGCTTCCCCCGTGATATCTCCTGTAGCCGAGCCACCGGTCGGCCAGTATTGCTTAGTTTTCCCCGCCAAGTGTATCCCCCGTTTCGCCCCGCTGTTGGGGGGGTTGTGCACAGGTTAGTCCCGTTGGTGTTCCGATACGCCGGGCAATGGGCCCCGGATAGCGTGACGTGTCGCCCATCGCCCGTGGTCGCGTGGTGGACATAGTCGCCGGCAAGGACGCCATGCGGTTCAAGGGCAGGGATTTCGTATAGACGGCTGGACCTGCAAAAGGAGGGATCTGGCATGCAGCTCACAAGGCGAACTCTGGCGATTCTGGCGCTGACGGGGGTGGTTGCCTTGCTTGTCGTGGTAGCCGGCGGCAATCTTGCGTCAGCCGGGGCCGGGGCAGGCAAGTACAACTCCATGACCCAGATGAAGACCGTGCAGCCCTGTACGGCCAAGACAACGCTTGAAAAGGTGGCCGATAAGTCCACTGCCGCTGCGGGCGACACCATCACGTACACGGTCACGGAGACCAACAACGCCGAGGGGACCTGCCTCC